>WUUC01066420.1_pt1 | contig 9998 bp, 11 predicted proteins | sample 6278441 | NCBI WGS metagenome assembly WUUC01 (sample SAMN13675441, study PRJNA597444) | soil metagenome | isolation source: soil | place: USA: Washington | collected 2017-10 | reverse complement strand
AACGTCCTTCCCGAGCTCGATCTCGGAGTTCAGAAGGGAATCCAGCATACCTACGGATTGCGAAAGCTCCCCGGGCCGAAGGACGTCCTTCGCATCGCCGAAGGATGGACACCATACGCTTCGGTTGCATCGTGGTACATGTGGCGCGTTCTCGAGCTCCCCGACGTCGTCCGCGGACTCGCCCGACCGCGACCGACGCGAAAGGCGGCGAAGCGAAAGGTGTCCTCGAGCCGTGCGAAGCGTCGCAAACCGCGCGCGCGATAATCCCCTCGACCGAGCTCGAAGGTCTACGCCGGCGGTGAGTCGCGGGGAGCCACGTCGTCCCCTAACTTCGGTGCGGCATGGCTCCTCTCCTCTACGTCGCCTTCTTTCTCTCCGGAGCCGCGGGTCTCATATACGAGACCACCTGGTCCCGGTACCTCGGCCTGCTGCTTGGCCACAGCGCCTACGCGCAGGCGATCGTCCTCGTCGTCTTCCTCGGCGGGATGGCGGCCGGCGCGGTCGCCGCCGGGCGCTACTCGGAGCGGATCGGTAGACCCTGGCTCGCCTACGCGATCGCCGAAGCGATCATCGGACTCCTCGGCATCGCCTTCCACGCGATCTACACGGCGGTGAGCGATCTGGCGTACGGCTCGCTCTTCCCGGCGCTGGAAAGCGGTCCGGCGCTCCAGATAGCGAAGTGGATGATCGCCATCGCGTTGATCCTTCCGCAGTCGGTGCTGCTGGGGACGACGTTCCCCCTGATGAGCGCCGAGGTGCTGCGACGCATTCCCGGCTCGCCGGGTCGCGTGCTCTCGATGCTCTACTTCTCCAACGGTCTCGGCGGCGCCGTCGGAGTGCTCGTTGCCGGATTCTGGCTCCTCGGGCGCGGAGGTCTCCCCGGGTCGGTCGCCGCGGCCGGGACGGTGAACCTGTTCGTTGCCGTGCTCGTCGCCGCCTGCGCGATCGCGGCCGGGGCGGCATCCCCAGACTCGCATGGAGCCACCGCCGCCCCGGCGCCCGTGCGGGGGTCGGTCCCCCGCGCGCTCCGTACGATGCTCATCGCCGTGGCCTTTGGCACGGCAGTCGCCTCGTTCATCTACGAGATCGCGTGGATTCGCATGCTGTCGCTCGTCCTCGGCAGCGCTACCCACTCGTTCGAGCTGATGCTCTCGGCGTTCATTCTCGGCATCGCGGCGGGCGCCTTCTGGGTCCGGCGCCGGATCGACCAGTTCGAGGATCCACTCGCCGCGCTCGGCATCGTGCAATGGGTCATGGGGGCGCTGGCCGTCGCGACGCTGCCGCTCTATCTCGCCAGCTTTCGCTGGACGGCCACCCTCCTCGCCGCGCTCGACCTGACCCCGGAAGGCTACGGACTCTTCTCCGTCGCGCGGTACGCGATCTGTCTCGCGATCATGCTCCCGGCCACGTTCTGCGCCGGAATCACGCTACCACTGATCACACGGATCCTCTTCGTCTCGGGAGAGGGGGAGAGTGCGGTCGGCGCGGTGTACGGCGCCAACACGCTCGGCTCGATCGTCGGGGTCTCGCTCGCCGCCCTGGTGCTCATGCCGCTGATCGGGCTCAAGGCCCTCCTCATCACCGGCGCGCTGCTCGACATGGCGCTCGGCATCTGGTTGCTCGTCGCCGCGCGGTGGCGGTTTCCGTCGCGTCGCACGATCGCCCTCGCCAGCGGTGCGGCAGCGGTGCTACTCGTGGGGGGCGTCGGCTGGCTCGCACGGTTCGATCGACAGCTCCTCACGAGCGGAGTCTTCCGCCTGCGGCAGCTGTTCATCCACGGCCGGGAAATCGTTTACTATCGCGACGGGCGTACAGCCACGGTGAGCGCGGCCACCGAGTACGGAGGCACTATCCTCCTCGCGACCAACGGGAAGATCGATGCCTCGCTCGCCGCCGAGTGGGCTACGCCGCTCGAGCCGGGCGCTGCACGGCGCGTCCTCACACGCGATGTCGGCACGCAGCTCCTGCTCCCCCTGTTCGCGCTCGCCCACGCTCCGCGGGCGCGCCAGGTCGCCGTCGTCGGTCATGGGTCGGGGATGTCATCGCACACCTTGCTCGGCAGCCCGTACATCGAGCGACTGACGACTGTCGAGATCGAGCCCGCAATGATCGCCGGATCGCGCGTCTTCCATCCGGCGAACGCCCGGGTGTTCGACGACCCGCGCGCCCGCTTCGCGATCGACGACGCACGCGCCTACTTCGCAGGGGGATCTACCCGCTACGATCTCATCCTCTCCGAGCCATCCAATCCGTGGGTCAACGGCGTCTCGGGGCTGTTCACGACCGAGTTCTACGCCCAGGTGGCGCGCCAACTCGCCGACGGCGGCGTCCTCGGTCAGTGGATCCACCTCTACGAGATCAACGACGACCTCGTGCTCCGCATTATCGCGGCGCTCCACGAGCACTTCGACTCGTACGAGATTTACCAGACCGCGCCGAACGACATGATCGTCGTCGCCGCGCAGGGCGGTCTCTCGCCGCCGGATTGGTCCGTCGTCCGATACCCGGGAATCGCGGCCGATCTCGCCCACGTCGTGCCGCTCACCGGCGAGATGTTTGGGACGCTGCACGTCGCCGGGCGGGGGACCTTCGCGCCGCTGCTCGATCGCGCCCTGGTGATTTCGAACTCCGACTATCACCCCGCGCTCGACCTCGGCGCCGAGCGGCACCGCTTCCTCGGCAGCACTGCATACGGGTTCACGACTCTCCACACCCACCGCTTCGAACCGTTCACCGCGCTCGCGGGGCGTCCTCGTCTCCTCGCCACCGAGATGGTGACGCCGACGCCCGAGATCGGCCCCACGCGGGCGGGCGTCGTCTCGGCACGATTGCGCACCGATCCGCAGCGGGACACGATGCCGAGCGACGCCGAACTCTCCGCGGCAAGGTATCGAAGGGGGATGCTCGACGACTTCATAGCCGTCGGTGCGCCGCCCCCCGATTGGGCGATGTGGCTTCGCACGGTGCTCCTCGTGGACGGCGACCTTCACGGCACCGCGGCCGGTCACGCCGACGAGCGATTCTACGAATCGCTGAAGGACTTCGTGGCGCGCGCTCGCGCCCCCGGAGGCGCGGCCGCCGCGACCGACTTCCTCCACGCGCTCGCACGGTGGGACTGGCCAGCGGCATCGCGCGCCGGCGATGTGCTCATCGACGCCTCGCTGTCCGATTCATGGATCCCGTCCGAGATGCTGCGCGACGGCGCAGTCGTCGCGAAGCTGAAGACGGGCGATGTCGCCGGTGCGCGGCGAGTCTTCGACCGCTTCACCCCCGAGTCGGCCGAGGGCCGCGACCTTCGCGACCGTCTCCTCGACGCCCACATCCAGCGCGCCGAGGAGGCGTCCGCACGAGAGCCGGGCTGACCACGCTCGCCGCCCCGGTCGTGCGGTTGGCCGAGCCCGAGCGTGCGCGACGCGGGCACCGCTGTTGCCCCAGCCAGACCGGTGTGACTAGATCATTCGGTTACATCAGAGAACCCATCGGTCCACGAACCCGCGCCTGACCGCCTGGTAACCCCGATGACCACAGCTACGATGACGTCGAGAATCGCGGTGACCGGATCGACCGGTCTGATCGGCTCGGCCCTCGTCCCGCTCCTCCGATCGCGCGGTCACGACGTAAGCCGCGTCGTGCGAGGGACCCCCGCGGTCGGCACCCACGATCTGGCGTGGGACCCGGCACGGGGAAAACTCGACACCGACGCACTCGAGGGCGTCGATGCCGTGGTGCATCTCTCCGGCGAACCGGTCGATCACCGGTGGACGACCGGCCACAAGGCGAAGATCCGCCAGAGCCGGGTCGACAGCACCAGGTTCCTTGCCGAAACGATGACCGCCCTCCGCCGGCCGCCGCGCGTGTTCGTGTCCGCATCGGCGATCGGGATCTACGGTAGCCGCGGAGCCGAGTGGCTCGATGAGTCGAGCTCCGCCGGAAACGATTTTCTCGCCCGCACCGCGCAGGACTGGGAGGCCGCCGCCGATCCGGCGAGGAAGGCGGGGATCCGCGTCGTCCATCCGCGTTTCGGCATCATCCTCAGCCCCGATGGCGGCGCACTCGCCAAGCTCCTCGGGCCGTTCCGGCTCGGAGCGGGCGGAAAGATCGGCACCGGCACGCAGTGGCTGAGCTGGATCGCCCGCGACGACGCCACCGCGGCGCTCCAATTCCTGATCGACGATCCCGGCATCCTCGGCCCCGTGAACATCGTCGCCCCGAATCCCGAGACCAACGAGCAGTTCGCCAGGACGCTCGGTCACGTCCTCGGCCGCCCCGCAGTGGCGACCGTGCCGGCGGTCGCGCTCCGACTCATGTTCGGCGCCGAGATGGCTGAGTCGACGGTACTCGCCAGCCAGCGCGTGCGCCCCAAGGCACTCGACGAGCACGGTTTCCGGTTCCGCTTTCCGCACCTCGAGCCGGCCCTCAGGCACGAGCTCGGCAAGGAACGGCATTAGGAAACGACAACCATAGAGGCAACGCCTGCGCACCGTGACAGACCCCGAAGGAGGGGAAGAACACAACACCCGGAAGGCCAACGAAGTCTTCCACTTGCTGTTGTCTTCTCGCCCTTCCTGGCGCCCTCGGTCAAGAGCGTGAAGCGCTACGACCGCGCGTACTTCGACCGGTGGTACCGAAACCCGCGATCGCGCGTGATCGCGCCCGGCGACACGAGCCGCAAGGCGCGCATGGTGCTCGGAATCGCTGAATACTTTCTCGAGCGTCCGGTCCGTTCAGTGCTCGACGTTGGTGCCGGAGAGGGCGCGTGGTTCCGCGCACTCCGCCGCCTGCGTCCTGGCGTCCGCTATCTCGGCATCGACCCGAGCCCCTACGCGGTCCGGCGCTTCGGAGCACGCCACAACATCATGTTGGGCGGATTCGAGAGCGTGGCCGAACACGCCGGCAGTCGGACCTTCGACCTGGTCGTGTCGGCTGACGTGATGCAGTTCGTCGCGCCTACCGAGCTCGAGGCCGGCGTGACGCAGATCGCCGAGCGACTCGACGGCGTGGCGTTTCTGGAGGCGCACACCACCGGCGATTCCCTCCGCGGCGACCTCCGCGGATGGCACCGGCGTACGCCCGCCTACTACCGCCGGCTCTTCGATCGCGTGGGACTCATCCAGTGTGGCCCCCATTGCTGGCTCGGCGAAGCGCTGTACGGCGGTGCCTCCGCGCTCGAACGGATGTCGTGAGCGCTTCGCCGAGCGGCGCTCAGACGGACCGGTCGCCCCCGGCGCGACGACGCATCGCGGAGGTAACCAGTTTCGCCGCCGCGATCACGGCCATCGCGGCGACGATCTTCGGGACCGGATCGGAAACGGGCGGCGGCAGCCGCACGATTCCATCGGCACTGGTCACCGCAGGCCCGCCCACGTACCGGCCGCGAACGGGCATCGCGAGCTCGTCGAAGTTGCGCGCCAGCGCCTGGAGCTCACCGAGCATCAGTGGTCCTTCCATCGGAGCACCATGCCCGGTCGCGGCGATGACCGGCTCCAGTGCCGCGAGACGCTCGACCGAATCGCGAGCCGCGCCCCAGTCCGGCGTGTAGTACATCGGTGGCCCGTGTATCTCCTGGCGTTGACGAAGCACGGCCCTCAGCGACTCCTGCTTGGTCGTCACGAACGCATCGCCGGCGATCAGCGCGCGGTCCCGATCGCGGAAGAGCGAGACGTGACCGGCCGTGTGCCCCGGCGTGTGTATCCAGCGCCATTCCGGCATCCCCGGAACGCTCCCGTCATCGGGCAGCGTGCGAACGCGGCCACCCAGATCGATTGGCCGGCGCGGATACAGCATCGCCATCCTGGCCATCGCTCCGCCCCCGACGGTCGGATCGGGGGGCGGATAGCTCGATCGACCCGTGACGTAGGGCATCTCCATGCGATGCGCATAGACGGGCACATCCCATCGGTCGGCGAGCTGCCGGACGCTCCCGACGTGATCGAAGTGCCCATGAGTGAGGATGATCGCCGCCGGGCGTGCTCCCGCGCCGAATCGATCGGTCGCCGCGCGGACGATTCGCGTCTCCGAACCGTACAGACCGGTGTCGATCAGCACCCATTCCCGATCGCCCGCTCCGCGCTGACCATGGAAGAACAGGTTGACGATCCGGTCGCGCATGTACGCCAGATCCCGCCCGATCTCCTTGACTTCTCCGTCCGCCGCCATGAGGGCGGGCCGTCCGCCATTCGATCGCATTTGCGCTCCACGCTCCAGAGGGCCGGGCGAAGTGCAGTGGATGTGCCAGCCGGTCGCCGTCGACGCGTTTTCCCACGGCGAGCGCGACCGGCTCGGCTCACTCCCAGAGCCCGATCACGCGCCCGTCCGGATCCTCGAACAGGGCGAACGCACCCATGTTCGGAATCTCCATCCGTTCGACGATCGGTTTTCCTCCCGCCTTGGTGACTCTCGCCAGCGCATCGGCGAGTCGCGGCACCTTGATGTAGATGCACATGTTGCCCGGCCACGGTCCGTCCTGTGGCCGCATGATCCCACCGTTGATCCCTTCGCCGCCGGTGTCCGCCGCCCAATACTTCAGCTCGGGAACCGGTTGGATCTTCCAGTTGAAGACATGACCGTAGAAATCGGAGATTCGCTGCGGATCTTTGGACCAAAGCTCGAAGTGAACCACCGGGTTGGGCATAGGCGTCACGGATGCGGGTTGCGAGCGAACGACGGAGGCGCCGGGGCGGCGCCAAGGGGCTCCCAGCTGAAAACTCTTGCTTCACATCCAACTGCCCACCGGCTACAGGAAACTCGCAGCGACCGGCGCACGGGAACCGTAGCTTCTACGCCGCCGGCTTCCGCAACTGCGCCACCAGCTCCCCAACCGCCCCGATGACCTCCGCCCGCCCCTCGTGCAGTTGCGCCGCGAGTATGTGCTTGCAGTATGCATCACGCCAGATGTGATCGCCGCAGTCGCATCGCGGGTGGTTCGGCGTGAACAAGTCCACCCAATGCCGCGATCTGCCGCCCCGCACCAGGTAGCGCCCGCTCCCCACCTTCTCGCACCCCAGGTGTACGCCGCGCTCGAGGCGGGCCAGGTCGATCGATCCGGTCCAATCGGTCTTCATTACACTCACTCCCACCCTCTGCGAGGGCCAGAAAAAGGACCCGTTTCGTACCCGAAGATATGCCGAAAGTTGCCTCTTCCCTGCCAGCCTTGTGGCTCGTTCGCCGGCATGCTATGACTCCCCGCTCGTGCCACTCGCATCCCGATCAATCCCGTCCCGGCGCGACCGCGACTTGTACTCGGAGTCACCCTCGCGGTAGACGCTACCTTACTGAGGAAATGGCGATGACGGTGACCAACGCTTCCGAGCGCGACCTCCGTTACCCGATCGGCAAGTTCACTTGGCCCGACAGCGTGAGCTCGCAGCAGCGCATCCAATGGACCGACGCGATCGAGCGCGCGCCGATGGAGCTTCGCGGCGCCGTGTCGGGGCTGTCCCGGGCGCAGGCGGATACGCCGTATCGCCCTGGCGGATGGACCGTGCGTCAGGTCGTGCACCATGTCCCGGACAGCCACATGAATGCCTACGTCCGCTTCAAGCTCGCGCTCACCGAGGACTCTCCGACGATCAAGCCGTATCACGAGGCGCAGTGGGCAGAGTTGGGCGATACGCGGACCGTTGGGCTCGACGTTTCGCTCGATTTGCTCGACGCGCTGCACGAGCGGTGGGTCGCCCTGCTGCGATCACTCTCCGACGCCGAGTTCGGTCGCAGCTTCGTCCACCCGGAGCACAAGCGGCCCCTCGTGCTCGAGCAGGTGCTCGCGATGTACGCGTGGCATGGGCGGCATCACACCGCGCACATTCGCGGGTTGAGAGAGCGGGAGGGCTGGTAACGATCGGCCGCGGCACCCGGCTTGCCATACCGGGCTCCGGATCCCGCATCGGAGCATTCGGTGAAGATTCGTCTTTCCCGGAACGCCAGATGGGCGCTCGTCGGAGCGAGCGCGGCGATGGTCGCGAGCACGGTCGTCGAGCGCGCGTTGGACACGGGTTATCGGAAGATCAGACGGAGGCCGGCTCCTCGCGATCCGCAGCGTAGCGACACGAACTGGAGCGAGGCGCTGCTGTGGTCGGTCGGCTCGGCAGCTCTCGTTGGTGCCGCGCAACTCGTCGCTCGCCGTGGCGCGGCGGCCGGATGGAAACGCGTGACCGGGCGCCAGCCACCGCGGAAGTGACCGGGTGTCGATGTGCAGCGGGGCGGCGATAACACTCGCCGCCCCGCTGCTTCTTCCCCGCGAGCTAGTCGTTCAGCTCGCCTTCGTCGCCCGTCTGTCGATCCCCCTCGGCGTTCCCGGCGTGCCCGGGTCTCGACTCCTCCTTCTCCTTCTGCGAGGCTGCGAACTCCTGCTTCTCACGTTCGAGGAGCCCTGACTTCTCCTGAAGCATGTCTCGGTTTGCCCCGCCGGATTCAGGACGGTTGCTCGGCTGTGCGTTGGACGGCTTTCCACCCATGATTCCTGAAACGCTCCGCTGAAGAACGCGCCCTTTACATCACGTTTCGTGCCGTCATCGGCTCCGGCGACCACCCACTTCGCGAGCCCCAAATGTCAAGTGCCACGCGTGAAATTCGTAAGCAGCTGTTGATCCTCGTCGTCGCGATCCTCGTCGTCCACTTCACCGCGATCGCGCTCGACAGAGTCTACGGCTTCAGCAGCGCCGACCCGACCACCCGTAGGGTGTTCACGACCGTATGGATGCTGGTCTCGCTCGTCGTCGTGATCGTCGGCCTGTATCGGATCCGCGCTGCACGGACTGCGGCAAGGGCGCGAAAGTAGGCGCGTCGATCGTCGACGCCGTCAAAGGGAAAACGTGCGAAAGGCCGGCGTAAACCGGTCGCCCGGTGCGCCGAACCTTCCGTCCGTGCGACGGGCGACCGGTTACTCACAGCCCAACTGCGTCCGGCCCGCGCGAAAACTCGCCGCGACCGGCGGGAAGCCCTGTCGCAGTCAGAGCGTCTCGTCCAGATCCCTCATATCCCGCTCGGCGTCGCCGACCTTCTTCTGCGCCCGCCCCTTCAGTTCATCCTTCTTCCCCTTGAGCTGCTCGCTGCGGTTGTTCGTCAGATCGCCGATCTTCCCGCGAGCCTTGCCGCCGAGCTCCTTGGCCTTCCCCTCGAGCTGGTTCTGTTCCGCGCTCTTGCGAGTCGTGTCACCCATTATGCCATCCTCTCGAAGTTTGATCGGGCTCCATGCCCGGTGCACTCGTGAACGCAATGCACATGCCCCCGGCCGCGGCGGAGCACGCTAGATTCCGGGACACGTAGTCTTCACTTGTCTGGAGTCTCGAATCATGCCTCGCGTCCCTTTCGCCGCCCTTCCCGCCGACGCCCGCGTCTGGGTGTTCGCCGCGGAGCGTCCGGTCACCGGGTCGGCCGCGCATCGGCTGCTCGACGCAGTCGACGACTATCTCGACCGCTGGCACGCCCACGGCCACCCCCTCACCTGCGCCCGCGAATGGAGCGAGGAGCGCTTCCTGGTGATCGGCGTCGACCAGTCGACCGCCGGTGCGTCCGGATGCTCGATCGACGGCCTCTTCCGCACGCTGAAGGGAATGGAGTCGGAGCTCGGCACTCGCCTCGTGGGCGGCGCCACCGTGTACTACCGGGATCCCTCGGGCCCGATCCTCGCCGTGTCGCGCGAGGAGTTCACCGAGCTCGCCGCCGACGGCGCCGTCCGTCCTGACACCCGCGTCTTCGACACGACGGTCGGCACCGTGCGCGACTGGAAAGAGCGGTTCGAGACCGAGACTGCTCGGTCGTGGCACGCGGGGCTGTTACCGTAGTCGGCGAGGTCCATGATCGGCGACAGCGCCAACAGCAACGACCGTTGTCGTTGGCGTGCTCCGTCCCCTTCGTGGTCCTCCGTGTCTCTTTCCCGGCAGTTGTCGTCGTCGAACCGTCCAGGAATCCACCCGGAACTCACCAAGAACCTTCTCTTCAGCCCCTCAGCCACTCATCGAGATGCTCCGCCACGAACGCATCATCCGTGAGGATCGGAT
>WUUC01058029.1_pt1 | contig 9999 bp, 9 predicted proteins | sample 6278441 | NCBI WGS metagenome assembly WUUC01 (sample SAMN13675441, study PRJNA597444) | soil metagenome | isolation source: soil | place: USA: Washington | collected 2017-10 | reverse complement strand
GGTCCGACCACGCCCCCGCGCAGACCAGGGCGTGACCGGCCTCGATCACGCCGCCGGCGTGGGCGATGCGCAGGGCCCGGCCGTTCGGCGAGATCCCGGTGACCTCGGTGCCGAGGACCACCTGGCCCCCGGCTGCTTCGAGCTCGCCGCGCAGCGCGTGGGCGACGGCGGTGAAGTCCACGATGCCGGTGTCCGGCGAGTGCAGGGCCGCGATGCCCGCGGCCGCCGGCTCGATCTCGAGCAGCTCCTCGCGGTCGAGGCGGCGGAGCCCCGGGACGCCGTTCGCCCGGCCCCGCCGCTCCAGCTCGTCGAGGCCGGCGAGCTCGGACTCGTCGAGGGCGACGATCAGCTTGCCGCAGCGCTCGGCCTCGATCCCGTGGCGCTCGCAGAAGGCGTAGAGGTCGCGGGCCCCGCTCACGCACAGCTGCGCCTTCAGCGAGCCCGGCGCGTAGTAGATGCCCGCGTGGATCACGCCGGAATTGCGGCCGGTCTGGTGGCGGCCGATCTCGGGCTCCTTGTCGAGCACCGTGATCGTGCGGCCCGGATGCCGGCGCGCGAGCTCGAGGGCGGCGGCCAGCCCCACGATCCCGGCGCCGACGACCGTGATGTCGCAGCGGTCGGGGAGGCTCACCCGCCGACCCCGTCCGCGAGGGCGAGCACGCCGAGGTCGAAGCCGGAGTCGGGGTCCTGGACGCGCACCACCGCCTCGGAGCGCGACCGGGCGTCGATCTTGCGGAAGGCCGAGGAGAGGTGCGTCTTCACCGTGCTCTCGGCGAGGAAGAGGGTGTGGGCGATCTCCCGGTTGGTCTTGCCTAGCACCACGAGCGCGAGGATCTGCTTCTCGCGGTGCGAGAGCGGCCGCGGGGCGATCTGGCGCCCGAGGACCGTCGGGACGGTCAGCTGCCCGGCGAGCAGCGCGCGGGCCGTGGGCACCAGCGCGCGCTCGACGTCATCCTCGAGCACGATCCCGGTCGCGCCGGCCAACAGGACCCGGCGCAGGCCGGCGTTGGGGACGCCGACGGGCACGATCACGAGGATCGCGGCCTCCGGGTGCGCCTCGGCAAGCTCGCGGACCTCACGCAGGCGAGCATCCTCCCGCAGCGAGGCGACGAGCACCACGAGGGCCGGCTCCTGCCCGGCGGCGATACCGAAACCGGCGCTGCCGAGCAGCCGCGCCGCGATCCGCCGCGCCCGCCCGTCGCCCGCCACGACCGCGTCGGTCGCGGGGTTCCAGGTGATGGGCGCGTCCGGCGCCGCCGCGGCACTGCTCATGGAGGGAGTAACGCCGGGCGCGAGGGCGGCCTTCCGCGATCGGGGCGAGAAAGTCCGCGCACCTCGCGCCCGTTGTATCCCGCGGATACGCGCGTGCCTAGTCTCTTCCTCCGCCACCGTTTCGTGCTCATCCTGCTGGTCGTCAGCACGGTGGTCGCCGCCGCCTGCGCGAAGCTGAACACCTCGGGCAACCTGACGGTGGGCGCGGCGACGACCCACGTGCTCGTCGACACCCCGGACGCCTCGATCGTCGAGCGGCGGGCGCTGCCTCAGGACGTCAAGACGCTGCAGGCCCGCGCGGTCTTCTACGGCTCGCTGATGACGACGACGCCCGCGCTGGAGGCCATCGGCGAGCGCGCCGGCGTGCCGGCCGACCAGATCTCCGGCATCTCGCGCACGACCGCCGACGTGACGATCGCGCTCACCGAGCAGGGCAGCGAAGAGCGGGCCAGCCAGATCCGGGCCTCCCGCGCTCCGTACCGCCTGGAGACGCAGGCCGAGCCGGGCGAGCCGATCCTCGCAATCTATGCCGAGGCGCCGTCGTTCGAGGCGGCGCAGGGCCTGGCCAACGCCGCGGTGACCGGGATGGGCGACTACCTCCGGGACCTCGCCCGCGAGCAGGGATTCCCCGAGGCCGAGGTCCCGCAGCTCCAGCAGCTCGGGAGCCCGCGCGGCGGCGTGACCAACGGAAAGGCGCGGATCGTGATCGCGGGCCTCACGTTCGTGACCGCGTTCGGGCTGAGCTTCATGCTCCTGCTCCTCGCGGGCCGCCGGCTGCGCCGCGGCGAGGGGCGGGAGGCGGCGCCGGCGCCGGAGCCGCGCTCCCGGCTGACCGGGCGCGCAGCGGCGGACTGGCCGCGGACGTCGCGCCTGCTGCCGTGGTCGATCGCCGGCCTCATCACGATGATCTGGCTTACGCCGTTCGACAGGCTCCAGCTGTCGATATCCACGCCCATCGACCTCACGCTCGATCGGCTCGTCCTCCCCGTCGTGGCGGCGATCTGGCTGATCGCGTTCGCCGCCGGCCCGGGCGCCGCGCCGCGGCTGCGCATCACGCGCGTGCACGTCGCGATCTGCGCCTACCTCGCGTGCGCGTTCCTCAGCGTGGTGCTCGAGGCGCGCGCCCTGAACCAGAGCGGGGAGCTCATGCTGAGCCTCAAAAAGCTCCCGCTGCTGGTCTCCTACCTCTCGATCTTCGTGATTGTGGCGAGCTCGGTGCGGCGCACCGAGGTGCCGGCGTTCCTGACCTACACGCTCGGGCTCGCGGTGGTCTGCGCTGTCGGGATCATCTACGAGTCCCGCTTCACGACGAACATCTTCACCACGTGGTCGGGCATCCTCTTCGCCGGCCCGTTCGAGCTGGTCACGGACGAGAACGGCCCCGGCCTCGACAGCCTCGGGCGCCGGTGGATCGGAGGGCCGGCGGCCTACGGCGTCGAGGCCGTCGGCATGATGGCCATGGCCATGCCGATCGCCGTGGTCGGCATCATCGGCTCACGGACTCGCGGGCGTCGGCTGCTCTACGGGCTGGCGATCGTCGCGCTGCTCGCCGCGATGTTCTCGACGCAGCGCAAGAGCGCGCTGATCGTGCCCGTCGCAGTCGTCGGGACGATGGCCTACTTCCGCCGCCGCGAGCTGCTCTCGCTCGCGCCATTCGGCCTCGTCATCGCCGTCATGGTGGCGGCGCTCTCTCCGAGCGCTGTCCAGGGTGTCGTCGCGCAGTTCACGCGAGCGGATGCGTCGAAGGTCGCAACCGTGAGCGACCGGACTGCCGACTACGACGCCATCCGACCGGACCTGTGGACCAACATCGCACTCGGACGCGGCTTCGGGAGCTACAACCACGACTCCTACCGAATCCTTGACTCCGAGGTCCTGAGCCGAATCGTCGAGACCGGAGTCCTCGGCCTCTTGGCGTTCGTGCTCATCGCCGTCTCGGTGATCCTCGTCGCCCGCAAGACGGTCTCTCAGCGACACCCTACGTGGGCACCGCCCCCGTTGTGCGGAGTAAGCGCGGCCGTGTGCCTGCTCGTCCTCGCGACTCTCTACGACGTCATGGCCTTCCCTCACGGGCCCTACGTCTTCCTGTACGTCACCGGCCTGGCCGTCGCAGTCGTCGCCCCGGGGATCGGCGGGCCGTCGCCGCTGCGAGGACGCATGCACGGCGGACGGGCGCATCGGGTGACGCGAAAGTCCGGCCTGTCGCCAGGCGTTGGATCTACACCGTGGGTATCGGCATCCGCCTCCGAAAGCTCTGGCACTTCAAGCTCGGCGTAGTGGTGAGCTTCGCGCTCGCCCTGCTGGCCGGGGTCTGGAGCGTCGAGAAGATCAGCCTCTTCCCGCCGGGGCTGACCCCCCGCTCGCTCGAGATGGCGACCGCGTCGACGCACGTGCTCGTCGACACCGAGACGTCAGCGCTCGTCGACCTCCGCCAGGACACCTACAGCGTCGAGGGGCTCAACAACCGCACCGTCGTGCTCGCGAACATCATCGCCAGCCCCGACGTCCAGGCGAAGATTGCGCGGCGGGCGGGCGTGCCGGCCGAGCGCCTGCGGATCCAGGCGCCGCTGACCAGTCAGGCGCCGGCCCCGCCCGTGGACTCCGAGAACGCTAGGCGCACCAGCGACATCGTCAAGTCGACCGACCAGTACCGCATCGACCTCAAGGCCGATCCCTCGGTGCCGATGCTCAACATCCATGCCCAGACTCCGAGCGCCGAGAGCGCGGCCGCGCTGGCGAACGCCGCCGTCGACGAGCTCGACGCCTACCTCGAGAAGGTCATGGCCCGTCAAACTACGCCGTCGAAGTACCAGATCCGCCCGGTGCAGCTGGGCCGCGCCACCGGCGTCGTGATCAACGAGGGCGCCAGGTGGCAGCTGGCCTTCCTGGTGTTCGTGCTGACGCTCGCCGTCTCTTGCGCGACGGTGATCTTCCTCGGCCGCGTGCGCGCGGGGTGGCGCCAGGCCGTGCTCTCGGAACGGCCGCTGAGGGCCTGAGCGGCGCATGGAGCTGCTGCCCCTCCTCCGGCTGATCAAGCGCCGCCGCCTCCTGCTGGGCATCGGCCTCGTCGTCGCCGTGGCTCTCGCCGTCGCGATCGGCGGCCCGCCGGCGAGCTCGGGCGCCGTCGCCTGGACGCGGGTCGCGCTCGATACGCCCACGTCCCAGCTCGTGAAGTCGGCGCCCGCCGGCGCTGACACGCTGACCTGGCGTGCGTCGCTTCTCGTGCACCTGATGAACACGGACGAGGCGCAGCGTCAGCTGGCCCGGCGGCTCGGGATTCCGCCCGACCAGATCATGGTCGTCGATCCGGGGTTGGCGACGCCCGAGATCCCCGCGTCGCTGCCGACGGCGGCGTCCGACGCGGCGGCGATGACGGTGGCGCCCTACGTGCTCACCGTCCTCATGCCGCGCATCGATCTGCCGCTTATCGCGATTGAGGCCAGCGGGCCCGACCGCGCGGGCGCCGAGCGGCTCGCCACCGCCGCAGCCGGCATCCTGGAGTCGCAGTCATCCCTTTCCGGAGCGCGGTACGAGTCGATGATCAAGACCGGGGGCGCGACGGCGACGCTCGAGCGGTTCCTCCTCGAGCAGGTGGCGCCGGTCCGGTCGAAGCCGGTCAGCGCGAGCGTCCTTCCGATCAAGCAGATCGGCGGCCCCACGGTCCTGCTCGTGCTGTGGACCGCCGGCGTGCTGCTGCTGCCGCTGATCCTCGACCGCCGTCGCCGCGGGCCGGCCTTGGCGGGGGCCTAGCGCAGGCGGCCGGCCGGCGTGCCGGCCCAGACCTCGCCCGCGGGCACCGACTTCGTGAGCACGGCCCCCATGCCGACCACCGCGCCGGCGCCGACGGCCAGGCCCTCGCGCAGGAGCGCCCCCGAGCCGATGTAGGCGCCGGCCTCGATGGTCACGCCGCCGGCGACCCGGGCGCCGGCGCCGAAGGTCACGCCGTCGCCGATCACGTCGTCGTGGGTGAGCACTACGGCCGGCATCACCGCGACGTGCGCGCCGACCCTTACGTCGGCGGTGAGCACCGTCGTGGCGTGCACGATCGAGCCGAAGCCAATCGACGCCGAGCCGGGAACCACCGCGGCGGGGTGCACGAGGGTGGCGTACCGCTCGGGCGGCAGGCCGAGCCGCTCGGCCAGGGTGAGCCGCCGCCACGGGTGGCTCGGGGTGGCGACGGTCGCGCACACCAGCGCCTCCGGGTGGTCGTGCACCGCCTCCGAGGGGCCGACAATTTCCACGCCGTGCACCCGCTGGCCGTGTGTGGCGGGGTCGTCGTCGAGCAGCCCGAGCAGCTCCCAGGTGGGGGAGACGTCGTTGACAGCGCGGACGAGCTCGAGCGTCTCGCGCGCGAGCCCGCCGGCGCCGATGAGAAGGAGCGGCCTCAGGGCGTGACGCCGTCCCGGGCCCCGCGGGCCATGAGCTGCTCGTGCCGCAGCTCGCGGTCCGCCGTCTGGACGGCGACCGGGCTGGTGATGGCCGTGAACGGCACCTCGCGGCGCCCCAGCATCGTGGCCACGACCTCGCGATTGGCCGCGCGCTTCTGGCTCCCCAGGTCGTTGGAGCCGGCGTACAGCGAGCGCAGGAGATGGCGGAGCAGCACGGCGCCCAGGTAGAGGGCACGGTGCGCGGGGGAGAAGTACTTGCGGGCGTACATCTTGCGCGTCACCGCGCCGAGGCACTCGATGTGCGGCTTGACGCCGGCCTTGCGGTCGTGGTGCAGGATGGTCATCTGCGGCAGGTGCCGGACCTCCCAGCCGGCCAGCTTGATCCGCCGGCAGAGGTCGGTCTCGTCGCAGTACATGAAGAAGTGCTCGTCGAAGAAGCCGGCGCTCTCCAGCGCCTCGCGCCGGGCGAGCAGGAACGAGCCGCTCGTCCAGTCGCACGAGGTCTCGCGCTCGTAAGCGGCGGCATCAACCTCGCGCTCGCCCAGCCAGCGCGGCCGGCCGGGGAGCACCCGCTCGGCCGACAGCGCCTCGCCGAACGCGCGCAGGGCGTTCGGGAAGTACCGGATGGTCGTGTCCAGGCGACCGTCGGGGGTGACCTGGCGGCAGCCGGCAAGGCCGACGGTCGGGCGGTCGTCCATCAGGCGCACGAGCTCGGCGAACGTTCCCTCGAGGATCTCGGTGTCGGGGTTCAGAAACAGCACGTAGCGCGCGTTGCAGGTCATCGCCGCGCGGTTGTTGGCGTGTCCGAAGCCGTGGTTGCGGGACCAGACGGTGCGCGCCTGCGGGAACTCGGTGGCGACGACGTCAGCGGTGCCGTCCTGCGAGTCGTTGTCGACGACCACCATGTCGCCGCTGATGTCGCCCATGTGCGCGAAGACGGTGGGCAGGAGCGGCCGGATCCAGTGCGCCTCGTTGGTCGAGACGGTGATGATCGCCAGGTCGTGCACGTCAGCCCTTCTTGGCGTCCACGAACGCGGCGAGGCTGGCGAGCGTCTCGAACACGTCGGCCGTGACGTCGTCGCCGTCGATCTCGATCTCGAACCGCTGCTCGAGCTCGAGCACGAGTTCCAGCACGGCCATCGAGTCGAGTTCCGGCAGGGCGCCGAAGAGGGGGGTGGAGGCGTCGATCGCGTCCGCGCGATCCTCCACGCCCAGCGTGTCCACCACGACGGCCTTCACGGCGTCGATGTCGATGGTTGCGTTCCCGTCCATTAGGCGTTCCTTTCCGCTGCCAGGTCGTTCACGGCACTAACGCGGGCTCGGCCCGAGGACTTACGCGTCGCAAGATTCGCCGGGCGCCGGCCGTTGAGTGGGGACGAAACCGAGACGACGGAGGCTCGCCATGTTCCACTCTGACACCAACGCCACGAAGGACCGGCCGTGAGCGGCCCCGGTCGCGTGCTGGTCACGGGTGGCGGCGGCGCCATCGGCTCGAACGTCACCGACGAGCTGGTGCTCGCCGGCGCCGAGGAGGTCATCGTCCTCGACAACTTCGTCCGCGGCCGCCGCGAGAACCTCGACTGGGCGCGGGCCAACGGCAACGTCGAGCTGGTCGAGGGCGACATCCGCGACCGCGAGCTGGTGCACCGGCTGACCGAAGGCATCGACCTCGTCTTCCACCTCGCCGCCATCCGCATCACCCAGTGCGCGGAGGAGCCGCGGCTCGCGCTCGAGGTGCTGGTCGACGGCACGTACAACGTCTTCGAGGCCGCCGCGGAGAAGAACGTGCGCAAGGTCATCGCCTCCTCGTCGGCCTCGGTCTACGGGCTGGCGGAGGAGTTCCCGACCCGCGAGTCGCACCATCCCTACGCCAACGACACGCTCTACGGGGCGTCAAAGGCGTTCAACGAGGGCCTGCTGCGCAGCATGCACGCGATGTTCGACCTCGATTACGTGGCGCTGCGCTACTTCAACGTCTACGGCCCCCGCATGGACGTCCACGGGCTCTACACAGAGGTGCTGGTCCGCTGGATGGAGCGCATCACCGAGGGCAAGCCGCCGCTCATCTTCGGCAACGGCGTCCAGACCATGGACTTCGTCTACATGGGCGACATCGCGCGCGCCAACCTGCTGGCCGCCGAGGCCGACGTCACCGACGCCGTGTTCAACGTGGCGAGCGGGACGGAGACGAGCCTGCTCGAGCTGGCCGAGATGCTGCTCCAGGTCATGGGCTCTGACCTCTCGGTCGAGCACGGCCCGGAGCGCGCGGTCAACGGCGTCACCCGCCGCCTGGCCGACACCAGCGCCGCCCGCGAGCAGCTGGGCTTCGAGGCCCAGGTCGACATCGAGGAGGGCCTGACCCGCCTCGTCGAGTGGTGGCGCGCCGAGCGCGCCGGCGCGCCGACCGCCCCGATCGCGACGCTGGCGCAGGCGGCCTGATGCAGGTCCCGTTCAGCCGCCCGTACCTGCAGGGCCACGAGGGCGCAGCGGTCGCCGACGTCATCGCCACCGGCTGGGTCTCGCAGGGCCCGCGGGTGCGCGAGTTCGAGGCCGCCTTCGCCGAGCGCGTCGGCGCGGCCGAGGCAGTCGCCACGACCAACTGCACGACGGCGCTCCAGCTCGCGCTCTACGTGTCCGGGATCGGGCCGGGCGACGAGGTGATCGTCCCGTCGATGTCGTTCATCGCCACGGCCAACTCGGTCTGGCAGAACGGCGCCACGCCGGTGTTCGCCGACATCGACCCGCTCACCTACAACCTCGACCCGGAGGCCACCGAGCGCGCGATCACCGACCGCACCAAGGCGATCATGCCGGTCCACCAGCTCGGCCTCCCGGCCGACATGGACGCGTTCCTCGCCCTCGGCGAGCGGTACGGCCTGGCCATCGTCGAGGACGCGGCGTGCGCGATCGGCGCCGCCTACCGCGGCCGGCCGATCGGCTCGCTCGGCCCGCTGGCCTGCTTCTCGCTGCACCCCCGCAAGGTCATCACGACCGGCGAGGGCGGCATGATCGCGGTCCAGGATCCCGAGGTCGCCGAGCGCCTGCGGCGGCTGCGCCAGCACGCGATGGACGTCTCCGACCTCGCCCGGCACTCGGCGAATGACGTGGTCATCGAGTCGTACCCCGAGCGCGGCTGGAACCAGCGGATGACCGACATGCAGGCGGCCCTCGGGCTCTGCCAGCTCGAGCTGCTCGACGAGATCCTCGAGGACCGGCGGCGCCTGGCGGCCCGCTACACCGCTGCGATCGAGTCCATCCCGCACCTCGAGCCGCCGTTCGAGCCGCACTACGCGCAGCGGACCTGGCAGTCCTACGCCGTGCGGCTGAGCCCGGACGCGCCGATCGGCCGCAACGAGCTGATGCGCCGCCTGCTGCGCGACGGCGTTCCCACGCGCCGCGGCGTGATGGCCATCCACGAGGAACGGGCGTACGCGGGCATCCAGGCCTCGCTGCCCCACACCGAGGCGGCGACGGAGGGGTCATTGATGCTCCCGCTCTTCGCCGGCCTCACGGACGAGCAGCAGGACCACGTGATCGGCTGCCTGGCGACGCAGCTGGCCGGGGTGGCGGCGTGAGCCCCAGCCCGGTCGAGCGGGTCCGCCAGACCCGCCGGCTGCTGCGGACCGAGGGGTACTCGGGCGTGGCCGCGCGTGTGGCCAACCGCGTGTCGAACCGCATCTCCCCGCCGGGCACGGCCCGGCTGCCGATCGCGCGTGCCGACCTCGAGCGTGCGGCGGAGATCGCAGCGGCGGGCTGGATCCTGCCGGCGCCGCTCCACGCCGACCCCGGCGAGCCGCTGACGATCGCCTGGGTGTGCGCGCCGCCCGGCCCCGGCTCAGGTGGTCACACGACCATGTTCCGCCTCATCTCGGCGCTCGAGCAGGCCGGCCATCGGTGCATCCTCTATCTGCAGGACGAGCACGGCTGGGCGCTCGAGCAGCACGAGCGCACGATCCGGTCGTGGTGGCCGTGGGTCGAGGCTGAGGTCCGTGACCTCGCTGCCGGGATCGAGGACGCGCACGGCATCTTCGCCACCGCGTGGGAGACCGCGTATCCGATCCTCGCCTCGCCCGCCCGCGGGACGCGCTTCTACCTCGTCCAGGACTTCGAGCCGTACTTTTACCCCGCCGGCAGCGAGTGGCTGCTCGCCGAGGCGACGTATCGGTTCGGCTTCCACCACGTCACCGCGGGACGCTGGCTGGCGGAGCGCCTGCGGGGCGAGTACCGCGTGCCGGCGGATCCCTTCGAGTTCGGGCGCGACCTGACGTACGCGCTCGACCCGGCGGTGACCCCGGAGCAGCGCACGGGCGTGAGTTACTACTCGCGCCCGGGGGCGCCG
>WUUC01173904.1_pt1 | contig 10000 bp, 7 predicted proteins | sample 6278441 | NCBI WGS metagenome assembly WUUC01 (sample SAMN13675441, study PRJNA597444) | soil metagenome | isolation source: soil | place: USA: Washington | collected 2017-10 | reverse complement strand
CGCGTCATCGGCCGCCGTGCCGCCGTGCGGGCTGGCTGCGGAGCCTGCAGTGCTTTGTCCACCGGCTCCACCGGCGCCGGCTCCCGAAGGCTCGCAGCTCGCCCCGGTGCATTTCGTGCGAGCCGAGCTGCACGCGAGCAAGAGGGCGAGCGCGCACCAACACGCGAGCCTGCTCGCAAGCTTCAACCGACCGCATCGCGTCACGACAACCGCTCCTCCCCAACCCCGCGGCCAGAGGCTATTTCATAACCTCCAACATGGCGAAGCGCTCGCGCGGGCCCGAGGTTGCGGATGTCGCCGTATGCTCCTTCGATGCGAGCTGAATACCTTTGGATCGGAGTCGTGGCGCTGACCTGGGGAGGCTACCCGCTCGTGACCCGCGCGGCCGCTCAGGAAGGGCCGCGCGCGGCGTTGATCCTGATGTTGGCCGGTCTCATCCCGATCGTGGTTGCAGCGATCCGGCATCCGACGTGGAGCGCGCCTTTGCCTGGCAAGCTCGCGCTGACACAGCTGGTCATCGCGGGCCTCATGATGGGCATCGGCTTCGTCGCCTTTTACGCGATCACGGTGAGCAAAATGGAAGCCTCTGTTTCCATTCCCATCACCGATGTCTCGATGATGCTGGTGTCCGCTGTCGGCGCGATGCTGTTCTTCGCCGAACCGGTGACGCTCCAAAAGCTCGGCGGGCTCGCGCTGATGCTGGCGGGCATCGCGCTGCTTCGGCCGCAGTAGCGGCGCGATATGGGAACGACTCGCCCGATGCGCTGTCGAACGGCGGTGCAACGCTCTCGCTGGGCATTTCTCCTGTTGCTCTTGGCATGCGGTGACCGAGCGCCCAGCGCCGCCGTGCCGGCGAGCACCGACTACGCCACGGCGTACGCGGCACCGCTCTGGGTGCTCGGCGGGTTGACCAGCGGCGGCGCGGCCGGGGCTTGCTTCGTGCGCTGGCCGGTGACCGACGCGCAACGCGATCCGCTATCGCGTGCGGAGTACGGTTACCCGCGCCCCGTCTCGTTCTCCGAAGGCCTAGGCCCGAGCTTCGACGAGCCGCTCGGCGACGACCGCTTCGTCCTGGCCGACCAAGCGCGCGGCCTGCGCGTGCTCGACGCGAGCGCGCCCGCCGGCTCGCAGCTCTCAGAGGGGCTGATGTTCGTCGGCGAGCTGCGCGAGCTGCGCGCCTTTGGCGATCGCGCGTTGCTCATCACGCAAGTGGGTCACGAAAAGCACGCGCTGCATTGGGTTGAGCTCAAGAGCGCCGACGCAGTCGGGCGCGTTAACAAAGCCGCGCCGCGCTTGCTCGTACGGCTCGAGCTGATGGGCGACTTGCGCGGCGTCTACACGCAGCAGCTCGCGAACGGGCAGCAGCGCGCAGCGCTGGTCACCGATGTCTACGACGCGTCCAAGGGCTGCCAGGCGCCGGTCGGGACGGTCGTGCGCATGCTCAGCTTCGCGCGCGACGCGCCCGAGCTGAGCTTCGAGGTGGCGCTCGGCAAGAGCGTGCGGAGCGTCTCGCGCAGCGGCGAGTTGCTGTTCGTGCAGAGCCTGGAATTCGGCTCACTAAAGCCGCGTGCACGGCTCGTTCATCTCGCCGCGCTCAAGGCGAGCGCCGCGCTGTCCGCGGAATTCGAGGTCGGCGATACCGTGCACGCCTTGCACGCCGCGTATGACGCGCGCTCGAAGCGCTGGATCGCGACCCTTGCGTACCGCACCGCCGAGCAGACGAGCGTCGACCAGCGGCGCGTCGATCGTCAGCACGTGCGGCGCGTCGCGTTCGTCGCTGGCGCTGCGCCCGAGCCGCTGACCGACTGCGTCAAGCGGCTGACCGCGAGCGCGCCCGAGTCCAGCACCGAGGTCCACGAGCCGCCGCAGCTCTTGCAGGCGGTGCTGCTACCCGAGCATGCGCTGCTGGTTTTCGACGCAGGCATGCCCGACAGCGCGCTCGGCAGCTTCATCGACACGCGCACGTGCGCGACGACCGAGCACACCTTGCAAGGTCGACACTTCGTCGCGACGCCCGACGCGGCGCGCTTGATCGGCCTGTCGCCGACCGAGAGGCCCGAGCTGAACGCGGCGCTCTATGTGCTGCCTCTGCTCGATGCGCCGGTCGCGCGCGTGCAGGCCAAGCTCGCGCGGCCCGGCGTGCCGGCGACCAGCGTTTGGCGCGGGAGCAATTCCTATCAAGTGATGCAAGCGCGCTGGCACGCGCGTCCGAGCAGCGATGTGCTCAGCGTTCCGTTCACGGAGCTCGATGCACAGGGCGTCTTGCACGAGGGCTCGCTCTTGCTCATCGCACAGCGCAGCCGCAGCGCAGCGCGTGAAGCGGCAGCGCTCACGCTCGGCGGCAAGCTCAAAGGCCGGCTGCGCATGTTCGACAAAGCGGGCTTGCCGGTGTTGCGTCAGGAGCAAGGCCTCGCCCTGCACGGCGCCGAGCCGGTCGATGCTTGGCCGCGCCACGTCGACGCAGAGCTGCTCGCGCCGAGCGATCCTGACGCTGCCTGTCCGCTCGCGCGCCTGCGCTGGCCGAGCCCGCGACTGCAATACGATCCGCTCGCGGACACGCTGCTCGGCCAGCTCGAATTCGTCGAGGGCGATCGCGACATGCAGCTCGGCGCCGCGAGCGCGACCTTCCCGATCTCGGGCAACGCGCGGCTCGATCGCGTCGGCTCGCTCTTGGTCGCGACCTCGCAATACCGCGCGGTGTGCCGGATCGAGGTGTTCGACGCGAGCGACATTACCCGCGTGCGCAAGACGGCGGTGCTCGACGACAGCGGGCTTTGCGACACGCGCCACGCGCTCGATCGCCAGCCGTCGTTCGCGATCGACGGCGCGCTGGTGTTCGTGCGCGAGGTGCAGCGCCGGCAAAACCCGAACTTGATGGCGAGCAGCCAGCTCGAGCTGCGCATCCTCGAGCTGCGCGAGCCGAATCACCCGACGTGGCGCGCGCCGATCCTAACGCCGGAGCCCGAGCTCGCCACGACAGTGCTCTTCGACGCCGCGCACCAGCAGCTCTACTACGCGTTTCGCATGGACAAGCTCGGCGCGAGCAAGGCGCGGCCCGAGGTGCACTACTACGTGCGCGCGATCGATCCGTCAGCGCCGATCGGCAAGCGCTTCGGCGAGCGCATCAGTGTCCCGGGCGAGCCGATCCGTCTCGAAGGCGAGCTGCTCTACACGCGCCATGGCACCTGGCAGAACGACGCTGCACACGGCGAGCACGCGCAGCACGTGCTTCGCAGCTCGCGGCTTAGGGGCTCGCGCATTGAGCCGGTGAGCGCGACGGCGCCCGGCATGGAAGCCGCCGCGTTCGAAGCGGCCCTGTGGAATGCACCGCTTTCGTCGTGCCGCGGTGCCAGCGTCCGCGCCTACGACGGCGTGCTCACGCGTTAGCCGCGCTTCTTAGCCCCACAGCTCGTCCTTCGTCGCCCTCCACGCCGGCAGCGCTTCCATCCGCGTGTACCACTTCGCGATCCCCGGATACGTCGCGAACGGAAAGCGCGCCGCGCGCGCGTAGGTCATCATCCCCGCGACCGAGAAGTCGGCGACGGTCAGCTCCTCGCCGCCGATGAACGGTCGATCCATCAGCTGCACGTCGAGCAAGCCCGCGAGGTTCTGAAAGCCCGGGTGCGACCACTCGGCTTGCGCAGGCGCGGCGTTGCCGGCGAGACCGAGCCGCTCGGCGACCACCGGCCGCAGCACTTCCGTCAGCGTCGGTTGCCAGTGCGCGGATTCCCAGAACAGCCAGCGATGGAGATCCGCGCGCCGCTTCGGCTCGCGCGACCACAGCTTCGAATCACCGTACGCCTCGGCGAGGTAGATCAGGATCGCGTTCGACTCCCACAGCATGAGATCGCCATCGACGAGCGTCGGCACTTTGCCCTGCGGGTTCACGGCCAAGTAATCCGTCGCGCGCCCCTCGCCTCGATACACGTTGATGAGCTTCACGTCGGGCGTGAGGCCCAGCTGATGGCTGACGGCGAGCACCTTGCGACCGTTGGCGGATAGCGGCGTCGTGTAGAGCGTGACCATGCGAGTGCCTCCTGCAAGAGCGGGACCGAAAACGGGCTACATGGGGCCTGCGTGCACGATGTAAAGGCTTAGGCCCTGTCGATCGCCATGATCTGCGCGCTGAACAGCACCACCCGCTCGTTGGGCTGCGACTGCGCGACGATCGCGCGCATCTCACGATAGTAAGTGCGCGTCAGCTCGCGCAGCCGCTCGAGGTCGGCTTCTCACAAGAGCGCGTACGCAAGCCGCGTCCAAATCACTGCCAGCGTCACGCTGCCTGCGACGAACGCGCCGAAGCGCGCGGGCACGTGGTTGATGCAGATGTAGATCAGCGCATGCAGATAGCGCGTGGCGACGAACACGGCGGCGAGCTGCGCTTGTGCTTGGTCGCAGTGGTCGGTGACCAGCATCAAGAGACACGCGACGTAGAACAACACCGGCAGCTCGAGCAGGTTCGAGAAGGTGCGGGCAGGGCGCTCGATCCACTCGGGCGGCGCGCTGCCGCGGTAGCTCTTGTAGTAGCCCATCGAGACCTTGCCGATCGCGACCGAGATGTTGCGCGCCAGCAGCATCACGAGCCAGACGACCGCGGTCAGCAGCACCAGCGCGAACATCGCGGGCATCACGGCGCGCGGGTCGATCTGGTCGGCTGCGCCACCGCTCACGATCATCGAGAGCCAAGTGAAGAAGCCCGCGAGCACGAGCGAGATGACGAGGTAGTTGATAGCGAGCGAACGCGTCATGGCCGGCAGGCTACACGGACGCTTGCAAGCTCGGCGAGCGCCGCCGTACAAGGCGGCTGTGCACTCCCTCGAAAAACACGGTCACGTCTTCGTCCTGCGCGTTCAGAACGGCGAGAACCGCTACAACTTTGACTCGCTCGACGAGCTGAACGCAGCGCTCGATCGCGTCGAAGCGGAGACCGAGCCGCACGTGCTCGTCACGACCGGCGAGGGCAAGTTCTACTCGAACGGCCTCGACCTCGACTGGATGAGCAAGGCCGGCGCGCAAAGCGCGCTCGAGAACGTGCGACGCGTGCACAAGCTGCTCGGCCGCATGCTCGCGTTCCCGTGCGTCACCATCGCTGCCTTGAACGGCCACGCGTTCGCTGCAGGCGCGATGCTCTCGCTCGCGCACGACTACCGCGTGATGCGCAGCGACCGCGGCTTCTTCTGCTTGCCCGAGGTCGATATCGGCATGACGTTCACGCCGGCGATGGAGTCGCTCATCGCTTCGCGCCTGCCCAAGCTGACGGCGCACGAGGCCATGGTCACCGGCCGCCGCTACACCTCGAGCGAGGCGCTCGCCGCGGGCATCGTGCACAAGAGCGTGCCGGAAGCGGAGGTCTTGCCGGCGGCGCTGGCGCTCGCGCAGGGCCTCGCCAAGGCCGATCGCAAGACGCTGCGCGGCATCAAGCAGAGCCTCTACAAAGAGACGCTCTCGATCATCGCGGCCGAATAGCGCTCACTCTTCGAGCGGGAAGTGCTCGAAGTGCTTCTCGACCAGCGACTCCGGCGTACCGCTGCGCATCTCGTATCTCGTCCAGCGCGCGATGAACTCGAAGAGCTGCTCCCAGAGGTAGTTGCCGATGCCATCGCGCGCGTAGTTCGCCTGGTGCGTCATGAAGATCGACACGGGTCGGTCGATGACGCCGCGGTAGATCGAGCCGCCGTGTGCCCAGCTCGTGATCGTCGAGCGGTCCACCTCGGAAAATGCGTACTGCGCGGCCCAGATGTTGGCGCGCGCGCGCGGCGCGACCAAGATGCCCATGTACTCGAAGCCTAGGCCTGCGCCGCTCGTGTCAGACGAATACTGGATATCCCAGACCTCGCGCCACGATTCGTAGAGCGGCGTGTGCATTTGACTGATGCCGGAGTGCTTCGGCGTCACCGCGTAGGTGCCGATGAAGTCGATGACGCCCGTCTCTTCGGCCCACGCGTGCGTCTCGAGCATGAGGCCCCGAATCTCGTCCGTGGTCTGAGACCAGATCTCCGTGTGGTTCGGCAGGTGGTCGAACCAGTAGAAGGCGCTGCGGTTTTCGACCAACGCGAGATCACCCGCGACGTCGTCGTAGATCGCAGGGTCCGCGTACTGCTCGCCGTAGAAGCCGACGTTGACGCCGAGCACGTAGCGAAAGTCGCTGCCGATCAGGTTCGAGATGCGCTCCTGCGTGGCGAGCATCTCTTCCACGTCGTCGGCCTGAATCTTGACGATCCGATCGTCGACTTCGGGCGCGTGGTTGGGCTGGAAGATGTCGTCGACGTCCACGCCGACATAGCGCTGGCGAAACACGTTGAGGTCGACCGGCGAGAGCCACGCGATCGCATCGATGAACAAGAGGTCGTTCAAGAAGTGCGTGTCGAAGACGCGCCCGTTGAAGACGCGCCGAATGCCGTCGTGCTCGCCGAGATCCGCGAGCATGTAGGGCGCCTCTTCGTCGTCTCCGCTCGATGCCCACGCGACGGCTTGGTAGCCCTCGCTCGTGCCGAGGTCGAACAGCCGGCCCTCGCCGGGCAACGCGCCCGACAGCGTGCCGCCGTCGCGCGTCAAGCTCAGCAGCGGGCTCTCGGTTTCTACGCGCGCGCGAGAGAGCCGTGCGTTCGGGCCCGTGGCGACATCGCCTGCGCCGAGCTTCAGCTTCGGCCCCACCTGCAGGAAGTGCATGCCCACATCGCAGCTGCGCGCGTAGTCGTCCAAGCGCGTGCGCAGGTAGGGCGCGAGATCTTGGTACGCCTCATAGTCGCTGATCACGATCGCTGCGTAGCGACCGGCACCTTCGACTTCGAAGTCGAGCTCCTGATCGAGCGGATGGCCGTCGTACTCGACGAGGTGGCTGTAGAGAACGCGACGCGCATGCTTGGTGATGTCGTGCCCCGAGTCGATGCCGCCTCCGTATAAGAAGAGCACGCGCTGGGTACGCACCTCGCAGGGGTAGGTGTTTGGGGCCGGATCGCTGCCCCCGTCATCCGGCCCGGCGTCCGTCCGACCACCGCGCCCGCTGTCGGGTCCGCCATCGGGCTCGGGCGGCACCTCGCCATCCGGCGTCTGCTGGACAGATGTGCCCCCACCCTGGGTGCCCTGCGTGTGGCCGCCGTCCGGCTTCGTCTGCGCGTCATCGCAGGCGGCCAGGCCAAGGCTCAAAGCAACGAATATTAATAAGGAGGCTAGAGGTTGCGAAGGAGGTGGCTGGGTCATGCGTGCGCGGGCACCCGAAGCAATCCAGATGCCAACGATAGACCGACCCTTAGGTGGTGTGTGACATGCAGGAGATCGCGCTTTTTCCTGGAAAACCAGGTGTTAGGCGTGTGCCAGCCTGTGTCATCGAGCGCTGCGGCAGGGCTCGCTACACCGACATCTTATCGACGTCGAGACGCGTCGTGAGCGGACCACACGCCGACTCGCGCTCTTGGCGATACGAGTCGAGGTTGCCGTTGAGGGCGGCCTCGCCCGCTTCGTAGATGCCGTTCGCAGTCTCCGCAGACGGCATGTACACGTAGGTCGCACCCGCCGCGTACAGCGCATCCGCGTCGGCAGGCCGCGACGCGCAGGCGAAGACCGTCGGCTTGTCTGCGACCGATCGCACCGCGCGCACGATCGCTTCGTTCGAGGTGCCGCGCAGAAGCTCGTCCGAGATCGTCGAGATCACCAGGCGCGCGTGCTCGACGCCACAGTGGCGCAGGGCTTCCGGGTTGCCGGCGCTGCCGTAGTGCACGCGGATGCCGAGCTGCCGCAGGCCCGCGTGCGTGTTCACGTTGATGTCGAGCACCAATATCCTCGGTAAGAGATCGGGTCGCCTGCGACCGATGTCTTGGATCAGCGCTGCCGCTACCCGGTGGTAGCCGAGGATGACGACCAGCGGGGCGTGATGCGCGCCGTCGACGATGCTCGAGCGCTCGGGCTCGCGGAAGCCGAGCTTGCTCAAGAGCGGGGCGAGCTTGAGCGGCAGGTCGGCGGCGATCTGGAACAGGAACGGCGTCGCCAGCGCGGTGATCACGAACGCGAACACCACGATGCTCTGCACCGTGCCGTCGATGTGCCCTGCCTTCACGCCGAGGTAGGCGATGACGAGGCAGAACTCGGAGATCTGCGCGAGCTTGGTCGACGCATCGAGCGCGTTGTTGCGGTCGAGGCCGGCGAAATAGAAGACGGGGAAGAACACCAAAGGCCGCAGCAGCAGCGCGACGGCTGCGAGCACCACCGCCAGCACGATCACGTGTGGGCCGTCCGGGATCGGGATGCCCATGCCGAGCGCGACGAAGAACAGCGTCACGAAGAAGTCGCGCAGGTTCGAGACCTTGGCCGCGACCTCGTGGTGGTAGGGGAACGAGGCGATGGTCATGCCCGCGATCAACGCGCCCATCTCGAGCGAGACCGAGATCGGGATGTCCATGCGCAAGAGCGCGAGCACATCGCCGAGGTGCGCGCCGGTGAGGCCTACCGCGAAGCACCACGCGAGCGCGACCGACACCACCAGCTCGGGAGCCTTGGCGACCGTCGAAAACAGCCTGGGCAAGACGAAGCGCGCGCCGAGCGCGGCCAGCGCGACCAAGAGGAAGATGCCGACGAAGGTCAGCACGATCGGCGCGAGCTGCGGCGACTCGAAGCTCGGCTGCAGCGCCAAGATCACGATCGCCCAGATGTCCTGGAAGATCAGAAGGCCCACGGCGAGCCGGCCCGACACCGTGTCGAGCACGCGCCGCTCTTGTAAGAAGCGGACGACGAGCAAGGTCGAGGAGAACGCGGCGGTGAGCGCGAAGTAGAGCACCGGGTAGCGGCCATCGAGGTGCGGCGAGAGCAGCGGTGCAATCGCGTAGAAGAAGCCGAACGCCGCGAGCACCGTGGCGGGCACTTGCAGCGCGCCCGTCCAGAGCAGGGTCTTGCCGCTCGCGAGCAGCGAGCGCGGGTTCACCTCGAGGCCGATCACGAACAACAGCAGCGTCAGGCCGAGGTTGGCGATCGTCTCGATGTTGCTGCTGTCTTGGATGAGGCCTAGGCCCGTCGGGCCGAGCGCGACGCCTGCAACGATCAGCGCGGCGATGGTCGGGATGCGCAGGCGCTCGAACAGCGCCGAGAGAAAGCCTGCGGCCAGAAGGCACAAGCCGAGCTCCTGCACGAGCGCGCTCGCGCCGCCGGCGCCGAGCACGGGTACGTAGTGGAAGACCGCAAGCACGCCGCTGCATACCACAATGCGTTTTGGTTCAGCGCTTGGGCTCGAGCGTGAAGGTATGAACGAGCTTCGGTTTGAGGCGCTGGCAGTGGCCTACGCCGTGCGGACACGAAAGCTCGGTGCACACGGCGGGCGCGTCGAAGCCGATCACGTAGCCGGTGATGCGATCGGGGCTGAGCTTGAGCCGCACGAAGTGGCGGTAGGCGTCGATGCGCGCGGCGCCGCCCGCTTCGTTCACGTGCGCGCCGAACGCGAGCGCGGTCGCGAGGTACCAGCCGAGCCACACACAGGTCGATGCGCCGCCGACGAGCGCCGCGCACACGAGGTGGCTCGGGTCATCGCCCGCCGTCGCAAAGACAACGCCCGGCAGCAGCACGAGCGCGCCGGTAACCACCCACAACGCGAGCAAGACGATCGGTGAGCCGTTGCGCACGTGCACGCGCGTCGCGAGCATCGGCAACAAGAACGCCACCGCGATCGACATCAGCATGAAGCGAGGCTCGCCGTGCAAGCCCACGAACAGCGGCGTCGCCAGCAAGAGCGTGCCGAGCCACAGCCCGAGCGCGCCGTAGCCGAGCTTCACGCGCACCGGCCGATCTTTGCCTTGGCTGAAGCCGAGCAGCACCGGCACCAAGAGCAGCATCGCCGCCGCCAAGAGCGAGCATGCATTCCACGCGAGCGACGACGCGCGGCTGTCGCCGAACGCGGTGACGCCCAAGGCAGCGATCGCGACGCCGATGCCGAGCGCCGCGCCGCTCGGCAGCACGTAGTCGATCTCGCGCAGCGTGCGTACCTTGGCTTGCTTGGGCAGCGTCGAGGTGTACTGCG
>WUUC01167668.1_pt1 | contig 10001 bp, 8 predicted proteins | sample 6278441 | NCBI WGS metagenome assembly WUUC01 (sample SAMN13675441, study PRJNA597444) | soil metagenome | isolation source: soil | place: USA: Washington | collected 2017-10 | reverse complement strand
CGGAGGCGAGCACGCCGCTGCCGGTGTAGGGGATGCCGAGCCATTCGAGGATGCCCTGCACCGTGCCGTCTTCGCCGAAGCGCCCGTGCAGCGCGATGAATACGCGCTCGAATTTCTCGTCGATGAGCGCATCCAGCCCGTGCTCGGCGGGATCGAACGGATGCGCGTCCACGCCGCGGCTCACCAGCGCCTTCAGCACCATGCCGCCGCTTTTCAGCGAGACCTCGCGCTCGGCCGACTTGCCGCCCAGCAGCACGGCAACCTTGCCGAAATTCATGCCGGCTCTCCGACGATGCGCACTTCGGGAACGAGGTCGACGCCGGTCTTGTCCAGGACGATCTTCTTCACTTCGAGGATCAGCCACTCGATATCCGCCGCGCGCGCCGCCCCGTGCGGATTGACGATGAAGTTCGCGTGCTTCTCCGACACGCGCGCGCCGCCGCGCTGCAGCCCCTTCAGGCCGCAGGACTCGATCAGGCGCGCGGCATGGTCCCCCGGGGGGTTGCGGAACACGCTGCCGGCATTGGGCAGCTGCAGCGGCTGCGTGGCGATGCGCTTGGCGAGCAATTCCTTGATGCGCGCGCGCGAGGCGTCGCCGTCGCCGGTCTGCAGGCCGAAGTACGCGCCGACGAACCACTCCTGCCTCGCGGAATGGCAGTGGCGGTAGGCGATCTCGAACTCGCCCCGCGCCCGGTCATGCAGCTCGCCGGCACGGTCGACGGTCACGGCACGCGCCACGACGTCCCAGGTTTCCGAGCCGTAGCAGCCGGCGTTCATGGCGAGCGCGCCGCCCACCGTGCCGGGGATGCCCGCCATGAACTCGGCGCCCGCGAGATGGTTGAGCGCCGCGAAGCGCGCCACCTTCGGGCTCGCCACGCCGGCGTGCGCATGGATCATGCCCTCGCGCAGCGTCGGAGCGAGCTTCGCCTGGTGCGTCAGGACGACCGTGCCGCGGAAGCCGCCGTCGCGCACCAGCAGGTTGGACCCCAGGCCGACGAACAGGACCGGTTCTTGCGGAGACACGCACTTGAGGATGGCGCAGAGATCCTTCAGGTCCTTCGGCACGTAAAAGCGATCCGCCGGCCCTCCTGCGCGCCAGCTCACGTGTCGCGCCATCGGCTCCTTGAAATGGACGGATTCGGCCATGTTCATGTCAACTGGGCGGCGACATTGCCGATCGATCCCGCGCCCATGGTGAGCACTACGTCGCCGTCGCGCGCCACCCGGCGGATCGCTTCGGGCATCTGCGCGACGTCCTCGACGAACACCGGCTCCACCGCGCCGGCCACGCGCAATGCCCGGGCGAGCGAGCGGCCGTCGGCCGCCACGATGGGCGCTTCTCCGGCCGCGTAGACCTCGGCGAGCAGCAGCGCGTCGGCGGTCGACAGCACCTTGACGAAGTCCTCGAACAGGTCGCGGGTGCGCGAATAGCGGTGCGGCTGGAAGGCGAGCACGATGCGCCGGCCGGGAAAGGCGCCGCGCGCCGCTTCCAGCGTCGCTGCCATTTCGGCCGGATGGTGGCCGTAGTCGTCGATCAGGGTGAAGCGGCCTGCGCCGGCGAGCGCGATGTCGCCGTAGCTCTGGAAGCGCCGGCCCACGCCGTGGAAATCCGCCAGCGCCTTCAGGATCTGGCGGTCCGGTACGCCGAGCTCCGTACCCACGGCGATCGCCGCCAGGGCGTTGCGCACGTTGTGATGGCCCGGCAGGTTCAGCGTGACCTCCAGCGGCGCGGCCTTTTCCCGCTGCGCGCGAAAGCGCATGCGGCCCGCGTCGTGCCGAATCGCCTCGGCGCGTACCGCGGCGCCGCGGCCGGTGCCGTAGGTAATGACCGGCTTGGCGACGGCGGCAACGATGGCCCGCACGTTGGCGTCGTCGGTGCACAGGATCGCGCTGCCGTAGAAAGGCAGGTTCTGCAGGAACTGCACGAAAGCCTGCTTCAGCCTTTCGAAGTCGTGGCCGTAGGTGTCCATGTGGTCGGCGTCGATGTTGGTGACCACGGCCATCACCGGCTGCAGGTGCAGGAAAGAGGCATCCGACTCGTCGGCCTCCACCACGATGAAGTCGCCTGCGCCGAGGCGCGCATTCGAGCCCGCCGCGATCAGGCGCCCGCCGATCACGAACGTCGGATCCAGGCCGCCTTCGGCCAGCACGCTTGCCACCAGGCTGGTGGTGGTGGTCTTGCCGTGGGTGCCGGCGATGGCGATGCCCTGCTTCAGGCGCATCAGCTCGGCCAGCATGAGCGCGCGCGGCACGAGGGGAATGCGCTGCTCGCGCGCCGCTGCCAGTTCCGGGTTGTCCGCCTGCACCGCGCTCGACACGACGACCACGTCCGCGCCGTTGACATGGTGTGGTTCGTGATTCAGCGAAATCCTCGCGCCCTGGTCGGCGAGGCGGCGGGTGGCGGCGTTTTCCGCGAGATCCGAGCCGCTCACCTGATAGCCCAGGTTGAGCAGCACCTCGGCGATGCCGCTCATGCCCGAGCCACCGATGCCGACGAAGTGGATGTGCCGCACCTTGTGCTTCACCGAGCCATCTCCATGCAGCGCTGCGCGACGACGCGCGCCGCTCCCGGCTTGCCCAGCGCCCGCGCTTTCATCGCCATGTCGAGCAGCTTCGTCCGGTCCAGCGAGCCGATCAGCGCGGCGAGCTTGTGGGGGCTCAGTTGCGTTTGCGGCACGAGGATCGCGGCACCCGCGTCCGCCAGGAAGCGCGCGTTCGCGGTCTGATGATCGTCCACCGCGAAGGGAAAGGGCACCAGGATGCTCGCCATGCCGCCGGCGGAAAGCTCGGCGATGGTCACTGCGCCGGCGCGGCAGATGACGAGGTCGGCCTCGGCGTAGCGCTTGGCCATGTCGTCGATGAAGGCGAGCAGCTCGCCGCGCACGCCGGCCTCTGCATAATGCCTTTTGAGGGCTTCCAGGTGCTTCTCGCCGGACTGGTGCACCACTTCGGGTCGGGGAGAAAGCAACGCGAGGGCCTTTGGCATCGCTTCGTTCAATGCTTGCGCGCCCAGGCTTCCGCCCACTACCAGCATGCGCAGCGGCCCTGCCCGGCCGCGGAAGCGCTCTGCCGGGGGCGCGATGGCGGCGATCTCGGCCCGCACGGGATTGCCGATCCACTCGGCGCGCTTCAACGCGCCCGGGAAGGCGACCATCACCTTGTCGCTTACGCTCGAGAGCACCCGATTGGCGAGGCCGGCGATCGCGTTCTGCTCGTGCAGCGCGAGCGGCCGGTTGAAGAGGGACGCCATCATGCCGCCGGGAAAGGCGACGTAGCCGCCCAGGCCGAGCACCACGTCCGGGCGGATGCGGCGCAGGTGGCGTGCGCTTTCCCAGAAAGACAGCAGCAGGTTGGCGGGCAGCAGCAGCTTCTGCAGCAGTCCCTTGCCGCGCGCCGCGTACGCGCGGATCCAGGCGGTCTTGTAGCCTCGCGGCGGCACCAGCCGCTCCTCCATGCCGCCGCGCGCGCCCATCCACACCACGTCCCAGCCCGCGGCACGCATCTCCTCGGCCACCGCCAGCCCCGGAAAGATGTGGCCGCCGGTGCCGCCCGCCATGATGAGTATGGTCTTCACGCGTGCAGGCCCCGCGTGAGCTGGCGGTTCTCCCAGTCGATGCGCAGCAGGATCGCGAGCGCCACGAAGTTCACCACCAGGCCGGTGCCGCCGTAGCTCATCAGCGGCAGCGTCAGGCCCTTGGTGGGCAGCAGGCCCATGTTGACCCCCATGTTGATCAGGGCCTGCAGGCCGATCCAGATGCCGATGCCTTGCGCGGCGAGCGCGGCGAAATGGCGCTCGTGCTGGGTGGCCAGCCGGCCGATGACGAAGGCGCGCGCCACGATCCACGCGAAGCAGCCGATCACCAGCGCGACGCCGGCGAAGCCCAGCTCCTCGGCGATCACGGCGAGCAGGAAATCGGTGTGCGCCTCGGGCAGGTACAGCAGCTTCTCCACGCTCGCGCCGAGCCCCACCCCGAGCCACTCGCCGCGGCCGAAGGCGATCAGCGAGTGCGACAGCTGGTAGCCGCGGCCGAAGGCGTCGGCCCAGGGATCCATGAAGCCGAAGATGCGCTGCGTGCGGTAAGGCGAGGACAGCACCAGCAGCGCGAAGCCCACCGCCAGCATGCCGAGCAGCGCGGCGAAGTGCCGGCCGTTCATGCCGCCGAGGAACAGCACCGCGACGGCGGTTACCGCGATCACCACGAAAGCGCCGAAATCCGGCTCGCGCAGCAGCAGCCACGAAACCAGCAGCATCACGCCGAGCATGGGCAGCAGGCCCTTCTTGAAGCGCTTCATCACGGCGTGCTTGCGCACGGTGTAATCGGCTGCATACAGCACCGCGGCGAGCTTCATCAGCTCCGAGGGCTGCAGGCTCGCCATCGGCAGGTCGAGCCAGCGGCGCGCGCCGTTCACCTCGCGGCCGATGCCGGGAAGCAAGACCAGGACCAGCAGCGCGACGCTGCCGGCGAACAGCCAGGGCGCGGCCAGCTGCCACAGCCGCACCGGGGCGAGGAATACGGCGATCGCCGCCGCCATCGCCGCGCCGAGGTACACGCCGTGGCGGGCGAGGTACCAGCCCGGGTTCTGGCCGGTGTAGCCGCTCGCCTCGGCGGTGGCGATCGAGGCGGAATACACCATCACCAGGCCGGTCGCGGCGAGCAGCAGCGCCGCCCAGGCGAGCGAGCGGTCGTATTCGGCGCTCGGCGCATGGCGCGCGAAAACGTACGTCTGGCTCATGCGCGCAGCGCCCTGACTGCCGCGGCGAAGGCTTCGCCCCGGTGCCGGTAATCGCGGAACATGTCGAAGCTGGCGCAGGCCGGCGAGAGCAGCACTGCGTCACCGGGCACCGCATAGCGGGCGGCCCGCGCCACCGCTTCCTCCAGCGAGGCGCAGCGCTCGGTGGGCAGGCCGGCGAGCGCTTTCTCGATCGTCGGCGCGTCGCGCCCGATGAGAAGCGTGTTCCTAGCGCAGCCCGCCACCGGGGCTTTCAGGCTGGAGAAGTCCTGCCCCTTGCCCTCGCCGCCGAGAATGAGCACGACCGGCCGTGCCAGTCCTCTCAGCGCGGCGATGGTGGCGCCGACGTTGGTACCCTTGGAATCGTCGTACCACTCGACGCCGTGTCGTGTCGCCACGAGCTGCAGGCGATGCGGCAGGCCCTCGAAGCTCCTCAGTCCCTGTGCCATGGCTTCGAGCGGCAGGGTGGTGGCCGCGAGCGCGCACGCGGCCAGCGCATTCGACACGTTGTGGCTGCCGTGAATTTTGAGCTCGGGCACCGCGATGAGCGGCGTTGGGCCGCGCTGCAGCCGGCCGTTGACCACGCCGAAATCCTGCGCAGACGGCGGCGCGTCCAGGCCGAAAGTGACGCGGCGCGCCCCGGGGATGGCCATGGCGAGGGAGCGCGGGTCCGCGCGGTTCAGCACCTGCATGCCGGCGCCGAGGAAAATGCGCGCCTTGGCCGCGGCGTACTCCTCGAGGCCGGCGTAGCGATCGAGGTGGTCCTCGCTGAGGTTGAGCATCGCCGCCGCCTGCGCGCGCAGCGACCAGGTCGTCTCGAGCTGGTAGCTCGAGAGCTCGAGCACCCAGGCCGCGGGCGGCGCCGAGCGCTGCATCGCCGCCTCGAGCACCGCCGGGCCGATATTGCCGGCGACTTCGCAGTCCACTCCCGCGCAGCGCAGCAGGTGCCCGGTAAGCGAGGCGACGGTGGTCTTGCCGTTGGTGCCGGTGACCGCCAGCACCTTGCTGCGGTTTTGCCACGCGAACAGCTCGACGTCGCCCAGCACCCGGACGTCGCGCTGGAGCGCCTCGCGGATCACCGGCTCGTCGAGCGACAAGCCGGGGCTTACGCACACGAAATCGATCCCTTGCAGCAATTCGTTCGTGAACGGCCCCGTGCGCAGCTCGCCCGCGTAGTCCCTGGCCCGCGGAGGGCTGGCGCGCGTGTCGGCGACCCGCGGCGTGCCGCCCTGGCGCTCGACCCAGCGCGCGACCGACAGGCCGGTATCGCCCAGGCCGAGCACGAGGACCCGCGCCCCGTTGAGGCTGCGCGGCTTCGGTGTGCGCAAAAGCGAAAAAGGCGGCTCGCGCATCATCTGAACTTGAGCGTCGACAGGCCGAACAGCACCAGCATCATGGTGATGATCCAGAAACGCACCACCACCTGGCTCTCCTTCCAGCCCTCGAGCTCGTAGTGATGGTGCAGCGGGGCCATGCGGAAGATGCGCTTGCCGCCGGAGTACCTGAAGTAAAGCACCTGGATCATGACCGACAGGGTCTCGGCGACGAACACCCCGCCCATGATGAACAGCACGATTTCCTGCCGCACGATCACCGCGATGGTGCCGAGCGCCGCCCCCAGCGCCAGCGCGCCCACATCGCCCATGAACACTTCCGCGGGATAGGCGTTGAACCAGAGAAAGCCGAGCCCGGCGCCGGCCAGCGCGCCGCAGATGACCGCCAGCTCGCCCGCGCCCTGTATGTAGGGAATCCCGAGGTATTTCGAGAACACGGCATGCCCGGCCACGTAGGCGAAGATGCCGAGCGCGCTGCCCACCATCACGGTGGGCATGATCGCCAGCCCGTCGAGCCCGTCGGTAAGGTTGACCGCGTTCGAGGTACCTACGATGACGAAGAAGGTAAGGGCGACGAAGCCGACGATGCCCAGCGGATAGGCGATGTGCTTGAAGAACGGCACGATCACCTGGTTGAGCGCGGGCATGCTCTGCGACAGGTAGCCGAGGTAGACCGCCGCCGACAGGCCGACCATCGACTGCCAGAAGAACTTGGCCTTGGCCGACAGCCCTTTCGGATTGCGGTGCACCACCTTGCGGTAGTCGTCGACCCAGCCGATCGTGCCGAAAGCGAGCGTCACCAGCAGCACTACCCAGAGCAGCCGGTTGGAAAGATCGCCCCACAGCAGCACCGTGACGATGATCGACACGAGGATGAGCGCGCCGCCCATCGTCGGCGTGCCGGCCTTGGTGAGATGCGAGCGCGGTCCGTCGTCGCGTACCGCCTGCCCGATCTTGTAGGCGGTGAGCTTGCGGATGAAGTACGGCCCGAGCACCAGCGAGACCGCCAGGGCCGTGAGGCAGGCGAGCACCGCGCGCAGCGTGATGTAGTTGAATACGTTGAACAGTCGCACGTCCTTCGCCAGCCACTGGGCAAGTTCGAGGAGCATCAATGCCCTCCCATGAGCGCGGCCACGACGCGTTCCATCTTCATGAAGCGCGATCCCTTGACGAGAATGCTCTTGCCCGCCACCCCCGCAACCAGGTCCTCGGCCTTGTCGAAATGCGCGGCCCCGGAACCGAACGCCTCGACCGCGTGCCGGGTCGCTTCACCGAGCGCGAGGAGCCTCGAGATGCCCTTGCTGCGGGCATACGCGCCCACCTCGCGATGGAAGTCCGACCCGTGATCGCCGACCTCGCCCATGTCGCCGAGCACCAGCACCGTCGGGCCCGGGCAGGAAGCGAGGACATCGATGGCCGCGCGCACCGAATCCGGATTGGCGTTGTAGGTATCGTCGATCAGCGTGGCGCCGCCGCGCGCCTGCTTGACCTGCAGGCGGCCGGTGTAGGGGCGAAACGCGGCGAGACCCTTTGCGATCGACTCGGGCGCTATCCCCGCGGCGAAGGCGCAGGCGGCGGCGGCGAGCGCATTGCGCACGTTGTGCAGCCCGGGGATGGCAAGGCGCGCCTGCAGGTCACCCGCGGGCGTCAGGATGGAGATGTCGCTGCTCAGGGGCTCCAGGCGGTACTTCGCCGAAATGTCCGCGCCGGCATCGATGCCGAACTCGATCACGCGGCGAGGCGCGGCGCGCGCGCGGAAAAATTCCGCGTGCGGGTCATCGGCGTTGACCACGGCGGCGCCCGCCGGCCCGAGCGACTCGTAGACCGACGCGTTCTCGGCAGCCACCTCGGCCACCGAGCGCATGAACTCGAGGTGCTCGCGCTGCGCGTTGTTGACCAGCGCCACCGTCGGGGCCGCGATGGACGCGAGGTAGGCGATTTCTCCCGGGTGGTTCATGCCCAGCTCGATCGCGCACCACCGATGTTCCTGCCGCATGCGCAGCAAGGTGAGCGGCAGGCCGATGTCGTTGTTGAGGTTGCCGGCGGTGGCCAGCACCGCGCCTTCGCCGGCGTGGGTGCGCAGGATCGAGGCGAGCATTTCCTTCACCGTGGTCTTGCCGTTCGACCCGGTCACCGCGATAAGGGCGGGGTCGAAGCGCGAACGCCAATGGCGCGCCAGATCGCCCAGCGCAAGCCGCGTGTCCTGCACGATCGCCACCGGCAAGGGGAACTCGCCGGCGTACCGGCCGTCCACCACCGCGGCCGCCGCCTTTGCGGCCGCCGCTTGCCGGAGGAAGCCGTGGCCGTCGAAGCGCTCGCCGCGCAGCGCGACGAACAGATCCGCCTCCCGCAGGCTGCGCGTATCGGTCGACACGCCGCTGAAGCGCGCCTCGCGCCCGCTCGTGCGGCCGCCGAGCAGCGCGGCCGCTTCGGAGAGCAGCATCATGCGCCGCCCCGCCGCTCGAGCGCGGCGCGCGCCACCGCCGCATCGGAGAAGGGCAGGCGCTGGCCGCCTATCTCCTGGTAGGTCTCGTGCCCCTTGCCGGCGACCAGGATGATGTCCGAGGAGCCGGCCTGCGCAACGGCGAGCTCTATCGCGCGCGCGCGATCCGCTTCTACGAGGTGCGGCTGCGGCATGGCCGAGGCGATCTGCGAAATGATCTTCAGCGGATCTTCGCTGCGCGGGTTGTCCGAGGTCACGACCGCGCGGTCTGCGAGGCGTGCGGCCACCGCACCCATCAGCGGCCGCTTGGCCGCGTCACGGTCGCCGCCCGCGCCGAATACCGCGATCAGCTTGCCGCCGCGCTGCGCCGCGAGCGGCCGCAGGGCCTGCATCACCTTCTCCAGCGCGTCGGGCGTATGCGCGTAGTCGATGACCGCGAGCGGCCGGGCGCCGATCTGCTGCATGCGGCCCGGCACCGCGGGCAGCTCGCCCAGGCGCTGGATGGCGGCCGGGAAGGAGATGCCATAGGCCATCAGGCAGCCGAGCACGCCCAGGGCGTTGGCCATGTTGAAGCGCCCGAGCTGGTTGATCCTCAGCGTGGCGCGCCCCCAGCTCGTGTCGAGATCCATCTCGCCGTCGGCGGCGCGCAGCGCCGCGATGAACTCCCCGGTGTTGCGGGTGCCCGAAAGCGAGTAGCCGATGATGCGCACGCCGCGGCCCTCCAGCCGGCGCGCGTATTGCACGCCCACCACGTCGTCGAGGTTGAGCACCGCGGCCGATAACCCGGCGGTGTCGAACAGCCTGGCCTTGGCCTCGGCGTAGGCCTCCATGGTGCCGTGATAGTCCAGGTGGTCGTGCGAGAGGTTGGTGAACAGCGCGCAGTCGAACGCCACCCCGTTCACCCGGCCCTGTACCAGGCCGTGCGACGAGACTTCCAGCGCGGCCGCCTTGGCGCCCTGAGCGAAGAAGTCCTTCAGCGTGCGGTGAATCTCCAGGGCATCGGGGGTGGTATTCGCCAGCTCGGCGAGCTCGCCCGGAAAGCCGGCGCCGAGCGTGCCGATCACCGCGGCTTTCGCGCCCGAGCTGCTCAGCGCGGCCGCGATCCACTGGCTGCAGGAAGTCTTGCCGTTGGTGCCGGTCACGCCGCAGGTCCACAGCGATTCCGAGGGCCGCCCGTAGAACTCGTGCGCAAGCGGGCCGGCGCGCTGCTTCAGTCGCGGCACCGCCGCATTGGGCACCCGCCATTCGCTGCGCCAGGCGAAGCCGGCGTCGTCCCAGAGCACCGCCGAAGCGCCGCGCCGCACGGCATCGGCGATGTGCGCGCGGCCGTCCGCCGCTTCGCCGGGATAGGCGAGGAACGCAACTCCAGGCGCGCAGCGGCGGCTGTCCGAGGAGAGTCGCTCGATCATCGCGCCCTGGGCAGCGAGCCGGGCGAAGATCTGGGTGGTTTCCAGGAAGTCCACGGGGCCCTCAAGTACTTTCCCTCAGTTCCT
>WUUC01190698.1_pt1 | contig 10002 bp, 10 predicted proteins | sample 6278441 | NCBI WGS metagenome assembly WUUC01 (sample SAMN13675441, study PRJNA597444) | soil metagenome | isolation source: soil | place: USA: Washington | collected 2017-10 | reverse complement strand
TGAAGGGCGGATACGGCTTGATCAAATCGCCGGACTCCATCACCCTCGGCCAGGTCATCCGCATACTCGACGGCCCACTTGCTCCCATCGGCTGCGTCAGCAAGACCGCGTATCAAAAGTGCCGCGACTGCCCATATACCGACAAGGCTCAATGTCCGGTCCAGCACATCATGGGCGCAGTTCGGGACGCCATCGCCGGCATCCTCGATCACTACACGCTTGCGGACTTCGCCGCCGGATCTCGTCAGGGCTAGCGCATGGACCTTATCGTCCTTGTGGGCATCACCTTCATGGCGGCGACGGTCAACGGCGCGTTGGGCTACGGGTTCTCTTCGATCACGGTGCCGATTGCGCTCCTGTTTTATACCAATCGCATACTGAATCCCGCCCTGGTTCTGGTTGAAATGGTCATCAATGGTTATGTGTTGTTCCTCAACCGCGGCAGCATCCCGGCTGTCTGGAGGCGCGTGGCGCCGATTCTCATCGGACTGGTCGGCGGAGTGGCGATTGGCAGCTACATTCTCTCTTTCGTGCATCCGGCGTGGGTGAAATTTGTTACCTATTTCTTTTTGCTCCCTCTGATTCTTTTGCAAGCCGCCGGAATCAGAAAGCCGATCCAGGCCGAAAACACCATCGCCATTCCGTTCGGCCTCGGGATCGGCACCTTATACTCTGTGACCACGATCTCCGGTCCTCCGCTCGCTCTCTTGTTCAATAACCAGGGGTACGCGAAGCAGGACTTCCGGGCCGCACTTGGTGTGATTCGGGTCGCTGAGTCTGTGGTAACCGGTATTGCTTATGCCTTTCTCGGCCTTTTCAGTGCCGGCAGCTTGGAATTGATTCCGTACATTGTCCCCAGTGTGCTAGTGGGTATTCCACTCGGCACATTGCTCATTCGGTGGATGGATCCGGAAACGTTCAGGCGCATTTGCATGGCCTTTGACGGCATCGTGGTCGGATTTGGACTCTCCCGGGCATTGGGAGAGTTGGCGCTGGCTTCAACGGAAACCACCTACGGCATTCTTTCCATTGTGGTCTCTATCAACGGCTATCTGCTGTATCGCTTCTTGAGAAACCGACCCGCCCTGGCTTGACGCATTCGCTCGGCTGTACCGTCCATTTTACTGCTCGATTTCACTTCTTCCATTCCTGTTCTTTACACGTTTTAGCCGTCTTATTAACGTAACTTCGCGCTGAAACCCGCTCCCAGCGTACGTTTGCGCGTTCGTACGCATGTTTGTCCCTTCACCGTGTGTTCGAATATCTCGTCATCGTGGCAGATGCAGTAACTAAGTAGTTGATTTTAAGCAGTTGCTACGTAAGTAGCCTCGGGCATGTCAATTGCTTTGGACCCGCACCAGAGTTTCGGTCTACTGCGTTCTTAGAAACAGCCAGTCGAGACCGATTTTATCAACCCCAATGTTCACAAAGGAGAAGCCCACAACATGGCCATGACCACGCCGCCCTTGCGAGTTCCGCAAACCGACCATGCGCACACAGTTCGGTTCCCGATGCTCAGGATGCTCGTCGTTGGCTTACTCGTTCTGGCCGGTTCGGTCATCACTGGTTGCGGGTCTGGAGATGAGGCAACGGCACCAACTGCCTCCGCTTCGTTGACGTGGGATGCGGTTGATGGTGTGCAAGGATACTATGTGTATTATGGAACGGAATCGCAGGGCTCTTTCGGATCCTGCTCGTATCCCAACAAGGTGTTTACATCGACGCCTTCCGCCACCGTGCAGGGGCTGACGCCCAATATGAATTACTACTTTGCCGTCAGCGCGTTCAACGGTATTGAGAGTGAGTGCTCGGCTGAATTGGCGAGTGGCAGCGGTGGGGTCGACCTCGTAATCGGATGAGCGTCATCACAGTGGCATGACGCTCACAGTTCCCGACATCTTGACGAGAACAATGACTGTGTACTTCCTTCTCGTCCAGACGCAGAGCCGGCCGGCCTGGCCGGCTCTCGTCCGTCTTCGTTGACTCCCTGCCCCTTGGTTTGTTAGCTTTTAGAATCTGCACCATTGAAGCCCCGTCAGCCCGATGTGACAGGTCGGCTTCCTTGCATTTTTCCCCTGTTTGCAACCACCACAGGAGCGAGCATGGCCGCCACATTAACCCCCGAACAACTCGCCGCCCTTCAGAACGCCGCCACGCATCTGCGGATGGAAAGCGTGCGGTCAACCACCGCCGCCGGCAGCGGTCATCCCTCCAGCTGCTGCTCAGCTGCCGACATCGTCGCGGCGCTGTTTTTCTCCGTGATGCGGTACGATCCGAAGAATCCCAAAGCTCCCAATAATGATCGGTTCATCCTGTCCAAGGGGCATGCCGCGCCGTTACTGTACGCCGCTTGGGCCGAAGCCGGATTATTTCCTAAACAAGATTTGCTGAAATTGCGGACATTGACATCCGATCTGGAAGGGCATCCGACGCCCCGGCTCCCCTTCGTGGACATGGCCACGGGCTCGCTCGGCCAAGGGCTGCCGGTCGGAGTCGGGATCGCATTGAATGCCAAATACGTCGATACACTCGATCATCGTACCTATGTCTTGATGGGTGATGGCGAATCGGTCGAAGGATCGGTCTGGGAAGCGGTGGAAGTGGCGCGCCAGCAACAACTGGATAATCTCTGTGCCATCGTCGACGTGAACCGTCTGGGGCAAAGCGATCCCACGATGCTGCAGCACGACATGGATGCGTACCGTGCTCGATGGACGGGTTTTGGATGGCATGCCTTGGTCGTCGATGGACACGATGTTGCCGCCCTCGTCGGCGCCTTTGACGAAGCCGCCCGCACGAAGCACAGGCCGACGGTCCTGCTGGCGAAAACCTTCAAAGGCAAAGGGATTTCGTTCATGGAGGATCACCCAAACTGGCATGGGAAGCCGATTCCTCAGGGCGCGGAAATGCAAAGAGCGCTCGATGAATTAGCCCGTCAGTTGAAGCCCAACGGCACGCCGCCGGTCATTGCCCGTCCCGCTTCAGCGCCGGTCGCCAGGCCGGCGGCCGGTGCGCTCCCGGCTCCGCCGTACAAGATCGGAGACTCGGTGGCCACACGCGAAGCCTTCGGCGTAGCCTTGGAGGCGCTGGGCGGAGTCAACCCGCTAGTTGTGGCCCTGGACGCGGACGTCAAGAATTCGACCTACACGGAGAAGTTCGGCAAAAAATTTCCGAACCGGTTTTTTGAGAACTTCATTGCAGAGCAGAATATGCTCGGCGCAGCAGCGGGCCTTGCGGCCTGCGGCAAGATCCCCTTCGCGGCGACCTTCGCGGCATTTTTTACCCGCGCCTATGATTTTATCCGCATGGCGGCCATCAGCCAGGCCAATATCAAGCTTGTGGGAACCCACGTGGGAGTCAGCATCGGTGAAGACGGTCCGTCTCAAATGGGCTTGGAGGACATCGCCATGATGGCGGCGCAACCCGGCGTCACGGTCCTCTATCCGTCCGATGCCATCTCCACGTATCGCCTGGTCGAATCGGCGGCCGCCGTGAAAGGTATGATCTATCTGCGGGCAGGGCGCCCCAAATCACCGGTCCTTTATGGACCGGAGGAACGGTTCCCGATCGGTGGATGCAAGGTTGTGCGCCAGCATGCGAGCGACGTGCTGACCATCGTCGCTGCGGGCGTGACACTGTTCGAAGCGCTCAAGGCGCACGAGCAGCTCAAAGCCAGCGGCGTATCGGTGCGCGTCATCGACCTCTACAGCATCGTACCGATCGACCGAACCACCCTCTTGGAAAGCGCCGCATCGACGCATGGCCGGCTGCTCACCGTCGAAGACCACTATGCACATGGGGGTTTGGGCGATGCGGTGCTGAGTGCAGTGGCAACTGAAGGCATTCGAGTACATAAGCTCGCGGTGCGCGCCATTCCGCGCAGTGGAAAACCCGACGAGCTTGTCGACCACTTTGGCATCGGAGCGCGATCCATTGTCGAAGCGACTCAGCACATCATCAAGTAAACGGTCCAGTCTCTCGACGGAGACGGTGCTCGACCGTGTTCCCCTCCTGAACATTTTAAGCCGCCAGGATCGTCTCCGCGTCCTAAAGCAGCTATCGGAAACCCGCTACGGCAAAAACGACTTCATCTTTCGCGAAGGCGAACCCTCCGAGTATTTTCATATCGTCAAGGAGGGCACGGTTAAGTGCGTGAAATCGACAGCGGACGGAAAAGAATGCACCCTCAAGATGCTGATGCCCGGCGATTTGTTCTGCTGCGATGCCGCCGCGTTCGACGGCGCGCGCCATCCCGGCAGCGCGCAGCCGATGGGGAACGTGAGCATTCTTCGCATGCATAAAAAGGCGTACTTCGACATGCTCAAGCGAAGCCCCGATGCGGCGCTTGAGGTCATCAAGTATCTTGGGAACCGTCTGAACGAGGCCCAGGAAAAGAACAAAATCCTCGCATTGGACCGAGCGGACCAGCGGCTGGCCGCCCTTCTAGCCGATCTCGGCCAAAGAAACGGGATTGAAGGGCCTGAAGGCGTCAGGCTCCCCATGCGGTTGACCAGGCACGACATGGCAAATATGGTCGGCGCGACGACCGAGACCGTGATCCGCATCATGAGCCGCTTCAAACGCGACCGTCTGGTTTCTGGTACGGCCAACCGTCTCGTGATTCTGGATTTGGACCGCTTGAGAACCCTCGCCGCTGGCTGATCTCCTACACGTTAAAAACCCTTAATTACTCTAAAACATGACTTCGGTCATGTTTTAGATCACCGCCTTTCCGTATGCTGCTCCACGATATTAAGGATCGCTGCGCGTTGTGCCGGCCGCTCCGGCAGCAGATGAAAAGGAGGAAGAATCCCATGGGGTCCCGCTTATCTTCGTGCCATGCCTTTCGGTTCTGGTTAGGAATCGCCGTGATGAGTGCGGCGTCGGCCGCGACGGCCGTCGCCAAGACACATGAAGTGGCGATGACCGCGGTCGAAACCGACGTCGTCATCGATGGAAGCGGCGAAACATATGCCGCATGGACTTTTGACGGACAAATGCCCGGTCCCGTTGTGCGCGTGACGGAAGGAGATACGATCAAGTTCACATTGAGCAATCCGACGACGAATAAGTATCCGCACGCAATGGATTTTCATGCCGCCGAAATCGATTTTCTCAAGAACTACCGGGCGATTAATACGGGTGAAACGATCAGCTACACTTTTGTCGCCAAGAAACCGGGGGTATTTTTCTACCATTGCGGCGCGCCGCCGATGATTCAACATGTCGCCCGCGGCATGTTTGGAGCCATCATCGTCGATCCGAAGAACGCGCAGTCATGGGCCAAGGCGGATCGCGAATATGTGCTCGTGCAGTCGGAGTACTATAAGAATGCCGACGATGTGCAGGGCATGTTCGACCGGAAGTTCGACGGCATCATGTTCAACGGCGGCATCTTCAAGTATCACCCGTTTGTCACGGGGGGGGGAAAGCTGGATGCGAAACCCGGCGAAAGGGTGCGGATCTATTTCGTGAACGCAGGACCGAACGAGTTTTCGGCGTTCCACCCGATCGGTGAAATTTGGGACAACGTCTATGAGAGTGGAAATCCGGCCAACAAATTGACGGGCGTGCAGACCTACGTCGTTGGACCCGGGAGTGCGGCAACCTTTGATGTGGTCGTGGAATCAGCCGGCGCCTATCCGCTGGTGACGCACTCGTTGACGGGTGCACTACGGGGGGCGATCGCCGTTTTGCTGGCTTCGCCTGACGCCAAACCGGCGCCCCTGATGCCCATGGTGCCCTGGAAAGTGACGACCCCGCAAACCGGAATTACGCCGGTACCCGGTCATTAACGGCCGGGTACTGTTGGCCGGCTCTAAACAGCCGGCCGACTATCCGACGATGATCAACCGATGCCTCGGCAATTTTCACGATCAGCAGCCTCCACCTTCCTGTTAGTCGCGCACGCTTGCGCGTTCCCCTTCTATTCCGAAGCTACTTCGTGGGAGCGAATCACGCTCCTGACGTCCGGCAGGGACTGCTCGTCTCATCACCAGGTCATGGTCGAGGCGCTTCAGGACATGGACGGTATCGTGCACATCGAAGCAGGCCTGATTCCAGAACACCTCATGATTGATCAGGCCGCCGGTCACCGCACAGCTGAAGAGCTGACAACGATCCTCACGCGTGCTCTGCCGGCGGGCCATGGCTGCCATGTCACTGTCATGCGTTCCTGCATCAGCGCAGGGTCGGCACAGACACCGTGACGGCTCCTCAATAAACGATAGCTGGCCTATTCCCTTGCACGATGAGCATCATCCGCTTTCGCTTGAGCGGCCGTTCAGGGTCGCGGGTATAGTGCGAAAGATCCTCCGAGATCTCGACCGCGCTTAACGGCACCGAGATTTCCTGCCGCATATGCGGAACCGCCGTGTCCAGCGAAAGCGAGACGAGTTGATCGGTGCACCCGGTTACTTCGGCGCTGAGGTCGCGCTGATCGTCGAACTGGACGGTAATTCGCTCGTCGGGGTCCATCCACCTTTTGATGATCGACGCCTTGTCCTGATTGCTCGTCAATCCATGCTGCTCCATCAAGCAATCTCCTATGCAGCGCGGTAGTTGCCGGTCTCTTTGGTCTCGACCTCCGCCACCACCCGCGATCCAACCACGGCACCCCAAACAGTGGTGCCCAATGAGAGCAATCCGCCAATGGCGACGAACCAGGCGACCGACGAGACCAAGGCAGGAGACAGTCCTGAATCGGGTTCAGCGGTGATACCCATGGTGCTGGGCGGCAGGAACATCAGAATGAAGGTCAAGGCACCCCACAGTACGAGGCCGTGGAAAAGGCTTTCGACATAACGCGAGGCATCCGCGACCCACGCCGTAACGTACCCGCCGATAAACGAAGCCGTCACCCACGCAAGACCGCTCCAGAGGAGCAGCCCTGCTGCCGCGAGGCTGCTGCCGCCGGACGCAGACTGATTCTGAAGAAAGACGACTCCAAGCCCAAATGCGGTAAGCACGATATGAATTCCGAGCGCCACAGACAACCCGGCAAAGATCGCCGGCCATCGAAAGAGCAGGATCCTCGCTCGGTCACGGAACGGCAAGAAGGCCATGATCTCCCCTCTCATTGAAACTGGGCATCAGGATCGTAGTGTACTCCCAGCTCGAGATGGCGCCGCCTGGGGCTTCCACCAGGATCATTGGGGACCTGCAGTCGAGTCGGTAGGTCCTTTTTATACTAGTACGCTCGTCTCTCTCCTTGCCCCTCGATTGCTAAGCTGAAAACCGAGCGGATCCGCACAGCGCGCTCACATTTTCCAACCCGCAACTTCGTGTGGTCGTCGATGGCTGTCGTGCTCTTTTCATTATCAGGCCCGTGCTGGCGGAGTTTAGCGGCTTCAAGCCTGTCTAGCACCACTTGGCTTCAAAGTTGCTGTTACCAATGCCATGAGGAAGATGTATGACTCGATTTGTGTTCGATCCTGAGCAGAGCCGTCTCAAAGGCTGCCAGTTCGTGCTGTTCAACGCCGTCTTGGGTCTGGCCCACATGGTGGTGCTGTTCAACGCCGGCTCCTATGTCGCCCTTCTTCCCCACGCCGCCGGTGACCTGGGCGGAGTGTTGCCAAGTTTCGGGACCTGGGCTCAAACGGATTTCATGATTGCGCTGGCCTTGGCCTTCCCGATCGCCCGCTGGCTTTCGTTGCGGTATGGAGAATCGCGGGTCTTCGTCGGCGCGTTCCTCGCCTATGCAGCTGCTTCGTGGCTGTGTGCGATCGACAGCAGTATTACGACGTTTGTCCCCGCCCGAATTCTTCTCGGTCTCGCCGGCGGGCTCACGCTTCCGCTGGGACAGTCGCTTTTGTTGAACGAGTATCCGGACAGACAGAAGTCGCTGGGACTGGCGATTTGGGGGTTCTTCACCGTGATGCCCTTCACGATCGGATTGGCCTTGGGCGGCTGGCTTGCGGACGAGTGGGGCTGGCGGATGTTGTTTCTTATCAACATTCCGCTGGCGCTGATCATTGCCGGCTTCACGGCATCGCTGCTCCATGGGCGCGCGTCCGAGCTCCGATATGAACGATTTGATTTCGTAGGATTCTTTCTGTTGGCGGTTATTTTCGGCGGGCTTCAGACAATCTTAAACGAAGGCAATGACTTTGATTGGTTCGATGATCCGTTATTGCGGGGTATTTTGCTGCTCGTCGTCGTCGCCGTGCCTGTCTGGATCGTATGGGAACTGGGAGAGCGCCGGCCCGCCATTGATCTTCGGCTGTTTCGACACCGCAATTTTGTGATCGGCCTGCTGTGTCTGGCGCTGGGCTTCTTCTCGATCCAAGGCTTGTTCGCGCTGTTTGTCGTGCAGCTCCAGGTGTTGATGGGTTACTCCTCAACGCTCGCCGGCATGGTATTCGTGCCCATGATCATCTTCGGTGTTCCGCTCATCGCCATCATGCATGAAGTGGCCAAACGGTGGGATGTTCGTCTCCTCGCAAGTCTTAATGCGGCGGGATTCGCGGCGACGTTTTATTGGATCGGGCTCTTCGACGACCCGCATTCGTACGATCAGATCTTCTGGCCGATGATCGTCGAAGGTCTGTTCCTTGGATCGTTTTTTACGCCGCTGACGGTATTGACGCTGCACGGCCTCTCCGGCGAGCAGATGCTGCGGGCTGCTGAGGCCGCCAACGTGTTCCGGATTGGAGCAGGAGCGCTTGGCATCTCCTGGCAGGGCGTCGTCATGTTCCGGCGGCTCCCGTTCCATCAATTGCACTTGAGCGACCACTTTGGCGGACGGATCTCCGCTTCCTATGATCCTCTCCAGCACATCACGTCGAGATTGGAGGAAATGGGTTTCGATGCCGACATGTTGCAGCGCCAACTCCAACTGGCCATCAAGCAACAAGCCGGCATTTTAGCGTTGAATGACGCATTCCTGATGTCCGCTTACCTTTGCGCGGGACTGGCGCTCCTTGTTTGGTTCGCGGAATCCAGCCGTGTGCCGGCATTGAGGCCGGATGAAGCAGTGCGTGAACGCCGTGCCGAAGAACTGATGGAGCAGCCATGATGGCGTCGCCGCGATTCATGAGATACCGGCTGGCCGTTCCCGTCGTAATGGCGCTCGCGTTCGCGTCCGGCTGTGCGTGGATTCCGAAAGGCGATCCGCCGTCTGCCTATCTCGAGCCGCCCGAAATGAACGACACGCTCGCCGAGGTGACGAGCAGGTTAGAGAAGTGGCCAGAGGACCGCTGGTGGGAACAATTCGGCAATACCGAGCTCAACGGGTTGATCGACGTTGCGCTCAAGGAAAACCCCGGTCTCAAAATGGCTTCCGCGCGGTTGCGGGAAGCTCAAGGGTTGGTGCGGGTCGAAGGCGCACGCCTACTGCCTTTCCTGGAAGCTGATGCCTCGCTCACGTACGAGCGCATTTCCCAGCACGGCGTTTTTGCCGCGTTGAATCCCGAAGTCGCTGGTGCACGGATTCTTCTCGGCGTCATCAACCCGCTGAGCTTCCGATATGAATTCGATTTTTGGGGAAAGAATCGCGCGATGCTCGAAGGAGCGCTCGGACAAGCGGCCGCCGAGGAGGCGGAACGGGCGGAAGTCCGTCTCCGTCTGACTACCGGCATTGCCCGCGCCTATTTTCGCGGCCAAGCCCTTCACCGGCAACTCGAATTGGTACGTGCCATTGTGGATCTCCGGCGACAACTCCGCCAACTCGCCGACACACGCTTCAGGTTGGGTCTCGACAATAATCTGGCAGTGAAGCAAGCCGTCGCGGAATATGAAGCCGCCGTCACGCGGGAGGCCGGCGTGCGCGATCAACTGGATGTGCAGCGTCACCTGCTGGCCAGATTGATCGGCAAGGGGCCGGATGAAGGCCTCCGCCTATTCAACCGGCCAGGAGCGGAACTTCCGCACGCGATCCCTGTTCCCGACCACCTTTCAATGGGATTGCTGGTGCACCGTCCCGATTTAGCGGCCGCCCTTTACCGCGCGGATTCGGCTGCTCGCCTGGTGAAAGTGGCGAGGACGCAGTTCTATCCGACAATC
>WUUC01090795.1_pt1 | contig 10002 bp, 9 predicted proteins | sample 6278441 | NCBI WGS metagenome assembly WUUC01 (sample SAMN13675441, study PRJNA597444) | soil metagenome | isolation source: soil | place: USA: Washington | collected 2017-10 | reverse complement strand
CCGAGCTGATCATCGTCAGCATGACCGGCAGCATGTTCGCGACCTTGATCATCCAGCCCGTGTTGCTGCGCGTGTTTCTCGCGAGGAAAAGCAAGGCGCTCCCGCTTCCCTAGGTCTCGGCTCCGATTCGGGCGGGGGTATCGCGCGTCCGCCGTGCTTGCGAGCACGCCGCATCGAAGTGCCGTCTGACGATCGGCTGCTCGAATGAGCGTCGATTGGCGTCAGTGGCAGAGGTTATCCGCGCCGCAGGTCTTGCCGATCGGGCAGGGTAGATCGGCGACGCACGGCTCGGGCGGGAGGGGCATCTCGTAGAGGAGCGGGATGTAAGTTGCGCCCTCACTCCCGGATGACGGATACCGGCCCGGACTGAAGTACAGCCGATCGCCCACCACAGCGAACAAGAACGGACGCACGTCCGAGTCGTTCGCGTCTGGTGACACGATGACTTGGGACGTGCCACGACGAACCAGTGAGAGGCGCTGGATCCCGAGCAAGTATGGACCGCCGCCCCGGTATGCCCAGTCACTCACCGTGCACCCGACGGCATGACGGCTGCTGCTACCAAGCATGAACGTGGTTCCATCAGCGAGATCTTGCGCGCACAAGCCCGTATCTACTCCGGAGCAGTCCGAGTAGAGCACCGAGCCGCGCACGAATGCGTTGAACCCGCTAGCGGCGAGTAGCTGGGTGTTCTCGATCGTAAACGGCTCCACGACACGGACGGACGAGATCTCGTATCGAATCGGCTTGTCGAACGTCTCCGGAAGGTAGGTCCGAAAGTAGATGCGGTCGGCGGCCGCCGCAACGATGTCCAGGGCCTGGGCCGGGATCGTGCGCAACGCAGCCCTGCCGTCGAGGCTTCCTACTGCGATGCCGTTGTTGGTTGCAAAAGCAACGAAAGAGTCGCCCACCACCCACGAACCCCCACTGTGCGCGTAGAGTTTCTGGTTGCGCGCCGGCCTGGAGAGAGATGCGCATCAAGTAATAAGGGCGAGAGTCGCCAATACTCGGATCACGAAAGGTGGGCATATTCGGATCGTCCGGCGGGACGTCTGGAAGCGTGACGTAGAGGTAGCCACCCTCAGCACCGTCGCTTCGCGTTCATCTGCAGCCGTACGCGCGCTGTACAGCGCGTTCGTGGATTTGAGAGCGCTCAGTCGAGCCGGCATTGCAGGAGCGCCCCGCCGCGAGCTATCGCGTACACGCTCGCCCAGCCGTCGGTCGACCAGAAATGAGTTGGGTCGAGATCGTGGAAGGGGACGGTCAGCATCTTCCAACCGGCCGAGGCCCGGTAGTAGCCGAACTCGCTCAGCGTGCCTTTGGCCTCGTAGTAGACGACATTGTCACGGGTGCCTCCGATCGGGCGCAAGCCCGACATGCTGGCGCGTAGCTCGCCTTCGCCAGGCAAATCGAACGGCAGATAGCCGCTGGCGGCACGGAGGCGAGGTACGGTGCCTGGCCACCAGAGCAGCACGGAAGGGGGATCGTCGAGCTGAACCAACCAAGCCGGCGAGTTGCTGACGACCGACGTCGTGTCTGCGAGCTGCTCGTGAACACCATTGAGAGCAACACCGGCAACGCCGCGGCCGATGCACGCCGTGACCATGATGTCGGGCGCTGCGAACGCCGTGTAGAAGGAGGCGATTCCAGTTTGCAGCATGCAGGCGTCGACCAAGTCCGAGTGCCAGCCCTGTGAGTCGCGATAGAAGAACTGCCGAGAGGTGATGGTGAACGGGGAACCGGTGGTGAGATACAGGAGCTGCCCTGGATCGTCGCCACCGTGGATTGCGACCCCCGTCATACGCGCGCTCGTGTCGAAGGCGCCCTCCGTGGCGAACAGCGTCTTGTCGCTGCCCGACGCGGTCTCGTGAACCTCCGTGCGGCTCCCACTCGACGCCGCGCTGAGCACGGCGCCGTCCGGCCGCTCCCGGAGCGCGCCGACATCCAAGTTCGAGGTGCCCGGCACGGCTCTGAAACCACCGGGGCCGATCCGAAACACGCCACGCGGGCCCCCGATCAACGCGCCGCGACCCGAGCGCCCGCCCAGCGCCGCGACACGCGCCGGCAAGCCGCTCGGGGTGCGTGGGATCGGCCCGCCCAAGAACACGTCCGAGCCATCGACGGGGGGCTCCGTACCATTCGCCGCCGCCGCGACCCGGCTCCACGTGCCAGCCATGTCGCGCTGATAGTAAGCGTCGACCAGCTGAGGAGCGGCGTCGTTTTGGCAGCTCACGATTAGGACCGCGCCATTGAAGACTGCCGCCACCTTCGCGCAGGCGGCGGGGTGATCGAGCACGAGTTGTCCGCTGCTGAAACGGTAAAGACGATCGGAGGCGCGCACGAACAGCGCGCCATCGGGCAGTGTAAACACCTCCTGGAAGAATCCGGTCGGCACCACGAACGGTCGATAGGTTCCGCCCTCGAGCGTGTAGCCCTGCGAGGAGGTGAAGATCACCAGACCTTGTGCGGATTCACCCACACCCACTACGGCCCCTGGCGCCGACGGAAGGTCGCTCCAACTCACGCCATCGTGCATGCGTAGCTTGCCATCTGCGGTCGCCACCCAGAGCTGCCCGTCGAGCGCCACGACCGCGCTGATCTGCTCGAAGCGTCCGATCTCGATCATGGACGCCTGCGCGCCGCGCAAGATGGTGCCGTCCTCCAAGACGGCTGCGACGAACTCACGGCTCGCCACCAGCTTCGTAATGACTGGCGCGCCGGGCGTTGTCGGCGCGGCGCGATACAGGCTCCACTGCTGGCCCTTGCGCATGTAGACCTGGTAGCTATCGGCCAGTGCAAAGCCGTCCCCGGTGGAGACGAGCTGACCGAGCTTGGTGCTCGGCGGAAACGTATCCCACAGCTTGCACGTCGCCGCGGCGACGCACTGGTTGTCGCCGCTGCACCAGCCAGTGCCGCAGTCGCTGTCACGGATGCAGGCGACGCAGCGGTGGCTACCGGTTTCACAGAGCTTGCCAGCCTCGCAGTCGCCATTGCCTCGGCACTGCCAGCAAGTGTTGAACTCGCGATCGCAACCGCCCGAAGCACACTGTTCGTCCGCCAGGCATTCGACGGGCGTGCAGGCCTTGGCGTAGCAAGCCCGTACCTCTGAGCGCGATCCGTCATTACACTGCCCGTGACTCGTGCATTCGACACAGCGCTCGCGATCGCGGTCGCAGATGCGCCCAGAACGGCAGTCCGCGTTGGCGCGGCAGCCTGAGCACAGGTGCTGCGTCATGTCGCAAGTCTGGTCCGCGGGGCAGTCCTCGCTGGTATTGCACGTCACCGGCTCGATCGGCGCCGGCTCGGCGTCCGGATCCATCAAGCCGTCATTGTCATCCAAACCTGCTTCGTCGTGCTCCGACGCCGGCTCCGCGTCCAACTCCTCTACGCTCGCATCGCCGTCTTCGCTCGAGCTCGGCTCGCCGCCGTCTTCATTGGGACGATTGACACACAGCTGCTCCTCACAGATGCGGCCGTTGAGGCAATCCTTGTCGGAGCGACAAGCATGCTTACCGGCCAAGCTCAGGTCGCAACCGAACAGCACGGAACAGATCAGGCCAACGACGAAGATACGCATACAACCTCTCCTCGCACTTCAAAAGCGCAGCCGCGCGTTCACGCTGGCCCGCGCGTCACCCGGCGCGGAGCGGGATACATCGAACCACAGCCAGGCCGCCGCGGCACCTGAGACCGCGCTCAACACACCAGTCGCGATCGCGGCGCGCGATCGGCGCTGGTAGGCGTCGCGCAGATCGGACGCCTCCTTCTCGCGGTCGGTGCGCTCGAAGTCGTGTTTGCTGGCCAGCGCGAGCCCCAGGCTCGTGGCGAACGCTACGAGTGAGCCGGCCGCGACCGCCGTGGCGGCGATCGCCAGCGGCTTACGCGATAGCTTGGAAGGCTGCACAGCATCATTTGCAATCGGCTTGGGCGTTCCGAAGGTGACCCCAGGCACGCCGACACTAGCGACGAAGCCGCGGTAGTCGCTGGAGCCGTAGGGGCTGGCGAACAGCGCGTCGCGCAGCGACCGCTCCACGCTTCCACGCGCGCTGACAGAAGCGCGTGTGAACGAGAGCGCGGCGATGCGCACCGCAGCGTTCCCCTTAGGCAGCTCAGCCTCGAGGGCTTGTCTGCGCACGAACGCCACTCGGTCGCGCGGCAACGCCAGCGCCACGCGCGTGCCGGCGGCTAGATTGGCCTCGAGGACGCGCTCACCGTTGTCGAGCTCCACGAAGAAGCGACCGAGCTTGCCCGCGTCGCCGTGCAAGAAACGCACCCCCAGCAGGTCGGCGAGGTCCAACAAGGGCGCATCCGCGCGCTGCGCCGGCACGTAGGCGATCAAGTTGGGCCGCGCGCGCGCGTTGTGGATCTCGCGATTCGCCGCAGCCAGAAACGCGCGCACCTCGGAGTAGTGCACCGCCAGGTCGCCGTTCACGTCGGCGCCGCCGCGCAGCGCGCTCAACAGCTCGTGCGAGAAGACGCCACCTTCGATGCGAGACCACTCGTAGCTCTCTTGATCGGCCGAGCTCGCCAGCAGCACACCGACGCGCGGAAACGCCGCCAGCGACTGCGCCTCGAGCAGCGCACCTCGCTCGCGCGCGTCGAGCGGAACGGTCTCTCCTTCCAGCTCCACGTCGAAGGCGCCGCGCACGCCAAGCACGCCCTCGGCCCGGCAGGCATCGATGATCAAGTGCGTGTCGGCATCTATCGTCAGCGGCAAGATCTCGCCGTACAAGAGCGCACGCGTGAGCGGCTGGTCGACCAGCGCGAGCGCTGGCTCGCCTCGCGCTGCGTCGACGCCGTGGCCGCTGAAGGTCAAGAACAGCACCGGTCGATCGCCACGTGCGCGGTCGGCGCGCATGAGGGTGCGATAGGCTTCGAGCGTGCGCTTGAGGTTTACGTAGGACGGGGAGAGCGCGCGCGCGCGCAGCTCCGGGTAGCGGAGCGCTGTGTCGCTGTCGAAGGCAGCGAGCAGCGCGCTTTGACCGCGCGAGCCCGCGAACAGCCTCAGCCATTTCACCGCGTCGTCGTCGGCATAACGCAGGTCTTCCAACCTTTGCTCGCCACCCGGCGCCGCGTTGTTTCCGATAGCGACGGCGTACAACACGCGGTGCGCGTGCGCGTGCTGAATGGGCAGCGCCAGCCACAGCGCGACGATGAGCGGTGCGATCCACCGGCTCATGGCTGAGCCTCCACGTCGAGCTCTCTCGAAACGACGTGCAACGTGCCGTCACCGCGCAGGTCGTCTCCAAGCGCTGCCTTGAGCACAGCGCGCGAGAGCGGGCGCGGCGCGAACACGGCGAACACCGTGTAGGTGCCGGGCGGCGAGCTCTCGGCCAGGAGCGCGCTCTTCTGCCAGACGCTGCCGAGGTGTTCGCCCGCGACGTCTGGCATCGGTTCGCTCTCGGAGGGGAAGTACCAGACGATGGCGCCGTCCGACCGGCGCACAAACAGCGCGAGATAGTGGTTCTCGGCCGAGGGCTCGAGCTGAAGGGCGAGCCGGCTACCGGGGGCGCAGGAGGTCTGCGCGTCGAGCGCGGGCGCGCCGTGGACGGGGTAGCACGAGATCGCGAAGCGCTCGGCTGCTTGGACGCCGCGCGCCCGGAACTCCTCGGCCGTTGGAGCCGAGTCGCTTTGGAAGCGCCCCCACATGAGCAGGCCCGCTGCCGCGGCGCTCAGGGCTAGCGCCCACGGCCAGCGTTGCGCTGGGCGGCCGCGGTCGGCCACGCGCGCGTAGATGGCCGCGAACGCGGCCTCCTTTTCCAGCACGGAAGGTTGGTCGCGCCCGGAGAGGAGGCGTGCCAGCTGCTCGTCGTCTTGCGGCATGCTCAGGCTCTTACGGCTCAAACATTGGCTTCGGCCAGAAAAAATCTCGCACCGCGCCGAATTGCCCGGCTCGCAGCATTTTCGCGAGCCACTAGCGCGAAAGGTGACGCTTTAGCCCGGCCTGGACCCACTCTTCCCAGCTGCGAACCTGACGCCGGGTGACGCCCATTGCCTGGGCGACCTGTTCCTGGGCCTGCTCCTCGACGAAGCGCAGCTGTACGAAGCGGCGCAACTCGGACTCGAGTCCCGAAAGGTAAGCCTCAGTCTTCCGCAACAGCGCCGTCCACTCGCGCGAGGCTTGCACCTCCGGGGCCGAGAGTGACGGCTCGCGCGCGTCGCTGACGATCAGCGCGTCCAAGTCGATCGGCTCGCCACTCGAGTCTGCCAGAGCCGACAGCGGTTTCTCGCGCTGTCCCGCGCGCAGCTGGTCGAGCCGCAGGTTGCGGGCGATGCGCAGCAGGTACGGGCGATACGGCCGCACTCCGTCGTAGCTGCGGCGCGCCTTCTCCTGGAAAGCGCGCACGAACACCTCCTGCACGGCGTCGCGCAGCTCGGGCCCTTCGAGCCCCTTCACGCGCAACGCGCCCGCGTCTCCCACGATGAAGCCGAGGCGCAAGAGGCGCGTGAGCTCGTCGACGTAGTGCCGGTAAACCGCCTCGAGCGCCGCACGCTGACCAGCGCGAAAGTCAGCCAAGAGGCGTGGGTCTCGTTGAAGCAGGGTCAAGGCGGCGGCCGGGATTGTAGCGAAGGCTGCCGAACGTGCGCCAGCGTATCCAGGTATGGGTGTGACAAGCGATCCAGCCCGCGCCCGGGCACGCCCGCCGTTGGCCAGGCGGCCAGATGCTGAGTTCAGGCGCCGGCGCGGCCGGTGAGGCGGTCGGCAACTAGCCGGCCGAACCGGAACGGGTGTTCGACGCCATACCGGATGATGTTGAGACGGAGGCGCTCGGCGAGGCGTTTGTAGGCCAGGGCGTAGACCGGCGCGAACACGCGCGAGCGGACCGGGTTGGTGTGGTTGACGTAGCGCTGGACGGCTGCCGGTGACTGATAGAACTGGCGCGGGTCGCGCTCGACGCCGGTGTACCGCGCCAGGTAGAGAAGGTCGTCGGTCAGGTCGATGCCGCTCTTGTTCAGATACGAGTGCGCGACGTGCTCGAAGCCGTACGGCGCGAGCAACTGGCTCATCGATTCGTGGGTGAACATCGAGTAGTGCCCCGAGTTCATGTACAGGATCGACATGCGCGAGCGGTTCTTGAAGTACGTGGGGATGCGCGCGAAGAAGTAGCCGCCGGGTTTGACCACGTTGCGCACGCCGCGCATGACGGACTTCAAATCCGCGAAGTGCTCGAACGCGTGGTGGCTGATCACCACGTCGACCCGCTCCGGGGCGCTCAGCTGCTCGTCGGCCAACCCGCAGCGCACGCCCGCGATGCCCAGGGTCTCGTGCGCGAACGCCACGCGGCCGCTGTCCGGCTCGACGCCGTAGCATGTCCAGCCCAGCTTCTTGAACTCGCCGAGCGCGATGCCGTAGCCGCACCCGAGATCGAGCACGGACCCGCGCTGGAGGCCGGTGCCCTTGGTCACCGCCTCGACGTTGTCGCTGTACGCACCGCGATGCATCCAGAGCACCAGGTGCGGGTCTACGCGCAGGGGCGCGTGGTACGAGCCGCGCGCGTAGAACTCGTTGAGCGCCTCGGCCGAGGGCCGCGGGTTCTGGTGCACGAAGCCGCAGCGACCGCACGCCTTCCACTCGCTCTTGCTGCGCCCGGCGTACAGCTCTCCGTAGTCGCGGATGTGCGCGTCCTCGTCGGAGATGTCGAGCGGGAGCATCGCGCCGTCGAAGTCACACAGAGGACAGGGAACCAGGGTGATGCTCATCGCGTGACCCATCGCTCAGGAGTGCAGGCCCGTCAGCGTGCCGTCGCGCAGCCACATCAGCAGCAGCGGCTTCGCGTTGTCGGAGCCGAGCCCGTGGTCGCGCGGGGTGTTCTGAATGAAACTGCGGGTGGAAAAACCGGCTCGACGGCAGGTCGCGTAGATGAAGTTTTCGGACTCGAACGGCATAGCCAAGGCGCGACGGGCGCACCCCGAACGCGCCGAACAGTCTCCCAGGAACCAGCCAAAACGCAAGCGGGCTTGTTGTTCGGAATCAAGGGCCGGTCGTGTCGGCGAGGACTGCCAGGTTTGCGCCGACGACCTTGGCCGGACCCTCGAGTAGCGCGCGCCTTTCCAACACGCCGGAGTCGATCCGTGATCGTCCGGTTCCGGTTCAGCTGTGCGACGCGCTGAAGCGTCCGTCCGCCTGCACCTGAAACAGCAGCGGCTTCGCGTTCGGCGCCGTCACGCCCGTGGCTCCCAAACGCACGGCGCCCTTCGCCCTGCGCAACACGTCCTGACCCCAGCGCACAACGCGCGAGACGCGAGGCCCGAGCGTGGCCTCGGCGCTCGCGAGCAGCACGTCGCCGTCCCATAGCTCCAGCCTGCTTTTCGCCGGGCGCGGCGAGGGGTTGATCTGAAAGACCTCAAGCGCCGCCAGGCCGCTCACGTCGACGTGCAAGTTGGAACGCCAGCGCGCGTCACTCTCCGGCGCGTCGATCAGGCCGGTCTGTGGGTGAATGAGCGCCAGCGAGCTCATGTCGGGCGCGTGGTAGAGCGCGTAGAAGTGCGGAGTAATTGCCCCGAGGTGACGGCCGCCCTGGTGCAGACGGTTTCGGCTCCGAGTGCGCGCCACCAAGACGCCCCGCGAGGGCAGCGGCCCGCGCAGGTGGTCCTCCAGCCGCACCTCGGCCGTGCCGAAGCTCGGCACGTCGATCTCCGTCTTGCCCACGACCCGCCCCTCGGGCCCGTGCAGCACGAGCTCGTAGCGGCAGGGCGCGGCTTCCCTGGGCGCGAACAACGACGCGACGTTAGTGAGCGTGTAGGTCGAGCGCCGCAGCTCGTCGTTGAGGAACAGCTGGACCACGGTCTGCCCGTAGGCGAAGCCCGGCGCAATCAGCTCTTGTGCGCGCAGGGCGACGTAGCCTGGCACGCGTCGAGCGAGCGAGACGGTGATCTTCATGGGGCAGACACTCCTGGCGGGAAGATCAGCGCTTCTCGCCGCAGCCGGCCGCCGTGGTCGCGGACGTAGTAGTGAGGTGAGAGGGAGTGCTCCAAGGCAATGGCCCCGGTGCGGCGGTTGACCACGAAGGTCATGATCGCGAACTGCGCGGCGCCGCCGCGCGCAACCACGTTGACCAGGCGCGGCGGACCCGCACGGCGGGTGTACTCGGCAGGCAACCGCGAGCTCACCGCGACCACGTACACGCCGCTGGCGGAGATCGATTCGTGAGCCCGATGCAGCAACTGGCCGTTCTCGGCGAGCAGCGTCACGTCGAGCTCCTGGGTCTGGGCCACGCCGAACGACGAGAACACCACGAAGGTGTCGACGTCCTCGCCCACCCAGGCCTTGGGCGCGAGCAGCACGATGGCCGAGGGCTTCTTGCCGGGCGCGGGTACCGGGACCTGGTCGTACAGCAGGTGGGTGCGGCAGCGGTCGTTTGAGTATACGAGCTGGTGCTCCTGCGCGAGGTAGCCGTCGCCATCTTCCGCGTGGCAGCGCGCCAGCACCAGCAGCTCGCCAGGGGCCGACAGAGCGGGGCACGTGGTCGCGTCGATCGCGAGCGCGCCGTCGAGGGGAATCACGCCGAACTCGGGCGCGTGGAAGACACGCTCGCCTGCCGCGAACACCGACAGCTCAACCCCGAGGCCCTGTTTGCGCACGGCCAGCGGAACCTCCTCGCCGATGCGCACGCTGTTATGCAGCAGCGCCCGGCCGGTCAGGCCTGCGGCGCGGCAAGTCGGGAAAAAGAAGTTGCCCTGGAGCGCCATGACCGAATGACTGATAGCACAGTCCCGCCGCAACGGGCCCCGGGCAATAGAGTGGGCGTCCGGTGCCTTACCCGGGCTTCCCCGAGCAGGTTTCCGGACGCCCCTCGCCGAAAACCCGGCGTGCGCCTTTCGCTACGCACCGGGCCGCCGCATGGCCCTCGCGGGCACGCGAGGCGCTCGGTTCGCAGAAAAGTGGTTATGTAGTGCTGGTGACTTTTGAGGAGTGGCGCTTGTTTCGGCTACGCTTCGCCGAGCTGATCATCGTCAGCATGACCGGCAGCATGTTCGCGACCTTGATCATCCAGCCCGTGT
>WUUC01064578.1_pt1 | contig 10002 bp, 8 predicted proteins | sample 6278441 | NCBI WGS metagenome assembly WUUC01 (sample SAMN13675441, study PRJNA597444) | soil metagenome | isolation source: soil | place: USA: Washington | collected 2017-10 | reverse complement strand
CGCCGGCGGCGCTGGTGGAGAGCGCGATCAGCACGCAGGAGCCGATGAACAGCGCGAGGCCGCCGAGGAACACCTTCCGGCGCCCCAGCACGTCGCCGAGGGCTCCGGAGGTCACGATCACGGCGGCGCCGACGAGCGAGTAGCCCGTCACCGCCCATTGCAGCTCGGCGACCGGCGCACCGACGTCCTCGCTGATCGAGGGCAGCAGGATCGTCACCGCCGACGTATTCGCGTTCACGACGAACGCCGAGACGCACCCCGCGGCGAGGACGCCGTTGCCGGCGCGACGATCGGGACCGGTCATCAGGGCTTGATCGTGGTGTCGTACTTCAGCCGGTCGATCTTCTCTCGGTACGGCGCCAACTCTTCCGGGCAGTAGATCTGCAGGATCAGCGCCTCGCCGAGAACGAACCGGCGGTCGATGATCACCGGCCGGCGGCCGACGAACGACGCGCCGTTGGTCAGCTGGTCGGCCAGGACCGCTTTACCGAGCGCGTTCGCGGGGTTCGCGCACACAGCCCCTCCGTCGTCACCAAGGGTGGCGACGATCTGGTCGGTGTCTGACGGCACGGGCAGTCCGGCCCGCTCGAACTCCTGCACGAGCTGATCGGCCTTGGCCTGCGCGTCCTCGTTGTCCTGCGCGGCGTCATAGAGGATCAGGCCGATCACGCACAGGACGACGACGACGGCGCCCGTGATGAGGTACATCGTGCGGTGGCTCTCGGGCGCCTCGGGCGGTGCTTGGGGATCCGCGGTCGCGGCGCTCATGACGCTGCCTCCGTCGACTTCCAGCTGGGCTTGCGGAACTTCAGGAACAGCCATGGCGGCAGCAGGCCGAGCAGCACGGTGCCACCGAGGATCAGGCCGACATACGCCGCCGTGCTGCCGTTCTCGAACTGCGACGGCGGCACGAAGCCGATCAGAATGGCGGCTGCCGAGGCGAGGAAGCCGACGACGCACAGGAACGTCAGCGCCGGCGCCACGTAGCCGCGTTCGACGTCGGGCTGCCTGCGCCGCAGGTTGACCGCGGCGACGAACATCAGCAGGTAGACGATCAGGTATACCTGCGTCGTCATCACGCTGAGAATCCAGTAGGCGCTCGAGACCGACGGGATCAACGCGTACATGAGCGCGATCACGGTCGTGACCGCGCCCTGGACGACGAGAATGTTGACGGCCACCTCGTTCTCGTTCTGGCGCTGGAAGAACGGTGGCAGATAGCCCTCGCGGCGCGCGATCATCAGCAGGCCCTTCGACGGGCCGGCGAGCCACGTGAGCATGCCGCCGGCCGATGCGCACACGAGCGCGATCGCCACGATCGGGACCAGCCGCTCGATCCCGAAGTAGCCGAAGAACTCGCTGAAGGCCTGCATCACGCCCGCGGTCAGGCTCAGCTGCTGCGCCGGGACGACCCAGCTGATCGCCAGCGCCGGCAGGATGAAGATCAACAGCACGAGGCCCATGGCGAAGAACATCGCCTTGGGAAACTCGCTCTTGGGGTTCTTCAACGACCCGACGTGCACGGAGTTCATCTCCATGCCCGAGTACGAGAGGAAGTTGTTGACGATCAGCACCAGGCTCGCGATCCCCGTCCATTGCGGGATCAGGTGGTCGGCGTTCATCGGTGCCGCCGACGGGTTGCCCTGCACCAGGTAGACGACGCCGAGGATGACCAGCACGGCGCCCGGAATCAGCGTGCCGATCAGCAAGCCGCTCGACGCCAGCTTCGCGATCCCGCCGGTGCCGCCGCGCGCCGACATGAACACGCCGAGCCAGAACACGCACACGATCACGATGCCGGTGTAGATGCCGTTGGTCGCGAGGTCGGGGTTGAAGACGTACGCGAGCGTGCTGGCGACGAACCCGAGCAGGGTCGGGTAGTAGAAGATCGTCATCGCGAACTGGCACCAGACCGCCAGCAGACCCCACTTGGCCGAGATGCCCTCGCTCACCCAGCGAAAGACACCGCCGGTCCAGCCCGAGGCGAGCTCGGCCGCGACCAGCGCCTGCGGCAGCAGGAAGATGATCGCCGGCACGATGTAGAGGAACACGCACGTGAGGCCGTAGACGGCCATCGTCGGCGCGCTGCGCAGGCTCGCGACCGACGCGGTCGTCATGAACGCGAGCGTCACCCACGTGATGTGGGTGGGCTTGACCACAACCGCCTTCGCGGCCGGCACGGCGACCGGCCGGTCGGCGGGCACGTCCATCGACGCCATTCGGACCTCCGCGCTGGAACGGGACTCGTCGCGAAGGTCCCACCGCGCGGGCGACGCTGACATCACCCGCTCTGGGTGAATAGGCCGGATTGCGGTCACGCCGAAGTCTGTTTGTGACCAACAAGCGCGAGCCGGCTTCGATCACGTCGTGGACACGATCATGATGTTCGTCGCGATCGGGCCCGGCGTGCTGCCTGCGCGGCCTCAGCCGGTGAGCCGCAGCGCGCGCGCGCGCTCCACGGCCTCGCGGCGACCGGCGACGCCGAGCTTGCGGTAGATGCTGCGCAGGTGTGTCTTTACCGTGTTCGTGGTGACGAACAGCTCGCCCGCGATCTCGCGGTTCGAGAGCGATGTCGGCAGATAGCGCAGGAGCATCGACTCGCGCCCGCTGAGCGGCTCGAGCAGCGGGGCCCCGGGCCGGACAGAAACCTCCCGGTGCTGTGAGGCGTTGAGGAGCTCGCAGACAAGCTCGGGATGCGCCGTCCCGTGCCGGATTCGGCGCCGGAGCAGCGGCTCGACGACGCGCGCGGTGGCGTCGAAGACGCTTCGGTGCCCGGACTCGTCGGCCAGCGCGAGCGCCTGCTCGAGCGCGGCGTCCGCAGCCGCCGGATCGCGCAGTTGCTCCGACGCGACCGCCGCCAGCAGCGCGGCCTCGACAGCGGTGACGCCGAGCGCAGGAGTGGTGGAGCGGGCGCGTTCCAGCGCCGGGAGGGCGGTGCCGGGATCGCCGGCGGCGAGCTGCAGCCGCCCCGTCGCGACGTCGGTCTCGGCCGTCTGGGCCGCTTCCGCCAGGACCGCCAGCGCGCCGTCGAGATCGCCGACATGCTCGATCAGCACCCGGGCCCGCAGCGACGACAGAACTGGTGCGTACGGCGTCGCGCCCGCGCGCAGCGCGAGGCCGTCCAGCCGGCGCAGCGCGGACTCGGCGTCGCCGCCCGCCGCGTCGAGTTCGGCGGCGACGACATCGAGCACGGCCGCCAGCGCCGCGTTCTCGCCCGCGGCGAGCGCCGCACGCCCCGCTGCGACGCTCGCTGCCGCGTCGTCGGTGCGCCGCTCGTACAGCGCGACCGCGGCGGCCGCCGCGTACGCAGGCGCCGCATCGGCGCAGGTGTCGCCGGCGGCCTCCTCGAGCGCGTCGGCAAGCCAGTCGCGGGCGGCACGGGGCCCGGCATGCATCGCACCCGTGAGGGCGAGATGGCCGAGCGCCGACAGCGCGATGCCGGGCAGCCCGGCGATGCGCGCGAGGCCGAGCGCGACACGGAGATCCTCGACGGCCGGTTGAGGGTTCGGGTCCCACAGTCCGGTGAGCCCGAGCTGCAAGTGCGCGATGGCGTGTCGCAGCGGCTGCGACCACCCGTCCCGCGGAGACGGCGTGCCAAGGAGCTCGGCGGCGAGTTCTCGCGCGCGCTCCGGGCGGCCTTCGGCCTGCGCTGCCCGGAGTCGCGCGAGCGTGACTGTGTCGCGATCGCGCGCTCGCCAGCGCTCCGGCATCGAGTCCACGTTGCCGGCGGCGTGCACGAGATGGCGGCTCGCTGGCTCGGCCGCGCCGGCCTCGAGTTCCAGGCACGCCAGCACGGCAGCCAGCCGGGGATCGGCTTCGCGTCGATCGGCCGGCATCTGCGCGAGCACCGCGCGCAGCGGGCCCGCTTGCGACCGGGCTGACAGCTCGAGCCAGTGCGCGCAGACGAGCTCGGTGGCGAGCTCCCACTCGGCTCCGAGCGCGGCGTGGCGAAGCGCCTCGGCCGGCTCGCCCGCCGTGACGTACCAGGCTGCCGCCCGTCGATGCAGCTCTTCCAGCTCGTCGCGGAGCTCCCGCCGTGCGTGGACCCGCAGCAGCTCGGCGAACAGACGGTGCAGGCGGTACCACTCGCCGTGCGAGTCGAGCGCGACGATGAACCCGTTCTCGCGCTCGAGCGCTTCCAGGGTCTGTGCCCCGTCGTCGGACCCGGTGATCGCATCGGCGAGGTCGCCGCACAGGCGCTCGGCGATCGCCGTCTGGAGCAGGAACCGTCTGCGTCGCGGCTTCTCGCCGCTGAGCACCTCGGCCAGGAGGTAGTCGCCGACGACGCGATCGTCGCCCGCGAAGTCCGACACGAACTGCTCGGGATCGGGCCGGTTCTGCAGGCCGAGCGCGGCCAGCCGCAGGCCGGCGGCCCACCCCTCCGTCCGCCGGCAGAGCGTCTCTACCAGCTCAGGGTCGAGATCGAGCCCGTGCGCGAGCAGCAGCTCGCGGGCCTCCAGCGGCCGGAACGCGAGATCGTGCACCCGGATCTCGGTCAGGGAGCCGTGCAGGCGCGCCAGGTGCAGGGGCAGGACCGGGTCCGAGCGGCTGCACAAGACGAGCCGGAGATTCTCCGGAGGGTGCATGACGAGCGCGGACAGCTGCTCCAGACAGCGGCGCGCACGCAGGACGTGGACGTCGTCGAGAACCAGCACGACCGGTTCGCGGACGTCGGCGAGAACCTCGACGAGCGTCAGCGGGCATTCGTCGACGGCGAGCCGCTCGGGCGTCTCGTCGTATCCCAGAACGGCGCGAAGCGCAGCCGCGAGCCGCCCCGGGCGGTCGTCCCCGGGCGTCAGCGAGATCCAGGCCACCGAGCCGGCGTGCTCGGCCACGGTGGACGACACGAGGATCGTCTTGCCGCTTCCGGCTGGACCGCAGACGAGCGTGAAGGGGCCGTCGAGGCCGCGCTCGAGCGCCGAGCGCAGCCTCGGGCGCTCGACGATCCGCCGCGGCATCGGCGGGATCGAGAGCTGATTCGCAAGCAGGGGCGGCGGCGCGAGTGCGACCACGTCGTGACGGTCGCAGCGGCGCGCTGGTGTCGCAATGGCGCGCACTGGTGTCCACACGTGGGTGCACGCACGACGATCCGTCCGTGACCGTCGTTTGAAAGACGTTCCGCTCGACTTCTGCGCCTCGTGGGGGATAGCGTGACCGTCCGTTGACGACCGCCGCCGAAGTGTCACCTCGTTCCGTGCATGTCCTGATCGCCGACGACCATGCGCTGTTTCGCGATGCCGCACGGGCGCTCCTGGAGCGGCGCGGGTTCACCGTCATCGGGGAGGCCGCCGGCGCCGCCGCGTGCCTGGAGGCCGCGGGCCGGCTGGCCCCTGAAGCCGTGCTACTCGACGTGCACCTCGGCGACGGCGACGGCTTCGACGTGTGCCGGGCGCTGACCCGTGACGACCCTCGCCGCGCCGTGCTGCTGGTCTCAGCCGACGAACGGCGCGTCGGCCCGGAGCAGGTGGCGGCCTGCGGCGCGCGCGGCTTCGTGCTCAAGTCGCGGCTGGCGAGCACAGACCTGGCTGCGCTCCTGACCCCGTTCACCCGCATCGAGTGATGCGCCACGCGGCCGCGGGCGAGAGGCTCGTGGGGCCATGTGGCTTTTCCGGCGCCGCCATCGCCGCGACCCACTCCGGCATTGCCCGGTGTGTACCGCCGATGCCGTAAGCGTCGTCGAGCGCGAGGCGGTCGACGAGAGCCACGTCTCGCTCGAACTGCGATGCGGGGGCTGCGGGACCTTCCGCCGGGTCATGACCAGCACGGGAGCGGTGGAGCTGTTCGAGCTGCGGCTCGAGCGCCAGTGCCTCTATATGAGCGAACTGGCTGACCGCCAAGAGCGCGAACGGATCGTGGGAGGCTGATCATCCGCGATGGGTGATGCGCGTAGCCGGATTTCACTGGAAGCTGCACTTGGCGATGGCTTCGTTGCGCGCGCCGAGCCCTCCTGACGCCGCCGAACGGATGGTGTGGGTCCGGGGCGGCACGTTCCGGATGGGCAGTGAGGAGTTCTACGCCGAGGAACAGCCGGTGCGGGAGGTCCGCGTCGACGGCTTCTGGATCGATCCGCACGCCGTGACCGTCACGGAGTTCGCGCGCTTCGTGACCGCCACGGGTTACACGACCGTCGCCGAGCGCACTCCCGATCCGGCGCTCTATGCCGGGACCGATCCCGCGCTGCTCGTCGCCGGTTCGCTGGTCTTCGTGCGGCCTCCCGGCCCCGTAGACCTCGACGACCAGAGCGCGTGGTGGACGTATGTTCGCGGAGCCGACTGGAGGCACCCGGAGGGACCCGACACGGACCTGCAGGGCCGGGCCCGCCATCCCGTCACGCACGTTGCGTATGCCGATGCGCTCGCCTATGCCGAGTGGGCGGGCCGCGCACTGCCCACCGAGGCCGAGTGGGAGTACGCCGCCCGCGGCGGCCTCGAGGGTGCCCGGTATCCGTGGGGTGACGTGGAGTTCCCGGACGGGCGCGCCCTGGCGAACACGTGGCAGGGCGAGTTCCCGTGGCAGAACCTGCGGATCGACGGATACGAGCGGACGTCGCCCTGGGGCGCGTTCGAGCCAAACGGCTACGGGCTCTACGACATGACCGGCAACGTCTGGGAGTGGACCTGCGATCCCTACCCGCCCGAGGCGGGCGACGCGTTCCCCCGCCACGTTGTCAAGGGCGGCTCGTTCCTCTGCGCGCCCACCTACAACTTCCGGTACCGGCCGGCGGCCCGCCTCGGCGTGACGATCGACACGTCGGCCTGCGATCTCGGGTTCCGCTGCGTCGTCCGGACGGCGTAGCTCAGTTCGGCTGCGCGCTCACATCGACGAACCCTTCGCGCACCGCCCACAGTGCCGCCTGCGTACGCGAGTTGAGCCCCAGCTTCGCGAGGATGCTCGAGACGTGCGTGCGGGCCGTGCGTTCGCTGAGCGACAGCGCGGCGGCGATCTCCTTGTTCGCGCGGCCCTCGGCGAGCAACCGCAGCACCTCGAGCTCGCGTGCCGTCAGCTCTTCGGGGCGCGAGGTCGCCGGCCGCAGCGTGGACATCAGCCGCCGCGCGATCGCCGGATCGAGCTGGAGCTCGCCGCGATGGGCGGCGCGGATCGCGGCGGTGACCTCGCCGGCGTCGGCGTCCTTGAGCAGGTAGCCGGACGCGCCGGCCTCGAGCGCCGCCTGGACGCGCGCGTTCTCGCCGAAGGAAGTCAGCGCGACGACCTCCACGTCCGCGTAGCGCGACCGGATCTGGCGCGTAGCCTCGATCCCGTCCATCGGCTCCATCCGCAGATCCATCAGCACAACGTCCGGCAACCCGTCGAGGTTCTCGAGCTGCGCCAGCGCCTCCGCGCCGCCGCCGGCGACGCCGACCACCTCGAGGTCGGGCTCCGTCTCGAGGAACGCGAGCAGACCGCGCCGGACGACCGCGTGGTCGTCGACGATGACGACACGGATCGGAGCGCCGTCAGTCATGTCGTGCATCCTCGCCGACCGGCACCACGACGCGCACGACGGTCCCGTTGCCGGGGCCGCTGTCGATCGCGATCCGGCCGTCGATCTCGTGCGCGCGGCTGCGCATCGAATCCAGCCCGAAGTGTCCTGGTGGCGCAGTCGCGACGTCAAATCCCCGCCCGCGGTCGGCGACCTCGAGCGTGACCTCTTCGAAATGCCGCGCGAGACGTAGGTCCACCGCGTCGGTGTCGGCGTGTTTGACCGCGTTGGCCACCGCCTCGCGCGCGATGTAGAACAGATGGCCCTCAGCGTGCTCGGATAGCCCGAGCTCGCCGTCCTGCGCCGTCAGCCGGGCTGTGACGCCGTCGCGCTCGGAGGCCTCGGCCGCGAGCCGCGCGAGCGCCGGACGCAGGCCGCCGAGCAACGGGTCACGGCCGAGTTGGCCGATGATCGACCGCATTTCGGTCTGCGCATCCCTCGTGACCTCGCCAATCGCGTCGAGCGAATGGCGGAGCGCGCTCGCACCGCGGCCGTCGGCCTCGCCCAGCGCCCGCTGTGCGCGGCGCGTGTGCAATACGGTCGAGAACAGCGCCTGCGAGACCGAATCGTGGAGATCCCGGGCGAGCCGCCTGCGATCCTCAAGGGCACGCTCGCCCTCGCGCAGCCGCGCGGCGGTGAGCGCCGCCGCGGAGCGCGCGCGCTCGGCGACGACGGCGGCCAGGATCAGCGTGGTCAGCGCGGCGACCGCGATGTAGAGCTGGGTGCCGATCGTCTGATGGTTGATCGGCTGCTTCGAGAACGGGCCGACGTCGGCTGCGGTGAGCCCGATCGCGACGGCGGCGGTGATGGCGACGGCGAGCGTCGCGCCGGGCGGGCCGAACCGGAAGGCGGCCCAGATCAACGCCGGGAAGACCGCGTACGTGACCGGGTCCTCGACCGTGACCGAGACGACCCCCAGCACGACAACCGTGCTGACCATGAGCGTCCCATTCAGGGTCCGCAGCTGCCGCCACGCCGCGCCGGGCGAGTGGCTCCAGGCCAGCGCTACCGCGACGACGACGAGCACGCCGGAGGAATCCCCGAGCGTCCAGGTGCGCCAGAAGCTCAGCGCCTCGCGCGACTCGATGACGCCGCCGGCCAGCATCGAGATCGTTCCGAACGTGGCGCTGATCGCCGCCGCCACCGCGGCCACGGCGAACACGGCCGCGACCTGGTCGACGCGGTCGAGCGCGGCGCGCGGCCCGCACAGGCGGCGCAGCAGCATCGCGCCGATCAGGATCTCGGCCATGTTGCCCGTCTGCTGCCCGATCAAGCTCCCGGCCGGAAGGGCGTCGAGCAGGTCGACGTTGACGACGAGCTCGCCAAGGAACACGCCCGGCCACCAGCGCGTGCCCCACAGGTACAGCGCGGCGATGCCGAGGCCGGCCGGCGGCCAGATCGCCGAGACCGACGCGGTGTACCGCAGCGTCTGCCCGATCTTGGCCGCGACGAAGTACGCCGCGGCGAGCGCGAGGACGCCGCCGGCGTACCGCACCACTGGATGCCGGAGAACGGGGATCGTCGCTCGTCCCGCGAACGGGACGGACGACGGCTGGACTTGTGTCGTCATGGGGCCTGCGACCGTGGTGGACGCAAGCCTACCCGCTGCCCGCGGCGGACCGGGCGAAATGTCGTAGTCACCGCTCGGCGCAATGTCGCGTGCGCTTCGGCGGTGCGTCCATTGTGCCCATCGGGTGCTCGAACCATCCTGCAGAGTACGGATGGCGACGCAGACAGCGTCACCGCGGGAGCGGGACCGCGAACGCACGAATTCTAAGCCGGCTCCGGCCCGGCCGCGTCGGAGGCTGGGCGCCGCACCGGTCCGCCCGGTGTCACGCAGGCAGGGGTGGATCATCGTCGCGGCCGCAGCCGCGGCGGCGGCCGCCCTCGGCGTTACGGCGACCGCCGATTTCCTGGCGCACCCGGGTTGGCTCTCCCTGCAGAAGGCCGACGTCATCCTCGGGCCCGTCCTGGTGGGGCTGTACTGGCGCCATCGGCGACCGGAGAGCCGGTTCGGAACGCTCCTCGTCGCGGCCGGGTTCCTCGCGATCCCGTACGCGCTGCAGTCAACGAGCGATCCGGTGACGTACGCGTTCGGCGTCGCCTGGGAGCCGGTGATCTACCTCGTGACGCTCACGCTGATCCTCGCGTTCCCGTCGGGCCGGCTGGACAACGGGGTGTGCCGGGCCCTGCTCGCCGCCGGGATCGTGACCGTTGCCGTCCCGGGGGTTCTCGTCGTCCTGCTGATGCCGGAACTCGTCCCTGTGGGCTCGATCTCGGGCTGCGCCGGTGCCTGTCCCGAGAACGGCCTCATGCTCACGGCGGCTCCCGGTACGGCCGCGACGCTGCTCGACGTGGCGCGGTTGGGGATCGTGGTGATCGCAATCGTCGCCATCGGGGTGCTCGTCGTCCGGCTCGCGGCGGCCAAGCCGGCCCGGCGGCGTGCAATGGTGATCGGCATCCCGATCGCGTTGGTCTTCCTGGCGACCCAGTTCCTCTATCAGGGCTCCGCGCTGATCAGT
>WUUC01035146.1_pt1 | contig 10003 bp, 5 predicted proteins | sample 6278441 | NCBI WGS metagenome assembly WUUC01 (sample SAMN13675441, study PRJNA597444) | soil metagenome | isolation source: soil | place: USA: Washington | collected 2017-10 | reverse complement strand
ACCACCGCGACCGCAAGCGGCCCCAAGGTCAGCATCGAACCGTAAAACGAAGTCAGCACCTGCCAGTGGTTCCAAAACGGGCGCGCCTTGATGCGATAAATTCGCTGCATCGCGTAGAGCGCGATCGGACCCGAAATCACGGCAAGCCAACCCGCGCCCATCTGCGCGCCGTACAGCAAAGCTTGCGGGACAAAGCTCGACCAGCCGGAGAGAGCGGTGAGCAGCGTGTATGCGCCCATCGCGTTGAAGAACACACCGATCGCTGCAACCTCGCGCGACACAGGCGAATACTTGAGATTGTTGAACGCGCGATAAAAACGGTGCGGCTTGCCGAGATGCAAGGTCGAAATCGCAAGCGCGAAGACTTGCAGTCCGAGCAGCGCGAAAAGCAACACCGAATGGGCTATCGGATGTGCCGCCGACGACAGCGTGTCGAGCCCGAGGAGTGGCGCGAGGAAAAGCGTCAGAAACGCGCCGATCACTCCCTGCGAAACCAGTGTGAACAGCACCAATGGATCCTCGCGGGAGCGCAATTTTCTCAAGTTCCAGTCGCGAGCCGACGGCTTCTTCGTGACGTGCGGCTGGTAGCGATCGTCTTTTTTCACGTAGACAAGCGGCATTGAATCGGTGCGGCGCATTTCGCGTGGGAGTTCCTTGATCTGCTGAAAGCGGATGTTCGGATGCGTGATGCCGGGATCCGGAAAACCCGGAATCGCGAGTTTGGTCTGCACGCGGTTTTTCGGCGGCGTTTCGATCACGCCAAAATCGAGCGCACCGGCAAGACAAGCGGCGACGCACGCGGGTTTGAGCCCGACTTCGAGGCGGTCGACGCACATGTTGCACTTGGAGACTTCGCCTTTTTGCGGGTCGAGCTGAGGCGCGTTGTACGGACACACCCATGTGCAATAGCCGCAGCCGAAACAGATATCGGGGTCCTGCAGCACTGCTCCGTATTCGGCGAACTTGGTATACGCGCGAGTCGGACAGCCTTTGAGACAGACCGGGTCGTCGCAATGGTTACAAGCCATCGAAATGTTAACGCGGCGAAAATCCGGATACGTGCCGCCTTCGACGTAGCCAACCGAGCGGAAGCTGATATGCGCGGGAAGCGCGTTTTTTTCCGAGCACGCGGCTTCACACGCATGACAGCCGATGCAATTGTCGGCGGTGAAGTGAAAGCCGTGCTGCTTGTAGCGTTCGGGATTCGCGCTGACCGCGGCGCTGCCGTTGATCCTGAGGCTTTGCCCGGCCAGCGGATCGTCGCGATCGACGAGCTGTATCGCCTTGCCGTATTGGTTGACTTGCACTCCGTTCGACGCTGGCAGCAGTGCATACGCGGGCTCGTTCGCTCGCGCCTTGAATGCAGGCTCGGCGGAATGGCCGGCTCCCCCGTTCTTCGGCACGAACGAAATTCCGTGTTCGTCAGCGTGTACGTCAAACATGATCACATCTTCAAGAAACGTCATTGCGAGACGCAGGTGTTTTGCGTCGAAGCAATCTCGCGTTGGAAAGAGAACCCTGATTGGTCATTAGAACGTCCTCGCCGCGACGTTCGCGGCAGCAGCAGCCAGTTGATCGGTCGCCGGCTCGATTTTTACCGCGCACTGCTTGAACGCGGGCTGGCGCGAATACGGATCGAGCAGTCCCAGAGTGAGGCGGTTCACGCACTCGTGGAAATGGAACGGAATGAACACCATGTTGTGCGGCACTCGATGCGTGAGTTGCACCAGCACGACGGCATAGCCGCGCCGCGACACGAGCCGCGCGTAGCTCATGTGCTCGATTCCCAGCTCGCGCGCGGCGTCGGGGTTCATCTCCATGTACGGAGTCGGGCTGAACTTGTTGACGTTGCCGATCTTGCCGGTGCGCGTGCGCGTGTGGAAATGTTCGACAACGCGGCCCGAGTTCAGCCAGAACGGAAACTGGTGGTCGGGGCGCTCATTGTTGTCGACGAAGGGCAGCGCAAGCAGCTTTGCTTTGCCGTCCGCGTGCTGGAAGACGCCGTCGGTGTAAAGGCGCGGGTTGCCGGTTTCTGCGCCTTCCGGGCAGGGCCACTGGATGCCGCGCTGTTTCTCGATCCTCTCGTGAGTAAGTCCCGAGTAGTCGAGCATCCGCCCATGCGATAGTTCGCGCATCTCATCGAAGACTTCGCTCGAAGTTTCCGGGAATCGAATTTTGCGCCCCTGTTCGAAGCGTTTCGCGACTTCGTTGAAAATCCACAAGTCCGGCTTCGAATCGCCGTGCGGCTCCATCACTTTGCGCACGAGATTGACTCTTCGCTCGGTGTTGGTGAACACACCTTCCTTTTCCCCCCACAACGCGGCGGGCAGGTAGACGTGCGCGTACTTCGTCGTCTCGACGTCGGCGTAGGCGTCCTGCACGACGAGGAATTCGAGCTTCTCGAGCGTCCTTTTGATGCGCGGGATGTTCGGCATCGACGTCATCGGATTGGTCGCGACCAGCCATAACCCCTTGATCGCGCCGGTTTCCATCGCCGGAAAAATGTCGGTCATGAAAAGCCCGCGCTGCTTCGGGAAGAATTCGGAATCGATTCCCCAGTAGCGCGCGATTTCTTCGCGATGCTCGGTCTTCTCCAGCAGGCGATATCCCGGCAAGCCCGAACACGACGACCACTCGCGGGTACCCATCGCGTTGCACTGGCCGGTGATCGAAAGCGACGTCCCGCCCGGTTTGCCGATGTTGCCGGTGATCAGATTCAGATTGTTGATCGCTGCAACTCCGTCCGAACCATGCGTGCTCTGGTTGATACCCATCGTCCAGATCGACATCGCGGCGGAGGCTTTCGCATACACGCGCGCGACGTGGCGGATCGTGTCTTCGTCGATGCCGCAGATCGCCGCGGCGGTAGTGGGATCGTACTGCGCGACGAGCTCGGCGAATCCGTCGAAACCGCTGGTGTGCGCGTCGATGTAGGCACGGTCTTCGAGACCTTCTTGCAGAATCACGTGCGCGAGCGAATTCAGCAGCACGAGATCGGTGCCCGGGGTGATCGGCAAATGGATGTCGGCCATCTGCGCGAACATCGTCACGCGCGGATCGACGACGATGATCGGAAACCCGCGCTCTTCGAGCGCCATCTTCAGCCGCCAGTAGATGATGGGATGCTGCTCGGGAAGGTTCGAGCCGAATGCGATCAGGCATTCGGTGTGATTGAAATCGTCGTAACAGCCGGGCGGCCCGTCGCTTCCGAACGAGCGCTTGTACCCCGACACCGCGGAAGCCATGCAGAGTGTCGTGTTGCCGTCGTAGTTGTTCGTGCCGATAACGCCGCGAGCAAGCTTGCCCAGCGTGTAGAACTCTTCGGTCAGGATCTGTCCGGTCGAAACGATTGCGAAGGAGTCGCGTCCGTACTTTGCCTGAATGCGTTGAATCTCCGCAGCGGTGAGATCAAGCGCTTCGTCCCAACTCGCTTCGCGATACGGATCGAGCGCTCTTTGTCGCATTAGCGGCGCAACACCCCGGTTGGTCGAATTGAAGAGCTCGTGCTCAAAGATGCCCTTGATGCAAAGCTTGCCCTGATTGACCGGCGCATCGGCAACTCCGCGCGCGGCGACCGCCTTGCCTTCGGCGTCGAGCCCGACTTCGATCGAGCAGCCTGTCGAGCAATAGCCGCACGTCGTGTATTTCCAGTCGACGGCTCGCTTGTCGGCGATCTTGATCGGGTTTTTGGTATGGCGGCCGAATAACATAATTGAGTCCTCAACTATGAGTGAGGGGTGAGGCGTGAGGAGTTAGGACGAAACCCTCGATGCGTCTCGGTACCGTCAACTCCTTACTCCTCACTCCTCTCTCCTCACGTCGTTAACATCTCGAACTCTTTGGCATCCGCTCCCGCAGCGCGCTCAGCCCACGGATCGGGGGTGCCTTCGAGCGCGAATCGGAGTCGCCGGTACAAGGCACGACGTCCTTCGTGATCTTCGAGGATGCGCTGCTTCACGTAATCGAGACCAACTCGCGCAACGTAGTGCACGGTGCGATCGAGATAACGCGCTTCCTCGCGATAGAGCTGCAGGAACGCGCCGGCGTATTCGAGCACTTCTTCCTGCGTCTTGACCTTGCACAGGAACTGCGCGACTTCGGTCTTGATTCCGCCGTTGCCCGCGACGTAGACCTCCCAGCCGGAATCGACTCCGATCACGCCCACGTCCTTGATCCCCGATTCGGCGCAGTTGCGCGGACAGCCCGACACCGCCATCTTGACCTTGTGCGGCGCATACATCTTCCACAGGTCCTGTTCGAGCGCGATGCCCATGTTCGTCGAGTCCTGCACGCCGAAGCGGCACCACTCGGAACCGACGCATGTCTTCACCGTGCGCAGCGCCTTTGCATAAGCGTGACCCGAAGGCATGTCGAGGTCGCGCCAGACGCCAGGCAAGTCCTGCTTTTTGACGCCGAGCAGATCGATGCGCTGTCCGCCGGTGACTTTCACAGTCGGAATGTGATATTTGTCGACGACGTCGGCGATGCGCCGCAGTTGATCGGCAGTCGTCGTCCCGCCCCACATCCGCGGCACCACCGAAAACGTGCCATCCTTTTGAATGTTCGCGTGTGCGCGCTCGTTGATAAAGCGCGACTGCTTGTCATCCTGGTATTCGTGCGGCCACGCACAGAGCAGGTAGTAATTAAGCGCCGGACGGCACGACGCGCAGCCATCGGGCGTGCGCCAGTTCAGAAATTCGCGCACGCCGGCGATCGACTTGAGTTTTTCAGCGACGATTGCCTTGCGCACTTCTTCGTGCGTGAGCTCGGTGCAGCCGCACATCGGTTTCGTCTTGTTGGCCGCCGGCTGGTACGCGCCGCCGACGGTCGACGCGAGAATTTGCTCGACCAAACCCGTGCACGATCCACAAGACGACGAGGCTTTCGTGTGCTTGCGCACATCTTCAAGCGTGAATAGGCCCTTTTCCTTGATGCACTTCACGATCACGCCCTTGGGAACGCCATTGCAGCCGCACACTTCCATCGAGTCCGGCATCGCGACGGCTTTGTTCTGCCCCTGGTGTCCGAGGTTGCCGAGATGCGATTGCCCGAACATCAGGTGCTCGCGCATTTCGTGAATGTCGTGCTGGTCGCGCAGAAGCTGGAAATACCAGGCGCCATCGACGGTATCGCCGTACATCACCGATCCGACGATGCGGTTGTCCCTGATGACGAGCTTCTTGTAGACGCCCGCCGCTGCGTCGTGCAGCGTGATCTGCTCGCTGTCGCTTCCGCCGATGAAGTCTCCGGCGGAAAAGAGATCGATGCCGGTCACTTTGAGCTTGGTCGAAGTGACCGATCCCGCGTAGCGGCCGATTCCCATGTGCGCCAGATGGTTCGCGCAGACTTTCGCCATTTCGAAGAGCGGTGCGACGAGACCGTAAGCGACGCCGCGATGCGACACGCATTCGCCGACCGCGTAGATGCGCGGATCGAACGTCTGCATCGTGTCGTTGACTACGATTCCACGGTTGACGTGGATCCCGGCCGATTCCGCGAGCTCGGTGTTCGGACGAATCCCGACCGCCATTACAACAAGGTCGGCGGCGAGCTCGCTTCCGTCCTTGAACTTGACTCCAGTCACTCGGCCTTCCGCGTTGCCAAGAATTTCGGTCGTCTGCGTGCGCAGCAGAAATTGCAGCCCTTTCGCTTCCAGCGACTTCTGCAACATGCCCGCGGCGGTCGGATCGAGCTGGCGCTCCATCAGCCAGTCCATCAGATGCACGACCGTCACGTTCATTCCGCGGAGCTTCAGTCCGTTCGCCGCTTCAAGCCCGAGAAGTCCACCTCCGATCACGACGGCGTGTTTGTATCTCGCGGCGGCTTCGATCATCGCGTTCGTATCCTGGATGTCCCGATAAGCGAGCACGCCCTCAAGGTGGATACCGGGTATGGGCAGGATGAAAGGATTCGATCCGGTCGCGAGCAGGAGACGGTCGTACCGCGCTTCGCGGCCGCCGGCAGTGATGACTACGCGTCGCTTGCGATCGATCTTTACGATCTTTTGATCAAGGTGCAGGCGGATGTTGTTGTGCTCGTACCACGCGACATCGTTCAGCATGATGTCATCGAGCGTCATCTCTCCCGCGAGAACCGGAGAAAGCAGAATGCGGTTGTAATTGGCGTGCGGCTCAGCGCCGAACACCGTAATGTCGTACAGGTCCGGCGCGATCTTCAATAGCTCTTCGAGCGTGCGCACGCCCGCCATGCCGTTGCCGATGAGGATGAGCGACGGACGACGAATAACTGATCGTGCGACTTCCGCGCGCCGGCTTGCCAGCCCCGCTGCCGCTTGCGGAAAGTTTTCTTCGATACTCACGTTCGATTCCCTGCCGTCATCGCGAGCTCAGTGCGGCGATCTTCGTTCGCGGGAAAGTGCTAACTGCTTCGCCGTTAAACACTCCTCGCAAAGACGCGAGGCTGACGACCTCTCCGATCACGATGATTGCCGGGCTTTCGATGCCGGCGCGCATCGCGTATTCGTTGAGGACTTCCAAGCGTGCGAAAACTTTTCTTTCGTTCGGAAGCGTGGCGTTTTGAATGATCGCTGCGTGAGTTTGCGGCGACATGCCGGATTCGATGAGCGCAGCAACTATGTGCGCCAGGCGTGCTAACGCCATGTAGATAATGAGCGTGGTTCCGCTCTGCGCCAGCGCTCGCCAGTTCGGCTCGTCTCCGCTCTTCGCGTGGCCTGTGATAAATGTCACGCCGCACGCATAGTCGCGGTGCGTAACCGGGATGCCCGCTTCCGTCGCCGCAGCAATCCCCGACGTAATGCCGGAGACGACTTCGAACGAAATCCCTGCGCGCTGGAGCGCCTGCATCTCTTCGCCGCCGCGCCCGAAAACGTATGGGTCGCCTCCCTTGACACGCGCGACGGTTCGTCCGGCCCGCGCTTCAGCGATCATCAGCCGTTCGATGAATTGCTGTGGAGTCGATTTACATCTGGCGCGCTTGCCGACCTCGACCACACGCGCGTCCGCGCGCGCGAATCGCAAGACTTCGCGGTTGACAAGCGCGTCGAGCAGAATGACATCGGCAAGCCGCAAGCATCGGATCGCTTTGAGCGTCAGGAGCTCGATGTCGCCGGGTCCTGCGCCGACGAGATAGACCTTCGCTTTCGAGATCTGCATGGAGGGCCAATGGCAAGCCGCGTGCCAAAAGCGCGGTCTCTATCGATCAAGCACTTGAGCAGCTGGCCGCGCTGCAGCGACGTTCCGGACGCTCGGGTGCAGTGCATGACGTTCGTTTATGGTGCAGCGCGGCTTGCTGAAGGATTTCACTCGTGCGCGGGCGGAACAACCATTACGCTGCTGCAAGTTTCGGCGGGATTACGGATCGCGGTCCAAAACTGCGACGCTATCGCCGCTGCAAGCCGAGCTTCGCTCTCGAAGCAGCCAGCAGTTTGCCGAGCACAACGACATGTCCGGCGACCTCGGCAAGCCGCAAGTTTTTGTTCATCGCCTCTTTGCGCAAAGCCTGGTACGCCGCATCCTCGCTCATCCCCGTTTCCATTAGGATGCCCTTCGCACGCTCGACGACTTTCCGGTCGCTCAGTTTGTCTCTCATCTCGGTCAATTCGCGCCACGTCGCCTGATCCTCGTTGAAGCGGGCGACCGCGAGTTCGAAGATAGAGTTGAGTCGCTTCTGCGAAAAGCCGTCGACGACGTATGCGGAAACGCCCGCGCGCACCGCCTCGCGGATATGTTCGGAATCGCTTGTAAACACCGCGATCGGACGCATCTTGCCCGCCTTGAGCTCGGCAAGATGCGAAGCATGGCGTCGTCCAGGAAGTCAGCATGAATGAGAATGAGATCCGGGTCGCTCGCTTCGCTTTCTCTCCGCAGAAACGAGAACGATGTCAGCGCGGCGACTACTTCGTGGCCCACCGCTGCCACCGCCGTGGACAAGCGTTCGAGGTCGCGCTCTGCGGCAACAAGCAACAGAATTTTCATAGAGTCACTTCACCGCTTGCGGGTGCGCGTCTGCAAGCTGCTTTTCGCTTGCGTCAATTGCGCACGATGCGGGTGCGAATTTATGACCGTATGCGTTTCAGCAACCGCCGTGCCAAAAGCGACGCAAATTTAGATCAATGACCTGCGCATTGGCCGCGTCGGCAAGGCGCATGTCGCTGGTGCATCGCTTCAGCGTGCGCTTCAGGTTGGTGCAAGATAGTCGAGCTGACTCGACCGCTTAGTGAAGAAATTCGGCGAGCACTGCGCTCCACGCGCGCGCGAGATTGCGCCGATCATAGCCGCCGCCGCCGAATCCCATGATGCGTCCCTTGGCGAACTCATCAGCAAGCTCGCATAAGCGCCTTGCCGCATGAGCATGCGCCTTTTCGCTATAGCGAAGATGCGCTAGCGGATCGCCGCCCAGGCTGTCGGCGCCGCATTGCAGGATGAAGAACTCCGGTTTGAATTTTCGCAAGAACGCTTCGCCGCTTTCCCACGCTTTGAAAAATTCGTCATCGCCCGCGCCAGGCGGCATGGGAATGTTGAGCTTCGTTCCTGCCGCTTTCCCTTCTCCGGTCTCATGTTCGCCGCCGGTGCCGGGATAGAGAAAACGGCCGTCTTCGTGCAGGTCGACGAAGATGAGCTCAGGGTCGTCCGCGTATGAATAGTAGACGCCATCGCCGTGGTGAACGTCGATGTCGATGTACGCGACGCGTTTGACGTTGTATTTGGCACGCAGAGTTTCGATAACGACACCGAGGTCGTTGAATACACAAAAGCCGGCTGCGCGGGTGCGTTGCGCATGGTGCAAGCCTCCGATCGGCTGAAATGTCCTCCTGCATTCGCCGCTCATGATTCTGGCGAGACCGTCGAGCGCAGACCCGACGACATGAGACGTGACTTCGTACATGCCGGAGAACGCCGGGGTGTCACCCTGGTCGAGATATCCGATTCCCGATCGCGACATCGCGATCACGCGATCGACGTGCACGGCTGAATGGAAGCGCTCGATTTCTTCCCGCGTCGCCCTCACCGCCGGCTTCAACGATGCTTTTTCGATCAGGCCCTGCCGCCCCGCCTCGTCCAAAAATCTTTGCTGGCGATCCGTCCCGAACGGATGTCCCTCGGGGAATCCGTACTTTCCAAGCTCAACGCTCGCGTAGAGGCAAACAGTCATTGCGAATCCGTTAACGGTGAACGGTAAACGGTCAACAAAGGCGTGAAGCGGTTCACGATTTCCGATTCACTGTTCACCGTTCACTCAAACAGACCCGGTTGTGCGCTCGGCACGCGGAACAAAGAGGCGTCAAGCTCGCGTTTGTCTTTGTTCAGTCCCAATCTCGCGCACGCTTTTCTGAATCGCTGCTCGAGCAGCTCGGCGTATATTCCCTTCCCGCGCTGTCGCACTCCCCACGTAGAGTCGTATTCACGACCGTCGCGCATCTGCCGCACCAGGCTCATCACATGCTCGGCCTTCATCGGGAAATGCTTCGCGAGCCAGTCGTTGAAAAGGTCCTTCACTTCGAACGGCAGACGCAGAAAGACGTACCCCGCCGACGTCGCGCCTGCCGCCGAGGACGTCTCAAGTATGGGCTCGAGCTGTGAGTCGGTAAGAAAGGGGATGACGGGAGCGACCATCACCCCTACAGGAATGCCGGCCTCGCTCAATGCGCGCAATGTCTGCACACGCCGCGAAGGAGCCGATGTGCGCGGCTCGAGATAGCGCGACACTTCATGGTCCAGCGTCGTGATCGAGACGTGTACGCGCACCAGATTTTTCTCCGCCATCCCGGCGAGAATATCGATGTCGCGCTCGACGAGCGAGGACTTGGTGATAATTCCTACCGGATGAATATGCTCGGCGAGCACTTCCAACACGGCTCTCGTTATTTTCCATTTGCGCTCGATCGGCTGATAAGGATCGGTGTTGGCACCGACGACGATCGTCTGACAGCGGTAGCTGCGTGCTGCCAGCTCCTTGCGTAGAACTTCCGCCGCGTTCGTTTTGGCGAAGAGTTTTGTTTCGAAATCGACCCCCGCCGACAGCC
>WUUC01153787.1_pt1 | contig 10005 bp, 7 predicted proteins | sample 6278441 | NCBI WGS metagenome assembly WUUC01 (sample SAMN13675441, study PRJNA597444) | soil metagenome | isolation source: soil | place: USA: Washington | collected 2017-10 | reverse complement strand
GGTGGTGCTCACCGGCGCCTACGAGGACGTGCACGGACGGGAGCTGTGGGCGATTCCGATGGCGGACGTGAAGTAGCCCCCCTCCCCCTGGCCCCCTCCCCCGCGGAGCGGGGGGATCTTGCTGCGGAGCTCATTGGATTGAGCGGATCAGACATCGAAACCAAGGAGGACAATTTCCTCCCTATTCCTGAATGGCAGAGGAAGGTTCTGGAGGAGCGCTTGGCTGATTTGCAGCATTATCCAGAGGATGAGCGGGCCTGGGAAGAGGCGAAGGTAGATCTCTGGTCTGAATCATGAGACTGGCCTTGGTTCTTGTCCTCGCCTTAGCTCTCGGGCTTGCCGGCCCCGCCACCGCTCAGGCTCCACCGACCGCCGCGCCTCTGAAGGCCCCCGGCGAGCGGCTGGACGTGACCATCTTCAACGTCTCGCCGCAGACCTCCGTGGCGGTGGCGCTGTCGGGGGCCCGCCTGCTCGAAGCGGCGCCGCCGCGTCCTGGGATGGAGGGCTTCGTGCGGGGTGTGAAGCTCCAGGGGGATCAGATCGTCTTCACACCGCCCCCGGGCTCGGTCCCGGCCGGCGGGACCACCACCGCCTCCTTCGCGGTGCTGATCGAGATCTCCGGTCCGCTCGGAGGCACCGTGCTGCTCACCCGGCCCGAGGTGGTTCTTTTGGAGACGCCGCGGGGGAGCGCCACGCTCCAGGGGGGCGCCTTCCGCATCGCGGTCCCTTCCCTGCCGTCCAACTGCGTCCTCGCCGGATGCCACGAAGGGTTGACCGCCTGTCCGAAGGACACTCGGGGGACGGAACGAACCTGCCAGCCTTTCCTCAGCGACTGGCTCTGCTGCATCGGGGAGCCGGTCCCGATTGTCTGAGGCTCAGGGAGAGTGCCGGGAGGTGAGACTGGCGCGGAGTCCAGGACCAGGCCAAGAAATTGTAGACACGATCCCGCTCTGCTTTGTTGGCAGAAGTGGGGCGGATGGACGCCGGGCGAGGTGGCGGGGGAGAATTAAGGAAACAACTGAGGAGACTCCCGATGAAGGCGACCCCCGTGCTCGCGCTCCTGCTCCTGGTATCTGTACCTGTTCTTGGCCAGCCCTATCGTGAGGGCTTGGTGGGGGAACGGATCGGATCGGCCGTGCAGGTGTTGAAGACGAACGACCCCGCCAGACCGATCTTCAAGGCTCTGGACGAGGACTGCGACGTGAACCTGCTGCTGTGCGGCGAGTTCGTGGAAGGCAGCATCACGAACCGCGATTGCTCGCTTGATGACGGGACCTTCTTCGACATGCACTTCTTCCCTGGCAGGACCGGGTACATCGCCGCGGCGGCTGCGATTACTGACGACTTCGCCCCGGACATCAGTCTCTATACCCCGGGCATCAGCCTATGGGATTACGAGCTAGGAAATCCGGGCGATGTAGTCGCAGTCGGTTCTTACCTGCATACGACCGGGCCCTGGGTGGTCACCATGGGGTCGAGAGCAACGGTCCCGAATCGAACTGGGGACTACCTTCTCTATCTGTCGTGCAATCTTTCTGCAGCAAGGTGCAAGGCAGACCCCACGACCCTCTGCCTTGGCGGCGGCCGTTACCGCGTCCAAGCAGGTTACGAGAACCAGTTCAGCGACACCTTCGGATTCGCCGGAGCCCTGCCCATCGCTCGCAGCACGGAGTCAGGCTACTTCTACTTCGGAAGCGACCCATCCAACATCGAGCTGCTCGTCAAGATCCTCGACTTCGGGAACGGCAATATCAAGGTGTTCTGGGGTCAGCTCACGAACCTACGCTACAAGATCGTCGTGACCGATTTGGTGACCGACGACTCGCGAACCTATCTCAGCCCGGCGAACAACTGCGGCGGAGCGGATGACGACGCTTTTCCGAAGGCCGCTGTTGGGAATTGGGCGTCCTGCAGAGCGTCTTCAACCACGGGCTGCCTCTTGAAGAACCGATTCCAGGTCAGCGGCACCTGGAGGAACCAATACGACGGAAGCTCGGGTGTCTTGGGGGCGACCCGGGTTTCTGATCTCACCAGTGCCTTCTACTTCGGCTCGCCCGGAAACGTGGAGCTGCTGGTCAAGATGGTGGACCTCGGCTCTCGCTTCGCCCTTTTCTATGGTGCGATGTCCAACCTCGAATACACGCTGACGATCGAAGACACGGCGACAGGGGAGCAGAAGACGTACCACAACCCGGCCGGGCGGTACTGCGGAGGACTGGACGACTTCTCCAAGTAGCAGATCAGAGCCCCCGGGCTGTCTCCCCTTCCAAGAGAGACAGCCCGGCACGCCCCCTTGCCAGGGAGAGGCATTCCACTGGCAGGGAGGGGGCTCTCCCTGACATTTTTGTGGCTCTCCCTTCTGTTTTTACGGCTCTCCCTTCTGGGGAGCGGGCGCTCCCCACTGTTTTTCTTACACTCCCTGGAAGGGAGAGTCGTTCTCCCTGACAGGGAGAGGGCTCTCCCCAATGTTTTTTTGACTCTCCCTGCCAGGGAGAGCCGTTCTCCCTTCCAGGGAGCGGGCGCTCCCCAGTGTTTTTACCGCTCTCCCTTCCATTTTCATGGCTCTCCCTGGCAGGGAGCGGGCGCGTCCTCTCAGGGAGGATCGGAAAAAGGGACCGGGGGGAGAGGCGCCTGACCGACCCCGCCGGTCCGGAATCCGTTCAGGTTGCCGACTCGCAGTCCTCTAGCGTAAAGAAGACTTCCCAGCCGTTCGGGACCGAGCAGGGGTTCGGGAAGACGCAGCAGCGGCCGTTCCCGGGGTTCTTGCCGTAGGCGATCACCTGGATGCAGATGTCGTTGGACTGCCGTTGCGGGCAGGCATTCGCGGAATTGCCTTGCGCCCACGCCGTGCCCAGGCTGGCGAAGCTCATGAGGATCAGGGCGAGTGCCAGCAGACGAAGCTTCAGGGTCATGATCTCCTCCTTCTCGGTTGATCATTCGTGTTGTATGGGGGATCCCTGCGGGCTCACCGCGCGTGAGCCCTGCTGCGCAGCAGCCCTGATGTTTAAGTAGTGCTTGAAGGAAGTCAAGGCTTCCGGCAGATCAAGCTTCCGCGAGAAGGGCGGACGGAAGCCGGGCGACCTCCGGAAAGCGGTCGAGGACCTTCCGGTCGAAGGTGGCCAACGGGCGCTTCTCGCGAAGGGCCAATTCGACGAACAGGGTGTCATAGGCCGCGACGCCTGATTCCACCGCGCGTGCGAGAGCTCCGTGCCAGAGAGTTCGGCTCGGTACGGAGCGGATTCCCAGGCGAGTGGCAAGACCAAGCCGCTTCTCTGCCTCTTCCAGAGTAAGGACACCTGAGCGGACCGCCATCCAGAGGACGTTGGTCAATTCAGCTTCCCAGGAGCTCGGCGCGACGGGATCTTCGATCTTGTGCCAGAGCTGGCCCGCCTCCTCGGCGAAGGGCAGGGTCCCCAGAAGATAGTAGGCGATGACGTTGGTGTCGACGACGACGTTCACTCGCGCCCTTCTCCAATCCAACTTTCGATCTCGTCAGGAGTGGGACGGCGCGTCTGATTCGACCAGGACGCTTCGATCTGGTCGAGCACGGAGAGCCGGTCGCCGACGTGCTCCTCCAGCAGCACGCGGACCTCCTGCTCCATCGAGCGCCGGTTCCTCTGCGCGAGCACTTTCAGAGATTTCATGATCTCGGTCGGTACGTTCCTGATCGTCAGGGTCGCCATCTCATCCTCCTGCTGGCGAAATGCTAGCACGCGTGAGAACGGGCTTCCTGGAACACTTCACCCCTCTCTGTCGTACTGAGGTTCGGCGGGACGCTCATCGACCCGCCAGGGAGGGTCTTCATGCTTTCGGTGTCCGCCTCGTTTCGTACGATCGCCCGGTCCTTCCGGAGGGCTCCGGGCTTCTTTCTTATCGCGGTCCTCACCCTCGCCGTGGGCATCGGAGCCAACGCGGCGATCTTCACCGTCGTCAACTCCGTGCTCCTCCAGCCGCTGCCTTACCCCGATCCGGAGCGGATCATGGCGGTCTCCCACGTCGCGCCGGGGCTCGACATGGACGACCTCGAGCTGTCGGACGGCACCTACTTCGTCTATGACCGGGACAACCAGTCCTTCGAGAGCCTCGGCATCTTCCGGGACGGCTCGGTCACTCTGACCGGCGGCGACGAGCCGGAACGGATCGGCGCCGCCGACGCCACGGGCGGGTTCTTCTCGGTCCTCCGCGTTGCTCCCGCGCTGGGCCGCACTCTCCAGGAGGCGGACGAGAAGCCGGGGGCCGAGCCGGTGGTGGTGCTCTCGGACGGGCTCTGGCGCCGGCGGTTCGCCGGTGACCCGGCCGCCGTCGACTCGATGCTGCAGGTGGACGGCGTCTCGCACCGGGTGGTGGGTGTCATGCCTCCCGCCTTCCGCTTCCCCTCGGCCGAGATCGAGCTCTGGGTGCCGATGACCATCGATCCCGCCAACCTCCAGGTCGGCAGCTTCAACTACGACGGGATCGGGAGGCTGCGCCCCGGCGTCTCGCCGCAACGCGCGACCCGCGAGCTCTCGGACCTGGTCTGGCGGGTCGTCGAGCTGCCCAAGGCGATCATCTCCCGGGAGATGCTCAAGTCGGCCCAGTTCGCCACCGTGGTCGGCCCGTTGCGCGACGAAATCGTCGGGGAGCAGATCCGGACGATGCTCTGGATCCTGCTCGGGAGCGTCGGAGTGATCCTGCTGATCGCCTGTGCCAACGTCGCCAACCTGTTTCTGGTCCGTGCCGAGGGGCGGCAGCGCGAGGTGGCGGTACGCTCGGCCCTCGGCGCCTCCCGCCAGGACATCATGCGCCTGTTCCTGGAGGAGAGCCTGGCGCTCGCGCTGACCGGCGGCGCGCTGGGGCTCGCCCTGGCCGCCGCGGGGGTCCGCGTCCTGGTCGCCATGCAGCCGGAGGGGCTGCCGCGCCTGGAGGAGATCGCCGTCAACGGCACGGTGATCGCCTTCACGGTCGGCGTGGCCCTGCTCGCCGGACTGCTGGTGGGGCTCTTCGCGGCGCTCCGCTTCGGCCGGCCGGAGCTGGCCCCGGCGCTCAAGGAGGGGGGGCGCGGCGGCACGGTCGGCCGCGAGCGGCTGCGCGTCCGCAGCGCCCTGGTGGTCGTCCAGGTGGCGCTCGCCCTGATCATGGTGGTCAGCGCGGGGTTGATGGTGAAGAGCTTCTGGCGGTTGCGCAGCGTCGATCCGGGGATCGATCCGCGCGGCGTCCTGACCCTCCGGCTGAGCCTTCCGGAGACCGTCTATCAGGAGCCGGCGAAGGCGTCGCGCTTCGTGATCCAGCTCCTGGAGAAAGTGCGGGCCCTCCCCGGCGTGAAGTCGGCGGCCACCACCAACGTGCTGCCGCTGGCCCCGGGCGGCAACAACAACGGGCACGTCATCGAGGACTTCCCGCTGGCGCCCGGCGAGGTGCCGCCGATCCTGGCCAGCCGGTGGGTCAGCCCGGACTATTTCGCGACCATGGGCATGCGCCTGCTCCAGGGGCGGTTGTTCGAGCGCCTCGATCCGGACGCGATGGTGCGGGAGGCGGTGGTGAGCCAGGCGCTGGCGGAGCGCTTCTGGCCGGGCCAGAGCCCGCTCGGCAAGCGGCTGGCGCAGGGGCTCGGCGACAATCCGCAGTGGGCGACCATCATCGGCGTGGTGGGGAGCGTGCGCGACGAGGGGTTGCAGGAGAAGCCGGTCGAGGCCGTCTATTACCCGATGCAGCCGCAGGTCAATTTCGACAGCTCGGTGGGCATCCCGCTGGGGTTCACGCTGGTGGTGCGCAGCGACGGCGATCCGCTGCGGCTGGTGGCGCCGGTGCGCGACGCGATCTGGTCGCTCGATCCGAACCTGCCGCTGGCCCAGGTGCGGCCGATGGCGGAGGTGGTGGAGCGCTCCATGGTGCGGACCACCTTCACGATGTTCCTCCTGGTCGTGGCCAGCGCCGTGGCCCTGGGGCTGGGCACGGTGGGGATCTACGGCGTGATCTCCTATGTGGTGAGCCAGCGGACGCGGGAGATCGGAGTGCGCATGGCCCTGGGGGCGGGGCGGGCGGACATCGCCCGCATGGTGCTCAAGGAGGGGGTGGGGCTGGCGCTCGCCGGCATCGTCGTGGGGCTGTTCGGGGCCTTCGCCGTAACCCGGCTGATGGCGGCCCTGCTGTTCGACGTGAGCCCGACCGATCCGATGACCTTCGTCGCCGTTCCCATCCTGCTCGCCGCGATCGCGCTTTTCGCGAGCTGGGTGCCCGCCCAGCGGGCGGCGTCGGTGCCGCCTCTGGAGGCGATCCGGTACGAGTAGGGCGGGGGAAAGGACCTAAAGGACCGCAAGGACCGCAAGGACACCAAGGACCGGGGATATCGAGGACTGGAAGCTCTGTCCTTGATGTCCTTGCGGTCCTTGCAGTCCTTTGGGTCCTTGGCTCACGAGCTCTTACACCGCCGCCCGCACCGTCCCCCGCACCGCGTCGAAGTCGAGCTCGATGGGCGGCTCCTCGGCGAGGGCCTTGACGAGCTTGGTGTCATGGCCGTAGACGTCGCGGCGGAACTGCAGGGTACCGGTCTCGTCCACCCAGGCGGTGAAGTAGAGGAGATGGACCGGCAGGGGCTTCGGGAGCGAGACGGTGGTCTGCTTGCCCGAGGCGAGCACGGCCTGAAGCTTCTCGGGCGTCCACTCCGACCCCTTCAGCAGGACGTGGGCCAGCTCCATCGGCCGCTCCAGGCGGATGCAGCCGTGGCTGAAGGCGCGCTCCTCCTTGGCGAACAGGTGGTCGGCCGGCGTGTCGTGCAGGTAGATGTCGTGCTCGTTCGGGAACATGAACTTCACCTGACCGAGCGGATTGTCCGGCCCGGGAGGCTGCCGCAGCCGGTACGGCGAGCCCTTGCTGCCGAGCTGCGCCATGTCGATGGAATAGGGGTCGACCGGCTGCGGGTCATCGTAGCCCTGCACCACCTGCAGGTTCTTGCGCGCCAGGTAGCCCGGATCGCCTCCCGACTCCGGCACGATCTCCTCTGCCACGATGGACGGCGGCAGGTTCCATGAGGGGTTCAGCTCCAGATAGGTCATCTTGTCGCTGAACACCGGCGTGCGGTTCTGTTGGGCCTTGCCCACCACGACCCGCATCTCGAGGGTCGGCTTGCCACCCTCGACCAGAGCCATCTTGAACTCGGGGATGTTGACGCGGATGTAGCGCTCTCCGAGGTCCGAAGGCATCCAGCGCCAGCGCTCCAGGTTGAGCTGGATCTGCTGCAGGCGGGTCTCGACCGGCACGTTGAGGTCCTCCAGGGTGTCCTTGTCCACCACGCCGGTGGGATCGAGGCCATGCCGCTTCTGGAACGTGGCCACGGCCCCGGCGACGGCCTGGTCATAGGTGGCATCCTGGGGCTGGGCCTCGCCCTTGTCACCCGACAGGTCCCCCTCGGCGCGCAGGCGGGCCTGCAACGCCGCCACCGCCGGACCGCGGGCTCCCTGCTTCAGCTCGCTCGGCACCGTGGGCCAGCCACCCTGTTTGGCGATCTCGCGATAGCGGTTCAGCGCGTCCACCAGCGGCTTGTAGCCCTCCTCGGGCGGCCGCAGGGTGCGCAACGAATCCACGAGGTTCCCCTCGTCCGCCAGCGCTTTGTCCAGGCGGGCCTCCAGATCGACGTTCCGCGGCTTGGTGTACCAGTCGATGCGCAGAGTTCCGGGGTGCTGCCGGCCGGTGGCCACGTGGGTGGCCAGGGTCAGGTAGGTGTAGGTCAGGTGCATGTCGGCATAGGCCAGCCGGCGCTGTGCCTCGGGGTCATCGTAGGAGCGGATCTCCTCGATCTCCTTGACCAGGGCGGCGAGCTGGTCCCGCTGGTAGCGGCCAGGCTCGAGACCCTCGGCGACGGTGCCGTCGATCGCCTGCAGCAGCTCCTGCGCCTGCGGGCGGAGGCCGCGCTCGGTCACCCAGGCCGGGCCGTATTGCCGCTTGTTGTAGAAGCGTCGCATCTCGTCCCAGGCGCGGGCGCGCTCCTTCTCGTCCTTGATCGAGGCCGGGAGAGTCTGCGTCTCCACGGTGGACTTGATGATCTGGCTCACCTCGGGCGGAATCTCGCGATTGCGGCAGGCCGTCGTCCCGGCGAGGGCCAGAACGAGCGTACCTGTGGCGAAGACGCGCCGGAGCGTGTCGGTTCTTCTCGGGTTCATAAGGATCTCACTTCATACCGACGGCCTTCTTCATGGAGGCCGTGATGGTCTGTCTGACTTTGAAGATTTCGGCCCAGGGGTCGGCGCCCAGGTTTTCCAGGCGCTCCGGGACGTTGCGGACGTTGAAGTAGTCACCCCGGATCTCGTCGGGAGAATCCAATTCCTCCCAGAACAGCGGGACGGAGACCGGGGCGCCCGCGCGGGAACGCGTGGAGTAGGCGCAGATCGAGGTGGCCCCGCGGCCGTTGCGCAGATAGTCGATAAAGATCTTCCCCTTGCGGCTCGCCTTGGGGAGCTTGGAGGTGTAGCGCTGCGGATCCTCGGCGACGACCATCTCGGACACTGCCTTGGTAAACGCTTTGACCTCGTCCCAAACTTCCCGGCGCTGCAGCGGCACGCAGACGTGCAGCCCCTTGCCGCCGGTGGTCTTGAGGAAGGATTGCAGACCGAGGCCCTCGAGGCGGTCGCGCAGCAGCCGCGCCCCCTCGACCACCCGTTCCCAGGGGAGCCCCTCGTCGGGATCGAGGTCGAAGACGATGTAGTCCGGCTTCTCGATGTCCTTGCGGGTGGCGCCCCAGATGTGCATCTCGAGGACGCCCATCTGGACCAGGGAGAGGAGCCCCTCGGGGGTGTCGAGGACGCCGTACGGCTCGCCTCCGTCCGCTTCCACCTGGATGCGCTTGATGGAGGCGGGGAACTGTTCGCTGACGTGCTTCTGGTAGAAGCACTGTTTGGCCCGCCCCTCGGGGCAGCGGACCAGGGTCAGCGGACGGCCGGAGATCAGCGGCAGGATCCAGGGAGAGATCCGCTCGTAGTAGATCGCCAGGTCGCGCTTGGTCACCCCCTGCTCGGGGAAGAGGACCTTGTCGGGGCTGCTCAGCTTGACGCCGGCGAATTCGGTCTCCTTCTCGATCCCCGGGCGCAGCGGCAGGACCTCGGGCTTGGGGCCGGTGGGCGTCTTCGCCTTTGCCGATGCCTTCTTGGCGGCCGTTTTCTTCACGGCTGTCTTCGCGGCGGTCTTCGTCGGCTCCTTGGCCTTGGCCGTCTTGGGAGTCTCCTGTGGGGTCTCGCGCACCACGTCCGTCACGGCTTTGTCCTCCCGGAGCCCTTCGAAGGCGGGGTGGCGGAGGATGCCTTCGCGGGTCCACTCGGTGAAGGTCACCTCGGCGACCAGTTGGGGCTCGACCCAGTGGCTGCGGCGCGCCTCGGCGCCGCGCGGCGGGTTTTCGAAGGCCGGCGTCTTACGCTCGATCTTGCCGAGGCGCTTGCGCAGGTCGCGCAGCAGCTGGTCGCTGAATCCGGTCCCCACCTTGCCGGCGAAGACCAGCCGCCCCTTCTCGTCGTGCACCCCCAGGAGCAGGGCGCCGAAACCGACGCGCGACTTCTCCGGATCGGTGAAGCCGACGACGACGAATTCCTGCCGCTGCAGGCACTTCACCTTCACCCAGTCGCGGTTGCGGCCGGGGTGGTAGGGGAGGTCGCCGCGCTTGGCGATGATCCCCTCCAGGGCAAAGCTGCAGGCCTGGCGGTAGAAATCCTCCCCGGACCCCTGGACGTGATCGCTGAAGCGGATCGTCGGCGAGGTGTTGCCGCTCAGGATGGCGGCGAGCGCGCCCTTGCGGTCGAGCAGGTTGGCTCCGCGCAGGTCGCGGCCATCCAGGTAGAGCAGGTCGAAGGTGAAGTAGACCAGCTCGCGGTCGCGGCTCTCGGTAAGGGCGTTCTGCAGTGCCTGGAAGCTGGTCCGGCCGTCCGGCTCCAGGACGGCGACCTCGCCGTCGAAGAGCGCCTCGCGGACGGGGAGCTGAGAGAGAGCCTCGGCCACCGGGGAGAAGCGGTCGGTCCATTCCTTGGCATTGCGGGTCCACAGGCG
>WUUC01184466.1_pt1 | contig 10006 bp, 8 predicted proteins | sample 6278441 | NCBI WGS metagenome assembly WUUC01 (sample SAMN13675441, study PRJNA597444) | soil metagenome | isolation source: soil | place: USA: Washington | collected 2017-10 | reverse complement strand
GGGCGATAGCTGCTGCCACGTGAGGCCGCGTTATAGCGAGCCGAGCTGCGAATGGAAATGCGAACGCACAATGAGCGACGTTCCGGGTGCGACGGCGGCGCACGATCCGGCAGAATGTCCTACTGGCGTGGCAACGTGCCCCGAGCGACGCCTCCTGTCCGCGGCGAGGTCGCTTTGTGCTCGGCTTTCAGGCGAGATTCGGTTAGCGGTCAAAGGCGGAGCGTCGTGCCTCCGCCTGCGCTGGCTGTGGAGGGTAACAGGTACACGGTGCTGGCGGCGCGCTTCGCAGAGTGGCGGGGGACCAGGGACCCCAGCCTGGACTGCGCACCGCTCCGAGTGGTGAGCACGCTGCGCTCGGGCGCCGATGCATGGGGAGTCGTCACCAGAAAGCCGCGGTTCCCCTGGCGCAGCGCCGCGTCGCAGTGGCCGCTGGCCGCCGCGCGCAACGACGCCGGGAGCTCGGCACGCCCGTCTTGATCACCCGTCCAGGTCACCTGCTGGCCCACCATGGGTTTGAGGTTGGAGTCAAAGGCCAGCATGAATGACTCCAAAGCTCGGCAGCTGCGCGCGCGGTCGCTTCAGCCCTGAAACACGTCTACCCATACGGCCCTGCCGGGGCGGAGATCAGTCGTGGTGCTGCGATACTTCTCCATTGTCGGAGCTCGACGTGGCGCAGTCGAGCGCGCGGCAGTCCACGCCACTCGCACAGGCGTCGGACGCGCACTCCACGTCACAGAAGGCCCCCAGACAGTTGACGTCGGTGCCGCAAGAACCAGCGCCGCTGCAACTCACGACGTTCTGTACCGCGAGCGTCCGGATACGGGCACAACTATCAGTGCCCGAACAGGACAGCTGGCAGTCTTGGCCTTCACACGAGACCGTCCCTCCGCAGGAATTTGCCCCCGAGCAGTCGAGCTGCATCAACGCGACGCTGCCGCCGACGCCGCCCCGACAGGAGCTGGCACCGGAGCAGGTGACCTGGCACTCGCCCTCACAGATCACCTCGCGCGCGCAGGACGACTCGCCTTCACACACTATGTTGCACTCGCCGCGCTCGCCACACACCACGTTCTCAGCGCAGGAGCGATCGCCGCAATGCACCTCACATGGCCGGCCCGCGGGGCACAGCACCTGACCCGTCGTGCAACTGTCGGGGCCGGCACAATCGAAGTGGCAGGTGCCCTCGAAGCAACGACCCCCGCTGCTCACGCACTGCGCTCCGCAGCTATCATCATTGGGTGGGGGCTCGGCGACTCCGCTCGCTCCTCCCGTGCCGCTCGCGCCCGCACCGCTCGGCTGATCCGGATCCGTTCCGGCATCCGCCCGGGGAGGGCCGGCTGCGCCGCTCCCCGGCCCGTCAGCGCCGCCCGCGCCAGGGGCCGCGCCCGCCCCGGAGGCGCCCGCGGCGCTGCCCGGCGGCATGGTCGGTCCGGAGGGGATCCGCAGAGAGCCACTCGGTGGACTCCCGATCGAGGGCAGCGGCGCGAGCGGCGCCGCCTCCATGAACAGCGGCTCGCTGCCTCCGCCGCAGCCGACCAGGATCAGCGACTGTAGCAGCAAGACGCCGCCGGCAAGTGAGCGGCCTCGCGACGCGCGCCGCGCGGACGACACCCGCCCCGAGCGCTGCACGATGTCGCGAACGAGCGAGGGCGCTCGGTCCCTGGGGTCGCGCCCGGAACGGATTTGCGAACCAGCTACGCTGCACTGCTTTGGAGCTCGAAGGGTCATGGGTCCTCGCGTCCGCCATTCGGCGGGCGTAAAATGAGATTTTCACTCTAACCCAGCTTTGAGCGGGAGTGACCAACGCAAATCGCCGGCCCCTCTCGACAGACGCGCCGAACGCCGCCCTGTCTCTATTTTCGCGGCCCGCGGGTGCCGAGCTACCGGCCCCCAGCCACGGCCCAGCCCTCTGGATTCCCTCGATCCGAGCCAGAAATGCCCAGACTGATGGGCGCTGCCCTGAATCCGTCGCTCTTCGGCTCCAGCGGCAAGCGGCGGTACCGCGGCTCGGGGCACCGCTTTGATACACTAGACGTGCGTGCACCTCGGCGTCGAGCAAGCCCGCGCCTGCTCTGGCGCGGAGGGACGATAATCAGAGGCTAATCACGACTTTGCCGAAGTGCTGACCGCTTTTTAGATGCCGAAAGGCGTCGTGGACCCCGTCGAAGGGAAACACGCGATCGATCACCGGAGCCAGCCGATTGACCTCGATCGCGCGACACAGCTCTTCCAGCATGCGCCGGCTTCCGACATAAATACCGCGCAGCGTGAGCCGCTTGAACATGACGTCCATTGGGGATGGATTATGTTCCGGGCTGCCCGTGAGCAGGCCGATCAGGCTAACGTTGCCGCTGATGCGGCAGGCGCTGAGCGAGCGCTCCAGCGTGCCCGCGCCTCCCACTTCCAACACGTGATCCACGCCAACGTCGGCGGTGAGCTGTTTCACCCGCTTATCCCAGGCGGGGACCTCCCGGTAGTTGATGGTCTCGTCAGCTCCGAGCGCCCGGGCATGCTCCAGCTTCTCCGCGCTGCTGGAGGTGATGATGACCCGCGCCCCCATCAGCTTGGCCAGTTGCAGACCGAAGATGGACACGCCGCCCGTACCCAGGAGCAAGACGTTCTGTCCGGCTCTGGTGCCCGCGCTGGTCAGGGCCGCCCAGGCCGTGACCGCCGCGCAGGGCAGCGTCGCCGCCTGCTCGAAGGACAGGCTCGGAGGTGCCGCCACGCAGCCGTCCTGATGCAACACGACACGCTCGGCCAGCACCCCGTCCAGCGCGCCACCGAGCGCCGAGGCCTTGCTCTCCTCCGTGAGCTCACCATCCACCCAGCTCTGAAAGAAGCTGGTGACGACGCGATCTCCCGGCGCAAAACCGGTAACGCCCTGCCCCACCTCCAGGACCTCTCCGGCGCCGTCCGAGAGCGGCACGAACGGGGGCGCGCGCAGCACCCTGTCATTACCAGGGTAACCCCCGCGCGGCATCGATAGGTCGCGATAGTTGAGCGACCAGGCCTTCATCTCGATCAACACCTGGCCCGGCCCTGGACGTGGGGAGGGCACCTCGACGCACTCGATCGATCCGATGCCCTTGGGTTCACGAATTTGGTAACGACGCATGAAATGACTCTAACCTCTCGCCCCGCTCTGGCGGCAGCTGCAGCGCCGCGTCGCCGAGCCTAGCATTCGGGGGCGCTCCGGGTACACCAGGCTCGAACCGATTCACGTCGCTCGGCGGCCGCGTCAATAGTCGGCAAATTGCGTGACGCAGAGCCGGCAAACATGAGTATTGAAGGGGCACCTCACCACGAGTGTGGGTCTTTTTTCATTTTGGATAATCTCACTCATACCCTGGCCGGCCTGGTCGTCGCCGACGCGGCCTGGATGCTGTATACGCGGCGCTCCGCGGCCGTCGGCTCGCAAGCGGGCCTGCGCAATGCAGCGCTCACCACGAGCGCGCTGGCCAGCAACGCCGCCGATCTCGATTTCCTGTACACGGGGATCACACCCGGGCAACTCGGCTACCTGTTGCATCACCGCGGGCACACCCACACCTTGCTCGCGGTCGTGCCCATCGCGCTCTTCTGCGTGGCGCTCGTGGCCCTCGGGCTGCGCATGCGTGGATTGCGCTTGCCCGCATCCGCGTACAAGTTTCTGCTCGGGCTGGCGGGTCTCGCCTGCCTGCTGCATGTGGCGATGGACTTCGGCAACAACTACGGGGTGCACCCGTTCTGGCCGCTGGACAACGCCTGGTACTACGGTGACGCGATCTTCATCGTCGAGCCGTGGCTCATGATCACGTTGGGGGGAATGGCGATCGGCCAGAGCACGTCCGGCGTGCTCCGCGCCTCGCTGCTGACCTGCCTGGGGGGCCTGTTGTTGCTGGCCTGGAGCAGCGAGCTCGCGGGTCCTGTGCTCGCCAGTCTGCTGAGCCTGTGCACGTTGCTCTGGGTCGCCTGGCTCTGGCGAGCCGCGCCGAGGCGGCGGCTGATCAGCGGCGCGATCGCCCTGGTCCTGCTCTGGTCGAGCCTGCTCGGCACGCGGCAGGCCGCGCGCGCCAGCGTGCGGGAGCTGCTCGAGCATGATCCGGCGCTGCCGCTGATCAGCCTGGTGTCCACCCCGGCCCCCGGCAATCCCCTGTGTTGGTGGGTGAGCGCGGTCCAGTATTCCGAGCGCCGGTATGTGATCCGCCAGGCGCTCACGTCCGGCTTGCCCGGCGTATGGCCCGTGGAGCGCTGCGCCTGGCCACGCACGGGCAGCACGGCGCCCACCACCCCATCCGACCTGCCCGCGGCTCAGCTGGCTCCGGATCGCGTGAGCTGGGGGCCCGAGTTTCACGCGACGCTCTCGGAGCTGCTGGAGATCCGACGCGCGGACTGCGTGGCCGCGGCGTTCCTGCGCTTTGCGCGGGTGCCGTTCTGGATCACGGAGCAGGGGCGGGCGACCCTGATCGGGGACTATCGCTTTGACCGCTCGCGCGCGGTCGAATTTGCGGAGATCGTGCTGCATCCGGCGGCGCCCTGCCCGAGCGCCGAGCCCCCCTGGGAGCCGCCGCTGCCGCTGCCGGGAGGGCGCTGAGCGCATTCCCTCGCTCACGCGCCGACCTCGACTCGACCTCTTCGAGGCTCCTTTCGGCAGCGCTATCGCGGGCCTGGATAGTTCTGTCCCGATCGTGATCGCGGCCTCGCCTGTCGCCGGGGGCGCCAGCGGCTCCGGCGCCGTGATTGACCGAATCAACCGGCTCTGCCAGCGTGCCGCTCTCGCCATGCAAGCAGAACAGATTCAACGCGTCAGTGTGATCGGCGCCGGACAAATGGGCTCGGGTATCGCTCAGGTCTGCGCCGGTCAGGGGCTAGAGGTGATCCTGTGCGACATTTCGCAGGAGCACGCCGAGCGCGCCGTCGAACGCATGCAGGCGGGGCTCGATCGCCTGGTCGCGCGCGGTAAGCTGGGCCGCCAGGAGCGCCAGGATACGATCGGCCGCATCAGCGTGGCCGCCGAATCCCCCCCTGACGTGGACCTCGTGATCGAGGCGGCCAGCGAGAGCCTGGAGCTCAAGCTGGAGCTGTTCCGGCGTCTGGACGCGCGCACGCAGCCCTCGGCCATCCTGTGCTCCAATACCTCATCGATCTCGATCAGCGCGATCGCAGGAGCGACCTCCCGTGCCTCGCAGGTCGCCGGCATGCATTTCATGAACCCGGTGCCGCGCATGAAGCTCGTGGAGGTGGTGCGTGGCGTCCAGACCAGCCCGGCCACCCTGGACTGCGTGGTCAACTTCGCCCGCTTGCTGGGCAAGACGACCGTGGTGAGCCGTGACCGGCCGGGCTTCATCGTCAACCGCATACTGATCCCGATGCTCAATGAAGCCTGTTTCGCCCTGCAAGAGAGCCTGGCCAGCATCGAGGACATCGACAGCGGCGCTGAGCTGGGGCTGAATCACCCGATGGGGCCGCTGAAGTTGGCGGACCTGATCGGGCTGGACACGGTCTTGGCGATCGCCGGCGTGCTGCGGAGTGATCTCGGCGACGACAAGTATCGGCCTGCCGCGCTGCTCAGGAACCTGGTCGCGGCGGGCTGGTTGGGGCGCAAGACGGGCCGTGGCTTTTACATTTACGACGACCAGGGCAAGGCCACGGGCCCGAACCTGGGCCTCGGCGCCTGAGCGCGAACCCGGCCCCACTTCGGTGCGAGGCGCTAAACCAGCGCGCGGGCGCGGCGCCAGCGCCAGCTGAGCAGGACCGCGCTGATCCAGAGCAGCTGCGCCATGAGCAGGTGCACGAGCTGCAACCAGCCCGGGGCGTTCAGGACGATGTTGAGAGCGCCGAGCCCGAGCTGCACGGCAGCCAGGCAGCCCACGGCCCAGGCCCAGAAGCGCGTGGCCGGCGCCGCCGCGAAACGGCGAGCGACGCCGAGCGCGACACACACGATGCCCGCTGCCAGCACCGGGTGCACCACGCGCAGCTGCACGAGGAAGTGCTCCGACGACGCCGGCGCGAGCGAGCCCATGCGGCTCTGCACCGGGAACAACGTGTCCCCCAAGGCCGTCACCGCGCCGCTCGACGACACGAGCAACAACCCGAGCAGCAACGACACGAGCAGCCAGCCGCCGCTCGGCACGTCCGAGCTGGGGCGGCGCGGCCGCGCCGCTCGAGAAGCCGCTTCGGAAGCAAACGCGACGCTCAGAGAGGCGCACGCGGTCAAGAGCAGGGTGTTGCCCAGGTGCAACGCCACCGCCACGGCTCGAGCCTGCGAGGCATTGCTGGCCACCAGCTGGTTGAGCACGAGGCCAGCGCCGATGGCGGCCTCGACCAGGACCAGGACCAGGGTCGAGAGGCTGCTCCAGCGCGCGCCGTGGCCCGCTGGGAAGCTGCGCCAGGCCCAGACCGGCAACGCCACGGACATCACGCCCAGCAGGCCGCTCGTCAGGCGATGCGTGTATTCGATGATGGTCTGCGCCGTGGGCGTGCGCGGGACCAGTTGGCCGTGACAGCTCGGCCAGTGGTCGCCACAGCCCGCTCCCGAGCCCGTGATGCGCACCCAGGCGCCAAACACGATCACGAACAGCAGATAGGCGAGCAGAAAAGCCGCGAACTGGACGAACCGACGCTGCCCGAGGGCGGGTGCTGGCGGATCGTCCAACCCGAGGGCGGCGGCGCTGGATTCCACGTCGAGGCGTATACCACCGTCCACCGCCCGAGGGAGAGCTGGCCCGGGCGAACGTGCAAACTCTGCCGGCCGCAGCGCTCGTCCCTCAGTCGACGCGCACGATGCTGACCGCGAACGTCTGCTGGGAGGGATCGGCATCGACGACCAGGAAGTGACGTCCGATGTCGTCGAAGCGCTCCGGGATCGCGCCGCCGCCACCGCTGACGTGGGCTGGAATGCCGGCGTTTTCGAAGTGATAGTAGCTGTGGATGTGGCCGTAGAAGGTGAGGTCGACGTCACCGCCAGCCAGGCGGCCCAGGAGCAGCGCCGCTTCGTTCCGGCTGGCAAAGCCACCGTTGCGCACCCCGACCGGATCCAGTGGCGGAATGTGCATGGCCACGACGTGCGGCTGCGCGGCGCCCAGCCTGAGCCAGTCGTCGAGCCAGTCGAGCACGGTCGGGTCGATCATGCCGCTGGCCGAATCGAGCAGGGTAAAACGCACGCCGCGGTACACGAAGCTCTGGCTGCCGCGCCCGAAATGCTCGTGATAGAGTGAGGGGCTCTGCCCGAGCTCGTGGTTGCCGAGCGTGGTGTAATACGGGATTGCGAGCTGCGTGAGCTCGCGCTGGAAGCGCTGAAGCTGCGGGAGCGTGCCCTGTTCCGTCAGATCCCCGGCACCGAGCAGGAACTCGACGCCGGGCTGCCGGTTGAGCAGCTGGTAGATGTCCTGGACCTCGGGGATCGCCTCCTGCACGTCGCTCATGACCGCGAAACGGAAGGGGCGCGCGCGCGCCGTGTCCGGCGGCGCGATCTGGAAATGGAGCCCGGGAGCCGCGGCCGCGGTCCCCAGCTGGAACGAGCACACTCCCTGCGCGGTGCGCTGACTGGAGAGCACGGGCGCGACGCCGCGGTCGACGCTGAGCTCGGCGCCCGGCATGCAGTTGTGGACCTCGACCAGGAACTGTTCGGGCGCGGCGCCCTGCCAGCTCAGCCCCAGGCTGAAGCGGGGCGCGGCGGCCCACAACGTCAGCTGCGTCCGGAGCAGCGCTCGCACAGCGGCGTGCCCATCGTCCACCTGCACGCTGACGCCTGCGGCTTCGGCCTGGCCCACGGCCAGGTCCTGCCGCACGCGTTCTTCACTCGGGCGCAAGCAGCCGCCGCCGAGCAGGCCAGTGCCGAGCACGCCGCCCATGCACAGGCCCAGCCAGCCAGGGCCCCTGGCACACGGACGGCGCGCCGCGCTGCTGACGTCCTCCAGCTCATGCTGACTGCTCATGTCGTCCTCCCGTTCATCGTGTCCCCACGCGCATCACGAGCCCCAACCCGAGCGTCCAGGCGGAACCCACCTCGGACTGAGCCCGCACACCCCAGCGCGGCGAAAACTGGTAGCTGCCGAGCAGGCCCAGGTGTCCGGCAGGGCCGCTACCCAGGCCCGGCATCTTGAGGCCTCCGGCGAAACCGTCGTGCCGATGGTCATAATACAGCTCGATTTCCCCGCCGGTGGGGCCCGCCGCGCTCGGCGCGCGATTGCCGACGTAGACGCCGAAGCCCACGTGCGCCAGGAGCAGGCTGGTGGCGGTGGTCGTGGCCACCCCCGGTAGATCGAACACGAGCCACTGCCCGGCGTAGCCCGCCTCCAGCTGGAAGAACGCGCCGCGGACGTCGGGCAGATAGCGGTGAACGTCCAGTCGCCCCTCGAGCTTGACCTCCACCACGCGCGACAGGAAGCCCGATCCGTCGAAGTGGTGCGCCGAGTAGCCGAGCACGCCCTCCAGGTACGAGCCATCACTCGCCGAGCTGGGTACGGCTCCGCCGTTGCCGAACCAGCGATACCCCGCCCCGAGCTCGAAGCGCTGGTTGTCCTGCTCGGGGGCGTGGGCCGTGCCGAGCGCGACGTGCCACGGACCGACACGCCCATCGAGCCGTGTCGTCAGGAAGTGGCTGAAGTCGAAGACCGGATCGTGAACGTAGAGATAGCCGACGCGCGTCTCCAGCAGCGGGACACGCCCCTGAGCCACCCCGAAGCCTTCGGGCGGAGCCCAGGTAGCGTACAGGTTGCTGAGCAGCGACAGGCCGAACGTGCCCACGCCCCCCACGGCGACCAGCGCGGTGGGCCCCACCACGTCGCGCGCCGCGCCGGTCTGAAACAACACGAAGCCGGCGAGCAGCGTGGTCAACACGCCGGCGCCCTCCAGCAGCAGCAAGCGCTGGGCGGTCTGGTTGCGACGCTGCAGCCACACGCCCGAGCCATGCACGAGCACGCCGGGGAATACCGCCGCCAGCTCGGGCCAGGGCGAGCCGAGCCGTGGCGCCGGACGCTGCAGCGCAGGGGGATCCGGCAGCGCGGCGACGACGTGCGGCAGCGTTACGGCCTCGGCAGCGGCGACGGCAGCGCCCTGCGCCGCGGCAGGCGGCGCCGAGTCCGCGGCTCCTGCGGGCACGCTCGAAAACGCCACGGCCCAGCCGAGCGACAGCCCGAAGCAGCCCCGGCGCGCCCGTTTGCGTTCCATCATGTTCAGGTGTGCTGAGCGCCGGCCAGCGTCCGGGCAGAGCCTACGTCCGGGCAGAGCCAGCGTCCGGGCAGAGCCTCAGCGACGCCGCCGATCGCCTATACGATCCAGCGAGCGAGCACGCAGGTGACGTTGTCCGGACCACCCCGCTCGTTGGCGGCGTGTATCAGACTTTGCGTGGCCGTGGACAGGTCGGGGGTCGAGTCGACGATCTCGAAGATCTCCTGATCCGTGCAGGGACCCGCCAGGCCGTCACTGCACAACAGCACCGTGTCGCCCTCCTGAGGGGATTCGAAGCGCGTGTCCACCTTGACGCTGTCCTTCATGCCGAGCGCGCGCACGATCACGTTCTTGTGAGGGAAGTTCGCGATCTCCTCGTCGGTCAGGCGCTTCATCTTCCGGTAGTCGTTCAGCAGCGAGTGATCTTCCGTCAGCTGCTCCATCTGATGATTGCGGATGCGATACACGCGGCTGTCGCCGACGTGCGCGATGTGGATGCCGTCCTCGACCGCGAAGATGGCGACCATCGTGGTGCCCATGCCGCGCTGCTTGCTGTTGCTCTGCGCCGTCTCGAAGATGCGCAGGTTGCTCAGCTTGATGGCCGTGACCAGCCGGTTCTCTTCGTAGCCGCGGCTGTGGTCCATCTTGTAGGGCCAGGTGCGCTCCGGATCTTCGTCCGTCATCTGGAAGAACTCGCGCATGGTCTCGACCGCTAGCTGCGAGGCGACCTCGCCCGAGGCGTGTCCGCCCATGCCGTCCGCCACGAGATATAGGCCGTGCTCCGAGTAGATAGCGAAGCTGTCTTCGTTATGCTTCCGCTTGCGCCCGACGTCGGTTTGACCCGCTACTTCAATTC
>WUUC01207877.1_pt1 | contig 10008 bp, 4 predicted proteins | sample 6278441 | NCBI WGS metagenome assembly WUUC01 (sample SAMN13675441, study PRJNA597444) | soil metagenome | isolation source: soil | place: USA: Washington | collected 2017-10 | reverse complement strand
TAATTTTCCTAAAGATAACTATACTCAGGTCTTTGGGCTAAAGCTGAAAAAGCTGGAGAGTAACGCGGAGCAGCCCGTTAGCCTTGTCTGCTCCGACGTAGCTGGCGAGGTGCTCCCTTACGAAGGCTGCTCGATCAAACTGCGCTGCCGAACAACCTTCCCTAGCTCACCTTCGGGAATTTTGCATATCCTCCCGTGGGTGGTCGAGCAATACATCTACGCAAAGTGGTACGTTAAGTACCCTGTCATTGCGGCAGCCGTGATCTTGAGCTACATAGTAATTCCTGTCCTGTTCCCAGACCAGACGCGGAAGGCCGTGCACAAGATAGAGGACATTCGTATCGCGGCTATTGGGCCACAGCGTATGAGCAAGTGGGACGATAATTTTGATCTCAACCGGCAAGGAAGATGGGAGAAGGAGGCAGAGTGGGACTATCCGGTCGGGCGCTGGAAGGTAGTAGAAGAGCCAGGCACGAATGAAGAGACTGAAGGCATGGAAGAAGACGCAGCGAATCCGATATATAAGGATGGTGCTATGCAGATCAACGGGAGTGGCTTAGCTGTTTATAAGCGGCCGGAGTCAGAAGCTTTTTATGATTTTGTACTGGAGTTTATCGTGTTCTTCCCGACCGAAGGCGAGAATCAGATTGGGTGGGTGGTTCGTGCCGACAAAGACAAGCAACAATGGTACGGGTTCGAATTGAAGAAGATTGATAAAAGTTTTCAACTACAGGGCTACGCGCATACCTCTAGTGGAGATGTGCCACTCAAGGGCCGGGTCGAATCGTTCTCACTGCCTGGGTGTTGTAGATCAGGCGATCACATTAGAATCAAAGGACTGATCAAGGATTATGATTTCACGCACTGGATAGCACTCGAAAACCCGCATGAGCGGGAGCCGCCCCGACTGACTCTAGGTGATGAGACCCCGCCTAAAGGAATAACGTTCAGTGCCGAGAAGAGGTGGTTCCGGGGCCGTTATCGTTACGGTAGTATCGGCCTTCGCAGTGTGAGTGACAAGAACGACGCGCAGATTATTTACTGGCACACGAGACCAGTTGTGAACTGAAGAGTGCCCCGCTGCTGGGGTATTGTGCAAGCTAAAGGAAGCTCTCCCTGAAAGAGGGGCTCTTATGAATTTAGGTTTAAAGTCCTTACGTTACGCTCTGCTTCCTCTGTGCCTGTTATTCATTCCCCTATGCGACGTCGCAGCGGAAGATAGTATGTTCATCAGGGGGCAGGTTCTACTTCAGGATGGTAGTAACTTCAAAGAGCCAGGGGTGTCGGTAAGAGTCACATTCAAGGGCCCGAATAATCAAAAATTTACAAGATGGACTGCAACAACAGGTGCCTTTGACGTCGGCGTCAATGACTTGGGGATTTGGTATGTTACGGCAAGGAAAGATGGTTATTTACAAACAGTACCGCGCCCGGTATTGGTGAAAGTAAACGATAAAAGGACCGTCACCACAGATCCGCCGGAACTGCGCCTTGAATATCAGAGCACGCCGACGCCGACGCCGACACCAACCAGAGGCGGCGGGGGAGGGCAAGCCATCCTGATTCTCTATCAGTCCCAACTTCAAGCTACTACTTCGCCCGCCTCGACCACTGCGCCGGAATGTCCGGGAGACGAACGGCGTGGGCGTGTGATGTCCGGCACCCAGCCTCTCGCTAAAATCGAGATCAGTGTGACGGTCAACAATTCAAAGACTGATAAGTTAGAGGATTATCTAACGATTCAAACCAAAGAGGATGGCACGTTTGATTTCATGCTGCCGAAGGAGCCTGAGTACGACGAGTATATCTTCACCATCGAGGATGTCAGGTTCGAGCCATACACCTTGTTCCTTGCTCGTAACGAGTGCCTGCCTGCTGACATTATTCTTGTGCTGAGAAACGAGGATTCTGACGGAGCGGATTCGCTGAGGGAACTTGATGAAGCGACACGGCGCTTGGTGTTCTCGCCCGAGGTAATGCAGGCGCTACCTGTGGGCGGGGTGCGCAACTTCGACTTTTTGGCCCTGCTCGCCCCAGGTGTGCTCCCGCCCCCTGAACCGTTGAACCCTATCGGCCCGGGCATCAGTCCGGGGCTTGGCCTGCCGGGACAGTTCTCCGTCAACGGTCTGCGCAGCCGCGAGAACAACTTCACCATCGACGGCTCGGATAATAACGACGAAGACATCGGCACGCGGCGGCAGGGGTTCGTGATTGTCACGCCTCAGTCAATCGAATCACTTCAGGAGTTTCAGGTGGTGACGGCCTTAGCCGACGCCCGCTTTGGCCGTAATCTAGGCGGACAGATCAACGCCGTCACGAAATCGGGTGCTAACAAATATCACGGCGCTCTCTACGGCTTTTTCACAAATCATCGACTCAATGCGCGGAACTTTTTTGACCAGGAGACAGAAGGCGGAGTCTCGACCTTAGCGTTCAGGCGAACCTCTACCACTCAGACGGTAGTGATAGACGACCGACTGTTGACGACTACATACCGCGCGGGCGAGAAAGACTCCCTGACACACACCCAAGCCGGTTTTACAGCCGGAGGGCCTATCAAGTCCGACACGGTTTTTTTCTTTGCTTCGTTGGAGCGGCAACTTATCAGGGCAACCAAAGAGACGCATTTCGCCGTCCCGACTGTGCGCGAGCGAGGGGTCTTCGGGACTGGCGGCACGGGACTGTTGGCCGATGCGAGCATGCCGTCTGCATCTCGGCTCAGCTTATTTCCCGCCTCACTTCCCGGAAATGCCATCTTTAGCCTCTACCCATTCCCGAACAATCCGCTCGGCCCTTACCGGAATAACACGTACAGCGTAGAACTACCGGCTGATGGCAACGGCATCCAGGCCTCTGGAAAAATCGAATCGAAGTTCGGTAACTCCCCCTCGAAACCAAAGAGACGACCTTGGAGTTTCTTTAGTGACGGCGACATCTTTAGAGTTCGTTATAACTTCACTCAAGATAAAAGAATTATTCCCGCCGTCGGCAACGCATTGTACTCTTCTCTGCGCGCACGCGTGCGAACGCAGAATGCCTCACTGTCACTGAACAGATTCCTGACGGCTCGCCTCTCTGACACTATCCGTTTTTCTTTCGGGCGCACACGGTTGAATTTTGATGAGGTGCGCGATGCCTCTTTATTACCCTCCTCGCTCTTCCCCAACACCCCGTTCTTGCTGAACGCGCCTTTGCTGCTCAACGTGACCACGCCGGGTGTGAACCAGACGACTTATACTTCTGCGGCGAGCGAGGAAGGCGCTAACAGGCTCCGCCTGCTCGGCTACTCTTCAGTTACGCAGGCGGAACAACTCACCGGCCCGCTTGGGCAGGTGATCATCCCCGGCTTTAGTCAATTGGGTCTTGACGTTGATAACTTCCCACAGTCCAGGGCTAATACCACTATCCAGGTCGGCGAGACCGTCACTTATACGCGCGGCGATCACATAAGTATCTTTGGCGCTGATGTACGCAAGGTTCATATCAACAGCGAACTGGATAGGGGTTTCAGGCCGCAAGCCGTCTTCAACGGACTTAGATCGACAGCCGCCGCGTCCGCGCTCCGCTTGAGAGCACCAGATGGCACCCTCCTTCCAGCGCAACCCTTTTCCGGGACAACGCTGGCCGCGATGGGGCTACCCACAGGTCTTTTTCAGACGCTTGCTGTCGTCCCTAACTCAAACGTCGGAATCCGCTTTACGCAAGTAAACCTTTTCGCCCAGAGCCAGTTGCGTGTCAGAGCCTTCCGCTCCGGCGACAACCACGCGTATCGCCCAAACATGCAGTTCACGCTCGGCCTCCGTTACGAAATAAACACCGTGCCTCAGACGGTTGGGAGCCGCTTGGAGAGAACTTTGGATCCAGCGGAGTTGCGGGCAGAGGCTACGCGCGTCGCGGCACGCTGCAATAGTAATCCCGTAGGTGAAGATAGATGCCGCGATCTGGTCGGTGCTTTGACTTCAGCTTTCCCCACAGATTTCAGGTTATTGTTTGGTGGGGATCGGGACGATTTCAATATTCGTCTCGGTTATGTCGTTGATTTACTCGGAGACGGAAGATTAGTAACGCGCGTGGGTTTGGGCACCTATCCGGGGCAAGTTCTGGGTACGGTTATTGGGCAAACGCGGAACGCCTTTCCCGATTTCCTCCCGCTAAATCTGGCAGCCTTACCGCCGGTGCTCGGCGGGAGAACTTTTCTCTTCAATTTGGCTAATCCACAGGTGCAACAACTCAATCCAGCACTAAATTTACTTGCCCCCGGCACACTCAACACGCTCGCCGTAAGTCCGATTGAGTTCCTGATCAATCGTGTCACCAATCAGGAGGGGCTCATCTTTGAGCCGACGGTCAAAGGGCTTGATCTCATCTTACCCCAGAGTAAATTCAAACCTCCTTACTCGATACAATATGGGGTCACGACAGAATGGCAATTTAGCAAGAGATATTTGTTAGGGGTGTCGTATGTCGGGACGCGCGGGATTAAGCTCCTGCGCGTAGCGACGCCGGACCTCGGGTTGAATCGTCGCTTCGGGGGAACGGACTTAATCAGAGTCAGGCAGTTGAGTTCTTCAGACCCGTTCCCCTTCTTCTTTGGCACGATACAGCCGCCGCAAACTGATGTCATCTCAAAATCGTTCGTGATCGCGCGGACGCTACTTGAGAGCAGTGCCTCTTCCACTTACAATTCTTTACAGGTTGAAGTTAGAAAACGTTACAGCAAACGTTTTTACTTTGGCACAGCGCTGACGTACTCGCACGCTATCGACAATGCTTCTGACATCTTCGATACCGCCGGAGCTTTCGCCCTACCACAGAACAGCCTCCGCCACTCAGAGCGCGCCTCATCGAATTACGACGTGCGTTGGCGCTCTGTGACATTTTTTGTGAAAGAATATTACAGGGATTCGCCGTTCCACAAAGGGAAGGGACTCGGCGGCTGGCAAGTTTCTGGAGTCATTACGGCGCAAACCGGACAACCGTACACGGTCAATACCGCCTTTGATATTAATCGCGATGGTAATTTGACTGATCGCCTCAATACCACCAGCGGATTGCTTCAATCTCCTGTTCAGGGGGATCGGCGTATCCAATTAAGTCTCGCGCCGGGGGTAAATCCCTTCGATCTTTTGGCACCTGACGGCTCGGATGGCGCCATTGGGCGTAATACGTTCAGAGCACCGGGGATAATCAATTTTGATGTGTCCTTGACAAAATATCTGATTCGCAACGAGCGGTATAATGTCTACTTCCGCACAGAAGTATTCAACCTTTTTAACCGCACTCACTTCGGTATCCCTGAACGTATTCTTGAGTCCCCAGCCTTCGGCACTTCAGTCAAAACTATTATCCCCGCAAGAAATATTCGATTCGCCATGAAAGTGTCGTTTTAGGCGATCATGCGAAATTTCTTCCACCGCATTAACTCCAACTGCATAAGCCGAGTCTGAGAATCGGCATTATGTAAAAAGAAGATGTCTCCGGTGAGGGAGAGAATTGGGTGGGAAATAAAGTTCTACCCTAAAGCCTGATTTACTGCTGGAGCAAAGGATTGAGTTAACAATAAAGTTCTTCCCTAACTACTTGGGAAGTAAGACGTACCTAACACGCCGCATACGCCGCTAGGAATAGGTAATTACATGCCGAGCCTAGCCTGGAGGCGCGGATCACCGTCTGTTCTCCTCGCGATACGCATCATCCAGCAGGTGCGCTCCCTCCTCGGAACGCTAAACCCGACCGATATCCGCGCCACACCCGGTTCCGCTGCCAGATAATCTAGAAGTTCAAAGCGCATCGTGCGTAGAGAGATGCCGCGATAATGAATTACCGCCGGCTCGATGCTCAGGCTTTCCTAAAGCTCAGCTAATAAATGCCTAAAGAATGAGTTGAAAACAAAGCTTTTAGTTTAAAACGATTCCACTGTATTATCTCAGAATGGACCTTATCGCGAACGAAGAACCCCGCCCCCTTGCATAGCTGGTTCGACTCTGCCGACTAAGGAGGTGACGCTATTGTCCAAGGCACAAGAGAATCCGATTCTTAGTGCAGTGACGGCGGTGACAGCTTTACTCGCGGGTTTGAATGCCTTCGTCGGCTCTTTTGGGTGGCCGCCCTTCTGGTCAGATGTAACAGTCTCGACGGTCATCTTGTATACGGTAGGACACTGGAGCCACTATATCTACAGAGAGTACCGTAAAAAAGAAACGATTTTCGGATTGGATAATGAGGAGAAGAAGAAGCCGCCAATAAAAGATGTCATTAAGAAGATTCTCCCCGTGGCCGTCATTCTTCCCGTACTCCTCATAGTACTCGTGTGGAATGTGATACCAATCGCAAAGCATTTTAGTAACACTCACTGGTCAGTTTGTGGAAACTTTTCTTCCCCATGCGGTAAAGACTCCTGCCTACGGTTTTACGATTCTCGTAAACGGTTACTGTCAAGTGAATGCTATGGTTTGGACGATTCTGAATATATAAAATACGAACAGTCGAACTGGTGGACATACAAACCTGAAGCCGTCTCGGTTCAATGCGACAAAGCCGATTCCGAGCCGACCCGTATTGAGCAACCAATGTTTGATTCTACTTGCGAAGGGAGAATGAGAGTGCGATGAGAGTCTATCATTATAGCTTCACACTACTGGCTATTATTCTGTCGGCTTGTTTCGCAATCTCAGCCCAGGCGCAGTGTAAAGCCGGTGAGGTCGTTATACCTATAATTTACGGTTTCAGCGGTGATGAATATAAAGTGGCTGAAATATACAACTCCCTTCAGCCAAGATTACGGATGCCGAACACTTGGCCTATCACTCCCTCCGGCCGCCAGATACAAAACGGAGCGTTAGAGCTTCAGTTTTGCGTAAGCGCCAAAGATATCCCACACGAAGGTGCGGATTTTTGGACATATTTCGGCCCGAGAGAGATGAAGCTTACAGTCCGTCCCATCAACACACAAAATCAGAGGATGTCTGTAGTAAGAATACTGGATCAGCCTAATCCCGATTGGGTAATTATCAGGTATGCGAAGTTGGTTTTAGACAAGAACCTGTATCCCATACTGGAGGTAGGAACCCGTAACCTGAGCGGAACGACTCATTCGGGGTTCGAGCTAGAGATAGACTTGAGACAGCGCATCCTATGTATCGGGGGAGACGTCAACTCAGGCGACATCCCAATTAACTTCTCATTCCAGGCCGGGAAAGAAGGCGAAGGGAGCGTTATTGTGACGAGCAGGGATCGTCAGTTCTCGCGGGCGGTTAGACGGGTAGGGAAGTATAGTCTTAGGTGCGGCGAAGTTTCGTTTCTACAGGCGGCGTTAGGTGCAACCGGGGCGATGTCCGCGAGCGAGGACTTAACCCTCCAGTATACGTTTGATCAGAAGTATACGAGGGGTAAAAAAGCTGTGCGTAATATAACCAAACCGACTGTCGCTGATTTTCTTCATTTTGAAGGCAAAAAACTGATCGTTAGGGGGGAAAGAGTATTTCCGCTTGAGGTGACTATCGAAGATAAAATGCACTAGACGAAATACGGAGCACTATGTTCCGTAGATGACGCGGAGTTTGAACTTGTAGATGGTTTCATGACGGACATAATCATAAGTATACCAGCCATTGTTCTTGATGAAGGTCAGTAGTTCTTTATTGGTAATGCCCTTCGCTTTAATTTTTGCGTCCTCGTACGCCAGCCCCTTCGCAGACTCAATCGCTTTGACGCGCTCAGCCTCCAGCGGATGCGGACACTGACCACCCTTTGCACTAAAGGCTGCCGGCGAGGCTGTGTAAAAGTAAACTTCAAGGGAGTCAGGAGTCACGATAACCTCCTCCGGTAAATCAGACCGCTCCTCCAAGGCAATTGCGAACGGGTAATACATTGTATATAACAGGTATGCTGCGTAACGATCTGCCTCAAGCTCTAACTGTTGAAGCTCCAGGCACCCAATACTGTTCTCCAACGTCTCTTTCCCGAAATGCCCAAGAGCGTAATGTCCCTGCTCATGGGCGATCATAAAAAAGACCATGAAGTTATACACCACATGCATGCTCGAATTATGTTTGGCCGCCTCCACGATGAATTTCATCTTCTGATCGCTCTCACGCAATTCACTGAGTTTTGTCAGGTCTCCCTTCGATAACAGTTGCGCGAATGTCTCGAGGGTATTGATAGCCTCGGCCTCAGGAATTGTCATTTCTGAGGGGAGTTTGTGGCCCGACTCAGATGTAATCATGCCGGTAAGCCACCCCCTGATAATGCTCTTAAAGGTGCGCGAACTGGTGTAAATTGTATTGCCGTCAATCTGATGGGTTACGGTAGGACTATTTTGCAGGCTAATCAATAGTGTGGACGGTAGAACAGACGCGCCTGGAAATCGCCTTTTAATGCCAACAACGTTTTGATTATGATGTTCCCTCAAAAACGCCGAGGCTTTAGCCATTCCGGCCTGCAACTGTTTTAGTGCCGCTGGCCTAAGCAGGTAATCATCCTTGTCGAGTTTACCAGAGCCGGACAGTAAAAATTCATTGAGCGCCTGATAAATCAACCCTCTTTTCAGGATGTTTGTAACTAAGATTTTCTCGGCCTTACCTCGCAGCTTTCCTCTACAGCTTTCATTGGTAGGCACGTACAGCAATAAAAAACTCAGAGTGATGTTTCTTGCACACGCAAAATAAGTCTTCATTAGTCTGACCTCCGCAATGCCGCTGATCGGGTGGGGGCACTCTCGAAGACGTTCTTATGCGTCAACAGGTATACCCGCAACAGTATGCGTGATAATACATCCGGCATAAGGGTAGCCTGTTAATCTATAATCGGGTGTCAACATTTCCCGGGAATCAGAACATTAAGGTTATGTCGTATCCGTTTTTCCATCTCTCCGTGATCCACGCGCTCGGAAAATCCTTCGTGAGCCAATACCACTGATGAGTGAAGTTGGTTCCTTTAGACATGACCACGGTCCAGAATTTACCGTTGTAAACGGTGGAGGTGATGTAGTAGCCCTCAGCCCATTTGGCTTTAATCCAGTCCGCATCTATCATTTCAGTAGTCTTATACTCCTGGGCGGTGCGCCCTGAGCCTTTGGACATAACGACCGCGTATTGGTTATCCCCCATGGCCATCGATGTAATACGCAATCCCTTATCCCATTTTTCTTTCACCCAAGCCACGGGAAATGAAGCGGAGATTCGATAACTCTCCTCGGTATAACCGGTACCTTTAGTCATGACCACCACCCATGACGGTTGTCCGTAGGAGACGGCGGTTATCCTATACCCTTTATCCCACATCTCTTTTATCCATGAAGCAGGGAAAATGGAAGAGACTTTAAAGTACTGATTTGTATATCTCGGATTTTGATCCATGATAACGACCCATCTGTTATTGCCCCTTGCTACAGACGTGATGTAGTAATCTTCAACCCAATTAGCTCTAATGAACTCATTCTTGGGAAGGCTGTTGACAACGTTATATCTCTGGGCATGATCGTAGGTCCGTGACATAGTGGTGAACCAGATTTCGTTGGGTCGGGACTTGGGAATACTGTAGCGCGTCGCGGGCGCGCTGCTGAGAGGCCTTAAGTCTCTGGCCGCCGTCCAGCCTTCCCTGACGGCTCTCAGCCTATCCTCCCTGCCGGGGTGCGTAACGGATGCCGTCGCACTTAAATCCTTCCAGCCTGCCTGGGCTTGAATTATGGATGCTCCCATTTTTTGAAGGACGAACCCCGCGAATCTATCAGCGTCCAATTCCATTTTAGGGTCGACCCGAGATTGGATTGTGTGCCCCAGAAGGTGATGGCCTATCTCGTGTGCCAAAATTCCAGTAGCTGCCCAATCAGTGCTTGATGAATTAACTATCCGCTGGATGAACTGCGGGTTATACAGGATGACCCGCTTTTCGTTATTAACGAATGCCTCCGCGTTCGGGATGTTCGCTTCAGCCACGACAAAGTTTTGGACCAGCCCGGTATATTTGATTATCGTAGAAACGGCGACTTGAGCCAGAGCACCTGAAGGG
>WUUC01072430.1_pt1 | contig 10008 bp, 10 predicted proteins | sample 6278441 | NCBI WGS metagenome assembly WUUC01 (sample SAMN13675441, study PRJNA597444) | soil metagenome | isolation source: soil | place: USA: Washington | collected 2017-10 | reverse complement strand
TCATCAAGCGCGTGATTGGGTTGCCCGGCGAAACCGTGGAACTGCGCGCTCGGCAGATTTTTATCAACGGGGCGCGCGTTGAAGAGCCCTACGCACATTACATGTTCCCGCAGGGGCAGGACGACGAGCACGGGATGTTCGACGTGCGCGAGCGGTACGGCCCTGTCACGGTGCCGCAGGGACACTTTTTCATGATGGGCGACAACCGCGACAACTCGCAGGACAGCCGCTATTGGGGGTTTCTACCTGCGCACTATGTCAAGGGTAGAGCGTTGATGATCTACTGGTCGTTCGAACAGCCGGCCGGGGCGCAGCCAGAAGGCATCACGGCAATTATCCACACGGTAACCAGCATCTTTACCGGCACGCGCTGGAACCGATTGCTACACCAAATCCATTGAAAACCATAATTACGGTGCTCATCGCGGCGCTCATCGTCAACGGTTGTGTGCAGGCGGCGGTTGCATCCTGGGCGCATTACCAATTCGTTGACGCGATTCAACAAGAAGCGCGGTTCGGGCCGCAGAAAACGACCTCCGAATTGCATCGGAAGATTGTCGACATCGGCGAGGAACACAGCGTGCCGCTGGCGTACAACGACATCACTGTCGAAAGCCGTGGCATGCAGACCACCGTCGGCGTGTCCTATGTGCGAACCTTTGAGTTGGTCCCGAAGGTGTATATGCACGAATGGACGTACAACGTCGGGCTCAACGTCTACCCCCTACGCCCGATTCGGACTGATGATGCGAAGAGTCGGTAAGTTACCGGTCACACAAGTGCCGTGCGCGCTGCGGCTGCATCCTCGGTCACCCGGTTAGTCAATTCCATAATCTGATCAGCGGCCGCTTTGCGGAACGCCTCGTCGTCAACCGACTGCAGGTTGATCTGAACGTTGGCTGCGGCACTGGCTGCGGCCGCCGCGAGCAATTCGAGAGCGACACGCACATCGCTGGCAGCCGCGGCATTGCCGTACTGCCCGACGACACGGGCATGGCGCATGGCGTCGACGGTGAGGCGCAGAGTGTCGAGCGGCGTCTCAGTTGCCGCTTTCATGGCGCGCTGAATCGCCTGCTTTCTCGTCGCCTTCTCTTCATCTGTCGTTTTGGCGAGGCGATAAGCGTCCATCACCTTATTGAAGGCGTCGGTATCCTGGTCCGCGAGCACCATGATGCGTTCGCTGAGGCTGCTGAGCGCCGCGCGCGTCTCTTGCAGCGCCACGCGCTCCGTGTCCGCGTTGTTGCGCGTCTTCGTGAGGCCTGCGACCATCATCAACAGCGACGTGCCGATAGCGGCAACGACGGCAGCCGCAGTTCCGCCGCCGGGCGTCGGCTCTGGACTCGAAAGTGAGGTCAAAAAGGATGAGATGGTGACGTCCGCGAAGCGAGGCATGCGGACATTGTAAGTGGTCACATAGAGGGCGGAGATACCACGTGCCCATTCTTGATGACGTGACGCAACACCGGCGCCCCTACGCGCACCAGGTCTGACAACGTGCCGTTGATGATGACGGCGTCGAGTTGTTTGCCGACCTCGAGACTGCCGATGCGGTCGGCGCGATCGAGGGCCGCAGCGCCATTGATCGTGGCTGCAACAAGCGACTCCTCCAGTGTCATCCCCATGGCGAAGCAGGCAAGGGCAATCACAAACGGCATCGAGGGAGAGAACCCCCCGCCGGGATTGACGTCACTGGCGAGGGCGACGGCAGCGCCCTGTTCGATCAACAGGCGCGCAGGCGCGAATCGACCGAGCTTCAAATAAAAAGCCGCGGCCGGCAGCAGCGTCGCAATCACACCTCGCGCCGCCAATTGCTGTGCATGCGAGCTATCGACGAAGATCAAGTGGTCCGCAGATCGGGCGCCGATTTCTGCGGCGAGCCCCGACCCTCCGCTGAGCGCAAGTTCATCGGCGTGTACCCGTGGCTTCAGGCCATGTCGCGCGCCAGCATCGAGGATGGCCCGGGCTTGTTCGACCGTGAAGACACCCGCCTCACAGAAGACGTCGCACCACTCCGCGAGTGCCTCCGTCGCCACCGCCGGGATCATCTTCTCGATCACCAGTCGGACATACTCATCGCGGCGGTCGCGATACTCGACCGGGAATTCGTGGGCGCCCATGAACGTCGGCGACAGTTCAACGCGTTGCATTGCCTTCAGTCGCTGGATCGCCCGCAACATCCGCAGCTCAGAGGCGGTCTCCAGCCCGTAGCCGCTTTTCACTTCAGCCGTCGTAGTCCCGCACGCGAGCATGGCGTGGAGCCGAGGCAGCGCCGAGGCGACGAGCTCGTCTTCGCTGGCTGCACGTGTGGCCGCGACTGTTTTCACGATGCCGCCGCCGTCCGCGGCAATCTCGGCGTAGGTCGCGCCAGCCAGCCGGCGCCGCAGCTCGTCTCGGCGGTCCCCGGCAAATACGAGGTGGGTGTGGCTATCGACGAAACCGGGGATAACCGTGCAGCCGGCCGCGTCGATGACGACGGCCTCGCCGGCGATGTCCAGACGTTCCGCCGCTCCGACCGCGACGATGCGTCCATCCACAGCTGCCAGCGACGCGCCTGCGATGAAGCCTGCATCGCGCATGGCCGCGCCGCGGCGCGGCGCCGGGCCAGCGCACGTATACAAGGCGTCGGCGTTCTTGATCAGGAAATCAGCGCGCATCAGCAGCGTCGAGCCGCTCGCGAATGCGGGCGGCAGACAGTCCTGACACTTTCACACGTTTCGATCGATTTGTGTCGCCGGAGATTACGGCAATGTGACGCTTCGCCACATCAAGCACACGGGAGAGAAGGTCGATCAGTTCGGCGTTGGCCGCGCCGTCGACCGGCGCAGCCGCAAGTCGAATGAGAAGGGCGTCGATCACCCCTGCGACGTGCGCGCGATCGGCTCTTCGGTTGTTTGCGTTCCCGAAGCTGCGGCCGGCGCGCCGCCAGGCTCGCCCTGCCGGGGCCGATGGAGCAGAATCTTTTCGTCGGTGCGATGACGCGCATCCTGTTCGCGCACGAACTGGATAGTGTTATGAAGCGTCGAGACGATGCCTTCGAGGCTGGTTTCAACCTCGCGGCGTTTCATGCGCAGGTTGTCGATCTCACGCTGCACTTCCTCGACGCGAACCTGGCACTTTTGCAACAGCAGATCGGCACGACCCTCTGCCTCGCGCAAAATCCGTCCCGCCTCCCGCTCGGCCTGCTCTTTGATTTCGTCAGCCAGTTTCTGGGCTGTCAGCAACGTATTGCGCAGGTTCTTTTCCTGCCCGCGATGCTCGTTGAGCACGGCCTCGGACTTGGCCAGTTCCTGGCGCAGGCGGTCGTTGTCACGCGAGACATGTTCATAATCATCGGCTGCTTCGGCAAGAAACGCGTTCACTTCGCCGCGGTCATAGCCTCGCATCACCGTTTGAAAACGCTGTTGCCGCAGGTCCAGAGGCGTTACCTTCATAAACTCATCCTCGCCAGTCTGCACTGTGAGCTATTCACGCTCACCGAATATCGCCGTCCCCACCCTCACCATCGTCGCTCCCTCCTCGATGGCCACTTCGAAATCGTGGCTCATACCCATCGAGAGTTCTCGGAGCCGGGTCGCCGCAACGCCAGTGCTGATCAGTCGGTCCCGCTCGGTACGTAGCTGTCGAAACCACGGGCGGGCGTCTTCCCCATTCTCGGCAAAAGGGGGCAAAAGCATGAGGCCGACGACGTTCGCGGCGGTGCAGCGCTCGGCGGCGGCGAGAATGCCCGCCAACTGGTCGACTGGGGCGCCGTGTTTCGTCGCCTCCAGCGCCAAATCGACCTGCACGAGCACATCCAACCTTCGACCTGAAAGGGCGGCGGCTGCGTCAACCCGCTGCAGGAGATCGACGCTGTCGATGGCGTGAATCAACGCAAACCGTTCGGCGGCTTTGCGTGCTTTGTTGGACTGGAGGTGTCCGATAAGGTGCCAACGGATCTCGGTATCGGCCGTTTGGTCGATCTTCTGTAGGGCCTCCTGGACACGATTTTCGCCAAAATCGCGCTGGCCGGCGTCGTATGCGGCGCGAACCGCGGCGATGGGGAAGGTTTTTGAGACGGCGATGAGGCGGACGTCGGTGGGGGCGCGACCCGCGCGCGCAGTGGCCTCGCCAATACGCGCGCGGACTTGATTCAATCGAGCAGCTATCTCATTCACTTCTTCAACTGAGCGAGCATCCCTTTCGCCTGCGCGGCATACTGACCGGTCGGCGCGAGCGACAGGTACTTCTCGAACGAGGCAATGGCGCCCGCGAGGTTGCCTTCGTTGAGCAGAGCCATTCCCAGTTGGTAGTTTGACTCGGGGTGCGACGGGTTTGCTTTGAGGGCCTCCTCGAACTTCAGCTTGGCGTCGGCGATTTTGCCCTGATTCCAGAGAATGATGCCCTGGTTGTAGACGGCGTCCGCGCCGCCCCCGCTTCCGCCGCCAACAGCGGCTGCCTTTGCACCCATTGCCGCGGCTTCATCAAACCGCTTTTGGTTGTTGTAGAGGGTCGCCAGGGCGTTGAGGGCCTCGGCATAATCGGCCTTCAGTTCGAGCGATTTCAACCACGCCGCTTCGGCCTGCTTCTCATCCTTCTTCTGCATCTGCGCAAAGCCGATGTTGTAGTAGCAGTCGTAGCAATTGGGTACCGCAGCCGCGGCGGCGTTGAATTTTTCGATTGCCAGGTCGTGATTGTTCGCCTGGCTGGCGGCGACGCCTTCTTCGAATAGCTTTTTCAGTTCGGCGGCCTTTTTCGCTGCCGCCGGATCCACGCCGCCCGCACCAGGCACCATCTTGAAGTTCGCCTCCGCGGTTGCGCCCAGGCGAACGCGACTCTGTTGCGTCTGCGTGCCCAGCTCCTTGTGGGTGGCGGTCACTCTGTAGTTTCCCGGAGCGAGGCCGATCTGGATGAAATCGCCGCGACGATCGGTCTTGACTTCGAACTTGCGGGTCACGCCATCGGCAAATTCGATCACGATGGGCACGTCTTGCAGCGGCTTGCCCTCCGCATCGGTCACTTTGCCCTTGAGCATGCCCGTCTGCGCGAGGGCGGCGGGCGCCAATCCAAACACGAGGGCGGCAGCAATGACCGCCGCGTGCAACTTTCTGAACATGTTGAACTCCTGGTTGGCAGGGTGATCACCCCGCGCAGAACGGCGATGTGGCTGGTGCGATCCTATCCGCGCCGCCGCAACGCCCTCCTCATCAGTGTACGTCAATGGTCGAAAAATCGCTCGATCTCGCCCAGGTCCTGCGTCACCGGCGAGCACGGCAGCGCTTGCAGAAACCGACGCCCATACCCCATCGTCCGCAAGCGCGGATCGAGCACGGCAAGGATGCCGCGGTCGCTGCGGTGGCGGATCAACCGTCCGAGGCCTTGCAGCAGCGTCAGGATGGCGAGCGGCACTTGATATTCGCCAAAGGCATCGCCGCCGCGAGCTGTGATCGATTCAATTCGCGCAGCGGTTATCGGATCGCCCGGTGAGGCGAACGGCAATTTGTCGATGACGACGCAGCTCAATTGCTCGCCAACCACGTCTACTCCCTGCCAGAACGATGAGGTGGCAAAGAGCACGGCGTGCGGAGTCGATCGGAACTGCTTGAGGAGCGTTCCACGTGGGGCCGTTCCCTGCACCAGCAAGGGGTAGGGCAGCGTGCCGATTACGCTTTCGAACACCGTGTGCATCATCGAATAACTGGTGAACAGCACAAAGGCGCGGCCTTCGGTGCGCTGCAGAATCTCGCGCACCTGGCTCGCCACCGCCTCGCCGAATTCGAATGATTTGGGCTGTGGCATGCGCCGGGGGAGGTACAACAGACTTTGCGTCGCGAAATCGAACTCGGATGGCACGCACAATTCGGTCGCGGCCACGATGCCGAGACGACGGCGGGCGTAATCGAATGACCCCGCCACGCTAAGCGTTGCCGAGGTGAGCACGGTGGTCCGCAATCGATCGAGCAGTTGCTCGCGAATGATTTCGGAGACGTCGATCGGAGCGGCACGCAGGAAAACGCCGCGGCCGCGCGCCTCGACGAAGTAGACGTAGGAGGAATCGGCCGCCGCGAGCAAGAAGCGCAGGTCGTCACGCACTTCGCCCGCGCGACGCGCAACGGTCATCGCATCTTCATTCGCGTCTTGCCCCGCCGTCTTGCCACCCCCACCGCCTGCGAGCCCCATCATCGCTTCGAGGCCGTCGAGTGCGGTTCCAAGCGCCAGGCCTTCGTCGATCACATCCGCGAACCACTCAGGGCCTACGCGGAGGCGCTCTTCGCCGCCACGGCCTTTCATCCGCCGGGCCATCGCGATACCGCCGAAAAACGCTCTCCCGTGGTCGGCGACGCGCGCGATCGTCCGGCGCGCGTCCCCATCTGCGTCGTCCACTACGCCGGCGTTGAGCAACCGCTCGCTGTCGCGCACCAGATCGTCGAGACGATAGTTGCTCACCGAGAGGCCGAAATACTGCGTGGCCACGTCCTCGAGTTGGTGCGCCTCGTCCAGCACCGCATGCTTGTATTCAGGGATCACCTCGCCATACGAGCTTTGGCGAACCGCGGCGTCCGCGCAGAGCAGATGGTGATTGACGATGACGACATCCGATTCAGCGGCTCGTTGTCGCATCCGCGTGACGAAACACTGTTGAAACTGGGGACACTCGCCTCCCAGACAGGTGTCTGCGGTCGCGGAAATTTCGTTCCAAATGCCGCTATCGTCGGGCAGATCCTCGAGTTCAGCGCGATCCCCCGTGTCGGTTGTACCGGCCCACGCATTGATCGAGTCAAGAAGTCCGTCGGGCATGCGCGCGCGCGCCTGGTCGAGGCGATGAAGGCAAAGATAGTTCGCGCGCCCCTTCATGTACGTCGCCGTGAACTTCACGGGCAACGCTTCCTGCAGCGCCGGAATGTCCTTGAAGTAAATCTGCTCCTGCAAGTTTTTCGTGCCGGTTGAAACAAGCACGCGCTGGCCGCTCAGAATGGCGGGGACCAGATATGCGAGCGTTTTGCCGGTGCCAGTACCGGCTTCGGCGAGCAGGATGCCGCCGTCGGCGAGCACCTTTGCGACTTCGCGCGCCATGCGCCGCTGACCCGCGCGCGGTTCAAACTGTTCGATCGTTCGCGCCAACGGACCATCGTCCGCAAACGCCTCATCGACGGACAGGCTCAGGCTAGCCGTTCGGGATACAGGGGGAACTTCCGGCACAACTGCTCAACTTCGTCTTTCACGCTGCGCAACCCGCGGTCGTCGTCGGGCGCCGTCAACACGCGCCCGATGAATTCGGCGATGACATCCATTTCCGGTTCGCGCATGCCGCGCGTGGTGACCGCAGGCGTCCCGAGGCGGATGCCGCTCGCCACCATCGGTGGATTCTGATCGAAGGGGATGGCGTTCTTATTGACCGTGATCCCCGCTTTGTCGAGGGCCGCTTCGGCCACTTTTCCGGTGACGCCTTTGGAGAAGACATCGACCAACATCAAGTGATTGTCAGTGCCGCCGCTGACCAGTCGAAAGCCGGCGGCGGCAAGCGAGCTCGCTAACCGCCTGGCGTTTGCCACGATCTGGCGTTGGTAGGCGTGAAATTCAGGCGTGCCGGCTTCTTTGAAACACACGGCCTTGGCCGCGATGATGTGCATGAGCGGCCCGCCCTGCACACCGGGAAATACGGTCCGATCCAGATCTTTTGCATGTGCCTCTTTGCACAGCACCATGCCGCCTCGGGGTCCGCGCAGCGTTTTATGTGTCGTCGTGGTCACGAAATTGGCATGCGGCACCGGGCTCGGATGGATCCCGGCTGCGACCAGTCCCGCAATGTGAGCCATGTCGACCACCATTGGTGCGCCAATGCGTGTGGCGACTTCGGCGATACGCGCAAAATCGATGACGCGAGGATAGGCGCTGGCACCCACCATGATCATCTTTGGCTTGTGCTCGTCAGCAAGCCGCGCCAATTCGTCGTAATCGATTTGCTCGTCGTCCTTGCGGACGCCGTAAGGGATGATCGTGTACAGCTTGCCCGAAAAATTGAGCGGATGGCCGTGAGTGAGATGTCCGCCGTGCGCGAGGTTCATTCCCAGCACGGTATCGCCAGGCTTCAGCAGTGTGAAATACACACTCATGTTCGCCTGCGCGCCGGAATGCGGCTGCACGTTGGCGTGATCGGCGCCGAACAAGCTCTTGGCGCGACTGATCGCAAGGGATTCGGCAATGTCGACGAACTCGCAGCCGCCGTAATATCGCTTACCGGGATAGCCTTCCGCGTACTTGTTGGTGAGGACTGATCCTGCAGCTTCGAGCACCGCGGCACTGACGAAGTTTTCGGACGCGATGAGCTCGATACCTGACGACTGACGCTCCGTCTCTTTCCGGATGGCGTCGGCGATTTCGGGATCAGCGGCTTCGAGCGCACGCTGCATTTGTGCGAGGGTGCTGGACATGATGGATGCGATGCAAAATTGTACTGTATCCGCACGCGAACTGGCCGGTCAGATTCGGGCGCGCGTCATCTCTGCGCGCGAGGTGATGACCGCGCATTTGGCGCGCATTCAAAGTCTCAATCCGGCAATTAATGCGATCGTCGCGAAACTTCCCGACGAGCAGTGTCTGGCACTGGCGGCTGAGGCCGATGCGCAACTCGCCAGCGGAAAGGCGGTTGGCCCATTACACGGGTTGCCGTGGGCATTCAAGGACACCGAGGCGGCGATTGGGTTTCCATTTACGCAGGGCTCTCCCATCTTCAGAGACTTTCAACCCGCAGACGACACGATCGTCGTGCAGCGGATTCGCCGCGCCGGGGCCATTACGATCGGCAAGACGAATGTGCCCGAGTTCGCGATGGGGTCGCACACCTATAACCACGTGTATGGCACGACGCGCAATCCGTATGACTTGAGCAAGAGTGCCGGTGGGTCGAGTGGCGGGGCGGCCGCGGCTGTCACGTGCGGCATGTTGCCGCTCGCTGACGGCGGCGACCTGGGAGGATCGATTCGCAATCCAGCCAACTTCAACAACATTGTGGGATTACGACCAAGCGTCGGCCTCGTACCGGTTGGGCCCGGCGCCTTTCCCTATGGCTTTTCGGTCAAAGGGCCACTGGCGCGATCGGTGGCGGATGTTGCGTTTCTTTTGAGCGTCATTGCCGGCCCTGATGCACGGGATCACACAGCCTATCCGTCCGATCCGTCGGTTTTCGCGACGTTGCCCGAGCGCGATTTCAAAGGCGTGCGGATCGCATGGTGTCCTGATCTCGGAGGCTTGCCGCTCGACCCGCGCGTCCGCGACGTGTTGCAATCGCAGCGTGCGACGTTTGAACAGCTCGGATGCATCGTCGAGGACGCCGTTCCCGAATTGGATGCGGCAGAGGATATCTTCCTGACCATTCGCCGATGGAAGTCGTTCACGACGCTCGGATCACTGCTCTCGAAACATCGTCATGCGATGAAGCCCGAGGCGATCGAGGAGATCGAGCGGGGTGCGTCAATCTCGGCTGCCGAAATTGCGCAGGCGATGACGCGTCATAGCGAGTTGATGCAGAAAGTTGCGACGTTTCAGCAGCGGTTTCCATTTTTGGTATGTGCGGTCAATCAGGTGCCGCCATTCGATGCCGACATCGACTGGCCGCACGAGGTCGCGGGCGTGAAGATGAGCACCTACACCGAGTGGATGCGGTCGGCGTATTTGATCAGCGCGACGATGTGTCCGGCCATTTCCGTCCCCGCCGGTTTCACGCCCGAGCGCTTGCCCGTTGGTATTCAGATTGTTGGCCGTTACCGTGACGACCTTGGGGTCCTGCAGCTAGCGGCGGCGTTTGAAGCGGCGACGCGAGTAGGCAAAATTCGCCCACAGATCGCAATCGGCGACAAGCGGCCTGACCAATAAGGCGCTGACGTCCGCGCCGCAAGCGGCCCCATCGAGCGAACCGAGGATTCCGACGCGGCCCGACATCGATACGCGCGCTGCTTCACCGACGCGAGCATTCGCTGCGCATAGCCGGTGGCTCACGGCGGAAAACCGGTGCTTCGGGGAATGTGCGGTGGA
>WUUC01231639.1_pt1 | contig 10009 bp, 7 predicted proteins | sample 6278441 | NCBI WGS metagenome assembly WUUC01 (sample SAMN13675441, study PRJNA597444) | soil metagenome | isolation source: soil | place: USA: Washington | collected 2017-10 | reverse complement strand
GCATCGATCTGACATTTCCAGGGGTCGCACGCGCCCTCCAGCCCGACCCGGCAAACTTTCACGATCCAGGGTCCCACCGCACGGTCCTGGTCGCGCGCGCCAAACGCGGCGTCACGCTCGAACGCCAGCTCGACGCGACCCGCCATTACGTACAGACCAGCGCAGACCGCGACGTCGAGATCCGGGAGACCGGGCCACACGGCTACCGCATCACCGCACCCGGCGCATCGTCGCTGACGCTGCTGGTGGCATTCTCTCCGGAGCGGCAGGCGGCGCCACTGCCCGACGCAGAAACCGCGCGGGCGGCGGTGGCGCAGAGCTGGAGCGATTACTGGACCCGGGGAGGCGCCCTCGATTTTTCGGGTAGCACGGACCCGCGCGCCGCCGAGCTCGAGCGCCGGATCGTGCTGTCGCAGTACCTGATGGCAGTGAACGCGGCAGGCAGCTTGCCGCCGCAAGAGGAAGGGCTGTTTTCCAACAGCTGGTACGGCAAGTTCCACGTCGAGATGCACCTCTGGCACGCCGCGCACTTTGCTGTCTGGGGGCATCCCGAGCTGCTCGAGCGCAGCATGGGCTGGTACCTCGCGCAGCTGCCCGAGGCCCGCCGTCGCGCAAAGGCCCATGGCGCACGCGGCGCATGGTGGCCGAAGATGGTCGGACCCGAAGGGCGCGAGAGCCCGAGCACGATCAACCCTTTCATCATGTGGCAGCAGCCGCATCCGATCTACCTGGCGGAGCTCCTGTACCGCGCGGCTCCCACCCGGGCGGTGCTCGAGCGTTATCGCGAGCTCGTGTTCGGCACCGCCGACCTACTCGCCTCCTTTCCGCAGCGCGACGCCGCGCGCGGCCGCTTCGTGCTCGGTCCGCCGATCATTCCCGCGCAGGAAGTCTACCCGCCGCTCGCGACGATGAACCCGACGTTCGAGCTCGAGTACTTTCATTTCGGCCTGGCCACGGCGCTGGCCTGGCGGAAGCGTCTCGGGCTCGGTCCGGAGCCTCACTGGCTGAAGGTGTTGAGCGAGCTCTCCGCGTCACCTCAAAAGGACGGTCTGTATCTGGCGACGGAGTCGCAGCCCGAATTGTGGGCGCAGGCGCGCTCGGCGCGTTGCGCACCGGGTCCGGCGCCGGGCGATTGTGACAACCGGGATCATCCGTCGTTCCTCGCTGCGCTCGGGTTGTTGCCCGGTCGGCGCGTAGATCCCCGCGTCATGCGCCAGACGCTCGACGCCGTGGAGCAGAGCTGGGACCTGCGTCAGACCTGGGGCTGGGACTACCCATTGCTGGCCATGACCGCCGCGCGCCTGCACCAGCCCGAGAGGGCGGTCGGCTTTCTGCTGCATGGCTCGAAGAACTTCCAGTTCGGGCGCGCCGGCATGACGCCGCGAGTGCAGCTCGACCCGAAAGCCGTGCCGGGCTCCACTGCGGCCGCGTCCGACGGCCCCGGCTACCGGCGCATGGCGGAGACGTATTTTCCCTCCAACGGCTCATTACTGCTCGCCGTGGCGCTGATGGCTGCGGGTTGGGATGGCGAGGCCACCGCCCATCCAGGGTTCCCCACGGACGGGAGCTGGCGCGTCAAGAGTGAAGGACTGCGGCCGCTGCCCTGAGCGGCCGCACTTGCAGTGCGGCGAGGGGACTCGAGCCCCATCACCGCCGCTGACAGCGATGGACCAGCCTGCGGCGCGCCGCTCGACGCGCTGCTCCAAAAACGAACGCTGTCCTTCGACACGACCCCCCAGACCCGCGTCCATCACCTCGATACCCGTTTGAAACACGTGCGTCCGGGCCGACAGAGCACAATCTTTCACGAAAACTGGCGGCCGCTCGGCTCGTCGTCAATGTCATGCTTGGCACGGCGCCTTAAAAATCCGAGAACGCTCCCGGCCGGGTCCGGGCGATGCGAGTCTGGTCCCAGAGACCGCACAGAAGGAACAACCCATGGCTCAATTGTCGCTCAAACCAGGAATCGTCACCGGGAAGGCTCTCGACGAGCTCTTCGCCTACTGCAAAGAGGTCGGGTGCGCGCTGCCGGCCGTCAACGTCATCGGCTCACACACCGCCAACGCCGCCCTCGAGGCAGCGCGCCAGGCCAAGGCCCCGGTCATCATCCAGTACTCCCACGGTGGCTCGCAGTTCAACGCCGGCAAGCAGCTCGACAACAAGCAGCACCAGGCCTCGATCGCGGGCGGCATCGCGGGTGCCCACCACGTACGCGCGCTCGCCGAGCTGTACGGCGTGCCGGTGGTTCTGCACACCGATCACGCAGCCAAGAAGCTGCTGCCCTGGATCGACGGGTTGCTCGACGCCGGCGAGAAGTTCTTCGCGCAGACGGGCGCACCGCTCTTCAGCTCGCACATGCTCGACCTGTCCGAGGAGTCGCTGCACGAAAACCTCGAGATCTGTCGCAAGTACCTGGCACGCATGGCCCGCATGGGCATGACGCTCGAGATCGAGCTCGGCGTGACCGGCGGCGAGGAAGACGGCGTCGACAACTCGGGCGTCGAGAACAGCAAGCTCTACACGCAGCCCTCCGAGGTGCTCGAGGCCTATGACGCCCTCTCGCCGATCGGGTCGTTTACCGTGGCGGCGTCGTTCGGCAACACGCACGGGGTGTATTCACCCGGCAACGTGAAGCTCACGCCCTCCATCCTCGACAGCTCGCAGAAGAAGATCGCCACCGATCGCAAGACGAAGGACGGCAAACCCGTCAACTTCGTGTTCCACGGCGGTTCGGGCTCGAGCGAAAGCGAGATCCGCGAGGCTGTTTCCTACGGCGTGATCAAGATGAACATCGACACGGACACCCAGTGGGCGTTCACGAGCCCGGTCAAGAAGTACATGGACGAGAAGTCGGCGTACCTCCAGAGCCAGCTCGGCAACCCCGAAGGCCCGGACGCGCCGAACAAGAAGTACATCGATCCGCGCGCGTGGGTGCATCTCGGTGAAAAGTCGATGACCGCGCGCCTGGTGCACGCGTTCAAGGATCTGAACGCCTTCGGCAAGTTCGCGTTCTGAAAGTTTTGCGGAGGACCACGGCAACAGCTCGCGAAAGCGGCTAAGCTCGGGGGCGTGCTGGCACGCCCCCCGTCCTTCGCGTCGCTCTGGTGGAGCTCGCTCGCGGGCCACTACTTCACGATCGTCCCGAATATCCTGCCGCACCTGCGGGCGTACGTCTCGCAGGTGGCAGGCGCCGGGCACGTGGCGCTGTCGTTCGCGCATGCTTTCGGAGCTGCGCTGGAGAACGAAAGCCGGCCCTGGCGAGGCCATGTATCGGATCCAGTGCTCGGAGACGTGGCCCTCGCGGGCCAGCTGCACGCGCCACCGGGCGCGACGCGCCTCGTCGTCTGCGTGCACGGCCTCGGTGGCAACAGCTCGAGCCCGTACCTTCTACCAGCGGCACGGCAGGCTGCAGAGCTCGGCTGGGCCTGCCTGCGGCTCGACATGCGGGGCGCCGATGGCAGCGGGGAAGACTTCTATCACGCCGCGTTGACCGCCGACCTGCACGCGGCGCTCGCCAGCCCCGAGCTCGCCGGCTACACGGACATCTATGTGATCGGGTATTCGCTCGGCGGTCACCTCGCCCTGCGCCTCGCTTCTGAGCCACACGACGCCCGGGTTGTCGCCGTGGCGGCGATCTGTTCGCCGATCGATCTGGCCCGCTCGGCCGCGGCCATCGATCGGCCTGCGCTGTGGCTGTACCGCCACTACGTGCTGCGCCAGCTCAAGCGCAGCTACAGAGAGGTCGCCCGCCGGCACCCCGTGCCGACGCCGCTCGAACGTGTGCTCGAGGTCCAGACGATCCGAGAGTGGGATGCCTGCACGGTGGTGCCGAGACACGGCTTCGCCAGCACGGCCGACTACTATACGCGCGCCAGCGCCGCCGGGCGCCTCGATGCGCTGCGTGTCCCCGCCCTGATGGTCAACACCGAACACGACCCGATGGTGCCAGCCGACAGCGTGCGCCCTGCCCTGCCGAGCGCCGCCCCACTCCTCACCGTACGCTGGTTGCCGAGCGGCGGCCACGTGGGTCTGCCCGTCAGCATCGACCTGGGTGAAGCAGCACCGCTGGGGCTCCAGCCGCAGGTTTTCGCCTGGCTCGAGCGTGCGGCGGCGGGCCGCAGGGCACACGAAAACCCGTAGGGAGAGAACCCGATCGAACTCGGCAGATCCTGGACTACCGAGTGGACCCGGGAACCCCGTATATCGTCATGGCGCCCCTGGATGGCGAGTCGCTCGCCGACCGGCTGGAGCGCGTGGAGCGACTCGGCCCCGTCGAGGCGGAGCTCATCATCCGCCGCCTCGGCTCGGTTTGCCTCGGACGCCGGCTCGGCAAAAAGCCGGGCTGAACCAGAAAAGGCCAGCAGCCACGGCGCATTCCCAGACGCGACGGTGCATGGCGCGAGAGGCTGACATGCTCCACATCGGAACGGCGCTGTCCCGCGTCAGGAACAGGCTTTTAATCCCCGACGCAACGCCGGATACACGAGGGATGGGCGATGGGCCGAATGCGGGTGCACGCCAGCGTTCGAGCAGACGCGGTGATAGACCCTGCGACGATGAGATCGTCTCGATGGTCGAGGGGTGCGCGGCAGGGCGGCAAGCGGCTCGTCTGCGTTCTGTCGCTGGGGCTGGCCGCACAGGGCTGCAGCATCGACGAGCGTGCCGGGGGGCTCGGCGTCAATTCAGTGGCGGGTTCGAACGGAAACGCCGGCTCTAGCGCGAGCGGTAACTCCGGCACGGGCGGAGGTGCTGCGGGCACGGGCAGCCCCGATGCCGGGCAGGAGCCGAACGGCGGAGGGTTGGCCGGCGGCAACGGTGGCGCAGCGGGCACCACGAGCGCCGGAGCGAGCGCGGACGCGGGCCTCACGAGCTGCGCCGAAAATACGACAGAGCCCTGTGGCCCCGAGCTCGAACAGGGCATCTGCAAGCTCGGCGCGCGTACGTGTACGGGCGGAGTCTGGGGGAGCTGTGTGGGCGCGGTGCTCGCGGCAGCGCGCGACTGCGCCTCCAGCGAGGACAACGACTGCGACGGGCAGCCCGACGATACGCTCGACGACGTGTGCACCGGCCCCCGCTGTGGCGACGGCAGCGTGCAGGCGGCTCGCGGCGAAGAGTGCGACGACGGGGGCACGCTCGCCGGCGACGGCTGCACACCCGACTGCCATGTGGCCCACGCTCCCGTCGGCGCCAGCGCCTTCGGCGGCGCCCACGCCTGCATGCTGCAGCCGAGTGGCGAGATTTTCTGCTGGGGGCTCAACTCGAGTGGTCAGCTGGGCAACGCCCAGACGGACAACGCCCTGCTCGGGCCCACCCGCGTGTTGCTCACGGAAAACGCTACCTTCGTGGCGGTGGGCCCCTCCAATGCCTGCGCGGTACACGGCGACGGCCTGCTCGCTTGTTGGGGGTTGTTTTTTCAGCCTCGGCCCACCGACATCGCGGGGCTCAGCGAGGTCACGATGGTCGCCCTCGCGAGCAACCAGGTGTGTGCGCTTCACCGAGGCGGCACTGTCAGCTGCGCGCCGAGCGAAGGCGCTTTTGCCGATATGGGTCTGACGAACGTGACTCAGATCAGCGCGGGCAATGGCCAGCTGTGCGCGCGGCAATCGGACGGAGCGCTACGCTGCTGGGGTTCGAACAACGCCGGCCAGCTCGGCACGGGAGAATTCACCAACCCCAGCCCGACGCCGCTCTTGTCCATTCCAACCAACGTCGCGGAGGTCAGCGCGGGAGGCGAGACGACGTGCGTGCGCCTCGCCGACGGAGCCACCCAGTGTTTCGGCGCCGGTCCTCTCGGCAATCGCACCGCCCCCACCTCGACGGCGACGCCCGAGTCCGTCGTGAACCTGCCGAATCCGCTGAAGATCGTAGCGGCGAGCAACAATCGCTGCGCGCTGCTGCCCGATCAGAGCGTCAGCTGCTGGGGTGTAGAGCCGCTCGGGGACGCCGACGGCCTCCCCGTCACCATCGACCTGCCCGGGCGCGCCGTCGAAATCGGCGCAGGCTCCGACATCGCCTGCGCCGTGCTCGAAGATCTCTCGGTCCACTGCTGGGGCCCGAACCTCTCCATCCTCGGCCTCGAGCTCGACCCCGCCGGCGCCCAGGTGCCCGTCGCATTGCCCCTGCCGTGAGGTGCCCCCCGGGGGGCCAGGGCCCACGAGGCGCGCGGTCACATCCGCTCGGTCGTACCGGGTTCACCAGCCCGACGCCCGCGCCTGGGAAAATTCAACCTGCGCGGCAGCGTGCCGCATCATCTCGCGACAACTGCGATCGTCCAACACGGCACGGAGGGATCCCCGGGATCCGAGTCATCAAACCGTCGGCGTGACGGCGAGCTTGGTGTGTTGCATGCCGCAGCCGCCGTGTGACAGGCTGAGCGCTCTCTCGCCAGGGCTTGCCGCCGCTGCCGAGCCGAAAGGTAGACACGCATGCTCCAGAGACGCCTCTTCGCTTCGCGCCGCCCCCTCGCTTGGGCCCGTACCGCCCTCACTTGTAGCGGTATCGTCGCGCTCCATGCCTGCAGCGCGCCCGGTAGCGGGGATTCCGCCGACGGCCCTCCGAGCTTCGTGGGCTCCGTCGCCGGCGCGCCCGGCGCAGCACCGCCCGCGGGCCCCGGATCGCCTAACCCCTCGGTCACACCCACGGCCAGCGGTGGCGAACAAAATCCCGCCAACGGAGCCCCCATTGCCACCCCACCCAGCACCGATGGAAACAATTCTGGCGCTGGCGGCTCCACGATGGTGCCCCCCGTCGGTGCCGCCGGGTCCCCCACTGCCGCCGGTGGCGGCACGGGGATGTTGCCGGGCGAGCCCCCACCGAATGGAGAACAGCCTCCGCCGGCGCCCGGAGATCCCTCGCCCGAGGAGATCACGACGTTCTTCCAAAGCTTACCTTGCGGAGCGCAGTACACGGCCCTGGGAGACGGCGGCTGGCAATTCTGTTTGAGGTTAGCCGACGGTGGCGCCGCGTGCGCGCGTGGGACGGCAGCTTTTGAACGCGTCGCGTTTGCGGGCGGAGCGGCGGTCACCGATGTTGCGCAGGTCAGCGGCCAGCGCGACTCCGCCGTGGGCGTGGTCACCACCGCTGGCGCTCTGCACGTCGGCGGCATCACCAGCATCAGCACGACTCCGCTCATCGCTTCTGGAGTCGTCAACTACAGTGGCGGCTTCCACGCTTCCGTTGCACTCGTCGAGCAGGGCGACGGCTTCGGTATCGCGAGCTGGACTGACAACGGAACGCCAGCGCCGGTCGTGCTCCCCAACGGCGCGCAGCCGATTCAAGTGTCGGCCAACTATGGCCTGGCCTGTGCGCTGAGTACTGCGGGGGACGTGTACTGCTGGGACGCTGGCGGCAATCACAGCCTGCCACTGACGGCGGCGCCGACGCTCATGCCGCTCGCGCGCGCCGTGCAGATGATCTCGGTTGGCCAAAATAGCGTCTGCGGCGTCAGCTTCGACGGCACGCTCGAGTGCCAGGCAGCCTGGTACGACAGCCCATTTTTGCCGACCGAAGGCTCTGCACCCAACTTCCAGGTTCGTCAGAGCTCGTTCCCGGCGGTGAGCTCCGTCCACGTGGGTTTCGGTCAGGGCATCGTCGTGCGCGCCGACGGCACCGCAGCCTTCCTCGGCGGCGGTATCGTGCCCCCCAACGACAACCCGGGTGAGCCATTCACTGGCGTCAGCAACATCGTCGCTGCGGGTGGCGATCGCGGCAGCGCGTGTGTCTTGACCAGCAACGGCTCCGTGTTCTGCCGCAGCGGCAACGCCGTCGCCCCGGCCACGCTGAATGGAGCCGCCCTCACGGCCCAGGCAGCAGCCTGTCCGCTCTGAATTTCATTACTCCAGCCCCCGCGCGCCGCGACTGATGCCGGCGCGCGCGGGTGGCCTCGAGTAATCGCGGCCGCGCTTGCCGCGTCATTCGAGGTAGTAGTGCTGGAGGGGCTGCAGGGCGTCGTCCAGCTCGTAGACGAGGGGGGCGCCCGTCGGGATGTTGAGCTCGACGATATCGGTGTCGCTCACGGAGTCGAGGTGTTTGATCAGGGCACGCAGGCTGTTGCCGTGGGCGACGATCAATACGCGCTGGCCGCTGGCGAGCGCCGGCCGGATGTGGGACTCCCAGTACGGCAGGAAACGGCGCACCGTATCTGCCAGCGACTCGGTCGTCGGGATTTCGTCGGGTGCGAGCCCGGCGTAGCGGCGGTCTCGCCCCGGCCAGTTGGGGTCGCTCGAATCGAGCGCCGGAGGCGGTGTTGCGTAGCTGCGCCGCCAGATCTTGACCTGCTGGTCGCCGTGTTTGGCGGCCGTCTCTGCCTTGTTCAGGCCCTGCAGAGCGCCATACATTCGCTCATTCAAACGCCAGCTGCGATGCACCGGGACCCAGGCTTCGTCGAGCTCTTCGAGCGTGATCCACAGGGTCTTGATGGCGCGCTTCAATAGAGACGTGTACGCCACGTCAAACTCGAAAGCGTGTGCCTTCAGCAGCTGGCCCGCCTTCCGGGCCTCTTCGAGGCCGAGCGGGCTCAATGGAACGTCGACCCAGCCCGTGAAGCGATTCTCCTCGTTCCAGGCGCTCTGCCCGTGCCTCAATAAGACCAACTTCTTCATTCGAGCCTCCTCGAATGAGCGATACACCAGGTGAGGTTACAAAGGCGCGTCAGACCTGCGAGCGTGAGGAGCGGCAACATTTTCGCCCCGCTGGTTCGCGGCAGCGCGCCCCGGCGCCTCGTCCATGCTCGTCGTCAGCGAAGGAAATCGTAGATGGCGCGCGCGCGATCGCGCCGCGCATGTTCGACCTCGGGCTCATCGGCAAAGTGATCGGTGAGCCCGATGGTCTTGTTCAGATCGAGCACCACCGGTTGGCCGTCGGTGAGCACGTAGTCGATCTTGCCGTAGTCGAGCTTCAGCTTCTGCCGGAAGGCGCGGAGGCGTGGATCGGGCGCGAGCGGATGTAGGCGCGTCGCTGGGCCGCTCTTGACGATCGGCTCGGGAGAAGTCACCAGAAAAAACGACTCACGATCGCCGAAGCAATGGTACGTGCGCACGGCGTAGTCGCTCCCCACGCGTTCGGGCACGAACCGCTCCACCACCAGGTTGGGGTCACACCAGATCGGAACGGGGACGTGTTTGGGGGAGGCGTAGATATGATAACCCCAGCTGCCCGTCAGCATCCGGAAGTAGAGGCGCCGGGCGCGGTGGTAGAGCCGATACGCGCGGCTGGGGTGTTTGCCACTCTCCGGGCTGCCGCCGAAGTTGAAGTTGCTCTTGACGATGACGGGGCCCGAGTAGCCGCCGCCGCGGGAGACCATCAACGTGCTGAACGTGCGTTTGCGGATGTCGCGCACGTGCTGGTTGATCACCACGGGGTAACGCCGGGCGAAACTCGTGACATTGTCCGGCACCACCGACAGATCGATGTGCAGAAACAACACGTCTGCCGGCACGAAGCTGCGGGTGCCCCGCAGGTAGTGGACGAGGATGCCATCCTCTCTCCAATACCGGGCGAGCTTCGAAACCACGTACTCGTCGGGCTCTTCATGCTCCGAGAACAGGATCGCGACGCTGCGCTGCGACCGGGAAATGGTCATTGTTTTTGACGATAGACCATCAGGCGCCTGCTCTGCCACAACCTCGAGAGGGCGCCCACGGAACGCCGGGATGCCAGCGGCAATTCCTCGGGCGCGCTCCGAGCGCTCACCAGTGATTCACCGGCGCAACGCCTTGACCGAGTTGCCTTTGAGCGCTGCCGCCAGGCGCTCGCCGGCGGCGCTCGTGTTGCCCGCGAGGGCTCCGCGACGATGGTCTGCCTGGTGAGGCGACCCAACGCGGCCAGGTTTTCCTTCGATCCTGGCTGTGGAGAGCACCGGTTCCGTCCGGCCTGTACGCGAACCTGAACATCCATGCTGACGCGCCCCGCCGTGCTACACCGGACCGGTGGCCGCGCGCCTCTCGCGTGCGGAGAGCGTATGCTGCGGCGGGAATCGCTCCGGGTGGAGCCTCCAACGAAAGGGTGCATG
>WUUC01025112.1_pt1 | contig 10011 bp, 9 predicted proteins | sample 6278441 | NCBI WGS metagenome assembly WUUC01 (sample SAMN13675441, study PRJNA597444) | soil metagenome | isolation source: soil | place: USA: Washington | collected 2017-10 | reverse complement strand
TTGAAGATGAACTCCTATCGTCGGTCTTCGACGCCGTAGATACGGGCCTCATCGTGCTCGATGGCAGCATGCGGGTGGTTGCTTGGAACGCGTGGTTTGCTTCGGCAAGCGGGATCTCCTGTCATGAGGCTGCCGGACGACAGTTGAATGAGCTGTTCCCGAGAGCGGTCTCGCCTGGACTCAAATCTGCCATCACGGACACTTTGGAGGCAGGCTCCTCAAGGCTCCTGACCCATTCCCTGCACCCGTTCATCCTGCCGCTGCAAACCCGCTCCGGCGGACAGCTCATCCACAACGTCTCCGTGCGCCCGCTGGGAGCGCCGCCCGATCTCCGATGTCTCGTGCAGATCGTCGATGTTACGGTTGCGGTCCAACGCGAACAGGTTCTGCGCGAGCGGCAGAACGCGCGCTACGATGCCGTGGTGAACAGCGCTCCGGATGCGATCCTCACGCTCGATGCTCAAGGCGTCATCCAGCTTGCCAACCCCGCTGCCGCACGGGAGTTCGGGTATGCTCTCCGCGAGCTCATCGGCCTGGAGATGAGCGCGCTTCTGAATGTGCCGGAGACATGGAATGAACTCTGGACAAGTGTCCTGGCAGGAAACGTCATGCACCGTCCCCTGGAAGTCACGGCCAAGCGCAAGGACGGGTCGATCAGTTTTCTGGAGGTTTCCGCCGCGCGCTGGCAGAGCGATACGCGCATTTTCGTGACGGCCATTCTGCGCGATGTGAACGAGCGCCGGGCGGCCGAGGAAGCGCTGCGGCACCTGAACCAGACCTTGGAAGAGCGTGTCGAGGAGCGGACACAGGAGCTTCTGAAAGCCGAAGAGCAGCTTCGCCAGGCTCAGAAGATGGAGGCGGTCGGGCAACTGACAGGCGGAATTGCCCACGATTTCAACAATCTCCTTGCGGGCATCGTCGGCTCTCTCGACCTGATGCAGACCCGCATTACGCAGGGCCGTACGGAGCATGTCGGGCGCTATGCCAAGGCGGCGATGAGCTCGGCGCAGCGGGCCGCTGCACTCACTCACCGCCTGCTCGCCTTCGCGCGCCGGCAGCCGCTCGATCCGAAGCCGGTTAATGCCAACCAGCTCATCGCCTCCATGGAGGATCTGCTCCGCCGAACCATCGGTCCGCTGCATGCCCTGGAGATCGTCACGGCAGGCGGCTTGTGGACGACCCTGTGCGATCCCAACCAGCTCGAGAGCGCCATCCTGAACCTTGCCATCAATGCGCGCGATGCCATGCCGGACGGCGGCACGCTCACGATCGAGACGGCGAATGCCTCCCTCGACGATGCCTATGCGGCGGCTCACCTTGACGTCACGCCGGGACAGTATGTGGCAATCTGCATCACGGATACTGGCATGGGCATGCCACCGGACCTGATCGAGCGCGTCTTCGAGCCCTTCTTCACCACGAAGCCTATAGGCCAGGGCACCGGGCTGGGGCTCTCAATGGTTTACGGCTTTGCCAAGCAATCCGAGGGACATGTCAAGATCTACTCGGAGGTGGGACAGGGCACGACGATCAGAATCTATCTGCCGCGGCACCGTGGCGCCGCCCAGGAGGAGCCGTCCACGACTTCCCTGACCGAGGTTCCTCGGGCGGAGGCGGGCGAGACGGTGCTGGTGGTCGAGGACGAGCCCGTCATTCGAAACCTGATCGTCGAAGTGCTCCAGGATCTGGGCTATCGCGCTCTCGAAGCCTCGGACGGTCCCGCAGGCCTCAAGATCCTTCAGTCGCGGCAGCGCATCGACCTGCTCGTAACGGATGTCGGCCTGCCCGGGATCAACGGGCGACAACTTGCCGATGCGGCGCGAGAGACGCGGCCTCACCTGAAGGTGCTTTTCATCACGGGCTACGCTGAGAACGCCATACTGGCAAACGGCTTTCTCGATCCAGGGATGGAGATGATCACCAAGCCCTTCGCAGTTGAAGCCTTGGCAACTCGCATTCGGAGTATCATCCAGGGCACGAGGTAAGTGAATTTGTCTCCGGCCACAAACGGGCGATAGCTTTTAGGATTGAAAGGTCTGTTGTTGGCACGAAGCGGAAATAAACTGAAGGTTCGTTGTTGAGACTAAAGCAGACGGAGAGCATATGTCCTAAATGATCTCTTTGGGATTGGCCGCGGTGGGAAAATCCACCGGCGGCCGATTCATTCCTCGCCTCAGAACGGCGGATCACTTTCAGGAAGACGACGGATAGCATCCATTCGTTCGATGTAATCGAGTTGCTGCGAGATTTCTTTGGCCTCACGGTATCGAGCTACCACCCGCGCGAGCGCGTTGGTCAAATCCACGGCGCTCGGCCCAACAATGCTCGTGAGAGTTCCAACCAGGACACGGGCATAGTCGATCTCGGCCGTGCCCGGCTCGGACGCCCCGAAGCCGACAGTGCCAATGTCAATCAAGGTATTCAACGTTTTCACCGTAGCGCAAACATCTTCCTTGGTGAGCACTTCGCCCATGACCGTGGCACTGAGCACGGTTCCCACGTAGTCTTCGCTGACGAAATGCGCGTGCTCCTCCAGCCGTGCCTTGACGTTGCGGCTCGTGCGGTCGCTCGCAGGAAGCGCGTGATAGGTGTCGATGATCAATTTCCAGTCCATGGTAGGTCTCCATAGTTGTGAGGGATAGGTAGAGGATCGCTGGGCGAATCCGGTGGATCGCGGTTACGCCTGAATGGCCTGCCCCCCATCTTCAAAGACCTGAGGGCTGCTGCTCGACATGTGCTGGGATTTCTGCGCCAGCAGCGGACCGCTCGCCATCGACCTCAGTGCTTTCTCCAGTTCGGCTCGAGCCAATTTCGTACGCGCGGCTCTCCATTCCTTCCAGCACTGGTCGTGCACCAACGCATGGCCGTCACAGGCAAGCACTGGCAGGAGCGTGTTGCCGGGCTGCTCGTGAAGTCCGCAGTGAACGCAACCGCGGCATGGATCCGAGGCTGAGACCGGATTAAGGCAAAGCCACTGGGCGACGGCATCGCCAAACGCCTGACTCTCGGCATCCGCACGCGGCAAGCCCCCATCATGCTCGCGAATACCAGCGCGTTCATCGAAGTACGCCTGCCAGTCGGCCGCATCCCAGCCTGGCTCGTCCGCCGGTGCCCGAAGCAGCGACAGCAACTCGGCCTTGTTCGCACGCAGTTGAGACAGAAGCTCATCCGTGAGCACATCCGCAGGTGCGTCGACAATCAGTTTGGAGCCGTCCGCTTCCAACTTCACGCCACGTTGTTCAAGGTCATGGAGGAGGATGGCGCCCACAGCACAATCCTCCGCCGTTCGGGAACCGGCTCCTGAGCCGAGGGAGGGGGAGGGGTGGTATCCTCCACCATATGAGTTGCAACCGTGCAACCCTTCGGCGCAGAACGGTTGTTGCTCAAAGCCCTCGCGAGCACATCGGGATGCGGCAGCACGGGATGCTCGGCCGGAAGCGGCTCCGCGAGCACATAGCGGGCCGGTTTCCCTTTCGAGGTCTCCTCATTGCGGATGTAGCCCCGTCTCTGAGCCGTTTGGCAGCGGCGGGACGCAGCAGACTTGTCGAGCCCATGCGCCTGCGCAACCACCAGAACAGTCGCTGATCCGGCCTGTGCCGCGATACGGCCGACCAGTTTGACCGTCTCACCGACGCTATCCGGAACGCTCGCCTGGACGCCGTCAGCAATGGATTCCGCCACAAGCGCATACACCGCCGCGAAATCCTGGAGGGTTGCGATCACGCGGCCTGTCTCATCCCGCTGGCGGGTGGCTTGGTGAAGCAGGGCGTGAGCCCGGATCAGGTTGAGCAGGACCTTGATGTCGCGGCGCAGGCGCACCGCCACGGGTGGGATCAGCTCAATCAGTTCCCGGGCGAATGGAATCGTCACGGCTGTTTGACCGGACGCAATCCACTGCTGCAAAGCCAGCCACGGCTCGCGTTTGACTTCGACACTCTTATCCTCGTCGGCCAGCGCCCGAAGGATCGCACGCGTCTGCTCCCGGCCATCGGCCAGAGTGAGCGAAATCAGCCGGGTCTCGTTCTCCGGGTGCAAGCCGTCGCGGGTGGTGGTGACGATCAGCCCCGTTGGGCCTTCCCGCTTGATCAAGCGAGCGCCAAGGCCCTGCGCCGTCTTTTCCACCGTCTCGTAGCGTACGCAGCCTTCGCTCAAGAGCGAGCGGATCAAGTAGGACGTGGTCTCGCCACTCATGCCCTCGGCCTCATACAGGACGAGCATGCGATGCTGGAGCGGCTCCTCACCATAAGCCAGCGCCCGCTCCGACATGGCCGTGAGGGCGTAATAGGCTTCATCCGGAAAGAACGAGAGCACCTTCTCGACCAGGAAGCTCTTGCCGGCCGAGGAGGGGCCTTTGACGGCCACCGAGATCGGTCTGTCGAGCAGGCGGCTCGTGACAGCGAGATACAGAAGCATTCCCTCCTGCTCCACACCCACGACACCGGCCCGGAGCAGTTCAGCGGCGAAGCGGGAAAGGATATCGGGAGAGGTCGCAAGATCGTGGCACGAGATCCAGGCCGCCTCACGCGCAGCGTCCTGCTGCTTTTCAAGCTCCGCCGTCCAGGGGACCGACACATCGAGGGCCGCCCGCCAGTGCTGCTGAAAGCGTTCCGGATCCGGATCAGCGACATGCATTTCGCTCGGATCCTTGAACCCGTCGAGGCGCACCAGCCGGATGCGGTCCCGCAGAGCCGACCTGCTGACCCAGGCCAGCATGGTCTCGCCGCCGTGATCCGGCTCGATCACGACGTAGATCGTCCCATACGAGGCGAGGTGATGAGCGTCCCGGCCCTCGTTCCAATTGCCCGCGCCAGGCAGCCCGACGGCATTGATGCCGTGGTGCCAGAGCGTATGGCAGTCGCTCTCGCCTTCCACCACTACGATGAACGGCTCGGGCTGCATCCGCCAGAGGCCGTAGAGGAGGGGCTTTGAGCCACTCTTCCAGCGAAAGCGGTTGTCGCCGTGCTCGTTCTTCCTGAGGGCTATGCGGAAGCGAACAGCGGGCTCGCCGCCGCACGTATCCCGGTAAGGGATGCGGACCGCAGGAGCATCCTGGTAAGAGATCTCCGAAAGGCCAAGCTCCTTCAGGAAAGCCTCCGGCGGGCGCTTGGCTTCGGCGTATGCGTAAAGCGTGCAGCCCAGCGGTTGCACGGTTGCAGGTGCAAGGACGGGGATATCAGCCCCCACCCCCTCCTCGGTGTTCATGCTCTGGAGATTGGGCAGGTCGCTCATGGCTACAGGCCCAGTTCCCGAGTAACGCGGCGAGCGGCTTCGGCCTGCGAGAGGCCGAAGACGTAGGCGGCGAGGGAGATGACGTCGCCGCCCCTGTCGCCGCTCGCGAAGTCGGCCCAACGATCCGTGTGGATGTTGATCTTGAAACTGCCGGGCGTGCGATCGTTGCGACGGGGGTTGAGGGCGACCCACTCAGCCCCCTCACGGTGTCCGTGCGGCAGCCAGCGCCGGAGGAGAGCAGGAAGGGCCGACAAGGCGACCCAGTTGATCCTGGAAAAGTCGATGGACTTCTGCGCACGCATCAGGCGACCTCCCTCGAACGGGAGTTGATCCAGGTGATGAGATCCTCCACCCGCCAGCCCAACTTGCGGCTGCTGAGGCGGATCGGCGATGGGACGATGCCGCTGCGGTACAGACGGCGGAAGTGCGGAATGGAGAAGTTCAGAAGAGCCGCCGCCTCGGCCGTATTCAGCACGCGATTTCGGGCGAGGTCGGGCGAAAGTTTCTCGAAGAAGTTCGTCATGTTTCGGGCTCCTAAAGCTCCTGCACTGTGGAGAGCTTTCGAGCCCTTGAACTACCTTAGGAGATCATCAGGACGGCATGACGAAACCTACTGAAAGTTGAGATATGGTTTCGTCACCCCAAGCCAGCTGGGTCCGTCTTTAACAAGAGTCGTAAGGTGTTGATCATTCAGTTCAGACAGGAAGTGCCGCAGGGCCCCGACAAAGACCGGAGCCTCTGCATCTTCTTTCCAATCGGACCACGCGGCGGAGGCGAACCGAAGAAATGGATTTTTGCTCTCGTCCGGACTCGCTCCTGGTCGACGTCCCACGAGAAAGATCCACCCCTCGGCAAGGATCCGCACGAATTCCCGTTGATCCGGTCGTCCAGGGTTCTTCCGTCCGGCAAGAAATTCGCGTCGACGGCGCTCCGCATCGGCCGCCACTTGCTCCGCCAAGGCTTGGGCTCGCTGCAGCGTTCCAAGATCCTCTTGGGCTTGCAATTTCATCCTTGATCGAACACCTGCTGACAGGCCGCCAATGCGCGTGTTGACAAGGCTTCTGACAAGATCGACTTCCTCCAAGGCTGGAGAATGGGCCTGCAACATCGCACCGAGCGCGCCTGCAGCCTCCTTGGCCTTGTCACGCTTCCGCTCCCATCTCCACTCCCAGTCAGCCCGGGGAGGATTATCTTCAGCTGCCGACACAGCAGCAAGAATGGAGACTTCCAAGCAGCGTCGGCCGACGTATATCGCGTCCTCGCGCAAATTCTCCCGGATGCAGGGGGGCGTAGATCTGGAGAGGAGTTGCTTTAGTTCGGCATCGATGAGCAACTGCTGTTCGGGGTCTAGCACCTTGCTCGGTACAGGGTTGTCGGCGCTTGTGCGTGATGGCCCTCGATCAGTCACGGCTATCCTCCTGTAAAACGGATGTTAGATGATCCGCCCATAGCTGGAGAGCCTTGCGTTTCTCGTTAGAGTAGGTGGCCCGGTTATAGATACCGGCCACACCCGCCTTGTGCCCGGAGATATGGTTGAGGATCGCCTCAATGACATGAGGCAGGGTGCCGTGATCGGCCAAGCGAGTCGCCGTCCGCCGTAGGTCGTGGAGGCGCCAAGGGCGTACGACAGCCTCGGCTTTGGCGATACGGCTATCCAAGCGAGTCTTCGACCAACCACTAAATCCGGCCAGGCCATCGCCTAAGACAAACTCACGGCCTTGGCGGCCTGGGATGCTCCCCAGGATTTGCAAGTCTATATCACTGAGCGGCACCTCGTGGGTTAAGCTATTCTTTGTGCGCTCACGCGGGATCGCCCATATTCCCCTGTCGAGGTCCAACTCCGACCACATCATACCTGCGACCTCCTCGCAACGTTGACCGGTCAGGACCAAAAGGCTGGTCTGCTCCTGGTGAAAAGTTCAGACGCTGTTAATTCAGTGTTGATTTTAGGCTATCTTCGGACTCGAAGCGAATTTTCGCGACCGCGACAACGACCACGATGAGCAAGGCGTTCAGGATGACGCCAGCGGAGCTGAAAAGGGCGATCGCCACGATGTCGCTGGAAAACACGAGGAAGCCCACAGCGAGCGCGGCCACCCGGATCAGGATGGACAGAACCTCATAGCTCAAGAAATAGCCCTGCAGTTTCAGCACCGGAATTGCCCCAACGCTTGGTCGATTGACGAAACCAAAATAGGACCAAAGGGCAAGCCATCGTGCGTAGTTCCCGGCCTCACGCCACTCCTCACCAAAGACCAAGGCAAATATCCATGGTGCCGCCGCAACGATAAGTCCGAAGGGAGCGAAGCCAATTGCTGCGAGTGCGACGGTGGCCTTGATGATGAGCCTGTCACAGCGCTCACGATTCAGCGCGGCCTCATTGATCCTCGGATAGAAGACGTCAGTGACGGATTTTCCAATTAGCGCTGTCGGCATCCCAAGCACCGACCTGCCTAGGGCGTAAAACCCTGCGGCAGCCGGGCCCGAGTATGCGGCCAGCAGCAAGACAGGCAGGCTTTGGGACAGCGCGTTGATGAGAACCTGCGGCGACCTGTACAGCGCGAAGTCATAGTGGCGCTTTGCGAGCTCCTTCAGAGAGGGACGATCCCGCGGAGAGTCGGCCTGCGCCCTGTCTTGCCGGGCTGCCGGGAACAGCATGGCTGCCTGAAGAGCGGTTCCCAAAGCAGTCACAGTTAGCAATGTGGTGGCATAAGGGGCCAGGAGGCCGGTCGAAACCTTCGCCAAGTTCAAGACAATCGCGTGCGCGACTGAGACCTTGGCAGTGACACCGAACCGTTTTTTCCTGATCAGCCATTGGGTCACGACGCTCAGGCACGTTGAGAGGAACATCACGACGGGGGTCAACATCATGAACTCGGAAACGGCCTGCAAACCTGAAAGCGACGTGATCGGCTCGCGAAACAGCAGCAAAACCGCAGCGGCAAGCGCTGAGACGATGCCAGCAATGATGAGCGACAGGCGCGCCAGACCCCATGCATCCGAGTCGTTCTTCGGCAACACGATGGCCAGCGGGTAGCTGAGGGCTGCAACAGGCGCGACGACTGCAACGACAGCCATGAATATTCCCAGCACGCCGAATTCTTCCGGCCCGTACAGGCGGGTCAGCAAGGGAGCAAACGCCATCGTGATGGCCTGTGCTCCGGCCGTCCCAGTGAGGACGACCGCCACGTTGCGAGCGAATGATCTGCCGCTCAAGGACCTGAGGTTCGAAATAACCGTCGCCACCTGCATGAGCTTGGCGGGAAAGGACTGAGCGGCTTCGCGCACGTCGTCGTTCCTTGCAGCATAGAGGTCGTGAAGTAGGCTTTTGTCAGTGCCGGTTCACGTTCGAGCCGCGGGACGGCCGTCGGCGCTGACTGGCTCTAGCCGAGGGATTGGACCGACCTGCCCAGACTTCCGGCTAATCCGTCCTCGTAACGTGTATCGAGGCTGAGCGGAGCCTTGGAGCGCAGCGCATTGAGGCGGACAAAGGCGGTTATCGCACTGTCGAATTCGTCCCAGACATTGACCCCCATCGGCTCCGGAATGCCCATCCTTTGCCGTGCGTCGAAGGTGTGCCACATACCGAAATCCCCCCGCCGGCGAACGCGCTCGGGGGGTGATTGTATGGTCGGATAGACGTTGACGTCGGTAAAGACCGCAGCTCCATCGGAGGCGCGCCGCAGATAGTCTACGGCAAAATAGTCCAGCCCCAGAGCCTGGGCGATCATCCTGATCTGCCGCTGCTCTTCCTCCGAAACGTCGAAAACATATTCGATGTCTGATGCATGCTGGAAGCAAACGTTCCAATGGCGGGAGACGAAAACCTCACTGGGGCGGACCATTCCAGCGAGATAGTGAGCGCGGTAGCGACGGAAGAGACCGTCAGGGCCTCTTGAATCGACGAATTCAAATGCGCCTGCCCCGGCGCGCGGTCCATCGTACAATGCGAGCACTTTGGGCGCTCCCTGGCAAGCGCTCGCCTTATAGACGACCTGCACCTTGCCAATATCGTCTTCGGTAAAGGTGTGACGCGGCACACAAACACCGGCGCTGGAGAGACGCTGGAAGGCATCCTGCGCATGATAGGAGTTGTAGGTTGCAGGAGCATTGATGATGGGGGTGCCGGATCGGGCAGATGTCCGGATCCGTCGTTCGAGTTCAGCCTGATGCTTCGGCGGCAGCGGGTCCTGGCTGTACACCCAAATCACGTCGGCACGGGATAAATCCCCATTGACCGCCACCGAGCAACGCTTACTGCCGCGATTGATGGCCCAGGCGGTGAGTGGCCCGAAGGATAATCCGTTGCCTCCGATCTCAAGGAGGCAGATGTGGATGTCCTTACTTGTCCGCTTCTGCGTTAACCTCCGAGCCCAGCTCAAGGGCCCATGGCCTAATCCGATCTTCTCCGCTGGAATCCCAAGCAAGCCCCAGAACCACTGCAGCGACCAGTCCGTGATATATGCTTGAGCGAGGCGTGCTTTCCTGGGCAGGCGACTGGCGTAATACGTGATGCCGCGAGCTTGGGGAATTCGAGTGTCAGCCTCAAGAATACTCATGCCATCTTCCAAGGTTTGTCAGATCACAAGAGTATAGGAAATCAGAGAAGTCTGTCTTGCGCAGCTGACGAGGTGCTACACAAAAGCCACATTATGATCACGAAGATTTCTGGCGCTATTCGTTAGGATGCTTTCGTAATTATTGAGTAGCTGCGGAAAAGTCGCGATGTGACCAAAAAGAGTTATATTCCTTATCACTCAACCATCGCAAAGTGTTTGGGAG
>WUUC01023007.1_pt1 | contig 10011 bp, 10 predicted proteins | sample 6278441 | NCBI WGS metagenome assembly WUUC01 (sample SAMN13675441, study PRJNA597444) | soil metagenome | isolation source: soil | place: USA: Washington | collected 2017-10 | reverse complement strand
AGGTGGTTGCCCTCGGCGGTGTGGTTGTAGACGACGTCGAGGATGACCTCGATGCCCGCCTCGTGCAGCGACTTCACCATCTGCTTGAACTCGGTCACCTGCTGCCCGCACGTGCCGCTCGAGCTGTAGCCGCAGTACGGGGCCATGTACCCGATCGAGTCGTAGCCCCAGTAGTTGCGCAGCCCCTTCTCGACCAGCGTCTGCGGATGGACGAAGTGGTGGACGGGGAGGAGCTCGACCGCGGTGACGCCGAGGAGCTGGAGGTGCTCGACGGCCGCATGGTGCGCGAGCCCCGCGTAGGTGCCGCGGATCTCGTCCGGGATGCCCTCGTGCGTCACCGTGAAGCCCTTGACGTGCGTCTCGTAGATCACGGTGTCGTGCCACGGCGTGCGCAGCGGCGCGTCGTCGCCCCAATAGAAGGAGCCGTCGACGACGACCGACTTCGGCATCCGGGCCGCGTCGTCGCGCTCGTCGAAGGAGAGGTCGTCTTCGCCCATCCGGTAGGCGAAGACCTCCGGCCCCCAGTCCACGTCGCCGTCGATCGCGAGCGAGTAGGGGTCGAGCAGGAGCTTCGACGCGTTGAAGCGAAGCCCGTCCTGCGGTTTCCAGGGGCCGTGCACCCGGTACCCGTAGCGCTGCCCGGGCCCGATCCCGGGCACGTACCCGTGCCAGCAGTGCGCGGAGGTCTCGGGAAGGTGAACGCGCGCCTCCATGCCGGAGTCGTCGAACAGACACAGCTCCACCGCGTCCGCATTCTCCGAGAAAAGCGAGAAGTTGGTACCGCCTCCGTCCCAGGTAGCCCCAGGCGGGAAGGGACTCCCAGGCCAGATCTCCATCGTCGAAGAAGATATGCCCCGCAGGGTGACTCCCTTAACCACGCACGCAGCGAGTATCGAGAGTCGATGAGCGAGCGGTTGCCACGGTCGACTCCGGTGGCCCGCCGACGCGGGTGTGCCGAGCACCCGACTCGGTCTTTTCGATGCCCTCGTACCAGTTCAGAAGATTTTCTGAACGACCGCGCGACAGCGCGACTGCCGATGTTGTCGCGCACTCCGATCGCTTTTCCTGAGTCACCCGCGGTGGGCTAGAGGACGCGCAGGGCTTGGGCCTCGTCCCGTTCCCGTCGCGCGCAATAGGTGTCCCGCCAGGGCGCGAAGCGTGAACTCCGGGAGCGCGCTCGGTCCGTCCCATGCATCGCGGACCGCACCACTCGACAGCAGGTCCGCAGCGACGCGCCCGCTGTCCAGGAACGTCTGCCTGACCGAGACGACGCGCGTCAGGGCGCGGCGCCCACTAGGTCCAGACGGCCCTCCCATTGCACCGTTCCGTTCTTCTCCTCGTTGCCGTCCTTGGGCTCCAAGGTGATCTCTAGATATGGGTACTCCGCGGGATCGACGCCGACTGGGAAGTTGTGGACGGTGTCCTCGTCGCCGGCAGTGAACGTGCCGCACGACACGCGTCCGTCCGGCCCGATCATCCACACCTCGTAGTAGTAGCCCTCCGGCGCGGGCGGCACGACGCCGTCCATCACGACCTTGTACGAGGCATCGCCGTATCGCACGAGCTCGACCGTCGTGTCCGCGGGCGGCTCCGGCGACCCGTCGAGGTCGACGAGCTGCATCGTCTGTCCCTGGGGACCGAAGTCGTCGCGCATCCGGTCGGCTTGCGACCGCCAGTTGATCCCGAGAACGCCGAGCACCACGGTCGCAACCCCGAGAGCGGGCACCAGGACCGTCGTGGCCCGCGAGCGGCGCGGCCCCAGCACGCCGGCCCGGTCGAGAGCCGCGCGTTCGAGGTCGTAGGGAGGGTCGACCGCGAGCGGCACCTCGGAGGCCAACCGCCCGACGCGATCGAGAGAGACGAGAGCGAACACGTCCTCTTCGAGCTGCGCGCCGGGGGAGTGTTCCAGTGGAGCATCGACGAGGAGCTTGTGCACGGAACCGACGTGCGCGAGCTCACCACGGCATGCATCGCACGAATCGACGTGGCGCCGCACCTCCTGCGCGGCCCCCGGGACAAGCTCGCCCATGAGATAGGAGTGGAACTCGAGCCGGACCTCGTCGCAGCGCGTCATACGGTTCCCTCGGAGACGATCCCGCGCTCGGCGAAGATCGCGCGCAGCTTGCGCAGCCCCGCGTACAAGCGCGTCTTCACCGTCCCGAGCGGGAGGCCGAGCTCGACCGCTATCTCGGCTTGCGTCATCTGGTTCGCGTATGCGAGCTCGACCACACGCCGCTGCTCTTCCGGCAGCAGCGCGACCGCCCGCGCCACCTCCCACGCACGCCAGGCCCGGTCCTCGTCCCACGGAGCGGCCTGCTCGACGGGGTCCGCGACCGGCAGCGGCGCGCGGGCTCGGGCGCGGGCGAGATCGGCTGCGACGTTGCGCGCGATGCCGAAGATCCACGAGCTGGACGCCCCGCGCTCGGGGTCGTACTTCCCCGCCCTCCGCCACACACGCAAGGTCACCTCCTGCACCAGCTCCTCCGCCAGCTTCGGATCGTTCAGCCACCTGATGCCGAGTGCGTACAGCGGCCGCTCGAACGACCGGTACAACGCCCGAAGGGCGTCGACGTCGCCGCGCGCTACCGCGACCAGCAACTCGTCTTCGTCGGTCCGGAGTGCGTTACCTCCGGGGACTGCAGTCCCCATTACCCCTCCGTGGCAGGGAAAGGTTTGCGTCGTTCGGCCTCTTAGTCTCGCAGAGGCCCGGTGTTACTCTGCGGGCGATGCCGACCGCAGATCCCGCTTCGCTCCACCGGCTCCTGGAGCTCCAAGCCGAGGACACGGCGATCAAGAGGATCGAGGAGCGGCGCGCGTCCCTGCCGGAGGCCCAGCGTCTGGACGAGGTCACGGCCGCGCTCGCCGAGCTCGACGCAGATCTCGAGATCGCGCGCAAGCAGCACGACGAGGTGGTGCGTGAGGTCGCGCGCCTCGAGGGCGAAGCCGGGCTCCTCGACCAGAAGATCGCTCGCGAGGAGCAGCGGATGTTCTCGGGCGGGGTGTCGAACCCCAAGGAGCTGTCCGCGCTGCAGGCCGAGGTCGAGTCGCTCAAGCGCAAGAAGACCTCGTTGGAGGACGAGCTGCTCGAGGCGATGCTGGGGCGCGAGCAGGCGTCTTCGACGATGGAGGGCCTCGCGAAGGAGCGTGAGGAGATCGCGACCGAGGTGGCGGAGCTGACCACGGTCGTGGGAAGCCTCACCGGCGAGATCGCCGGGGAGATGCAGAAGCACACGTCGCTGAGAGTGGAGGCCGCGGGAGCCATTCCCGCCGACCTCTTGACGCTCTACGAGCGGATCCGCGCGGCCAAGGGAGGCGTCGGGGCCGCGGCGCTGGAAGCGGGAACGTGCCTCGGCTGCCACACGAAGCTGCCGCAGCGGGAGCTCGAACGCATGCGCGCCGAAGGCGGCCTCCAACGCTGCGACAACTGCCGCCGCATCCTCGTCGTCGACTAAGCCTTCGGTGAAGGCGATCCTGTATGCCGACGGCGGAGCCCGCGGCAACCCCGGTCCCGCGGGGATCGGCATCCTCCTCGTCGACCTCGACGGCAACGTCCTCGGCGAGGTCGCCCGCGGGATCGGCGTGACCACGAACAACGTCGCCGAATACACCGCGCTGATCGAAGGGCTCGAGCTCGCCCACGCCAAGGGCGCGACGGAGATCGACGTCCGTCTCGACTCCAAGCTCGTCGTTCACCAGGTGCTCGGCGAGTGGAAGATCAAGAACGACACGCTCAGACGCCTCGCGGCGAAGGCGGAGTCGCTGTTGCGGCGGTTCGAGAGGAAGTCGCTCTCCCACGTCCCGAGGGAGCAGAACGCGGCGGCCGACAAGCTCGCGAACCAGGGGATGGACGCCGCCGCGCTCGACGTGGAGCTGGACCGCGAGTCGAAGATCGAGCACGACCCGCTGTTTTGATCCTCTGGCACGCGGGCCTCGCGGCCCTGATCGTCTACACGACGCTGGGCCGCCGCAGGATCGACTATCGCTTCGTCCTCGCCGGCGCGGTGATCCCCGACGTGATCGACGGCCTGCTCGCCCTCTTCGTCTACGAAGGGCCTGCGGGGCGCGGCGCGGCTCACTCGCTGCTGGTCGTGATCGCGGTCGCCGTCGTCGTCATCCTCGGGTTCGAGGGCGGCAGGCGTCTGGCGGTATTCGGTATCCCGGTCGGCTGGCTGCTCCACCTCGTCGGAGACGGGATGTGGAACGCGCCGCGCACGTTCCTGTGGCCGGCGTTCGGCACCGGCTTCGCACGCTCACCGCAGGAGCCGTACTCGTGGGACCTGTTGACCGACCCCCTGAGCCATCTCGGCACGTGGGGCGCGGAGCTCGCGGGACTCCTTCTACTCGCGTGGTTCTGGGTGGCGTTCGGGCTCGGCCACGGTGACCGCCTGAGGCAATTCCTCCGAGACGGCTACCTCCGGCCGTGGCCGGCGGATAGAGTGGCTCCCGACAACCCATAACTGCACGCCACGCAGGGCAAGTCCGGTCGGATTCCGGCGCTGTCCCGCAACTGTAGGTCCGCCCTCGCGGCGGACGAGCCAGAAAACCTGTCTGGCGTGCGGCTCGACGACCTTCGAGGCAAAGGGAGAGCCGGGGCTTCACCGCCGCTCGCGACCCCTTCTTCGGAGGGGTCGTTTTTCGTGGCCCCCGCGAGGACCGGGGGCCGGGGAGGAGCAGGCGTGGAGCACCGATCCCTCTGGAGGGCCGTTGCGGCAACTGCCGGCGTCGCCCTGCTCGTGAGCGCAGCCCCGGCTGCAGGGGAACCGTCACGCAGGAAGCGAGCGAGGATGGCGACCCGCTTCCTCGCAGACACGCAGAGAGAGGACGGGTCGATCTCGCTCTTCTCTCCGCTCGGCGACACCGCGGATGCGATCTCGGCCCTGGTGATCGCGCGGCGCGGGGTCCGCCAGATCGAACGCGCCGTGGGGTATCTGGAAACGCATCTCGAGGACGCGACGTCGATCGGTCTCGTCGCGAAAGTCGTCCTCGCGCTGGTGTCGGCGGACGAGGACCCGCGCGCGTTCGCCGGCAGGGACCTCGTGCAGGAGATCCACGACGCCGAGACCGCGGAGGGACAGCTCGGCGGCGAATCGGATGCGGAGGTCACGTATCACGCGCTCGCGATGCTCGCGTTGCGCGCGGCGGGGGAGGAGCCGAGCGAGCAGAACGCGGCGTGGCTCACCACGGCGCAGTGTGCGGACGGCGGCTGGCAGTTCGACGAACCGGTCTCACCGACCGACGACGAGCACTGCCGCGACGATTCGTCCGGCCAGGACTTCGCCGGGTCCGACACCAACACCACGTCGTACGCGGTGCAGGCGCTGCGCGTCGCTCCCGGGCCGGACGCCGTTCACGATCCCGTCGAGTTCTTCCGGAGCGCACGCGACCCGTTCAAGAAGGGACTGATCTACGACCCCACGCAGAAGTGCACGGAGGAGACGCTGGGCGAAGGCTGCTTCCTCACGGACTCCAACTCGACCGCGCTCGGGATCCAGGCGTTGACCGCGCTCGAGCAGCCGCTTCCGAACAGGGAGATCCGAGCCCTGCACGCGCTGCAGTACCGGCTGTGCGGCCGGGACGGCGGGGGCGTCGCGTTCACGTGGGAGTACGACGCGGAGAAGGAGCGATTCAAGCGCCAGCCGCCGAATGTGGGTTCCACGATCGCCGCCATCCCCGCGCTCCTGTACCACGTATTCCCGCTGGACCAGAGGGACGTGACCAAGCCGCCTCCCCGGCGGATCCCGTGCAGATAGGAAGCCGCGCGCGGTGAGGACGTTCCGGGGCGTTGTCGCGCTGGCGTTCTGTGCCGGCGCGGCCGCTCCCGTCGTCGCACCGGTCTCCGCGTGCGCGGGAGAAGCCGCGCGCGCGGCACTCGTGATCGACACGGGGGCCGCGGTCACGACTTACTGCGTCGCGCTGCCGGACGACTCCGTCTCCGGGATCGAGCTCGTCGAGCTGGCGGGCGACCAGCACGGTCTCGACTACTCGCTCGGGTTCGGCGGCGAGGCCGTCTGCCGGCTCGAAGGCGTCGGCCCCGACGGCGGCGACTGCTTCGGGGAGTACCCGGAGTTCTGGGGGTACTGGCACGGGAACGGCTCCGGGGGCTGGACGTGGGCCGGCAGCGGCGCCGGGTCGGCGACGATCGAAGACGGCGACGTCGACGCCTGGTCGTGGGGGACCGGCGACGACGGCTCGAGCCACCAGTCCCCGCCGGCGACGGAATACGGAGACGTGTGCGCCGTCGTCGAGGAACCGCGCGAAGCCGCTTCGGGGAAGACACGGTCGCGCCCGCGATCGAAGGGTGGACGGGGCGGTTCCGGCGTTCCGCCGGCCGCACCGGCACCGATAGCGGAAGTCGAGCCCGAAGGGTCCGGCTCCCGGCCGCAGCTCAAGGTCGAGCGGAGACGTCCGCGGGAGAGGGATCTCGAGCGCGTCGACGCGCCACTACCCGTCGCGTCGACGCCGTCGCCGGAACCGACCTCCGTCGCCGCGCAGCCGGTCTCGGACGACGGCGGCGGTCCGCCGGCGACGGGCCTCATCGGTCTCGCTGCCGCAGGCGCGCTCGGAGTCGCCGCGTGGGCCGGCTCCCGCCGCCGGTCGCGGAGTTAGTCGTGCACCCGGGGGCCTGGTTCGCGTGGGTGCTCGGGGCAGGCATGGTCGCGATCGCTACGACGAACCCCTTCTATCTGGTGCCGCTGTTCGTCGCCGCATGGGCCGTCCATTCGCGCAAGCGCGTCGACGGGCCCGCCGCGCGATCGTTCCGCACGTTTGCGATCTTCGCCGCGGCCACCGTCGTCCTCCGCACCGCGCTCGTCGTGTTCAGCCCGCCGCCGTCGTGGAGCGGCGTCGCCTACGCGGCATTGGAGGGTCTTCGGCTCGCGGTGCTCCTCGTGCTGTTCGGGACGTTCAACTCGGTCACGGACCCGTTCCGCGTGTTGCGACTCGCGCCGCGGCGATGGCACGAGCCCGCGCTCGCAGCCGCGCTGGCGCTCGCGATCGCACCACGGACGATGGAGGCGGCCGCGAAGGTGAGGGAGTCACAACGGCTGCGCGGCATCGACATCGCGAGGTGGCGGACGTTGCCCGCCCTCGCCGTGCCGGTGCTCGCAACCGGCATGGAGGACGCGGTGATGCTCGCGGAGAGCATGGACGCGCGGGGGCACGGGCGCGGGCGCCGCACACGCTACCGGCCCGATCGCTTCGGACGTGCTGCGGCCGTGACGGTCGGGATAGCTGCGCTGGCGGCCACCACCGTGCTCGCGCTCGCCGTCCGGGGCGAGGGAGCCCTGGTGGTGTCGACGTTCCCGTTGCGGTGGCCCGCGGCCGAGGCCCTTCCGACGATCGCGGCGCTGAGCTTCGCGCTCGTCGCATGGCTGCCGGCGGACCGCGTCGGAAGGAAGGTCGCGTGAGCGCTGCGATCGTCTTCGACTCGGTGACGTTCGCGTTCCCCGACTCCAGCGCGCCCGTGCTCCAGGACGTCTCGCTCGAGGTCCCCGAGGGCACCTTCGTTCTGGTCACGGGCGCAACCGGCTCCGGGAAGTCGACGCTGCTGCGCGCGTGCAACGGGCTCGTGCCGCACTTCAGCGGAGGGACGTTCTCCGGAGACGTTCTCGCCGGAGGCCTCAGCACGCTGCGGCACCCTCCGCGGGCCATCGCCGGAACGGTTGCCTTCGTCCCGCAGGACCCCGGGAGCGCGTTCGTGCTCGACCGGGTCGAAGACGAGCTCGCGTACGCGATGGAGAACCTGGGGATCGCGCCGGTCGTCATGCGGCGCCGCGTGGAAGAGGTCCTCGACCTCCTCGACCTGGCGTCGCTCCGCGACAGGAGCGTGAGGTCGTTGTCCGGCGGCGAGCGGCAGAGGGTCGCGCTCGCGGGGGCTTTGACGGCACAGCCGCGCGCGCTCTTGCTCGACGAGCCGACGAGCCAGCTCGATCCGCAGGGAGCCGAGGACGTGCTCGCCGCGCTGCAGAGGCTCGTGCACGATCTGGGGCTGACGGTTCTCGTTGCAGAGCACCGGCTCGAGCGGGTCGCGGGCTTCGTAGATGCCGCCATCGGCTGCCTCGGCGGGGGCCGCGTCGTGTTCGGAGAGCCGCGGGAGGTGATGGCTGCTGCCGGGACGGGACCTCCGGTCGCGCGTCTGGGTGAGCTGCTGGGATGGACGCCGCGTCCGCTGACGGTGAGGGACGCGCGCCGCCGGGCGCGCGACGTCGACCTCGCGGTTCCGCGACGCGAGGCGTCACGCGCCGGATCTCCGGTGCTCGTGGCGACGGACCTGCACGCGGGCTACGGAGGTGCGCGCGTCTTGAAAGGGGTCGGCCTCGATCTCTGCGCCGGCGAGACCGTCGCGCTGATCGGGCGCAACGGGGCGGGGAAGACGACGCTGCTGCGATGCCTCGCCGGCCTGCACGAGCCGGAGTCCGGCCGCGTCGCCGTCGCGGGAACGACGTCGGCGCCTCGTTCGGGGAAGGACGTGGCGCTGTGCCCCCAGGCCCCCGACACGATCCTGTTCTGCGAGACCGTCGCGGGCGAGGTCGAGGCAACGCTGCGCGCGTCGGGAGTCGACGTCGAACCCCGCGCTCTGTTGCGCGAGGTCGGGATCGACGAGCTCGCGCAGCGGCACCCGCGCGACCTCTCCGCAGGACAGAGGCTGCTCGTCGCCATCGCGGCGGTGATCGCAACGGGGGCGCCGGTCCTCCTGCTGGACGAGCCCACGAGGGGGCTCGACGTCGAGAGCAAGGCCGTGCTCGCCGCATACCTGCGACGGCGGGCGGCGCAGGGCTCCGCCAGCATGTTCGCAACGCACGACGTCGAGCTGGCCGTGGAGGTCGCAGACCGCGTGGTGATGCTCGCCGACGGGGACGTGATCGCAGACGGGCCGCCGGTGGACGTGCTCGGGGACTCGACGGTCTTCGCCCCCCAGACGGCGCGGGTCTTCGGCTCTCCGTGGCTCACGCCCGGAGACGTCGCCGCGTCGATCGCGGAGCCCGCCGCGCGATGAGCGCGCTCACCGCACCGCCGATCCTCGCGCGCCGGTCGCCTTTGGTACTGCTCGCCGTCTCGAACGTCGTGGGTGCCGCCGCGTTCGCGTGGCCGTTCGTGCTGCCGGGAGCGGTCGGCGGCGCGACCGCGCACGGGGTCGACGGGCCCTGGATCATGGTCGGCCTTCTCGTGTGTCTCGGCACGATGCTGTTCGTGCAGCTCGGCCGCGGCGGCATGGGGCCGAAGGCCGTCGCGCTGCTCGGGATCCTCGCCGCGGCGATGGTGGCGCTCAGACTCCCGGGGTTCGTGGCGGGGGCCTCCGCGATGTTCATCGTCGTGCTTATCGCCGGAGCGTCGTTCGGTCCGTCGTTCGGCTTCGTCCTCGGCGCGGTGGGGACGTTTGCGTCCGGGCTGTTCGTCGGCGGCGTCGGACCGTGGCTTCCGTTCCAGATGATCGCGGTCGGATGGGTCGGCATGGGAGCCGGGTTGATCCCGCGGAACGCGAGCTGGAAGGCGCGCGTCGGGATGCTCGCGGCGTACGGCTTCGTCGCGGGCTACGTCTTCGGGGCGATCATGAACCTGTGGTTCTGGCCGTTCGGGAGCCGGGGCCTCGAGGTCGGGTGGGCGCCGCAGCTCGGGGGCGGGGCGAACCTCCGCCGCTACGCCGGCTTCTACTTCCAGACGTCGTTCGCATGGGACACCGCGCGGGCGATCGGCAATGCCGCGCTGGTGCTCGTGCTCGGCCGCCCGCTGCTGGCGACGCTCGACCGCGCCGCACGCCGTCTGCGGGTGGAGGTTCGGACCCAGACGCCGCATACTGGAGGTGAGGAGCCGGCCGGGTGGTCGCGGCCCGGGTTCGCCCGGGTCGAGGAAAGTCCGGACTCCACAGGGCAGGACGCTGGGGAGAATCCCAGGCGGGGCGACCCGTGGAAAGTGCAACAGAGAGCAGACCGCCTCCGCTTGCGGAGGTAAGGGTGAAACGGTGAGGTAAGAGCTCACCAGCGTGCCGGGTGACCGGTGCGGCTAGGTAAACCC
>WUUC01039861.1_pt1 | contig 10012 bp, 9 predicted proteins | sample 6278441 | NCBI WGS metagenome assembly WUUC01 (sample SAMN13675441, study PRJNA597444) | soil metagenome | isolation source: soil | place: USA: Washington | collected 2017-10 | reverse complement strand
TCGAGATGATCGTCGCCAAGATCCAGCGGCGGCTGGCCGCGGCGCGCGCGTGAGCACGCCTCCGATTCCCAGCGCGCAATCGGGCGGGGAGCGCATTCTGGTGGTCGACGACGAGTCGGACATCGTCGCGCTCGTAGCGTACCATTTGGCCAAGGCAGGTTATCGCGTTTCCACGGCTGCCAATGGCTGGGATGCACTTGCTGCGATCCGTCAGGAACGACCAGCGCTCGTCGTCCTCGATCTCATGCTACCGGGTCTCACCGGGTATGAGGTGCTCGAACAGATGAGAGCCGCCGACGCGACGCGGGAGATCGCCGTGCTGATGCTGACGGCGCGCCGCGAGGAGCCGGACAGGATTCGTGGCTTGTCCCTCGGTGCCGATGACTATCTCACCAAGCCGTTCAGTCCTCAGGAGCTGGTGCTGAGGGTCGGAGCCATCCTGCGCCGGCTCAAGGCACCGCCGTCGAGCGGAACGGATGTGGTGAGTGTCGGTCCAATCGAGATCCATCGATCCGAGCATCGGGTCGTCGTCGACGGACGAGACGTCGAGCTGACCCCGACCGAGTACAAGCTCCTCATCATCCTTGCGGAGCGACGCGGCCGGGTTCAGGACCGGGCGCGATTGCTCGCGACGGTTTGGGAGGCTGCACCCGACATTCAGACGCGAACGGTAGACATGCATGTGCAGCGGCTCCGCGCCAAGCTGGGGTCAGCGGGCGACCTGATCGAGACCGTCCGCGGCTTTGGCTACAGGCTGCGCGGGGGTCAGTCCCGGAGCGCGTGAAGCTCGCCGAGCGTCTCCTTGCCGGCTCGCTCCTCATCGTCAGTGTCCTCGTGCTGGCCGTCATTACGATCGCGGGCGGCCGCTTGCGCTCGCGGCTGGCGGCCGAGCAGCGCGACGAGCTTCTCCGTGATGCGCGGCTCGTCGCCACAATGTGGCGCCCAGGAGCGGACCCTGACGCCGTCGCCGACGATGCCGGTCGCGCGCTCAACTACCGGGTCACGCTGATCGGGACTGATGGCGCCGTCCTCGGGGACTCTGAGTTCACGCGTGACGAGCTGCGCGGGCTGGAGAATCACGGCCAGCGCCCTGAAATCGTCGCTGCGCGCTCCGACAGTGTTGGAAGCGCGCGACGTTTCAGTGCGTCAGCGGGCGACGAGGAGCTCTACGTCGCGCTTCGGCACGACCCCCGCGGCTTTGTGCGCGTGTCGATCGGTACGCGGCGGTTCGACCAGATCGTGCGGGGCGCTCAGCAGGATGTCGTGCTGGCGGGTTTGATCGCGCTTGTCGGGGCGATTCTTCTGGCGCTCATCTTCGCGCGGACGGTGTCGCGGCCGGTAACGGAGCTTCGCGACGTTGCGATGGCGATCGCCCACGGAGATCTCACGGCGCGGCCATCGTTATCGGCGCCGGGCGAGATCGGCGACCTCGCCCTGGCTCTGCACGAGATGACGGAGGAGCTCGCCAGGCGACTCCACGCCCTGCGCGAGGAAGATGCGCTCCTCACGGCACTCGTTGACTCGCTGAACGAAGGGGTGCTCGCGCTGAATGATCGTCGCGAAGTCGTACGGATCAACGAGCGGGGACGACGCTTTCTCCGTGTCACGACGCCTGTCCCCTTCCCGTCCGACATGTTGCCGCGGAATGCAACGATGCGCGAGGCGATCGATGCTGCGTTGGCGGGCGAAGCGACCGAGCCGGCCGAGTTGCAGCTCGGCGGACACACGCTGGTGGTGACCGCCCGGCCGCTGGAGGGCGGCGGCGCAGTCGCCGCGCTCTTCGATCTCACGCCGATCCGCCGGCTCGAGGCCGTCCGTCGGGACTTCGCGGCCAACGTGTCTCACGAGCTGAAGACGCCACTCACCGTGGTGAACGGCTTCGCCGAGACGCTGCTTCACGACGAGGATATCTCGCCGGAGCAGCGGCGGAGCTTTGCCCAAACCATCGTCGCCAACGCAACGCGAATGCAGCGCATCGTCGACGATCTACTCGATCTCTCCCGCATCGAGACTGGCGGCTGGGTGCCGGAACCGGTCACCGTGGACTTGTCCGGCGTCGTCGCGGATGCTTTCACGACGGTGGAGCGCGCCGCTCATGCGAAGGAAATCAGCTTGGTCGCCGAGGTAGGACGCGGCAAGCGCGTCCACGCCGACCCGACCGCTCTCCGTCAGGTACTGTGTAACCTGATCGAGAACGCGGTGCGATATACGCCAAGCGGCACGGTGACCGTTCGTGCGGACGAGGTCAGGGGCGGAACATGGATTCGGGTGCGCGACACCGGTATCGGCATACCACCCGAGCATCTATCGCGGATCTTCGAGCGATTCTACCGGGTCGACGCGTCCCGCTCGCGCACCGAAGGAGGAACGGGACTCGGCCTCGCGATCGTGAAGCACCTGGTAGAGGCGCACGGCGGCCGCGTGCAGGCGGAGAGCCAACCCGGTCGCGGGACGACCGCGTCGGCGTTTTTCCCCAATGAAGGCGGCAGCTAGAAGCTCACCACGATGTGGGCGAAGAGCGCGCGGAACGATCCGGGAGCCGGGAGAGCGGGGGCACCGGAATTGGCCAGCTGCTCCTGGTAGTCGAGGGCTAGCGTGGAGCGGGGGTTGACGTCGAACAGAAGGCCGCCGATGAGAAAATGGTACTGCTCGTCCAGCGCGGTGTTCGGCTCGACGCTGTCGTAGCGCCCGATCAGGCCGAGCCTCGACCGGCGGGCGGCGCTCGCGAACGCGAGGGGACGCAGCGTTCCGTAAGCCGACCAGACGTTGGCGCGCGCGTCAGAGACGACGCGCGTCGGTATGGTGCCGGTCCCCAAAGCGTCAGTCACCGTTCGCATGCGGGCAAGCTCTCCGCCAAGCGTCACGCGAGGATCGCGCACGCCCGCGACAACTCCGTAGCGGTCGCGCGGCAATCCCCTGCCTACGGGAGGGATCGCACCACCCCCTCCGCCGCGCACGAACGCGCTCGCCGTCGCCCCTTCATACAACCACGGCGAGACCGTCAGCGTCGACAGCGGGCCCGAGACCCGGCCAGCGAGCGGCGTGAGGGTCAGTCGAGCGGCGAAATCCTTGAAGCGGTCGGTCTCGCGCCGCGTATAGCCTGGTCCGTTGACGACGTGGGCGTAGAGCTCACCCCACCGTTGCGGCAGGCTCACCAGGCTCGCCGCGCCGACGTCGGCAGACGCAAATCCCCCACTCCGCTCGAGCGCGACCGGCGAGAGGAATCGCGGCCAGAATTGCTCGACGTGCTCCACCATGACGTTGTGCAGCATCCCGGCGCGGAATGCACCGCTCCAGGTCGGACGCTTGAGGAAGTCGTACTGCAGGTAGGCGTACTTGGCGCGAATCGTCCACCCGTTCTGATCGCCCGACTGAAAGACGTCGCTCGTTACGCGGGCACTCATGCGCTCGCTGATCGTGGCTCGCACGTTGATGTAGGCACGATCGAGGGCGAACTGATTGAACTCCTGGTTCTGGCCGCTGAGGTGATACTGATAGTTGCCGAAGATGAGACCCGAAACGCTGACGGTCGGCGCGGCGCTTGGCGAGGGTGCCTGGGCGCTCACCGCCGCTGGCGAACCAACGGCGCTCGAAAGCACGACGGCGACAACAGACCGGACGAGTACGATTCGACGCTCGGGCGAATGCATTGCAGAGCTCCCAGGGCGATGAAGGCAGGTCGAGAACGCGAGGTTACCATTGCCGCCTCGATTGTAACGGCGAATGTCACGGCCAGATCACAGCCAAACGTCCACCGGGTCACACTCTTGGACCGTCCCTCGTGACGTGACCGTTACAAAGCCCGTTCAGGTCCGATACCTACCGCCGTGAGCTTCGACATGACCCTTCACGGAGCTCGGAGAGTGATACGCTCACGTTTAGCTGTTGCTGCCATTGTGCTGGCCGTCGCCTGCGGCGGCGAGGCCGCGCAGAACAGCGGCGCTTCCCAGGCGAGCGCCAGCAGCGGGTCCGTCGATCTCACCGGTGCCGGGGCCACGTTCCCGTATCCGCTCTACAACAAGTGGTTTTCCGACTATGCCGGGAAGACCGGCGTCCGCATCAACTACCAATCGATCGGCTCCGGAGGCGGGATTCGCCAGTTGAGCGAGGGCACGGTCGATTTTGGTGCATCCGACAGCCCGATGAGCGACGCAGAGTTGGCAAAGGCCAAGGGCGGCCCGGTCCTCCATGTTCCGACCGTGCTCGGCGCCGTCGTAGCGACGTATAACCTGGCCGGCGTGACGCAGTCGCTCAAGCTCACCGGTCCCGTCCTCGCGGACATCTTCCTCGGGCGGATCAAGAAGTGGAACGATGCGCGGATCGCCCAACTCAATTCCGGGGTGGCGCTTCCCAACACCGACATCCTGCCTGTCCGCCGCTCCGATGGGAGCGGAACGACGTTCATCTTCACCGACTATCTGGCAACCGTCAGCCCAGCTTGGGCTCAGGGCCCAGGAAAAGGCAAGGAAGTCAACTGGCCGGCGGGACTCGGCGCCAAGGGAAATGAAGGCGTTGCTGGGCAGGTAAAGCAGACGCCAGGCGCGATTGGATACGTGGAGCTCGCGTACGCGAAGCAGAATCGCCTCGCCTACGCGTCGATGCAGAATGCGGCTGGATCGTTTGTCGAGCCCTCTATCGAGTCCGTCACTGCCGCCGCCGCCGGCGTCATGACCAAGCTCGGGCCGACCACGGATTACCGCATCTCGGTCGTCAACGCGCCGGGCGCGAATGCCTACCCAATCTCATCCTTTACGTGGATCCTCGTCTACGAACGACAGCCGGACCCGACGAAGGGCAAGAAGCTCGTCGACTTCCTCCGTTGGGCGTTGACCGAAGGTGAGCAAAGCGCTGCGACGCTCGATTACGCGCCGCTCCCGCAGGAGCTTTCGTCGCAAGTGCGCGCGCGAATCGACCGCATTCAGGTCGGCGCGACGACGTGAACAAAGGTCGTCTCAGCGGGGGCGCGCGGCAGGACGACACCGGCAGCACGCTGCCGGTGTCGATCGAGGGTGCGGTCGTCGGCGATCGGGTCTACCGAATCGTCATTACCGCCTTCGCTGTGTTCGTCCCGTTGCTGCTTTGCCTGATCGCGATCGAGGTTGGCCGCGCGGGATGGCCGGCCGTGCAGCGGTTCGGCCTCTCATTCCTGACGTCGAGTACGTGGGACCCGGTCGCCGGCGTCTACGGCGCGGCGCCAGCTGTCGTCGGGACGATTCTGACGTCGTTCCTCGCGCTGTTGATCGCGACGCCTCTCGCCCTGGGCGCCGCGATCTTTCTCGCCGAGTTCGCACCGGGCTGGCTCCGGCAGCCCGTTGCATTTCTTGTCGACCTTCTGGCCGCGATCCCGAGCGTCGTGTACGGGCTGTGGGGAATCTTCGTGCTCGTTCCCCTCCTGCGCACCTACGTCATGCCGTTCATCTCGGACACGCTCGGCCTTGGCCGGTTGGCGCTCTTCGCGGGCCCCGCGTACGGGAATAGCGTGCTGGCCGCCGGAGTCATTCTCGCGATCATGGTGCTTCCATACATCGCGGCGGTGTCGCGCGAGGTCTTGCTCGCGGTGCCAAGGTCACAGCGTGAGGCCGCACTCGCGCTTGGCGCAACACGGTGGGAGACGATCGTCGGCGCCGTATTGCCGTACGCGCGAGTTGGCATCTTCGGTGGCGTCATTCTGGGGCTTGGCCGCGCGCTCGGTGAAACGATGGCTGTGACGATGGTGATCGGGAACTCGCACGACATGTCGCTGTCGCTGTTTCATCCTGGTTACACGATGGCTTCCCTGATCGCGAACGAGTTCAGCGAAGCAACGGACGACCTACACCTGTCGGCTTTGATGGCGGTCGGACTCGTGCTATTCGTGGTCACACTGATCGTCAACGCGATCGCGCGCTGGCTCGTCTGGCGCGTGTCGCGCCAAATGGTATGAGCGCGGCTTCGCAGGCGAGCAACGCGGCTGCCGTCGCGCCGCGCCGGTTCGCGCGCCGGGCCGCACTGAGCATTCCGAGGCGTCGCGCCGTGAGCGCCCTGATGGTCGGGCTGACGTACGCCGCCGCGGGTCTTGCGATGGTTCCCCTCGTCTTGATCTTCGGCTATCTGCTTGCCAAAGGCGCCACGACGCTTTCACTGGATTTTTTCACCAAGATGCCAGTGCCGGCGGGCGAGGCGGGTGGCGGCATGGCCAACGCGATCGTCGGCACGCTCATTCTCATCACGACGGCGTCGGCGATCGGCCTGCCCATCGGAATCGGCGCTGGGCTTTACCTCGCTGAGAGCGGCAATACGCGCCTTGCGACGGCGGTGCGATTCCTCGCGGACGTGCTCAATGGCCTCCCGTCAATCGTCCTCGGCATCTTCGCCTGGCAGCTTCTCGTTCGATCCGTTGGCCACTTCTCGGCTCTCGCGGGCGGAGTCGCACTCGCTGCGATGATGATCCCGCTGGTGACGAGGACGACTGAAGAGATGGTGCGAACCGTCCCATCCGCACTTCGCGAGGCGGCGCTGGCGCTCGGATACACCCGCTGGCGAACGTCGCTCACCATTGTGCTTCGAACGGCACTGGCGGGAATCGTCACAGGAGCCCTCGTCGCTGTCGCCCGCATTGCGGGAGAGACAGCGCCGCTCCTGTTCACCGTCTTGGGAAACCAATTCTGGTCGACGGCGCTCGATGAGCCCATCGCGGCCCTTCCACTCCAGATCTTCGTCTATGCGAACAGCCCCTATGACTCGTGGCGGGCCCAGGCCTGGGCCGGCTCGCTCGTCCTCATCACGCTCGTCCTCGTCATCAGCATCATCGCCCGCTACGTCACCCGTGCTCGATATGGCCGAGGCGCTGACTGAGGCGGTCGAAAGCGCGGCCGACGCGCCCGTCGTTCGCGCACTCGGACTCGACGCGTGGTTTGGACCGACGCACGCGGTGCGCAGTGTCTCGCTCGACGTTCCCGAGCGTCAGGTTACGGCGATTATCGGTCCGTCAGGCTGCGGGAAGTCGACGCTCCTGCGGTGCCTGAACCGCATGCACGAGACGATTCCCGGAGCTCGCGTCCGTGGACAGGTATGGCTCGCCGGGCAGAACATTTACGCCCCCGGCACGAATCCGATACGCGTCCGGCGACTCGTCGGGATGGTCTTTCAGCGGCCGACGCCATTCCCAACCATGTCGATACGAGACAACGTGGCGGCGGGACTTCGCGTCTCGCACAACGGCGGGCTTCGCCGATCGGAAATCGACGGCATCGTCGAGCGTGCGCTGAGACGTACTGCCTTGTGGGATGAAGTGAAGGACCGGTTGCACGCGGCGGCGACGGCCCTATCGGGCGGACAGCAACAGCGCTTGTGCATCGCCCGCGCGCTCGCGACTGAACCGCCTGTCCTGCTGCTCGACGAGCCAACCGCATCGCTGGACCCAATGAGCACACAGCGCGTCGAGGAGCTGGTCTACGAGCTGCGCGAGGAGGTGACGATCGCCATCGTGACGCACAACATGCAGCAGGCGGCGAGAGTCTCCGACCGTACCGCGTTCATGCTGGGCGGCGAGCTGATCGAGGTCGCGCCAACGCGAATGCTCTTTACTACGCCCACTGATGCGCGCACGGAAGCGTACATCACTGGTCGCTTCGGATGAGCGCCGTCATCGATCCGAGGCTGCTCACCCCGGTCGGCGCCCGGCCAGCCGACGGCGCGATCGCCGCCGACCGCTTCAACTTCTGGTACGGCAAGCACCAGGCGCTGTTCGACATCACGCTCGGCGTCGAGCCACGCGCCGTGACAGCGCTGATTGGCCCGTCGGGCTGTGGGAAGTCGACATTCCTGCGATCGATCAACCGGCTGAACGATATCATTCCGGGTGTCAGGCATACCGGAGCCATTCGGCTCGATGGCGAGGACGTGTACCGCTCCGACCTCGACGTCGTGGCGCTCCGCCAGCGCGTCGGAATGGTGTTCCAGCGGTCGAACCCATTTCCCAAGTCCATCTACGACAACGTCGCGTACGGACCGCGCATCAATGGGCTCCGTGGTCGTGCGGAGCTGGACGCGATCGTCGAGAAGTCACTTCGCCGAGCCGCGCTCTGGGACGAGGTGAAGGACCGGCTGCGAAAGAGCGCCCTCGCGCTCTCCGGCGGTCAACAGCAGCGCATGTGCATCGCACGGGCACTGGCCAACGATCCGGAGCTCTTGCTGCTCGACGAGCCGGCGAGCGCGCTTGACCCGATCGCGACGCAGCGCATCGAGGAGTTACTCTACGAGTTGAAGAACGAGCTCACGATCGTCATCGTGACGCACAATCTCCAGCAGGCGGGCCGCGTATCTGACTTCACCGCGTTCTTCTACCTCGGGCGACTCGTGGAAGCCGGTCCAACGCAGCGGCTCTTCACGAGCCCACGCGATGAGCGTACCGAGGCCTACATCACAGGGAGATTCGGATGAGCCCCGAGGCACCGTTTCGCCACTTTCACGATCAGTTGGCGGCGTTGAAGCGTCGCTTGCTCGAGATGTCCGAGCGAGCCGAGGCACTGATCGATCTCTCCATCGAAGCCCTGCTGACCCACGACGCCGGCAAGGCCGAAGCAGTGATCGCGGGCGATCACGAGGTCGATGCCATGGAGATCGAGATCGAGGAGCAAGCGGTGCAACTGCTGGCGTTGCAGCAGCCGATGGCCCGCGATCTCCGATTCGTCATCAGTGCGCTCAAGATCACGAGCGACCTCGAGCGAGTCGGCGACCACGCCGTGAACATCGCCGAGGCCGTACGCCGCCTGATTGATCTGCGCGCGACCTTCACGCCGGATCCCGCGATCGAGGACATGGCCCGTCGCGCGCGGGAGATGCTCGGCGACGCACTCGATGCCTTTCTGCGCGGAGACGGCGCGCTCGGGCGCGATGTCTGCGCGCGAGACGATCAGGTCGACTCGCTGCACGAGGCCGTGTTTCGCATCCTCTTGACGCACATGATGGCCGATCCGCGAACGATCAACGCGTCGCTGGAATTTCTGAGTGTCAGCCGCAACCTGGAACGAGTGGCCGATCTCGCTACCAACATCGGCGAGGACGCCGTATTCGTCGCCGAGGGCAAGACGATCAAGCACCGCGCCGAGGGGCCCGAGAAGGTGGCGCGAGCGAGATAAGGCAGCACCGCAGCTCGCGAAGTCTGGCCGTTACCTGCTCTTCCCTGTCGCCGTTGCGGGCTTGCCGCCGGTCTGCAGATACTGCGCGAAGTCGTTGGGAAGGTCGCTCTCCAGAATGCCGCGCACTGCCTCGTCGATCTCGTACTCGACGCGGATGACCTCGACACCCACGCCGCTCGCCGATACGTCGAGAAGTACGTAACCCGCGCGCCAATCACCGTCCTTTGGTCGGCCGACGCTGCCGGTGTTCACGAAGTGGATCCCTTCGATCTCGCGGTGCCACGGCATGTGCGTGTGCCCGAACGCGATGACGTCGCCCGCTTTGAGCCCGGCGAGACGCGCCATCTTGAGGCAGAACTCGTCCGACCTGTCCTCAGTCCAGTAGACCGTGTTGAGCGTCGGCGTCCCGTGCACGAGGACGAGCGTCGGTCCCGACGCGTGGCCACCCAACGGGCGCAGATCAATCCGGAAAGGAAGCGTCGCCAGGAACGCCTTGGTCTCGGCGCTGCTGTGCTCCTTCGTCCACGCGAATGAGACGTGCGATTGCGCCTCCTGCTTCGGATCCTCGTATTTGCAACCGCAGTGCTTGTAGTCGAGGCCGACCGTCGAGTCGTAGTTGCCAGAGATGCCGGCGATCTTCTCCTCCCGCAGACGCGCGACGACTTCGTCTGGCCATGGGGCGTACCCCACCAAGTCGCCGAGGTGGTACGTCGCGTTGACGCCGCTCCGCTCGGCGATGTCGCGCAGCACAGCGTCGAGTGCGGGGAGGTTGGCGTGAATGTCGGAGATCAGCGCGTAGCGCATGGCAGTGGTGGCAGCTTTGTGAGCTCGCGACGGTTCACGCGCGCGAGGTGGCGGTTCGCCACCCTATCTGACTGCGAGGCCGAGCCCAC
>WUUC01140508.1_pt1 | contig 10014 bp, 7 predicted proteins | sample 6278441 | NCBI WGS metagenome assembly WUUC01 (sample SAMN13675441, study PRJNA597444) | soil metagenome | isolation source: soil | place: USA: Washington | collected 2017-10 | reverse complement strand
TGGAGACAGGCAACCGGAACCTGTAACCCAGGCTCCCGGTCAGAACTGTTACCCAGGCTCCTGCTCTTCCGCCTGGGTCCGGCCTCGCGTCCGATTAACCGGAAACGTCCGGATCCGTCCGGACGCCGGCGATGCGGCAAATCGCCAGCGATCTCCGCTCGTGATGTTCGGCCTGTCACTTTGCATCTCGGAGCACCCATGTCCGACCCCTCCATCCGCTCCGAACGAGAGCGACCACGTCCCATCGTTTTGGCGAAGCTCGATCCGACCGAACCCGAGAAGCGGTCCTCGCCTGCAATCGACATTGTGGAGCACGCCGACGATTGCCCGCTTCGCGAAGAGCTGCGCGCGTCGCTTCGCAGCCCCGGTGACTGCGCGCCCATAGACCCCGAACAACCGATCCCTGAGCTCCGCGTCATCGGCGAAGGCCCCGCGGCGAGCTTGGTTCGCGCAAAGGTGCCCGCCTGGAACGAGCGCGAGCTGAAGCGACAGGAGATGATGAATACGCTTCAGCGCGCCGGCCTCTCTGTCGAAGACGCGTCGGCATTGATCATGCGCGGAGTCACCGGCGCCGAAGCGACCGAGATCTTGAGCCTCGAGCTCATGCAGCCCGACATGCCCCGCTACGGCGCCGCTGTGCTCACGATGCGGATCCTCTCCGAGGCGCGTGCTGCGGGTGCGCTGAGCGCCGGCGGGGTCGCGGAGATCTTCGACGCGCATCGCTCGATGCTCGTGCTGCGCCCGGATAGCGTGCTCGCTGACGTCGTCTCGGGTGAGCCCGTCGAGCGCGTCGAGAAGCTCGGAGAGCTGGAGCTCGGCGCGACCTACCAAGTCCGAGACGGCGTCCTGTTCGTGCACGACGATGAGTACCGGCGCACGATCCAAGATCGTGCGCGAGCTGAGCCTTCACGGCGGCGCGGCCGGCGCTGCGCTCGACGGCGCGGAGGATGCGTTTCGTGACCTGATCTTTGGGACAGTCGAGCTGGTCGATGCGTTGCTCGAACCCTCGGAGGAAATTCTTGCATCAGCCGTCGGCGACTTCGGCCGCATCCCCCGGACGATCGCGACGCTGATCCGGCAATCGCCGGAGATCCTCGAACAGTTCCACAATCTACCGGCGCACGATCGCATCCGCGCGATCGGCAATCTGACGACACAGTTGTTGCTCGCAGCCGCCGGTGCGGCAAGCGCGTCCGGCGCGGCGGGCCAAGTGAGCAAAGGGCTCTCCGGGCTTCGGTTGGCGGAGCTGGGCGCCGAGGTCAGCGGCTTCGGGCCGAGCGCCGGGCGTTCGTTGGTGCTCGTCGGATCAGAGAGCCTCGTCCTCGCGGCGCACGGCGGAGCACGCGGCGGATTCGGGCTCTTCATCATCGGAAGCGCGGCGAGCTCGATCGCCGACGTACCCTCGAGCGGAGAGCCACGGCCGTCGCTCGACGCACGCACCCGATGGAAGACGGAAGATCGCGTGCGCCGCGGCGTCCCCGAGCTTCACCATCCCGACGCGCGTCTCAAGGATCTCGAAGCTGCGCTCGATATCGTGGAGCGTGGCATGGGGCCGAACGAGCTCGCGCACGCGCGCAAGCTGGTCTCCGCTCGCCTAGAGAAGGAAGCGGCGCGCGCACCTCTCAATCAGATTGCAGAGATCGCGGGTGTCGCAAAGAAGGCGGGCGTCGAAGTGGAGACGAAGATCCGCGGCCTGCTCGATGGGCGAATTCGCGACGAGGTCCAAGCGATTCGTGGGCTGGACCGGGATCAACAAGGACACCGCGTTCGCGCGTTACGGGCGGCGACCGATGAAGCCGGAATCGATATTCACGACGTTCTCAGTATCCGAGGCGAACGGCCCGCGCTCGCGAGCCTGAGTCCCAAGGCAAGGCGCATCGTCGAGAAGATCGACCGCGGCATTGCGGAGGGTCTCGAGGTCAGCTCCCGAAGCGAAGCCGTAGAAGTGTTGCGATCATTTCCAGGCCTGGTAGAAACTGGAGATTGGGGCTGGCCGATGATCAAAGGACTGCTTTCAAAAAGTAAGAAAGGCACGTTTCATTGGGACGACATGTTCGGTCCCGACGGCGTAATCAAACACCACCCGCCGGACCACGCAGATGGGAAACGACGGCACCTGCAGCTTCACCTGGACAAGAAGACGTTCCGCATCTTTTTCGGAAAAGAGGGCCCATGAAAGCCGTTCCACTTCATCTTTGGAAAGCGCTCAAAGAAGGCCATCGGATCGCGGCCAAGATCGAGCCGCGCTTCCAAGGCAACGTCGCTTGGGTTTGGGTCGCGCCTTATAAGGAGGGCTTCGCACTGCTGCCTCCCGACAAAGCTCCGGGCGTGCCCTGGAGTTACAGAGTCCAGTCCTTCGAGGTCTCGCAGGAGCTCATGGATAAAGAGATGGATATATGCGGCATGACTCTCCCCCACGACGAAAGTTATGACGCCCATTCGCTCGAAGAAGTCGACGATCTCGTCGATCGCTTAGTTGGAGATCCGAGCAAGCTCAAATTGTCATCCGAGTGGCCCGACTATTTTCCATTCTAATTTCCATAATGGTCTCGCGGCCAGGATACCGGCGTGCAGTATTGTAGCGAGAAGCATCACTTGATATGACCCGTTCTGAAAAAGGAGCGACGAAGCGGGTGGGCAGCCGCGACGTCTTTTTGAACATCATGGATGACGCATTTTGAGACAGAAACTCGCGTGGGCCAAGAAACATCTCGCCGTCAGCGGAGCGATCGTCGCCATCGCAGCGGCCGCGGCCAGCCTTGCCGTCGCGGACACCATTCCCTCGATGTCCCGACCCGCGGGAGCCGCTTGCAACGACTATGTCGAAGGAGAGGCCTGCGCCAGCGGCATCGCCATTGACATCACATTCGGTTTCGTGTGCACCGACTACTGCGCGGCAGATGCCGATTGCCCCGAAGAATGGGGTTGCAAAGCCGTCCCACAGGGCAATGGCGAAAGCGCGCATTTGTGCTTTCCTCGCCGCGTAACGGTCTCCGAATAGCTTCCAATTCGTCTCGCCGATCGGTTCGAGAGGTCAAAACTTAGATGCGCACATACGTTCTCGCAACGTCGCTGTCGTTCCTTGCCTTGAATGTCATTACGTCCCCAACTGTCGCCGAAGCCGCTTGCTCAAGCAGCGCGTCTGACAGCGCTTGGGGAGATTTTTGGGTCGAGCGCAGTGGTGTGAACTGCGACTGCGTCATCAAGATCCAAGAATATCCTTGCCTCGCGAGCTCAGGCCATCGCGATCCCGGAGCCGCCCAAACCCTAGCAACGGTCTCTGGGGACTGTTCAAAGAACTGCGAAGATCTGTCCGGCTATGATACCGCAGTTACGCTTGCCACGGACAAGTATAAGGTCGCCGCGAACGCTTACGAATGCGACAGCACATATACTGACAGCGACGGAGACAATTTTCCGGCCTGCATTGATGAGGACGATTCTGATCCGCGCAAGTGGCCAAAAAAAACCGGCAACGAATCAGTCTGCGACGGATACGACAATGACAATGACGGCACAGCAGACGATGGCTTTACTGCCTGCGCGAAGGACCAAAAACGCGTCTATCGCTCCGACGCAATGCAGGGCAACGCGGCCGGCGCTGTGAATCTTATTTCCGGTGCCATTTCCCGCTTCGAGCACCTCGCAACGATCGAGGGCCCATTCGGGCCACTCGCTTTTGGTCTCGCCTACGACTCGCGCCGAGAGACCAACGAGTCTGGTGTTGCATCCGGCTGGACGAATGGGCTGACGGTGTATCTCAAACAACAACCAAACGGTGACGACCGCTGGCGGATTACGATCCCGAGTGGCGAAGAAGAGTATTTTCGTTGCACGAGCTTCGCGAACGACATGAGCTGCGTCTCTGACGACCATCATATCGCGGGAAACCTGCGCCGCATTAGCCAAGTCTTTTACTACTATCCTGGCGATGGCACGCGGTACGCGTTCGATGATACGAGTTTTTCAACCGCTCGCCTTTATGATGAGCACCTTGATGGCGGCGGGTTCCGCATCTCTTTTGCCACGCCTGACGGCAGCGAAAGGCCGACCAAAATCGAGACGGACAACGCGTCGATTTATTTGTCGTTCAGCTACGACTCCGCAGGATTAAGCGTTGTTCGGCTGAATAGCACCAGCGTAAAACAGCTCTTCGATTTTGACGCGACTGATCGGACGGGCGGGCTCATTACCCTCGACAAGATCAAGTTCGCGTCGGCGCTCAACACAATCGACACCGACAATCTCCTGGCCTTTCGTTACGACTCCGGCACGCAGAACATGCTTGACGTGACGCAGAAAATCGATGGGTCGACGACCATCACGGCGGCCGAAGCAACTTATGACGGCAGTGATCGAGTACTCACGATCAAAGATGCCTCGAAAGACTTGGCCGTCACCTACAACTCAAGCACACAAACCACCGTCGATTTCAATATCAATGGCTCACCAACGTCAGTAGCTTTTACCCATAACAAGCACTATGCAACCGGCCGCAACTCCGACGTCCGCATGGGCGGAATGACTGCTCGCTCAACTGTTTTTGATCAGCACGGTCGAAAGCTCTGCACTGAGGGCGACGACTCGCGCATGGTCAAATACACCTACGCGGACTCCCGACGACCAACTCAGGTTGACGTGTATGGCAAATCTGGCAATTGCGCTTCCGGTGGAACGATTGACCACAAGATTTGGAACAGTTGGGGCTACAACGCGACGGTTCAGTCACCGCGGCTCGCCTGGACTCGACGAACCTCCGCCTTTAGCGGATCGAGCAACTGTTCAAGCTCGGCGACAAACTGCCTGGAAACCGCATACGCGTACCTCAGCTCGTCTGACAATCGTGTGCAGACCCTGACGACGACCGGTTACACGAAGCTGGTCGACAACTCAACACCGCAACAGATCCGGGTGCAGCGAATGTTCTACTATGGGGTCGACACCGGCGTCTGCGCCTCGAGCGGCGACTACTACGATGGCCAGGTTTGCTACGCGGAAACCCAAGACGGATCGAGCGCGGTCTTGGCCCGGACCAAGTACGAGTATGTTGCCACTGGTGCAACAAGCGGGCTTCTCAAGGCTGTCAAACAGTATGATTCGAGCTCAGACACGACACCGCTCACGACCACCTACGCCAGCCACAATGATTTTGGCTCTCCTGGTTCTGTTACGAGTCCTGCCGGCGTTGTCACGGACTATACGTATAGCGGTTGGAATGCGGTCACGGCGAAAACCGAAAACGATGGCCTTTTAGACGACGGCTCGCCCCCGTCCAAGCTCGACCGCTCATGGTCGTACGGATACAACAAGCTTCGCCGCCTGGAGACGACCACTCTGCCTGAAGGCAACAAAATTATACGAAGCTACTAAACCGCTTCCGGCACCTACGGCCGGTTGAAATCGACGTCCACGGCAAATGCGAGCAGCAACCTGCTCGAGATCCGCCGCTGGCACTACGACACTATGGGAAACCGGACGGAGGATCTTATTCTCGACTCGATCAGTTCTGGATCGCCGACCTGCTCTGATCCAGAGTGTTCGAATCAATCGTGTGGCGGCGGTGACTGCTCTCTTTCCTACGCCGAAGTTCGTCGAAAGAATCTCTATAACGCTCGAGGACAGGTCTCGAACACCTATCTTTATGCTTCCTCAATCTCGTCGGCCGACGCAACGGCAACGTACACCTATACCGATGGACAGTGGACCAACACCAACAACTATCTCGGCATGGACACGGCGACGACCTATGATGACCAGGGTCGTGTCTCGACGGTTGAGGGTGACGACGGCGGCATCAGCGCCACGACCACGTACACGTATGACGCGCACCGCCGGATTCTGACGACAACGAGCCCAACCGGAGTTGTTACTCGGACCGAGTATGACGACTTCGGGCAGCTCGTCCTCGATCGTTCGCCGACCCGAGGCGACCTACGCTACGAATATGACGAGGCTGGCCGTCAGACCAAACGCCGCCGGTCTTCATACAATTCTTCCTCGAACGCCGAGAGCACTTGCTATGGTTATGATTGGCGCGGCCGAAAGTTGACGGTCGACGTAAGCTGCAATTCGAGCGTTGATGCCAACTTTTATTACGACAACGATTCCATGCCGTCGAACGCCTGTCCGACGGACGCGAAACAGACCGGACGTTTGTCGTTCTACAGCCAAATCGGCGCCGCAAACATGAGCAAAGTGCTTTGCTACCATCCGAACGGGATGCTGTATTCCGCGCACCAGCGTGACTCGTCCACCTTCAGCACCAGCGCCGCGAAAGGCACGACCCGTATCTATGATTTGAACGGTAACATCAAGAAAGAGTATCTCCACGACCGGCCCGACGGTCATACGCACGCCCGAGAAGTCGAATACGCGTATCACTCGGATCTTAAGGATCGCGTAGCCTCTGTCCGGCACCGGCTCACCTCTGCGGGAACTTGGACTGACGTCACGGACTCGTCGACACTCATCTCCTACTTCCCTTTCGGCGGCATCAAATCGATGAAGCTTGGAAATGGTATCGTCGAGACCAACACCCGTGACAAGGCGTATCGTTTGACGGCGCGGGATGCTGAATACAGTACGACGGACTACGTCGAGCTCGACCTCACATACGATATCGGAGGCAACATTACCGCGTACACCGACTCTGGAGATTTCCGGCATGTCGGCTACTATGCGAAGTACGACAACCTCAATCGACTGCGATGCTGGTCGCGTGCATCAATCTCGTCTTGTTCAGGCACAGAACCTTGGGAAGACCAGTTTGGGGAGTCCTTTGACTACGACGCCTCGGGCAACAGGACGAATCGTCGCTTTGGCGCGTTCAACACTGACGATGACGATGCGTATGTCTACGTGTCCGGCTCGGACATCATCGACAAAGTGACCTCCGGCGGTACGGACAAGCAGATGTCGAATGACTTCCGCGGCGGGATCACGCAGGTGAATCAGCCAGAGCGCGTGGACCATACCTTCGATTTAGAAGGTCGCCTGTCGACGACAAACGACAACTTCCTTGGAAATGTCTCGCACTACCACACACTTTTCATGGACCGGTTCAAGAAAGTCGCGACCTGCAATTCGCGCAGGACGTTGTACTACTATTCGCCCAACAGCGCAGGTGGCACGTCGCACGAATTGAATGTTCTCAACTCTTTCAATTCTTGCGGTTCGGAATATCCGCGACTTCTTCAGTCGTACATTTACCTTGAAGGCCGGCCCATCGCGGTGGCGCAGTCTGAAATCGCGTCGGGAGCTAGCGACGCGCAGTCGAACGACGTGACCTACTATATCTTGAACGATCAGCTCGGTACGCCGATCATGGTCACCGAAGCCGACCGTGATCGTCGCTGGCAGTGGGAAAATGATCCCTTTGGTCGCGAGAAGCCGATCGAGTACGGCATTTCGAGCGCAGACGTGAATCCGGACGATGACACTACAAGTCCCTACGCTACTTGCTGCTGCGGAACCAACTGCAATGGCACCTCCGGTGATGGAGACTGTGGCGAGTGCACCAGCGCGTGCAGTGCTGGCCAGTGTGGCGGCGGTTCCCAAGCCGTGGTTTGGACAAAGACGTACACGCCTGCCGGGGCGACGAACGTTCGCGTGCATTTCTCTTCCTTCAACGTGACAGCTGGATCAACCCGAACCAGCAAGGATTATGTCACCCTCTATAAAGGTGGCGGAATCATAGCAATTTCAACGCTTACTGGGAACCTTGGCTCCCATTGGAGCCCGTGGTCCAATGACGCCGGGATGGTCGTGAAGCTGACGAGCGACAACCTCGCCGACCAGGGGACCGGTCAAGTTGTAATCGACAAGCTCGAGTACACAACGAACACCGGACGCTTTGTGATGCACCTGCGAATGCCCGGACAGATCTATGACGAGGATGTGCTTGCGAGCTACAATTGGAATCGATGGTATCGCTCCGAAGAAGGCCGCTATTTAAGTCCGGACCCGATCGGACTGGCGGGCAAGGAACCTGGCTATTTTGCATACGCCAACTCTTCACCGGTTTCCTTCGTGGATCCAACAGGCCTGCTTGGCGAAGGCATAATCGATAGACCTATCCGTGAAACGATGCCTTTTGAAGAGGACGTGAGCGAAGATGTCGATTCGAAATTGGTTCTAGCGATTGTGTGTACGACGGAGAACATTCAACAACTGTTTCATAACTGCCCGGTTGCGCCTCGCCGCGGAGAGTGGTGCGGGGACATTTGGTATAACCATATCACTGTCCCGGAGTGGGAGAGCACGTACTTGGGCGGTGTAGTCCCAAATCCTGAAGTCACTGGATTCCTGTGCGAGTTTGCTCAATTGGACTATAAAAGCTATACGTGCGCTCTTCCGGGAAACTGTATTAATCAACTCGAAGCCGGGCCTGGCGGCTGCGACTGCCGGGTCGAACGTTTGCCTGTGGGGGAGTGCGAGAAAATGAGGGCCGATTGGTCGATGCGCGAACCCTGCGATCCTTTTCGTCAAGATGACACTCCTTATCCTCCCCTCTAAATTTATGCGTCGAACGCCATTTCAAATCCTCGCCATCATCGTGACTCACCTGAGTTGTACTAACTCGGCGACCGAGAATCTTCCGGAAGCTGGAGTAGCAACCGATGTCGGGAAGCGCGACGCGGGCTTTGCACCCGATGCCAATGCAGCAGGCGACGCGAACCTAGCCGACTCAGGTGTACCTGCGCTCGACGAGGCACTAAGCGCCTTGGCAAGCGCTCACTGCAAAAACTTGGAAAAATGTCGTCCGTATTCGTTCGGTTGGATATACCACAACGATTTCCATGAATGTTTAGCGCAGTATTCGGCCTTCGTCGACCTAAACCCAGCTTGGATTTTGCCCTCTAGCGCGCTCGGCCTTACATCGCTCAGCGAGAGTGGCTATGTTAGGTGCATCGAATCGTTGGCAGACTGTTCTTATGATCACATCACTGGCTTTCAGTGTAATACAATATTCGTTGGCGCCGCCTCTGAGAACGGGCCGTGTTACGTGGATTTCGAATGTGCTCCGACTCTCTATTGCGAGCTGTCGAGCTTCGATTCGTGTGGTGTTTGCCGACCTACTGCGGCAACGAATGAAGAATGTGGAGACCGGCGGTGCCATTCATCTGCAGTGTGCCTTCCAGTTGCTGCGGGCACCGCTTGTAAGGAGGGAGCCGCGCTTCTCGGCGAGCACTGCGGCGTCGAGCGCGGGTGCATATCGAGCTTGTTTTGTGTCGATGGCGAGTGCGCCGCGCGAGAGACGATGGAGGGCGCAGAATGCGACGAAAGCTTCAACGGACAATGCGATCCATACCACTTTCTCGAGTGCGTCGATGGGCGTTGTAGTCGGACCGGTTCGATCCAAAGCATAGGACAACCTTGCGATGCCAAAGCTCAGTGCAGCATCGATCAGGTATGCGATGGAGTTTGCCGAATGCCCCCATCGGTCGGAATGCCTTGCGAGCGCGGCCTCTGCAGCGATGGATACTGCAATCGCGAATATGTGTGCGCGCCGTTTACAGAGAGGGGTGGCTCATGCTCTGAGGATCGCGAGTCGTGTTCGCCGGGCTTATTCTGTTCGGAAGAGAGTTCGAGCGCAAAGTGCCAACCATTCGAATGGTCTGAATGTCGATAACTTTCAGAGTGTATATGTTGCCGTGTTTGGATTGTTGCTAGCGAGGGCATCGGTTCCTGACCTTGCCGAAAACTCGTACCAGGTTCCCTTTTCTCAGTCGATTCGAAAACCGACAAAATGCGCCAAGGCGTTCGATAGTCGGTGCTCTGATGGCTTCGGTAACCGCGCAATCGAGGCACGCGCGTAGTGAAGAAGCGCGTGAGTGCGAAGAACGCGAAGAAAACGGGTGCCAAATCTCGGTCGAGAAAGACGAAAGCTGCTAAATGAGCGGCATCGACGCTAGCGCTAGCGGGCGCTAGCGGCGCGCTAGCGGCAATGCCGATCACTTTGGCGCCATTTGCCCAGAATTCCTGCGCTTCTTGATCTGAGCAGTTCGATGCTTC
>WUUC01230577.1_pt1 | contig 10015 bp, 13 predicted proteins | sample 6278441 | NCBI WGS metagenome assembly WUUC01 (sample SAMN13675441, study PRJNA597444) | soil metagenome | isolation source: soil | place: USA: Washington | collected 2017-10 | reverse complement strand
TGCTCGTCGGCGTGGGCGCGGTTGTCGGCGGCCTGGTGGCGTACCTGGGGAAGAGGGGCGAGAACGCCCTCACCGGCTACAGCAGCCTGACCAATGACCTGCAGGAAGAGCGGGATCGGCTCGACAAGAAGGTCACCGAGCAGGCCGCCACGATCAACACGCAGACGACCACGATCAGCACGTTGGCCGCCAGTGCGGCGGAGCAGTCCGCGTTGCGGGCGGCCGACCAGGCCGAGATCACCCGGCTGCGTGCTCTCGTCGTGCAACTTGGAGGCCAACCGTGACCCGCACCGAGCAGGCTCTTGCACGGAGGTGGCGGCCGCTCGCCCTGCTGTGCTGGCTGATCGCTCTGTCCGGGGCGGTCGTCATCATCTGGGGGCGGATGGACGCCGCGGCCGGCCGCGCGGACGAGGCGGCCGCCGAGGCCGACCTGCGCGGCCAGGCGGTGTCCACGCTCGCCTCGGATGTCCGGGCGTTGCGTACGCAGGTGAAGGCCGGCGGGGAGACGCCAGTGGCGCCGGATCCGTCCGATGCGGTGGATGATCTGCCTGCGCGTGCCCGGGTGCCCGTGCCGATACCGGGGCCTCGGGGCGTGCAGGGTGAGCCTGGGGTGGTGGGGCGGCCCGGTGAGCCTGGTTCGCCGGGGGCCTCGGGATCGCCAGGGCAGAACGGCCGGGACGGCGCGGATGGAGAGTCCGGAGCGCCAGGCGAGGCGGGGGCCCAGGGGCCGGCCGGGCCAGCAGGACCGCCGGGAGTCCAGGGCGAGCCGGGGCCCGCGGGTGTTCAGGGTGAGAAGGGCGAGCGGGGGGAGCCGGGTCAGCGTGGTCCGGCTGGTCCTGACTGTCCGGACGGGTACAGCCTGCAGGCGCCAGCCTGGGACGAGGATGCGCTTGTGTGCCGCCGCGATTCGGCACCGGACGACGGTGACACACAACCAGGTTCACCGCTCGCGGCGGGACTCGAGCCGCTGCGGCGCCGATATGGATGACCGGTGTACACCCAGGGGTGCATTTGTTGACCCCAGCTTGCGTATCCGCCTGCCCAGGGCGTCTCGTTGACCCCTTGGACACGGCACGCGACTCGCCGACCCGGTCACCCATAAGCATTACAAGACAAGTCACGCACCCGGTGTAACGTTGTGTCACTGCGCTGGGGGCGTCGGGGCCAACGGAACATCGATAACAACATGAAGCTCTCGGCGGGCTGCGACCCCCGCCGAGAGCTGAGAACCAGAGGAGAGACGGCCTCCCGTGGTCTACAGCAACCGTAGCGCCTGTGGTAGGCGCTGCAATCGGCGGCAGTCATGATGCCGCTCACGCGCCCCGAATTCGGCGCGCTTCCCAAGCTCAATGTGTACGTGGACGAGACAGGCGACCGCGGCTGGAGCGACAAGTCCTCGCCGTTCTTCGGGATGACGGCGCTTATCGTGCCGGGCGAGGACGACTGGACCGTCCGGTACGCCGCCGGCGGCCTGCGGAGCATCGTCCACGCGAGCCGTCCGGATACGACCACGCCGTTGCACTGGGTGGACCACTTCAAGGCCAAGCGCCCGGAGCGCCGTCTTCGGGCCGCCCGCTGCCTGGCGGGCATGCCGTCGGCGAAGGTGATCCACGTCATCGTGCCGAAGGACACCGCGCGGGGTTCGGCGCGCGGTCTGGCGGACGGTGTGAGGTTCTACAACTACACGGCCCGGCTCCTGCTGGAGCGCGTGGCGCACGCTGCCAAAGGGTGGGAAGGCGGGCCAAGGCTGGCCATCGTCCGGCTCGGCGCCGTCCACGGGATGGACCACGACGACACCGCCGCCTACCTCACCTGGGTCAGGGACGGCCGCTGCCAGACGTTCAATGTCCCCTGGCAGTACATCAAGTGGCCGCCGAAGTGGTACGGCACGGAGTGGGACGGCATCCAGCTGGCCGACATCCACGCCGGCCTGCTGAACGTGGCACTCACCGGGGACAAGGACGACGAGGCGTGCGCGGCGAATCTACTGCTGTGCAAGCACCAGCTGTACCGTTCGCCGGCGGGCTCCCCGCTCGGGTACGGCGTGAAGGTGCTCGGTGATCTGCGGTTCGTGCGGGACCGGTGCTGGTGGCTGAAGTGGTCTGTGGCCTGAGGACGTGGCAGAGCCCCTTGGCGGGCTCCGGGGGCCACTGCCACCATGCGGTGGAGGATCCAGTTGCCTGGTTCCGACCTGATCCCGGCAGCCCTCCAAGGGGCTCTGTGCACCGACGCACTCTCAACGTCGGTATTCGGACCATACCCCGTATAGCGCATGATCGCTCATTCGCTGCGGCATTACACAGCCGGGTTCACTCCGACGCGCGCGTCCCGGGTTTCCATTCGATTCGCGGCCCCTCGCCCTCCCCTGCCGGGAGAGCGAGGGGCCGTTTCGTCATGTGCTGGGGTCAGCTGGCCTTCTGCTCGCGGAGTTCGTGGACGGTGGCGGTGAGGGTGCCGTCTTGCTGTTCGTAGTGGGAGAGGGCGACGCCGAGGCCGAAGAAGGTGGGGGCCCATTCGCCGACGAAGATGCCCCATCGGTCGGCGCGGGCGAGGCCGCCGACGGGTTCGGCTTTGAGGGACAGCGTCCATGTGGCGATGGCGAGGCCGATGGAGGCGAAGGCTGCGGTGTAGGCGTGTTCGCTGCGGATGCCCATGTCGTGCATCTTTTTGATGACCATGGTGTGCTCCGTTCGAGTAGCGGACATAAGGTGACGAAGTGCCCTAATTTTGGACAGTCACACATCCGGCTCCGCTCCGTCGAAGTGCGGGGTCAGGCTGCCTTCGCCAGCTGGCGGCGTCGTCGTTCGGCTGCGTCGGCGATCGCCCAGGCAGTGACGAGCCGCTCGTACTCGGCGCGCTCGTGGGGTCGGAGGTACCCGCCGGCGCCGAGCATGAGGGCGCGGATCCTGTCGTTGAGGTCGGCCGCGGACCGCACGGAACCACGGCACGAGAGGTCGGTGGGCATACGGCCAGCGTACGAGTCCGGACCGACAGCGGTCACGCCGGAACATTCATCCGCTCAGGCTGAGGAGGCCGCTGCCCGTCGTACCCCAGCCAGTGCCCGCTCCCACGGGAACCCCTTGGGGTCCCCGTGCTTGGGAGGGTGCGGCGCGTATCCTTCCGGGCCGTCGAGGACGAGGACGCCTTGCTCTCTCAGCGCAGCGATCGACCGCGCTACCGCCGGCTGCGCGCCCTGGGCCTGGTTGAAGTACGGCACCGCCGCCACCGGTACGCCCATGTGCACGGCCTCCGACGGGATACCGATCGCCACAGTGTCCGCGATCCCCGCGCCCCACTTGTTCAGCGTCGTACACGACATCGGCGCAACCAGCATCGCGGACGCCTTCGGCAACGCGTCCGACTCCCACGGCAGCTTGTACCGCGACCGCACCGGGTGCCCGGTCAGCGTGACCAGCTCCTCCATGCGCGGTTCCCACCAGCTGGCTGCCGACGGGGTGAGGATGAGGCACACGTCCCAGCCGTCGGCCTGTGCGGCGCGGACACCTTCGTCGATGTACTGGGTGGGGCCGGCGGCACAGGCGATGAGGTAGAGCACTCGGGTCATGCGCGCAGTCCACAGCGCTCGGCCAGCACGCGCAACTCCCCGCTAGGGGTGGGCATAACACCGACGACGTCCTTCACCAACTTGACCGTGTCCGGCCTGCCCCGGACGTCTTCCGGCGCGAGGCGGTCGGCCTCCAGCAGCTCTGCCGCAGCTTCTTCTTTACGGCGTGTCAAGAGCGAAGCGCGTGCCATGGCGATGTGGTGTCCGGCCTGCCGCTCGCGGCTCAGCCCGTCGAGGTCCTCCGGTTCCAGGTCGTCGGCGGCCTCGAGCGCGGACCAGCCGTCCTCGAATCGGACCAGCATGTCTACTCGGTGCAGGCCCACGTTGGTCGGCCCGAACATCGTGTAGTCCTCGTCCAGGTCGCCGCCTTGCCTGTCGGCGACGTCGTCGGCCTCGTCCACGTATGCGGTGGCGGCGCGGACCCGGGCGGTGGTCCGTTCCTGCGAGGACGCGGCGTGGGCGGCGGACAGGTACAGCATGCCGAGCGTGGACAGGCCGAGCGGCCCGCGGTCCGTGAGCCCGGCCTCCAGGCGGCGGGCTGAGGTGGTCGCGAACTCAACGGCTGCTTCGGGCCGTTGCTGGTGGACCAGGCTCTTCGTGACCCGTCGCGCTGCGGCCCCTATCTGGACGGGGTCCCCGGACCGTTCGGCTGCGGCCAGGGCGCGGTCGGCGGCCAGCGCCGCCTGAATCGCCGTGGTGGACCCGTACTTGTGCAGGTACGACGTGACCAGCTGGTAGACGCGAGACAGAGTTCCTTGCGCGTCGGACTGGGTCCCCGCGGGCGCGGCGTGCACGGCCCGGGCGGCGCCGGAGATCAGGGCCGGCAGTTCGCGGGCGAGGGTGGCGTAGTGGCACGCCTGGAATGCCTCGCAGCAGTAGACGAGCCGTCGGCGCAGGGCAGCAGGGGTGGGCGCGGGGTCGTCGCCGACGGCGGCGTACAGGGCATCGATGACGGCGAGGGCCTCGGCGGGCGGGCCGCTGCCCGGCGGTGGAGGGGGTGGGCTGTCGGACAAGAGCTGCTCCAAGGGGACACGCAGTACGTCGGCTGCGCGGATCAGGACCGACAGTCGTGGGTCCTGCTGGCGATGACCGCCTTCGAGATCCTGGACCCACCGCTTGGACTGGCCCATGAGGCGGCCGAAGTCGGCCTGGGTGTAGCCGCGCCCGTCGCGCCAATAGGCGATTCGGCGGCCGATGTTGGAAGTGTCCACTGGGCGCCCCCGGTACAAGCCACGCACTTTGCGTGCCCCACTCCTTTGTACCGCGCTCTACGGTCCCGGTGTGGGACAGATCACCGGATTCGCGGAAGGGCCAGAGCCATGGACAGAGCCACGCTCGACGGTTACATCACGGGCTGGCTGACCCGAGCCCTCCCGCCCGACAAACGCAGGCAGGCTGAGAGCGAATGGGCAGAGCGCGGCGTGGCCCTCCTCCCCCTCGGCGTCCGGTTCAGCGTCGTACGTCTCCCCGAACGCCTCGTCCACGCCGCCCTCGGCACCAGCGACCCGGCGATGGTGGCGGCCGAGCTGCCGGACCGGCTGGGAGGCGCGGTCATCCACGACACGTACTCGCACGGCCACCCGTACTACCCACTGATCCAGTGGCATGCCGGAATCGTCTGGGACGGGGGCGACGACGCTCCCTGCCTCGGCGAGGGCACCTACATGGGCGTCCCTCACATACGGCGGGTCACGCCGCCGGGAACGTACTGGCTGGCGCCTCCGCGGCATGAGGGCGACCTGTGCCGCCCTGAGTTGGTGCAGCGGCTGGAACGGCAGGCGCGGGCCGCGGTGGCGGCGGACGACTCGGTGGGGGTGCAGCCGTGAGTAAGCAGACCTCGTCCCGCCCGGCCCGTGAGCCGTACAAGGCGGGCCCGAACGGTCACGGCTACTGCTGGGAGACGCATCCCACGAGCGGCGTGCACTGCAACCATCCGATCGGCCACAAGAAGGACGGGGTGCCGCACCAGTACCCGTACGTCCGGCCGCCGATCCGCTGGTCCTGAGACCCCCTCGCGCCGGCGCCCGGAAACGCCTGGCGTGTGGGTGGCTGCCTCGCGCTGGAGGCGGCCTGGGTGAGTCCGCCGCTACGTCCCCCGAGGCGGCGGCGGACTCACCGCACCAGATCGGCCAGTTGTACGCCGATGGCGCGTGCGATTCCGTTCAGGGTGTCCAGGGATGGGTTCGCGCGGCCGGCTTCGATGTCTTGGTAGTAGCTGCGGTTCAGAGGAACCGCCAGGTACACCGCGTCCTGGGTGAGGTTGTGATGCAGCCGGGCCTGTTGGATGCACCTGCCTACGCGCTCGCGTTGCTGGAGGAGCCACGGGTCGTCGGGCAGATTGCTGAGCACTCGACACACGCTCTGAGCTGCGTGATCATATGTCAGCCTGGTGACAACAGGCTTTTTCCGATCTTGATCAGCATGGACGGCGACCCAGGGGGCATACGGGATCAGGGGCGCGAGCTGCACGTGACACGAGCAGCGACCTTGCGGCTTCATGGCCGTGCCGCAGGGCGACGCAGGGTGCCATCACTAGAACATTCGTTCACGCGAACGAGTGAATGACTGAGCTATGGAAAGCGCGTTAGACATGGAGCCACCCCCGATCTCGGATCGGGGCGCACACCCCCCTCGAAGTCTGCCGGGCTGGTTGGTTGGCCCCCTCACAGTCCCGGCAAGAGCGGCCTCACCCAGTGAGGCCGCTTCTTCGTTGCTACGCTCTCGCCAGCGAGTACTTCTCACGCACCTCTCGCGATTCCGGGTGTGAGCTGGGTGTGGACCGCCGACACCCAGGGGTCATTCTGGGGTGTCGGAGAAGTATCCGAGAAGTCCAGAGGCCCACGCGTTTCCTTGAACCAACAGCCCCTGACCTGCGATTAACCCCGGTTACGACGCAGGTCACAGGGGGTGGCGAGCGAGAACCCCCTTCCCGGCCCTCTCTATTCGGGACGAAGAGGTCGTGGGTTCAAATCCCGCCACCCCGACAGTGAAGTACCAGGTCAGGCCCTGGATCCGGAGATCGGATCCAGGGCCTGACGGCATTTCTGGGGTGTCTGGGTGTCAGCTGGGTGTGATCTTGGGGAGCGCGTCCGGCTCGGCGGCACGCTGTTGCAACAACTCGTCCAGGATCCGTACCGCGGAGCGGGGCGCCATCGCCAACCGCTCGTCGAGCGCCGCGAACCAGATCACGGTCAGCTGCTCCATCAGAGCCGCACGCATCGAGTCGGTGATGTGGGTGTACCGAGCGCTGATCGATCCGTCCTCGTGGCCCAGGCGGTCATCGATGAGGACCTTCGGTGTGCCGAGTTCCTCGAGAAGAGTCCGGTTCCCATGCCTCAGGCTGTGCCGGGTCAGCCCGGACCTGATGGGTAGCCAGCACGCCTCCGCACGCGCCGCCGCGCCGCGCCCCCGCACCGGAATGCCCGGCCACGGTTCTGCAGTCACTGGGACAGGGTGGGCGTCCTGCGGCGCCTTCTTCGGATACCAGCCCGAGGCTGCTGGCGTGAAGATCCATGTGGCATGTCCGGAGCGGCGCCAGTGCGCTGCCTCGCGGTCAGTGCCGGCGGGGCGTTCGTAGCCGAGTTCGGAGATGGCCAGCTCCACCTTCACCCTGGTCGCCTCGGCAACCGCGTCCGGTCGGTTGAGGACGTTGGAGATCGTGCCGGTGGAGACTCCGCACGCCTGGGCGACCTGCTTGAGCGTGGGGCCGCCCCGCTTCTGGCCGGCCATCCCGCGCCCGGTGAAGGCGTAGACGAGGCCGTGGCACGGGCACGCCGCGCCCGGAGTCCGGGCGAAGAAGCGGGCGTTCAGATCGGCCTGCCACACAGGAGTGTCGATCGTGCGATAGCTGTCGTCCTTGGGAGGGCAGCGTTCCAGCTGGCCCGAGTCCAGCTCGTACAGCTGCCACTCGACGCGGATGGACCGCGCCTCCGGCCTGGCGAACTGGCGCTCAAGGCCGACGATCTCGCCCCACCGCATCCCGGTATAGGCCTTGTTGATGCTGGCCACGAACTCGTCGTCGCGGCCCGAGAGCAGTGACGCGCGCTCTGCGACGAGCAGGGCGCCGAGCATGGAAGTGATCTTCTTCTCGGGTCCCCTGGACCGGCTTCTTCCCTGTCGGCGTCCCCGGCCTCGCCGGCGTTCCGCGACATTCTTCGGCGCGTACTCCTCATCCACTGCGTCGGCGAGAATCAGATGCAGCAGCGACCGCCGGGTCCGGATTGAGGACGGCATGGCGCCTGACGCCTTCTGCTCCCGCTCCCACTTCGAGATCATCTCCTTGGTGATGTTCCGAATGGGCTGGGTCCCGAACGCGGGCAGCAGGTGGGCGAGTGACCGCCGGTAGTTCTGCATGGTGGACGAGGCCAGGTCCTGCTCCTCGATCCACGTCTCGGTGTACTGAGCGAAGGTCTTCTGCCCCGCCTCGACTTGAAGCTCCGGCGGTGTCCAGCGCCCCTTCTTCGCTTCCTCGTACGCCTCGACCTCCGCCTTCTCAGCGGCCTTCTGCGCTGTGGTCTTGGTCGGGTAGCGGACGGCCTTGCCGTCCGCGTCGACCACGACACCTTGCGCCTTACGGTCCGGACGCTGGAAGCAGGCCCTGTAGTAGGGCTTGCCCCCGCGGCCTGTTCGTTTCTCCGCGTAGGCCACGTTCTTCTAACCTCCTCGCGCCACCAGAGCCTGAATGAGCTCCGCGGCCGTGCAACTCCCCTCCTTCAGCGCAGCCTCGAGCTGCTGTGCGGTCGGGGAGTTGATCAGATCTGCGTTCAGGCGCAGCACGCCGTCGGCGTGCTCGTGGTCCACCCACATGACGACGTTGGGCGGAACGCCGGGCACTCTCTCTACACGAGCCTGATCCTGCGCAGGCGTCGGCATAGGTCCCCCTGCCGAAATCGGTTTTGGCCCCCTCATCCGGTCCTGAGATCTGATCACAAAGACACGGATGACGGCAGAGGGTATTCAAAAGTAACTCAGAATCACTCTTTCGACTGGTTTCCCGTTTCATCTGCGGAAACATGGACGGTCACTGCGCGCAGCGCCGCCAAGAGTTCTTCAGGGGACTGCCCCTCCTCGCCGCGTAGGACGATGGTGGCGCGGACCTTGCCCGTCGGCGTCTCTACCTCGACCACCTGGGATTGCAGCAAGGGTCCGCGCCGCAGGGACTCCTGCACATCGACCGCCAGGTCCATCGTGGCGCCGTTCCCCTCAGCGCTACCGGCGTCCTGAGGGTCGGCATCACGGAGGACCGGCTCGCGGCCAGCCAACACGCGCTCCGGTGAATCGTCCGTCCACCCGACTACGCGCGCGTACTCCCGGATGGTCGGCGTCATCCTCGCGACGGAGCCACGCTCGATGTTCCCGACTGCGCCCCGGGTCACGCCAACGGCTACGGCGATCTGCTGCTGCTCGATGCCGAGGTCTGTACGTGCCGCCCGCAGTTTCTCGCCGAGGCGCGTCCACTTAGTGGCCATGCCGCACATCATGCCCTACGCGTACGCAACAGCGCACGGCCGTGACCAGCACTTTAGGGGCGGATGTGTTGCATTTCAGACGGAAGAAGTGCGCCGGTAGCGCCCCGCTGACGCAGCGTCACGCCTACTTACTGACGCCAGAAGTACTCCATATGTGTTGCATGAGTGCAGTGCCATGTGTAGTTTCTGTACGTGGCACCGAACGGAACGGCAATACGGGCTATCCGCCAGGGCAAGTCTCTGAGCCTGCGTGATCTTGCTGAACTCGCGCACTGCTCAGCGGCAACGCTCTCTCGAATCGAGCGAGGGGTGACTCAAGACCCTGGTGAGGCCCTCCTCAGCCGCCTGGCGAAAGCACTGGCCGTGCCGGTCGACGACATCACCCAGGGAGGACAAATGGCCGCGACCACGGCCAAGGAAAAGGTTCCGCCGCGCGAGGTTCCCTACCCGGGCACCCCGGAGGGCGAGCTCTTCCACTACACGCCCGAGGAGGCGGCCGGGTTTCTTCCCTGGTCAGCGCTCCAACTGAGGCGCAAGGCGTACGCCCGAGAGATCCCTTACAACGATGGCGCGAAGCGGGTCTCCTTCACGGGGCGTGACATCCGCGAGATCAGCGAGATGACCGCTGTCCGTCCGCTCTCCGAGACCACGCAGCGTCGGAGCGCCTGACCCCACATGCGAAACGGGGCCGCGGACCCTGCCCGGTCCCGCAACCCCGCCGAAGAAATCGCCTCACCACAACGCAATGAGGTTCACATGCAACAGGCTACCCACCCCGCCACGCCCACTGCACCCGTCGAGGCCAGAGAGCCGGAGCCGCCCGGCGCAACCCTGCTGCAGGCCCACGCAATGGCCGGCGTCATCATCGGCCAGCTGACCACCAGCCCCCGCGACATCGGCGCCCGACGGGAAATCACGGGCGAGTACAGCGTCAACGTCTTCTGGAGCGGCGACGTCTCCGGCGTCCGCGCGCTCGCCTCCT
>WUUC01152861.1_pt1 | contig 10015 bp, 6 predicted proteins | sample 6278441 | NCBI WGS metagenome assembly WUUC01 (sample SAMN13675441, study PRJNA597444) | soil metagenome | isolation source: soil | place: USA: Washington | collected 2017-10 | reverse complement strand
CCTTGCGGAGCCACGCGTCGAGGTCTCGGTAGGTGGCGAAGTAGCGGCGCAGGAGGTCTTCGGCCTCGGTTTCGGAGAGGCCGGTCATCAGGGCGAAGCGCTTCGCGCCGATGCCGTAGACGACGCCGAAGTTGAGACGCTTGGCGAAGTCGCGCTGCTCTTTCGAGACATCTTCGAGCGCGACGTTGAAAATCTGCGCGGCGGTCACGCGGTGCAAATCCGCGCCCGAGTTGAAGGCGTCCACGAAGCCCTTGTCGCCCGTGTAGTCGGCGAGGATGCGAAGCTCAATCTGCGAATAGTCGGCGATGACGAGCTGGCGACCCTCGGGCGCGCGGACGCAGCGCCGGTACTCGTAGGCGTGCGGGACTTGTTGGATGTTAGGCTGCGTGCAGGCCATGCGCCCGGTCGGCGCTCCGATTTGATGAAAGTTGGCGTGGATGCGACCCGTCGCGGGGCTTATCTCCTGAAGGATGTTTTCGCCGTAGCTAGTCAGTGCTTTCTGGACGGTGCGGTATTCGAGAAGCGTCTTAATCTCCTCGTGCTTCTCCGCGAGCGGTTGGAGTTTCCAGTTGCGCGTGCCGTCGGGCAGCTCTATGCCCCGGCGCTGCAAGGCTCTGGTCAACTGGACGTGCGAGTCGAGGTTGATGTCCATGCGCGTGGGGCCGAAGAAGGACTGCTGCGGCGACTCTTCGGCGAGCATCGACTGCAACTCTTCGGCGAGCACGGCGCGGCGCTTCTCGACAATCGAAAGCTGCTCGCGCCAACGCTCCTTGTCTAGGAAGATGCCGTTCAGCTCAAGCGTGGCGACGGGGACGATGCACTCGAATTCGAGCTGCGCGCAGCGTCCCAGAGAGTTTGCGCGCAACTGCTCTATGAGCTTGTCGCGCAGGGGCAGAAGCAGCGCGGCGTCGCGCGCCGCGTATTCAATCTGCGCCGGAGAGAGTTCTGCGCTGCCCCAGTCGCTGACCTGCTGCGACTTATCGACCGACTGGTTGAGATAGCGCGTGACGACAGCTTCGAGGCTGTGGCGGTCTTCCTGCTCGCCCGCCGAGACGACCTGACTGGCGAGCATCGTGTCGAAGAGCCCGCCGCGCTCGACGCGCTCCGCGCCGTTTGAAGTGGTGCGCGAATCGTAATCGCCCGCCAGCTCGATGCCGAGGAAGTGGCGCGTCCACTTGGCGTCGAACTTCGCGTTGTGCGCAATCTTGACCGGAGTCGTGGCGGTGAGCAGGCGGCGCAAGGGGTCGAGCGCGACGGAGCCCGAGAGCTGTTCGGCGCGCGTGCCTCGCCCGTCGAGTGGGACGAGTCGGTCGAGGTCGAAGACGTAGACGTTTTCCGGCGAGGCGAGCTGTAAGAGCCGTAGGCGCGTGCCCTCCTTCGTGTCGAAGGGGTCGAGCGAGGTCGTCTCGGCGTCGAAGCCCAGAGCGGCGTGCGCGGACAGTTGTTTGACGGCCCCGGCCAGCTCTTCCTGCGTCGTGACCAGAGAGTATTTGAGTTCTTCCATCAATCTTCGTTGCTCATGCTTTCGGCACACCTCCGCGACGGAGGGTGACCGGGCGCGGGTCTAAATTGTCGGAGGAAGTAAGCTACCACCAAAAAAGAATTATGTCATGAGACGGCGCGGAACGGCGCAACGCGCGCAGGCGGCCTTGCACGCTACTGCCTCGGCGTCGGCGGCTTCTGACGAAGGGCCGAGGAGAGCGCGGTGATGATTCTGCTGAGGCGCGCGGCTTCAGTCTCCGCCTCGTCCGCAATGACATCGAGTTCGAGTTTGGACAGCTCGTCATAGAGTTCGTAGGAGAGACGGTAGGAATCGAGCGCCTGCCGGGGCTGGCTCTGGACGGAAAATATCGAGCCTATCTCCCTGTAGGCGCGCGCGCGGTCGCGCTTGGAGCCGGGTTCGTCGTCTCTTCTGCTGAAGGTGATGGCGAGCCTGTAGGAGTCGAGCGCGAGCGTGAAGTCGTCTATGTCTTCGGCGAGCGAGCCGACGTGCAGAGGCTTCTCCGGCGCGGTCGTCGTCTGCTTCCCGCGTTCGAGGCTCAGGCGAAACATCTCTATGGACTGCCGGTAAAATCCGACGGCCTTCTCGAAGGTGGCCGACGACGCCTCATGCACGCGCCCGAGGCTGTAGAGCGTCTCGGCCTGACTCAGAGGGTCGTCGCCGGCCCTGTACGCGTCCAGAGCCTTCGCGTAAAAAATGGCGGCCACGTCCGTCTGGCCCGCCTGCTCGGCGATGTCGGCTATCCAGCCGTGCGCCTCTGCCACGCCCGCCGTCTCTTTCTTCCGGTAGGCTTCAGAGACTTTCTGGAAATAAGCTTCGGCGGCCTGCTGCTCGCCCAGTTCGTGCCGGAGCCCGCCGAGCCAGACGAGCAGTCGCGCAAGCTCGGCGTCGCCCGTGTCGCTTTCAGAGAGCTTGAGCAGCTCCTCGAAGTAGTGCACCGACTGCTGCCTGTGTTGCTTGATGATGGCCGGAGGGACGGGCGTCGAGTCGGGGTCGTCCGCTTCGTCAAGAAGGTAGTTGGCTTCGTTCAGGTGGAACTCGCCGAGCTGGTAAGCCGCCTTCCGCATCCCCTGCCGGGCCTGCTCCTGCCAGTCCGAATCTTCTTTCTGTCCGCCCCCTTCGAACTCCTGCCGGTAATAGTCGAGCGCGCGCCGGTATCGCTCGGTTGCCTCTGCCTTAATCTCAGTTCTGAGGTCTTTGCGCGTGTCCAAGGGATTGACGCCGGGGGCTTCGGGCTTGATGGCTAAGAAGGGGACGGGGCGGTCGAGGTGGGCGGCTTCAAGCATTTTAGCCACCGCGTCGGCGGACAGCGCGCGCCCTTCGGACTGGTCTTTCGTAAACTTCATGAGCATCGTGCCGAGGGTGAAGAGCGCTGCCCCCGCCTTATGCGGCGAATTGATTTCGGGGCTGGCGTAGATTTCGGCGGCGGCGTCGAGCGTGCTGGTGAGCTTGGCTAAGTCCGTAGTGACGGCCTTTCCCTGAAGGTCGCCTTTCTCCATCAGGAACCGCGTGTGCGCGCGGTTGAATATGATGTTGCCGAGCTGCACCATCGTGTCGGCCACGGCCTCTCTGTTATGCAGCGCCTTATATTCCTCCGCGGCTTCGCCGAGCATGGCGAGCGCGTCGGACTCGTCGCCCCTCTGCGCGTCGGCCACGGCGTCGCGGAACTTGTCGTTCGCCACCTTCGCCTTCCGCGCCATCACGTAGGCGTAGACGGCCCCGCCCGCCGCGCCGAGCGCGAGCAGCGAGACGCAGAGCATTGCGACCGTCAGGCGACGCATTCGGTGCGCGGCCCTTCGCTGGTGCTCGGCGAACTTCTGAGCCTGTTCCAGCTCGCGCCGCTCGCGGGCGAGCTTCTCTTCGCGCTGCCGCTCGCGCTCGGCGACGGCGGCTTCGTGGGCCGCTTTGCTCTCTTCGAGGAACGCCATCGCCGCGTCGAAATCCTGTTGATAGCGCACGCCCCACGCACGGTTCGGGCTGTACCTGTCGCGCCACTTGAGCACGTACTGCAAGGTCACGTCGTCGAGCAGCCCGCCCGCGCCCTCTCGATAATCCGTCGCGGCCCCGGCCAGCCTGCGGTAGATGCGCGCCGCCTCGGCCTCGTCCCTGACCCAGTCCTTGAGCCGCTCCCAGTTGCGTATAAGGCTCTCGTGCGAGATGTCTATGAAGGTGTCGCCCGTGAGCGTCACGCCGGCGGGCGGCATCAGGAATGAGCGCCCCGCGCGACGGAAGATGTTGATGACCGCCGTGACCTCTTCTTCGCTCGCGCCCGTTATCTCGCAAATCTCTCTCAGGCGGGTGGGGCGGCGTATCTCCCGGTTGTCCGCGCCGCGCTCGGTCAGCGCCTTGAAGAGCAGCTCCGCAAGCTTCCGGCTGCGGTCGTCGGGCAACTCGTCCCAAGCCTCGTCGGCGTGGCGCGAGAGCGCGTCCCTCATCGTGCCGATGGCTTCGTAATGCTCGATGCCCAACGGCTCGTCCGCGCTCCGCGCGCCTACCCAGTAATCCCAAGTCCGCATCAGCGCGTGCTGAAGGATGGGCAACTGGTCGGGGTTGTCGCCCACGTCGTTGAGGAGGCGGCTGACGAGCGGCTCCGTTATCCGGCCCCGCGAGACGGCGACCGGGCCCGTGATGGCCTGTCGCCTGTCGTCGCGCGTCAGGCGCGGGATGAGGTACTGGCCATCGTTGATGGCTTCGGGCAAGCCCTGAAACTGCGAGCAGTCGCCGAGGAAGTCCGAGCGCATCGTGAGCAGGACGTAGACGGGAACGTCGCGCTGCGCGGATGCTTCGAGCAGGAGCTTGATGAAGGCCGCAGCCTCGTCCTCGGCTCCCGCCTGCATGGTGGTCGCGCGGAAGCGGAACAGCTCCTCGAATTGATCGACGACTATCAGAAGGTTCTCGTGCTCTTCGAGCCGGGACTGCCGCACGGCGTCCAAGAGCCCCAGAGCGCCGCGCCTGAGCGTCGCTTCGATGACGGCCACGCCCTCCGCGCCGCCGAGCCCTCCTGCGGCCTCCGGCAGAACGTCCCGCTCGGAGAGCGCGCAGGCGAGGTTGCCAAGTGGCGAGTGGCCGGGCCGGATGATGGCGATGCGCCAGCCGGAGCCCGCACCCGCCATCATGCCGCCGTAGAGCGCGGGCAGAAGTCCCGCGCGCACGAGCGAAGACTTGCCGCTCCCGGAAGTGCCGACGACGGCGAGGAAGCGCGTGCGCTGAAGACGCGCGAGCAACTCGTCGGACTGTCCTTCGCGCCCGAAGAAGAGGTGGTTCTCGTCGGTCTCGAAGGTTCGGAGGCCGGGGAAGGGGTTCGAGAGCTTGCGGGCCTTCATTGCTGCCCTCCGTTGCCGGAGTCGGCGGAGTCGCCGGACTGAGCGGCCTCGACGAAGGGCTCTAAGGGCGCGGGGTCGAAGTCTTTGAAATTCTGTATGACGAGCGGAACCATGTGCGTCAGAAAACCCTCCTTGTCTTCGGTCGGCGGCGAGGCGATGTAGACGGCGCTGGCGGCCCAGTCGTCCGTGCGCCCGAGCCCGTAGGCGCGTTCGAGGTCGCGGAGCTTCGAGGTCACCCAACGCTCGTCGGCGTTGCCGTAGTAGATGAGCGCCGCTTCGCAGCTCAGGAGGTTCTCGCGGTGGTATTCGGCTATCTGCTTGCTGTCGCCCTCGTCCGAAGAGGTGATGACCTCGAAGCGTTGGTTGAAGAGGTAGCGCTTGATGGGCTGCACGTCCTTCTTGTCGCGGTTGTCGCAGATGAGATAGACGTGTTTGAGCGCGGAGCCCGCGCGCTCGACTCGCGCGGAGGGCTTGGGCGCGGGGTTGAGCTTTTCCATGATGCGCGTCTTCAGGTCTTCGAGCGAGGTCTGCAAAAGCTCCGCGCCCGCAGTGATGCGGTTCTGTAGCTCGCCCACGAAAGCCTTCTGGCGCGTGCCTTTCGGGTCGAGCCCCGGCGGCAGCCAGAACAGCCTTTGGAATGTCGTATCGGCTGCGCCGCGCGCGGCGGCCAGCTCTTCCTGTATGCGGATGGTGGAGCGCGGGTTGTCCTCGTCCTCATTCTCGGGGATGAAGCCGTAGCTCGCGCCGACGAGATGGACGGACAGGGCGCAGCGCGAGAGGTGCGCGCCGACGGCCTCGTCAATCTCCGGCATGCTCAAGGGCAGCTTGCTGTCGGGCAGCACGCCGTAGCCTCTCTGCTGCAACTCGTCGCGGACGCGCTCGCGCTGCTCCGCGAGGTCTGAGGAAGTCTCAGCGAGGTAGACGTACTTCGAGGGTTCACTGACTTTGGGCGAGAGCAAAGAGGGCGCTGGCTGCGGGACGGCGAGGGAAGTCGATGCCGTCGTCTTCAAGGCGTCGCCGTCCTCCGTCGTGTTCGGGGCGTTGGCAGTCGGCGCGGAGACGGCGGGCGGCGACTGCTGCGGCTGTTGATTCTGTTGCGCGCCCGACGCGTACTTCAAATCGGAGAGCATCTTGGCGATGTGCCAAGCGAGACGGTTGAGCACGAGCCAGTACTTCGGGTCGGTTCCGCCGGACGTGGCGTGCGGGTTGAACTCGCACGGCATGTCGCCCTCCATCTCGTAGAACTGGTAGCCGATGAGGTCGCGCAACTGCGGCGGCTCTTTGTCGAGCAGGTGCGGGAGCACGAGCGGTCGCTTGACCACCTTGAAGATGCGCAGGCGAAACGGGGCCACAGACGAAGTGGCGGGCGGCGCGGAGTCGCAGAAAGTCTGCAACTCTGTGCGACACCAGTCCGAAAGGACGTAGCGCGGCGAGACGATGGGGACGAAGAGAAGCGAGCGCGTGACGCCCGTGCGTATGGCTTCGCGCAGCTCGTCGTTGCCTTGCAGGCTGCGCGCGTCGCGCCAGACCCTCGGCGGTTGCGAGTCGCCGAGGTGAGACTGAACCATCTTCGGCAGGCGCTCGAAGAGCAGGTCAACCCAGCCCTTGTCGTCGCCGTAGCCGAATGGGTCTTCGTCGTCCACATGGCCGTAGCTGATGAATATGTCGTAATCAAAAGACATTAAAGTTATCTGAAGACCTCCAGCGGGAAAAACTGTCTGAGGCGAAAGTGAGCGATGAGAACGCGGAAACGATTCATAAGGGAGACGAACGCCGCCCGTCGTGCGGATCGCGTTGGACGGCTTCAATTATCTCGCCCCGGCGGGGCCGAGCGCAATAGCTAAGCCGCCTATCAGAGCTATGCGGGCGCTCTCTCTTGCGCGACGGGCCGAACCAGCACTGCCAGCAGCAGCGCGGCCAGAGCGCCGACGAGGGCGCTGGTGAGGAAGGCCGTCGTTGCGCCGCGCCATTGCCAGAGCGCGCCCATCAGGAGCGAGGCGGGCAGCACCGTAATGCTGAAGGCGAGATTGTAGAGCCCGTAAGCCGTGCCGCGCTGCTCCGGGCGCACGAGGTCTGCGACGAGCGCCTTCTCCGAGCCTTCGACGAGGCCGAAGTAGATGCCGTAGACGAGGAACAGAATCCAAACCTCCGTGGCAGTCGAGACGTATGCGAAGCCCGCGTAGACAGCCGCGTAGAGCAGCCAGCCGGAGACGATGAGCGTGCGGCGGCCAAGATGGTCTGAGAGCGCCCCGCCGACGAGCGAGCTGCCGACCTTGAGGATGTGCAGCGCCGCCCACAGAAGCGGTATCGTCTGCGTCGAGACGCCGGACTCCTGCGCGCGCAGAAGGAGAAAGGCATCCGAAGAGTTCGACAGAGTGAAGAGCGCGATGATGAAGAGGAAGCGTTTGAAGTTGCGGTCGTAGCCGCGCAGAGAGAATCGGACGGTCGCGGCCTCCGCATCAACGCGCTGCTCCTTGGGAGCCTCTCGCACGAAGAAGGCGGCGACTAGTACAGCCCCGAGCGCCGGGATGGAGGCGAGCAGAAAGAGCGTGCGGTAGTCGCCAGCCGTCGGCGCGTTCCGGTTCGCCGCGACGAAGCTGAGGACGGCGTAGCCGAGAAGCGGCCCTATCACCGCCCCTGCGTGATCCATCGCGCGGTGAAAGCCGAACGCCAGCCCTCGCTCGCCGGGCAGCGCGGCGTCCGCAATCATCGCGTCGCGCGGCGCGCTGCGCATCCCCTTGCCCACGCGGTCTGTGAGGCGAATCAGAAGCACCTGCGGCCAAGACGACGCGATGCCGAGCAGAGGGCGCGCAACGCTCGCCAGCCCGTAGCCGAAAACCACCAGCCCTTTGCGCTTTCCGCGCCGGTCGCTGTAGTAGCCGAAGAACAGTTTGAGCAGGCCGGAGACGGATTCGGCCCCGCCTTCGATGAGGCCGATGGCGAAGGGCGAAGCGCCGAGCGTGAGCGCGAGGAAGAGCGGCAGGAACGGGTAGATGATTTCGCTCGAAGCGTCGTTGAGGAGGCTCACGAGGCTGATGGCGAAGACGTTGCGCGGCAGTCGGCGGTAGCGCCGCCAGAGTCCGGGCATCGACTCGTCTAGTCGCCCGCCACCCAACGAAGGGTCGAAACGGTCGGAGGCGTCTGTGTCTGTCTCTCCCATGCTCGCGCTTGCGCCTTGGCCGTCTCTAGCGTCGCGGTGAACGCGCTGGGCGCGCGGAACCGTTGCGGTTCGAGTTCACGTCGCCGCCGCCGAAAGGCGCGTACCACCACCACGCGACCGCGCCCACCAGCAGCGCGAACAAAATCGCCCCGACCAGCGCCAGCCGAATCGCCATCCGCAGCATCCGCTTCACGACGAAAAAGAAGAGGCCGAAGCCTATGACGGCGAAGATGATGATGGCGGTGATTTCCATAGAGGTCAGCCGGACAGGGGGTTTCAGGATTCAGAAGTCATCGACTAAGGAGAGATTGACGGCGGCAGTGTACGGGATACGGCGTCGGCTTGGAAAGTTTTTATTCCGGCCCGAGACTTTTGCCTTCCGTCTTTTTGTACGACGCGCGCACCACGGTCTTGATGTTTCCTCGGACGTGGAAGTCGCCTTCTAGCTCGACGGCGAGGGGGTCGCAAGCCCGCACGAAGTCTTCGAGGATGACGTTGACCACATGCTCGTGGAAGATTTTCACCTCGCGGAAGGAGTTGATGTACAGCTTCAGGCTCTTCAGCTCGACGCAGCGCTCGTTGGGGACGTATTCGAGGCGGAGGACGGCGAAGTCCGGAAAGTCCGAGAAGGGGCAGATGGCCGTGAACTCCGGCATCTCGAACTGGATGCGTATCTCCCGGCCCGCGTACTCGTACGCGAAGGTGTCGAGCGGGTAGAGATTCATCTCCGCGCGGGGCGTCGGGCGGATGTCGAGCCCCTGCTGGTTAAAGGTCGGCGCGGCCTCTGTCGTTGACATTCTGTTCTGAAGCTCCTTCATGTTTGCTGTCTCGAAATCTTACCCGAGCCGCGCGCCACCTTCAACCTGCTCGACCGCAACAATCAACTTCGTCATTTTTACTCCCGCAGAATGGTGAATGCGGAATAAAAGACAAGCTGTCTTTCATTCCGCACTCCGCATTTCTCTCTGGTGGTTTACGCGCCCGCGCCGCCCGACTTCTCAAGCGAGCGGATGCGGTCGTGGGCTTGCTTGACCTCGCCGAACTGGCGCTCGACGGTGGCGCGGATGTTGGCTGGCAGGTCTGTGTCGAGCGCGTCGCGGTAGTTGGCGACGGCGGAGTCTTCGCCGCGCTCGCACTCTGCGAGTATCGCGCTGTCGTCGCGCCCTGTGACGGCGGCCTTCAAATCAATCCAGCCTCGATGGAGCGTGGCCGCTACGCTGCCCGTGTTGTCGGCCTCTCCGCCGAGGCGGCGCACTTCGTCCTGTAGCTCGCCGACGAACCCCGCGCGCTGCTGCGAATAGCCGAGGAAGAGCGTCTTCAACTCGCCCCTCCCGACGGCTTCGGCGGCGGTCTGGAAACCCTCCTGCCCGTCGCGGCACGTCTCTATAAGGTTGTTGAGTGTGGAAATCACTTCGCTGTTGCTTGCCATTTCTTTCCCCTTTCGGTTCTTGTAAGACTTAAGAGCGGACGCCCCATGCGCCGCTTCCTCGTTCGTATCAACCAACCGTTTACGCGAACCCTAAACTCGCCCCCACGTCTGCGCGCCGCTCCGGTTGCGACCGAGGTCGAAGAGCTTGACGAGGGCGACGCCCGCGATGAAGCCGCCGATGTGCGCCCCGTAGGCCACGCCGCCCTCCTGCGAGCCGCTGCCTAACATCCCGAGCCCGCTGATTAACTGGAAGAGGAACCACAGCCCGATGGCGGCCCACGCCGGAATTTCCGTGATGAAGCGCAGCACGATGGCGCGCACGCGCCTGTGCGGATAGATGAGGATGTAGCCGCCGAGCACGCCCGAGATTGCGCCCGACGCGCCGAGGCTCGGGATGAGCGGGTTGCCGTCGAAGATATAGGTGGAGACGACGTGCGCCAGAGAGGCGATTACCCCGCACAAGAGGTAAAAAATGAGGTAGCGCAAGTGCCCGAGGCGATGCTCCAAGTTGTCGCCGAATATCCATAGGTAGAGCATGTTGCCGAACAGGTGCGCGAACCCGCCGTGCATGAACATCGAGACGAGCAGCGTGAGGTAGACCG
>WUUC01126301.1_pt1 | contig 10015 bp, 9 predicted proteins | sample 6278441 | NCBI WGS metagenome assembly WUUC01 (sample SAMN13675441, study PRJNA597444) | soil metagenome | isolation source: soil | place: USA: Washington | collected 2017-10 | reverse complement strand
CGCCGTATACGGTTCCGTACGTACGGTGGTGTGAGAGGACGGGAGCTTTAAAACTCCCTCCTACTCGATCGAAATTCCAGCTTTCAACTAGAAGGAGTATATGACCCTATTTTATCATTTGGTTATTGGTTTGATTTTGCCCAAACAATAACAAAAGTTACCCATTTTGTTCTAGACTTAACGCTCGTGACATCAGTAGACGCTTGAGATTATCCTTAGCGTACGATTTCATTCCATTGGACTTCATACCCCAAATAGGAAGTAGCAGAATTCTAATTCTTTAATAAACATCTCTTCTATTATCGATCTCAACTATCAAAACCACTATTCTTTCTTCGATTATTTTATAGATAACACGATAGTCGCCAACTCGTAATCGGCGATGATTCTTCCATTCTCTAACTAATAGTTTACCGACTTCCGGAGCGAGCGGGAGCCTTCGTTCGATTGCTCGGATGATCCTTTCCTGAATATTTTTCGGGAATCTTTTGAGGTTGTCTCTTGAATGTTCTGTATATTCGATTCGATACCCAGTTCCTGACATAACTCCTCATGCGATATTGTTTTACTTCCTCCTTCAATCCACTCCCGTTCAACTTCTTCAGCCCTTCTAGCTAATAGCATATCTTCATACTCTTCTAGCCAGTCTTCAACCACTTTGCGAACCAAGCTAGACATGCTGATGTTTTTCTTTTCACATATCAATTTCATAACTTCAGCATCGCTTGGATTAAACGTCACGTTAACCCTAGGATTTAATGTAGGCATACACCCTCCTTTTTACTTAGTGTAACAGATGTGTAACACCTTGTCAATAGAAGTGACTGTACCTCCATTTTATGAAGAAAGATCTTGTAGAGAAAAAATTTCAACATCGACTCCTGAACTATAATGAATATAATCTGGAGGTCGATTGGGACGTGGTAAGCCATTCCATTCAAACACCTGATTATCCCACTTAGATACTTGGACTTCTTGCAAAGCATAAGGGGCATGGTGAATTCTAGCCATTGCAAGATGTGGCTTTGTTTTCTCTACAAAAAGAATATAACGTTCTATTAAAAAAAAATCTAAAGAGTTAGGCTCTGCAAAGTAAGCACTTCCTATTCCTCGATATAAGAATTCTGCTGAATAATCTATCCCTTGTCGCTTACAACGAAAAGCAATGTCTTCATTTGTATAAGATTCCATTGTTGCATAAAAATAAGGCAAATGAAAAAAACTTCGAGCTGTTTGAACGGCTAACCAATTATTGGCATCAAGAGAATAAAACCATACACCAGGAGTTCCTTTATCATCATAGACATATGTTCTAAGATTCATTTCTAAAAATTCAGGAATTTCAGGCAGGGGAAGCAATAGCTTGGGCTTAAGTCTTTTTAAGAAAAAAGGAGTCAATCCTACATAAGCTTTTCCATCAAAAAGGTCAACATGTAAACCAGGTGGTAAGGTTTTTTGAATAAATTCAGGATCGTATTCCCAATGCAAAAATAAGAGATCTTCCCACCTTTGATGCATCACAGGGGTTGCGTTTTTTGGATAATCGCGAGTGGATAATCGAGCAAGCAAATTAGGTTCGTTCATTCACTTACCTTCATTCCTTAATGCAAAATTCGAAAATCTTCTTGAATATGTTCAATGGGAAAATATTCGATTGTAGCTTCTTCCACATGTCCAATCCCTGCTTCTTCTTTTAGCTTATTCATGAGATTTTCGAGATGCTCTTTGGATCCTTGCGCATAAATTTCTACGCTGCCATTAGGTAAGTTTTTGACAGATCCCGTTAAACCAAGCGTTTGAGCATAATAGCGGGTGTTGGCTCGAAAACCAACTCCTTGCACATATCCCTTTACAATGGCATGCATTTCGTAACGATCTTGAGAGGAGTGTTCCATGATTGATCTCCTATTCTATTATGTATCAAAAGTGCTTCTTATATACAACACTCAGTTTCTGAAATTTTTTCTTCCTCTTCTTCTTTCTCTTCTCCTATTGGAAAATGTAGAATTAACTCGCGAGCCAGTTCGGCATTGTCAACTCGACTAATCAATTCACGAAACTTTCGAGTTCCTTTCGATTTTTTTAAATACCAACACCCTACTCGACGCATTTCTAAACAAATACGATGATCTTCTTTATAATACTGTTGAACCCACATAAAATGTTCAATCAATTCTTGCCGACAATCTTCCAGACTTCTAGACAAAGGAAGTTGACCATTCAAGTAGTGTAAGATATCCTCCACAATCCAAGGCTGTCCCATTGTTCCTCGTGCAACAAGTACGGCATCGCAACCTGTATCAGCAAAGGCTTTTGCAGCTGATGGCCCATCTATGATATCTCCGTTCGCAATCACCTTAATTGTTGTAGCAGCTTCTTTACAAGCTTTAATATATTCCCAATTTGCAGGTCCTCTATAGGCTTGTTCCCGTGTCCTTCCATGCACGCAAATTGCTTGCGCTCCAGCTTGTTCGGCAATTTTTACAATCTGAGCTCCATTAATAGTTTTTTGATCCCAACCCGCTCGAATTTTAAGAGTCACAGGAATCTTGACAGCAGCCACCATATTGCTAATGATTTCCCCAATTCGTTCAGGTGTCTTTAACAACCCCGATCCACTCCCATCCTTTGTAATCTTATCAACCGGGCATCCACAGTTCAAATCGACCACGTCAAACCCCAACTCTTCAATCATCCGAGCTGCTTGACCTGCAATGCTTGGATTGCTCCCACATAGCTGTCCGCCAATGGGGTGCATCTCTTCAGAGTAGTCTAATAAACGAAACGTTGCTGAATTGAAGCGAATTAAGGCTTCCATTTTTACCATTTCACAATACATAAGACCTGGTCGATATTTAGCTGACATTTTGCGGTATGGATAATCAGAACAACCTGCTAAGGGCGCATAAAAAACTTTACTGGGCAATTGTAGATTTCCTAGTTGCATGAGTTTTTCTGTCATCATAAAAATCCCATTAGAATATGCAGGAAGGTGTTTTGTAAAAATCCCAGACACATAAAGGCAACAATGGGACTGAAGTCTAGCATTCCAAAGGGAGGAATCCATCGCCTGAAAAAATTTAAATAAGGATCTGTGTAAAAAAAGATGAAATGCATGAAACGGTATTGGTGCAATTGAGGAATCCAGGAAGATAAAATACGGACCAACAACATAAAAGAATAAATGTTAAAAATTAGATTGACGATTTTGATGAACAAAAGCATGGGACTATTTAAAATTTTATTGATTTCTTGGAACACTTCTTAGAAAAACTAAATTGTATCAAAGGAACGATTATTAATGAATGTTTAATAGCTTGAATTTATAAAAAATTTGCCTTAAGATTTTGGTAATCAAATTTATCTTTTATTCATGAAATATTCGATGCAAATATTATTGAAACCTATCACAGCACTAGGTTTAGAAAAAACAAGTCAGTTTATTAAGGCTGCGGAAGTATCCCTTAAGGGAAAAATTCTCCACATACATCGGTTGATCGATATCCCTTTACTGGATTGTGAAAAATCTACTGTTCACTCTCTTCAAAAAATGCCTATCGCAACAGCTTTAGAAGGATGTGATGTACTCGTGCGATCCCTTCAACTTCCTCTACGTAAAACGAAAGATATTGATGTTGCTTTACCTTTCCAAGCAGAGCCTCTTTTGCCTTATCCAGTTGATCAAGCGATTTTAGGACGCCAAATAATAGATCAAACAACCGATGAATCCAAACTCACCATTTTCTCTATTCGTAAGGATCTCTTACAAAAGCATTTAAATGAATGGCAACAGCTAAATATTGAACCAGAAGTTGTCAGTTGTACTCAAACAGCACTCGCTTTTTTTGCAAAGCAATTTGTTTTGACCCGTCATCCCTATTTAATTTTGCATTTACAAGATTATTGGATGACATGTCTATTGGTTAAAGAAGGAAAGGTTTTAGCCTCTTATGCCTCTTTCGAAGGCATACAAAAGATTCGAGAAGCTTTTGGAAATGAAGAAATTTTTATTAGAGAAATGCAAGCTGAAAATTTACCTGAAAACATTTCTGAAACAGTTCAAAAACTTCAGCAAGTGATTGCCAAGTTGATCTACGCGATTTTCAAAGAATTAAAAGGACAATCTTTAGAAGGAATTCTTTTAACGGGAGAAGTTGCACAATGGCCTCTACTTGAAAAAGCGTTAACTGAAAAATTTAACCTTCCTTTATTAAATCTTGAGGAATCTGAAAAAAGGCGCTATGCCGTTCCCATTGGATTGGCCCATGAAGCGTTACCAACTAATAAAAAAGATTTATTAAATTTTCGGAAAAAGGAATTTGTTTATCCTCATTTTTGGAAGCAGCTCAAAATACCTCTAGCCATCTATCTTGTCTTAATGGTCATCTTGACCCTTGTTTTTTACTTTTTTGAGCAATCCTATTTGAACTATGAGGAAATCAAAATTAAAGAAAAATACATGGATTTGCTGGCGGCAATGAATAAATCCTATGATTCTTTTGAAGAAGCGTTTTTAGCAAAAAATCCAATCGCTACAGAAAAAAGTCATGGAGAAATTAGCAATATCATGCAATTACAGAGTCAAGATTTAGCTGAACGATTAGAATTTTTGCAAAAAGATTTACAGGTGACACCCCACACATTTCCTCTATTTGCCAATATTCCTAAGGTTTCAGATGTTCTCGCTTGGTTAAGCAATCATCCTAATGTGGTTAGACAGAAAGAAGATCATTCTATAGAATCTCGTTTACAAATCGAAAACTTCAATTACATCATGCTCAAAAGGCCTATTCAAGGGAAAAAACAAGAACACTATCAAGTAAAAGTTGAATTGGAATTTAGTAGCTCTAATCCTACTTGGGCTCGCGAATTTCACGATGCTTTAATTGCACCTAACGATTTTGTTGATCCGAAAGGAGAGGTCAAGTGGAGTACAAATCGAGGACGTTATCGAACATCCTTTTTCTTAAGAGATAAAACACTTTATTTAGGTCAATAGATGTTTAAGGAAATTCCTATACAACGCATTCTCATTTACCTCCTTTTAGCAGGAACTCTTCCCTTTCTATTTGTGTTTGCTTTATTTTACTCGCAGAAACAACATTTAAGCGATTTGGAAACTCTATTAGAAAATGTGCAGCAACAAGCATTTGTCAAAGAAAAAAAGCAAGCATTAAATAGGGCTGTTCGTCAACATTTTCGAGATGCCGATCATTTTTATATTGATAAATATTTGGAAACATTAGTGTTTTTAGAACCAGAAATTGAAACTTTACAAAAAATTGTCAATGATCCCAATTTTGTTGAAGATGAAAGAATCAAAAAACGCTTAGAATTTTTGACTAGCCAAGCAAATAGTCTAGTCTTCTCTGAAGGGGTAGTTCAATCTTTTCCGCTATTTCAGGAAACTGTGGAAACATTAGTCCATCCAGTTGAAGTGAATATAACTGATCTACAGAAACTATTAGCACGTATAGAAGGTGTAGCCATCGGTCCATTTACTCCAAGTCCTAATCGCCCTCAGCTATTCATGACAGAATTTAAACTCGACAAGAAAAAAGTGACAGATAAAAATGAAGTTTTTCTGCTGAATTTAAAACTCATCAAACGGGAATTTTTATGAGCCATCTATTTATTTCTAAGAAACAGTTTCTTGTGATTTTATTATTGTTATTATGTGTGACTTTAAGCTCTGCTAAAAGAGGCTCCTCTAAACGGTCGCGTTCCTTACCGCTTACGAGTGTCCATCTTGTCGATCGCAATGGATTTTCTGAAACGATTAGTCATAAAGATCGTTTAAATCAACTTCAACAAATCGATTTTTTAAAATCTCAACCTTATCAAAAAGTCTTGCGCATTTATGCCCGCGACTCTAAGGGGGATCTCCGATCTCTCGTCACGAGCTATCATCCCAATGGAAACCCTAAGCAATTTTTAGAAATTCTAAATGGACGAGCTTTTGGAAAGTACTTCGAATGGCATGAAAATGGGACAATGAGCTTATCGACCTATATTATTGGTGGAACAGCAGATATCACTGCTGCGGCCGAGCGAACTTGGATTTTTCATGGAAAAAGTTATGCTTGGAACGAAGAGGGACATCTACTTGCTGAAATTCAATACTCTCAAGGAGATTTAGAGGGTTACGCGATCTATTATCATCCATCTGGTCAAATATGGAAACGGATTCCCTATCACAAAAACCAAATTGAAGGAGTAGTAGAAATCTATAAAGAAACAGAAGAGTTGCTTCAGCAAATCACTTATGTACAAGGAGTTAAGAAAGGTACTTCTCTTCGTTATTGGGATGGTAATCAATTGGCAAGCCAAGAGGAGTATGAACAAGGCTTATTAAACCATGGGAAATTTTTTGATAAAAAAGGGGAGCTTATTTCCGAAGTGAAAGGAGGTCATGGCTATCGCGCTATTTTTGGTAAAGAAAGTATCAGCGAATTGCAAGAATACCAAAATGGAATTTTAGAAGGAGAAGTCAGAGTTTTCAATGGAGCAGGCTTTTTAAAACGAGTTTACCATATAAAGAATGGAATTAAACATAGTGAGGAAATTGAATACTATGATCAGATTTTATGTGACTCTCCTCAACAGAAACTTTCGTTCTATTGGTCTGAGGGAAAAATTCAAGGTTTAGTAAGAACTTGGTATAGAAATGGTGTCATGGAAAGCCAGCGTGAAATGGCAAATAATATGAAAACAGGAGTGGCTACTGCTTGGTACAGCGATGGCAATTTAATGCTGATCGAAGAATACGAAAAAGACAAATTAATAAGAGGAGATTATTTTAAAAAAGGAGAAAAATTTCCTGTTAGTCAAGTGATTGACGGGAAGGGTGTTGTCACTCTATTTGACGCAAACGGACATTTCAGTCAGAAAATTCAGTACGCAAATGGTGAGCCTGAAGAATAATTTGTTTTAAATTCCAGATTTCTTCTTTTCATCTGATCACTAGGACACGTCCTATTAAGTAGTTGAAGATTTCCCAACTCTAACTGCATGATTCTAATTTTATCCTCGATGGAGCTTGGGGTCCAAAGCATCTCTTAAAGCGTCGCCAACTAAGGCAATAGCGACTAACAAAATGGTCAGTAAAGCGGCTGGTGGCCATAATAGATAACTTTCTGCAGGAAAAGCAGTTCGTCCCTCATCCATTAAAATCCCCCATGAGGTAGAACCCTCCTCACCAAGTCCTAGAAAAGATAATCCTGCTTCACTTGTAATGGCTCCCATAACGGCGAATGGAACAAGCGTCAAGATGGGAGGAATGGCATTAGGAAGTAAGTGAACAAAGATGATATAGCGATCATTAAATCCCGCTGCTCGACAAGCTTCTACATAAGGCAGTTGCTTCTGTTTAAAGAACTCTCCCCGTACATACCGGCTAAAGCTTGTCCATCCAAATAAACCAATCACAGCAATGACAATAAAAATGGATTTGCTTTGTAGAAATGCGACAACCATCAACAGCATGAAAAATGTTGGCATGGCTTCCCAAATCTCAATTAAGCGGTAAATAAAAATATCAAGTATTCCTCCATAAAATCCAGCTAATGCACCAATTGGAATGCCAATGGCTAATGCTAAAGCAACAGCTAATAACCCAACTGATAAAGAAATGCGAATACCAAAAATCAGTCCAGCTACCATATCCTTGCGATTAATCCGAGTTAAATCCCACCAGCTGATTACTTGATTAAGTGCTTGATCGCCTCCGGCATCGTCTTCCCAGTGAAAGGGACGTAATAAAGGCATGATGAGAAGTTGAATGTTTGCTGACTGTTCTTTCATCCATTTTTTGCGATCTCCTATATATTTTAATTGTGCCTGAGCAAGTTCATAAGCGTCCACAATTTGCTTGGCTCTGATTAATGCATCAGGATTGTGATCTTTTAAGTGAAGAAGGTATTGACAAGTTGTCCATGGAGTGAACTTGTTGATGAAAGGATCGATTGAGTGACATCGATGTTGGAGCAGATGAAGCATTCTTTTTGCTGGTAAATAACGAGGTTCTAATTGACTTTCAATTGTTTTTTGTCTAGCCACTTCTCTTTGCTCATTCAATTCGTCTAAGTGCCAAAGAGTTGGAATGATGAGATCTGATTTTCCCCGTTGTTTTGCGATTTGCGCATATGGATCTGCGTAAGCAGAGAGTTTTTCATGTTGAGATTTTCTTTGTTGATCACGAAGAATGAGGTTTAGCTTCTCATAAGGTGTCATATAAGCTAAGTCTCTTTCCCAATCTGGCAAGAAGGGAGAGGCAAACAAAGGATTGTTTTGTTTATCTTTTAGGGCCTGCTGTACTGCCTCTTGCTTGATCTGATTGAAAGCAACATTTGCGGCAGGATCTTGTGGAGTTCGATAAGCGAGATAAAAAAAAAGAAGAAAATGAAGGGCTACAATTCCTAAAATACTCCTTCGCCTTTGTTGAGGGTGGTTTTGTAAAATCAACCAAAAGATTCCCATTAAGGGAAGAGTAAACATAAAAAGATTATAAAATAGATCTAATCTTTTTGTAAAAAAAATTGAATAAAACAAGTAACGGAAAAGGGGAAAATAGAATTCATGATTGTAATAAACAAATAAAGGTTTACTGGAAGCCAAAAAGGGAGCGTAGATTCCCACTAGACTTAGAAATAGGATGAACATCAAAGAAAGGATTCCAAGAGGATGTCTGGAAAATTGTTTCCACACTCTTTGCCAATAGTGATCGATCTGTTTCTTGCTCATCGTTACTCTAAAGTGATGCGGGGATCTAACCACATATAAGCCAGGTCAGCTACTAAATAACCGACCAATGTTAAAAAAGAACCTGCAAATGCTGAAAACATGATGACATTGTAGTCTCGATTAATGACAGCCTCATAAAAAAATTTTCCAAATCCATTAATATCAAATAATGTTTCTACAATTAAAGATCCTCCTAAAACAACTCCTAAAGAGCTAGCAATCGACGTGACAATTGTAACGGCAGCATTGCGTCCTACATGTTTAACTAGAATGGTCATAGGAGGAACTCCCTTAGCCCAAGCAGTACGGACATAATCTTGTCTTAATACTTCTAGGACAGCTGTTCGAGATAATCTAGATTCCGCTGCTAAACTTCCATACATAATGGCTATTAAAGGCAATGCAAGATGATTCAAAATATCTAAAAGTCTTTGGTAGCTAGTCATTTGTGCGTATGTACGATCAGGACTTGTAAACCCACTAAGGGGAATAGGGGTATTTGTAAAAGGAAAATGATGATGCAAAGCAATTTTTTCAATCAAGAAAGGAGCAACAACGAAGATAGGAATGGCGTATAGGACGAGAAAAAGAAGATTCAAAAGGTAATCTGGCCATCTTCCTTGATAGTAAGCCATGATAAATCCAAAGATTAAACAGAGAAAAAAAGTCACGAACAGAGGAAGAATTGCAAGAGTTAAAGAATATTTAAAACGTTTCACAACTTCACTCACGACTGTTTTATTTGGGTCATTCCTTAAAGTTCCAAAATCTAATCTTAGTAAACGTCCCATATAGCGACTAAAACGAGTTTCAAGGAAAAGAATTTTTAGCTTGTCTTTCCAATGCGGTTCAAATTGATAAACAGAAGCGTTCTCTTTATACCAGCCTTTTAATTTTTGGATTTTTTGATCCACCTCTTCATTGGACGTAGACATCGTCCATGTTAAAGATCGAAGTAGTTGATTATCCTCACTAACCTTTTTATTCCAAGCTTTTTGATCGGAAGTTAAACCTGCACCCACATATCCAGGACGGGATCCACCACGTGCAAAAAAATGGACGGCTAATCGTTTAATATCTGAAGATGTAGTAGGATTTTCAATAATTGCTACCAAATGAGGAAGAATGAAACGGGCTTGATCTCCAAATTTAACTCGGAGATCTTCATATTGCTTTAAAGGTATTTCAGAGGGATCTTTTTCACTTTGCCGACGGTAAGTCAGTTGCCAAAGAGTTTTTTTTACATAGTCAAGAGAAAGCCATGGCCATGTAT
>WUUC01096597.1_pt1 | contig 10015 bp, 12 predicted proteins | sample 6278441 | NCBI WGS metagenome assembly WUUC01 (sample SAMN13675441, study PRJNA597444) | soil metagenome | isolation source: soil | place: USA: Washington | collected 2017-10 | reverse complement strand
TCGACCTCCTCCGGCACCAGGTAGCCGCCGTCGGCATCGGTGCCGACCGACAGCGCCTTCACCTCGATCGCATGCAGGCCGGTGCTCTCGCCCCGGCGCACATAGGCGTCGAACGCAACCTTGTGCTCGATGGCACCCTGCGTGCGCACGGCCGCGCCGTCGCGCGACAGCGCGGGACGGGCGTTCTTGAGCGAGATCGCATCCATCCGGCGGTTGAGGTCGGTGTTGATGCGCTCGACCTTCTCCTCGAGCAGAGGGTCGGCCCTGCCGCGCTCGACCTCGGCAAGGCGCTCGTCGTTGGTTTCCTTGTAGGCATCGAAGATGCGCATCATCTCGCGATGCGTCACCACGGCGTCGTGCGACGGCACGCCCGCTTTGGTCTCCAGTTCATTTCCAGTGTCGAAGTCCATTTGGTTCTCCTTGTGACAGTGTGAAGACGTGAGTGTTCGTAGTTCGTAGGGTGGGCAAAGGCGCGCCTTCGCGCCGTGCCCACCTTCATGCAGAAGTGATTGTTGAGTCTGATGGTGGGCACGCTTGCCCGCTCCGCGGAGCAAGCTTTGCCCACCATACGGACTTCAGATGACGTGTTTAGCCGCTGCAGGCTTTCACGATGCGGTCGAGACTGTCCTGCAGGTCGTCGCGCATGTCGCGGTCGAGCTGATCGTCCTTCGCGCGCAACGCGCGGTCTCGCGCGAATTCCTTGAGCTTGACCCAGGCCTCGTTCAAGATCATTTCGAGCTCGCCTTCGGCTTCGAAACCGATGTCCTACAGCTCGTCCGGCGCGACCTCGCCGCCATCGAGCACACGCATCGGCGTGCCGACCACATCCTTGACGTCGCGAAGGTGGTGCATGGCGGATTCGCCGCCTGATGTCGCTTCGGTGACCTGGTCCCAATAGCTACCAGTGATCGCGGCGATGCTTTGGATAGTCGGAGGCGTTTCTCTCGTAAATTGGACGCACCTTGGCGTGGGGAACCGGAAAGGTGTCCAGCGGCAGATCGCGATTGGCAATCCATTCGATGCTCTTCGGCAGCACTCCGTCGTTCTCGATGAATTCCTTCACAGCCTTCCAGGCTTGGTCAAATGGAATGAATAGACCCACGGGTCTCAGATCATCCTGCAAGGTCCTGACCCATTCGTGCAGTCGGCTGAGATCACCTTTGGAACTAAAAGTCTCCTTATATTTCCCTCCCCATTTCGACCAGATCAACAGGACGCCAAATCTTGGATGCCCCCACATCTCTAAATCGATATCGATGCGCCCGTTGTTGATGTTGAGATGTTCAGTGCCCTCAACGCCTTCCACTGTCAGGCCCCAATTGTCGTTACGACCCCTAAACGTCCACTGCTGCCCCGGCGCTGCTAAGAAGTATTTTTCAAGCCGCGATGGTTCTGGCCATCCAACGCCGTCGAATTCGCCAAAGTAGATTTCTTTTCTCATCGCTGCACCCAAACACCGTCTTGCATTGTTCTGGCCGTGCCGCCGGGCCCCACAAATGTGACAGTTGGATTTCCCAACTCCAATCCAACGTAAGGCAAGACCCTTCGACAACTACTGTACAGGTCTTGGTCGGTGTAAACTTCGAGCGTTCTTCCAGCCAAGTTGCCGCCGCTCACGTGCAGCCCGCAAAAGGACGTTTGTTTCGGCATGAAACAGCGCATCGTTCGGCTTTTGACCGATGTTCTCGGTCTTCATGACCACAGGATACTTCGCGATCAAAGTATCCCGTAACTTCTCCGCTTCGCGATAATCCTCGTTGGAATAGCCCGACAATGAAGAGTTGGAACCTACGATCGTCTTACCCTCCATTTCCGTAGTCGAGATGGTACCAACGGGTTCATTAAACAGATCCCGCAGAAGGTTTTCGTTCCGGAAGGCCTCGATAATCTTCTTGGCTGCTTCGATGAAGAGCTTGAGCCGCGAACGACCAATCGGCACCCTCTCGGACGCAGCAAGCTGCACGCGTGAACTCGGGCCGCGTCCTTCATCAGCCCACCTGCCACGCTCATCGCGAAGCTGCTCTTCCCGGTACCCAGCTTTGAGCGCTAGGTAGTGCCTGTAGAGCGCGCGGCTGAAGCGCTCGGCGGCGACAATCGATCTTAGGCGCAGTAATCCCTGCCGGATGGCGGCGAGGTCGTCCATGGTTCAGGCTCCACGGCTCGCGCGCATGGTTGCGCCGCGCTGGGTCGCGACCGGAGCGGCAAGTTGCTTCCAGTCCGCCGCCGCCCGCGTCCGCGCGAACGAGAAGCGCGGGTGGCGCAGGTAGAGCCGTTCGACCGCAGGGTCGGGGCGCGGCAGCGCGATGCGATACGGCGTGCGAGTGCCCTTCACCGTGCGCACGCGCGCGCCGTTGAGCAGCGGAAAGGTCACGATCGAAATCTCCCAGAGATCGACCGCGCGCACCTTGCGGATCTTCGTCCTGGGATCGACGCGCGCCGACGCGGTGCGGAAGCCGATCGAGAGCCCGTCGACGGCGCCGGCCCTGACCAGCGCATGCAGCTCGCGCGCGCGCGCCACCTCGGGGATGAGCCGGCCGCGTGCGTAGAGTCCGCGGTCGTCCTCGCGCAGTTCGAGCCAGATGCCTACCGGCTCGGACGGATCGTGCTGGAACAGCATCGGGATGCGGCGCACCCCGCGCAGCCGCAACGTGTCGCGGAACGCGCCCGGCATGATCATGTCGCGGGCGGAATCGATCTCGCCGAACAGCGAGGCGTAGCCCTCTACCGTGCCGTCGGAATCGATGGTGGTGCGCGGGCGGAAGACCTCCGCCGCGAAATCGTGCGGTGCGAGCATTTTGGTGGTCCGCTGTCGTCCCGGCCGGAAAAGAGCCGTCGTCCCGGCCGAGCGGAAGCGAGAGCGGGGACCCATACGCCGTGTCCTACCGAGAAGGCACGACGTATGGGTCCCCGCTTTCGCGGGAACGACGCTTGAAATTCAGTGCGGCTTTATTTCCGGCCGCGGCGGCTGCCGGACCTGGCGTCCTTGCCGCCCTTTCCTGCCCGCGCCGCGCGGGCGCGGCTCTTGGTGATGCGGTCGAGGTGGCTCAGGAACTCGCGGAACACCGTGAGGTGGTCGCGGCGCGCTTTGGTTTCGCCGCGGATCGAGCGCAACACCGTATGCAGATTGTCCATCACTTTTTTCCCCTGAAGCGATCGTTGAAACGCGCGAGCTCGCGCACGAAGTCGTCGAAGCGGCGCATCGCCGCGGTCAGCTCGCGCGTGACGTAGATCAGGAGCGCGGTCGACGCCGACGCCCACAGGAACAGCGCGAGATGCGCGAGGTCGCCGCGTCGGGAGAACGTCTCGATCAGCTCGTCCATGTGCGTCCGGTCCCGCGATCCCCGATCGGCACAGAGTCGTACCGGTGCGGGACAATTGCGCTGGTCCCGGCCTTGCAACGGAGCCTTCGACGATGGCGCGGCCGCGGGCCACGCCTCATTCCGGAACCGTCGAGGACGCCGATGACAAAACGATTTTCACTGCCCGCCTGGATTCTCGCGGTCGGCCTGCTGGCGTTAAGCATGATGTCGGCCCCGGCGTGGCCGGAAGCCGCGCGCACGGCCGTCCCGAAGGCAACGGTCGTCACGCCGGTCGCCGTGCCGGTCGCTGTGCCGCCGGCCATCGCGCCGGAGGACAGCGTCGAGACCAACAACTGCTTCGACACCCGCAACATGGAATCCTGCGTCACCGTCTTTCGCGGTGGCCGGCTCAGCCCGCATATCATCGCGGTCCCGCCGCCTGCATCCGAGGCGGAGCGGGCCGCGGCCGAGGCGCGCGACCGCCGCTGGGTGACGCGCTGCCGCCCGACCATCCGCCAGGACCGCTACGGCATGCCGCGCTACAGCTACGCCGCGCCGGGCTGCGAATACGGCGTGCTGGATTAGCTCAAGCGCTCGCAAGCAACGCTGCATACATACAGGGCGGTGACATGCCGCTAACTCGACCCTCCCCCGCTTGCGGGGGAGGGATTGGGAGAGGGCATGAACGGCACGGCCGAGCAAGCGTGCCCTCTCCCCACCCCTCTCCCGCAAGCGGGAGAGGGAGCACCCAGCACTCGCGGCACCGCCTTCACTCCTACAACTCCCGTCATCCCATCACGTCGCCGCCGTCCACCGGCCCGTATCCCACCGCGGCGCGCTTCTCGTTGACCGTAAGGAACGGCGCCTTGGTGACGCGCTCCCAGGCCGCCGTGCGATCCGAGGCGAGCGCGTCGATGCGGTCGGTATCGATCGCGAGCGTCAGGCCGTCGCCGAACGCCGGCGCCAGCCATTGCGTGATCGATGCGCCGACGCGCGCCGCGAGCGGCAGCACGGTCTGCCGCCAGAACGCGCGGTTGGCTTCGCGATAGTTCGAATAGGTGTTGTCGCCCGGAATGCCGAGCAGCATCGGCGGCACGCCGAAAGCGAGCGCGATCTCGCGCGCGGCGGCGTTCTTCGCCTCCATGAAATCCATGTCCTTGGGCGTGAGCGACATCGGCTTCCAGTCGAGCCCGCCTTCCAAGAGCAGCGGCCGTCCGGCATTGGTCGCGCCCTGATAGGTCGTCTCCAGCTCGCGCTTGAGGCGATCGTACTGGTTGTCGGAGAGCACCGACCCCTCCGGCCCGTCATAGATCAGCGCGCCCGACGGCCGCGCCGCATTGTCGAGCAGTGCCTTGTTCCACTTCGCCGCGGCGTTGTGAATGTCGACCGCGACCGCGGCCGCCTCCAGCGCCGACAAGCCGTAGTGATCGTCGAGCGGATGGAACGCGGTAAGGTGCAGGATCGGCGGCACCGGCGTCGCGTTCTGGTCGAAGCGCATGCTGCGACCGGCGACGCTGTACTCATAAGCCTCCGCCCAGCCATCGTCGCCCGGCACCACGCGCATGCGGTCGGGCCGCAGGCAATAGAGCTCGCGCACCTCGCGGGCGCCGTCGAGCGTCACCGCCTCGACATAGGCGTTGCCGGCCAGCAGGAGATAGGCATAGACCGACTCGAACAGCGCGGCGCCGTCCTGCCGCGGGTTCGGCCGCGCCAGCAACTCGAGCAGCGCATGGCGATCGCGCTCGGCCGCTCCCTCATACAGAAGAAACGAACACGACGCCGCATTCTCCGCGACGAGCTTCACCGCGCGATGGACCACAGCGTTGGCGATGTAGCCTTCGCGCGCCAGCGCCGCATAGTCGCGCGGCGTCCAGCGCGCGCGGCCGAGACCTTCGAGCGCGATCAGCCGCGCGGTGCGCGAGGCTTTGATTTCGGCGGGACGGAAAAAGCTTTTCAGGCGATCCAGCATTGGTGAATCCATCGTTAGCGGAAGTTTGCGGACGCATTGATGTATCGAAACTTTTGCCTGCCAATGACCCGGCTCGCTCAATGGCTCGCTTCGCCAAACCGTAAGATTTGAAACAATCCCGAAGCGGAAAATCGAAGGTTTCCCGTTATGGGTTGTCGCAACGAATACGCCTGGGGAGGCGAAGATGAGCGACGGCCTGTCGGCCGCGGTGCGTACCAACCTGCTTGCGCTGCAGAAGCTTGCGAGCGACATCGGCCGCGTGCAGATGCGACTTGCGAGCGGCAAGCGGGTAAACTCGCCTAGCGAAAACCCCGCCGCCTTTTTCACGGCCTCTGCGCTCAATGCGCGTGCCGCGGCGCTGAATTCCATCGTCGACGGCATCGGCACCGGCAAAAAGGTGCTCGAAGCCGCCAGCGCCGGCATCGAGTCGATGCAGTCGATGATATCCAGCGCGCGCAGCGTCGCGCTTGAAGCACTCAATTCCGCGAGCACGCTTGCAACGGTGACCGGCAGCGTCACCGGCCTGACCGGCGAGACCGCGCTGATCAACTATGAGAACGGCGACAGCATCACCGTCGACGACGGCACGACCACGGCCACCTATACCTATACGAACGGCGAGACCGTGCAGCATTTCCTCGATGCGCTGAACAACACCGCCAATCTGAAAGTCGACGCGACGCTTTCCGCCGACGGCCGCATCGTGCTTGCAGCCACCGGCGTCAACTCCGTCGTCATCGGCGGCAGCGCCAGCATCGCCGAGAAGGCCGACATCGGACTGGCATCCGGCACCACGACGTCAACGAGCAATGCGCTGCGCACGGCGCTGGCGCAGGAATTCGATTCGATTCGCAGTCAGATCAGCGCCATCGCAATCGATTCCGGCTTCAACGGCCAGAACCTGCTCGGCGGCAGCGCGGTCACGATCACGCTCAACGAGACCGGCAGCTCGCAGGTCATCGTCGCAGGCTCGACCGTCACCGCGTCGAGCCTCGGCATCGATGCCGCGACCACCACCGGCGGAAATCTCCAGTACGACGGCGACATCAACACGTTCCTTGCCGACCTCGACGCCGCCGAGGCCTCGCTCCAGCAGATGGCGTCGAGCTACAGCGCCAAGCTGACAACCGTGTCGGTGCGCGAGGATTTCTCCAAGTCGATGGCGAGCCTGCTCGAAACCGGCGCCGGCAACCTGGTCAATGCCGACATGGATCTCGAAGGCGCCATGCTGCTCGCCCTGCAGGCGCGCCGCGAACTCGCCGCCACCTCGCTGTCGCTCGCGGCCGACGCCGACACGACGGCGCTAAGGTTGTTCGGGGTGGGGTAGCTACTCAACTCCCACGATCACGCGATCGGGTTCTTGCGGTCTATTAACCCAAATCCGCACTCGTGTTCGCGGGGCAGACACAGGTACCTTTAGGGCCGTCCGACCTTCTATGGTCGAAACGACGACCGCGCGGTTTGGCGTATCCAACATTGCGTCGAATACCGGGCTCTCCGAGAGCTCGACCTCATGGGCCGTTCCAAGAGTTACATCAGTTTCACCGTCCTGCCACATCAGGCAAGGCACAGATATGCACGATGTCGTTGATCGAATCCGGACGTCTCTTGAAGGTGCCGGCGCCTCCCCGCCATTCGGATCAGATATGAAGAGCAGAGAGTTAGTGGGAGCGATGCGAATTGATTGGGCCATCCTAGCGGCTCCTACCATGGTGACGCAAATACCCGCCTTGGGAAGTACTACATCCGACGCAATGCGGGAAAAGTCGAGTAGGCGTCCCCCATGCATTCGGCAATTGATGGTCACGAACGAAGTTGCCGGAGATGGTTCCAGAATCTCGTGTGCCGCAGGTGTGACATCCCGTATCTCGGCCAATCCGATTAATTTCATCACGCTCCCAGGTTCGCACACTGTGACCCGGCCCGCGTGCCGGAATTGATTCGGCGGCAAATGGGCCGGGACCGATACCAAACCGTGCAAGTTCCGCAACGCGCGCCTCTGCTTCTGCCGCGATGCCATTGGTCCTGGCGAGGCGCCTTCAATATTTGTGCTGGACACGCTGGGCCTTGGTCGCCACTTGGGATCAACCTGTCTAACGCGATGGATAGCGTCTTTCGCGCGTGATTCTGCCGCTGCGAGGCGAGCCTGCTGTCCAGGCATCGCCCCAGGAAATTGTCCGCGAGGAGCCCCACCACGCGCCCCCGGCCCCGCTACGCGAGTCCATTGTCCACCGTCGGAATTCCCCGCCGGCGTACGTGGCTGGTCGAGATCAAAGCCGGACGGATGAAGCGCCTTGCGCTGCAGCGCCCTCAAGTGCAGCTCCATCGCGCGCTGGAATCGCAGCCACGCGATGTCCGACTTGAGCTGCAGGAATTCGAGCCGTTCTTGGCGCGCCTGTTCCGCGGCCAGGCGAGCCGCATCGGCTTTTTTCTGCTGCGCCGCGCGGTACTCTTCGATGAAGGCCCTGTGGTCGAGCGGTTCAGGCTTCACCCAGCGATATCTGATCCAGTCGGGAAGTTCCTGGTCCATGCGAACGTCCTTCGAATTTCTGCAAAGCATTCCGCACGGTTTGTGTGCGCGGGTGGCGCCGCAAACTCTTCCCTCCCCCGCATCGCCCGTCGAAGACGGACGTGAACGCCCTTTCGCTGGGGGAGGGATAGGGAGAGGGCACACACGAACGGCTGAGCAAGTTCACCCTCTCCCCACCCCTCTCCCGCAAGCGGGAGAGGGAGCAGGCCATGCTCGCGGCTGGGCAGCGCTCAACATATTGGAAGGATCACAGCCCCCGCACCCGCGGCCCGCCCTTCGCGGCAAAGCTCAGCGACACGATCGCCCACACCATCGCATCCAAGCGATCCGGCGAGCGGCCGGACGACAATCCATCCAGCCCGAAGTCGCACATCTCGTCCTCCAGCGCCGGGAACACGCCGGCGTGCTTCACGCGGCCCTGCTCGTAGAGCTGCGACACCGGCTCCGCGCGCAGCCACTTGCCGCGGGTCGCGCGCACCGCGATCACCGGCACCGTGGGATCGGCCTCGCCGATCACCGCGCGCACCATGTCGCCGCCCTGGTTGACCTCCGCGATCAGCGCGTCGGCGGAAAGCCTGCGCCACAGCGCGATCGCCCGCGCCGCCCAGCCGGCCGGCGTCAGCCCCGCCACCGTCTCGTCGGCGAGCACGTATAATGTGTTGTCCTCCGCCCGCCCCGCCGCCACCAGCCCGCAGGCGTCGGCACCCTTCCCGGCCGAGGCCGGCGGATCGACCGCGACCACGATGCGCTGCAGCGGCGGGTGCGCCGCCACGCGGCAGCGCTCGATCAGCGCGCGCGACCACAGCGCGTCGGCGCGTTCCTCGATGAGCTCGCCATCGAGCTCCTGCCGGCCGAGCCGGGTGCCGACATATTGCCTGAACACCGCGTCAATGAAGGCCGGCGACAGGTGATACGCGTTGGCATCGGTGCTGGCGCGCGTCAGCGCCGTTTCCGGATCGGACATCAGCTTCTTCAGGAGCGCAATCGGCCGCGGCGTGGTCGTGATGACCTGACGCGGCCGTTCGCCAAGACGCAGCCCGAACTGCAACATGTCATAGGTGGCTTCGGCGCGCCGCCATTTGGCAAGCTCGTCGCACCAGGCGGCCGCGAATTGCGGCCCGCGCAGGCTCTCCGGGTCTTCCGCCGAGAACGCCTGCGCAAAGGAGCCGTTCGACCATTCCAGCCGCCGCCGCGTGGGAATCCAGCTCGGGCGCTCGTCGCGTCTGTGCAGCGCAAGCAGGCCGGAGACGCCTTCGACCATCACCTCGCGCGCCTCGTGCTCGGTTTCGCCGATGAGCGCGATTGGCGACACCGGCCTGATACCCTTCGCCGCGTCGCCGAGGGCCTGCATCCGAACCCATTCGGCGCCGGCGCGGGTCTTGCCCGCACCGCGGCCACCGAGGATCAGCCAGGTGCGCCACGGCAGCTTGCCCTGCGACAGGAGCGGCACCTGCTGGTGCGCATGCGCGAAATAGCCGAAGTCGCCGGCCAGATGATTGACCCAGTGCGGCTCAAGACTTGTCAGGAACTCCAGGCCCAGTTCGAGCAACGACAAACGCATCCATTCGCCGCGCAAGTTCACGGCGGAATTCGTCGATGTCCTGGGGGATGGGGTCGTCATCAATCACGTCCGTTGAATTGTTGTGGGCGTCGCGCACTTCGTCGAGCGCAGCGAGCTCACGCACGGTCTTGACCAGAACCGCCAGCGAGCGCGTATCGCTTTCTCGCTCGGACGGCCGCTCCGCGACCATCTTGAGGCGTGCCTCGATTTCGCTCACTTGCCGCTTCGCCGTCCGCCACAGCTTGGCGATCAGCACGCTGCGGATATCGGATTCCGGCGCCTTGCCCGGTCGCTTGTTGCGGCGTGGGATCGGCGGCAAGGATGGATGCCCCGGGACTCGGCCGTCGACGCACGCGTAGAACGTGGCGTCGCTCACATTGTGCTTCGACTTGGTGACCTGCACCGGCTCTCCGTCGGCGTAGTCCCGGCGGATGTGCTCGATTGTTTCGAGCGTCAGGTCGGACAGCTTCACGCGCATGTCGTCGCGGGCGCGCGTGGCGTTGCCGGTCGGCGGCATGGCGTCGATGTCATCGGATGTCGGCACGGACAAACGTCCTCCCTTGTGGAAGGCGGGATCGGGGCGATCGATTTCGGTGGGGGGCGGTCCGGACGCAACTCTCGAACCTGCGCCAACCCTAGCGGACCAGCGTCACGCT
>WUUC01076515.1_pt1 | contig 10015 bp, 8 predicted proteins | sample 6278441 | NCBI WGS metagenome assembly WUUC01 (sample SAMN13675441, study PRJNA597444) | soil metagenome | isolation source: soil | place: USA: Washington | collected 2017-10 | reverse complement strand
GAATGATTTACGTTTTGCGCATCTGGCGGACTTCGACCCCTTCGGGGGCGAGGAACCTTTACGTCAATGGATTCAACACACATCACGTCATTACGCGACTATCATTATCGTCCACCATACCGGACACACATGCTGAATGATTTACGCTTGCGGATCTAGCGGACTTCGACCCCTTCGGAGGCGAGGAACATTACGATGGATTCAACACACCACACGTCGTTACGCGACTATCGTTATCGTTCACCATACCGGATACACATGCATGAATGATTTTACGTTTGCAGATCTGGCGGACGTCGACCCCGCCAGGTTCGAATGAAAAATTTGCATTTGATGGTCTACCGACGTCGCGCTCTACAGGCAAGCAGGAACGATTTACGTTTTCCTGATGAACCGGGAAATCAAAATTTGATTTGCACTCGTTGAGGCCCGGCGTACTGGCTACCGGCTACTGTCTTCAGTCCTCTGACTTCTCACTTCTGTATTTGACTCTTATCAATCAACCCACCGGTCAGGCGGATCAACGCCACACGGCTCTGGATGCTGTCGAAGATGGCGAGGTAATTTTCGACGGCTGCATTGCGGAAGTTCTCCTGAACAATACGAAGATCAATGGCACTCAATGCGCCATTCTTGTAGCGTTCGTTTGCCAGAGAGAGGTTGAGCTCGGCGGCCTGAAGTTTTGTCTGCGAGATCGAAACCAGTTGCTGACGAAGGTTATACAGATCGTAATTGTTCAACAGGTCGTTCTCCAATGACAGCTTCAGTTGATTTGTAGATAGCTGACCGATCTTCTCTTGTACCCGCGCATTCTCCATTGAACGGCGAAGCTGCCCACCCTGGAAAATCGTCCATCGCAACGATAAGTTACCATACGCTCCATAAGAATTACCGGTCTGCGTTTTATACTCGGGCGCGAAATTCGTAGCGACCACCGGGCTTGCGGGATCGTCGTTAAGGTATCCAACAGTGCTCTTCACGGGCGTTCCCCCTTCAGTGGGCCGGAACCGCGCGTTTAGTTGATCGAGCGAACCTGTGAGACCGAAATTGAATAGCAAGCTCGGTGAAAGGTTACCTTGTTGCAGTTGCGTGTTGTTTCTTAATAATTCCTGGTTGATAAATTGGTTCTGAAGATTCGTGTTCGAGCTTACCATTTTTGCGCGCAGATCTTCAAACGAATATTGTTGCGTTTCGTGAGCGAGCGAATCTACCAGCGAGTATTCTTTGTTGATCTCTTCGCTAAGCAGCAAATTTAAACCACGCAATGCGGTGCGGTAAGTGATTTGCTGACGCAGTACGTTTGCCGAATCAGTGAGGTAGTTATTTTGTTCCTGTAGTACATCGAATGTGATAGCGCCGCCCAACTGTTTGCGCAATTTTACATAGTTGTAACGTTCTTTTGATAACGACTGCGTGATCTCAAACACCTGCAAACGTTCTTTTTCCAGCAACGCCTGGTAGTAACCGAGAATGATCGCCTGCACAGCTGTTTCCATGACAAATGCTGCGTTACCGTAACTCAACGATTCAAGTTGCTCGAGACGTTGTTTAGTAAGATGTACGGCGAAGCCGTCAAACAATATAAACTGGAAATCCAGCTGCACAGGTATTGAGCTCGAGATGTTTCTTCCCGCTACTGCAAATGGATTGGCCGGTTTGCGTTGTACCACGTTGTTGGTGTTGTTGCTGATCAACGAGATGGTTGGCAAGCCACCTGCCTGACCCCAGGCGTTATTATTTTCTGCAATGTCAACGTTTCTCATTTCGATCTGTACGTCGAAATTGTTTTGCATTCCGATTGCAATCGCGCGGGCAAGGCTCAATGTATCCTGGGCCTGGGTAGCGACTGTAACCAGGATAAATGCTGTGAGGCTAACTCCTTTCCAAATGAGATTTTTCATTCTTGATGAAATGCTTTATTCAATAGCGTGACGTGCGTCCTTACCCGAGAGGTAAGTGTAAATCGCAGGGATCACAAAAAGTGTAAGAATTGTGGCGAACAACATGCCACCGATCACACCGATACCCATCGACACACGGCTCTCTGATCCTTCTCCCAGCGCCAACGCGATTGGCAGAATACCAAGCATGGTTGCGAGACTGGTCATGAGGATCGGGCGGAAGCGTGACTCTGCTGCTTCCAATACGGCGTCATGGAGATTCCTTCCTTGTTCTTTTCTTTGGTTTGCAAACTCAACGATCAGAATTCCATTCTTCGTTACAAGGCCAATGAGCATGATGATACCGATCTGGCTAAAGATGTTCAGGGTCTGGCCAAAGTACCAGAGCGAACCCAACGCACCTGCAAGGGCAAGGGGCACGGTAAACATGATCACGAAGGGATCGCGGAAACTTTCGAACTGGCCGGCGAGTACGAGGTAAATGATCGCGAGTGCGATGCCAAATGCCAGATAGATACTTGACGAACTTTCGGAAAATTCGCGTGATGCGCCGTCAAGGCTTGTGGAATAAGACTCATCGAGCACTTCGTCGGCAATGCGTTCCATTTCCTTTATGCCTTCACCAAGAGCAATGCCATTGGCCAACTGCGCGCTAACTTTCGCCGATGAGTATCGGTTAAAACGGTACAGTTGAGGAGGGCTGCTTTGTTCTTCCATCGTCACGAGGTTATCGAGTTGGATCAGTTCGCCGCGATTGTTTTTTACATAAAGTGTTTTCAGGTCAAGTGGTTCATTCCGGTTGGCACGTTCCACCTGCCCGATGATCTGGTATTGCTTACCATCCATTATAAAGTTCCCGAAACGGGTACCACTCAATCCCAGCTGGAGTGTTTGTGCAATATCGAATACATTCACGCCGAGGTTGCGTGCTTTGTCACGGTTGATGTTAATGTTGATTTCCGGTTTTGTGAATTTCAAATCGAGATCGACGAAGGCGAACTTGGGGCTGGCGGAAGCGGCTGCCACAAAATCGGGAAGCACTTCTTTAAGCTTACTAATATCTGCGGCCTGGATAACGAACTGAACCGGAAAACCCCCACGCCGGTCGCCTATCGTTTGTGCCTGCGTTACAAATGTTCTGATGCCTGTATACTTCCGGACTTTGGCGGTAACATCGTCAACGATCTCTTGCTGTGTACGATCGCGATTGCCTGCATCCTGCAATATCACGCGAATGAATCCTGCATTTACACCCCCACTTCCACCAAAGCCTGGTGCGGTAACGCTCACCAGACCTTGCCATTCAGGAGCTTCTTCCTTGACAAAGTTGTTTAACTCCATCACGTAGTCGTCCATGAATTCGAATGTTGCCCCTTCCGCTGCCTGTGCCTGCAGCCTGAACTCGCTACGGTCTTCGAGCGGTGCAAGCTCCGATGGCAATGTTGTTCCGAGAAGATAGATCAGCCCCGCTGCGATGACGACAATAACAAATGCCATCCAACGAATCTTCATGAAACTGGCGAGTGCCCCGGCGTATCCTTTCGTTAGTGCTTTAAAGAATGGCTCGGTCTTCCGATACAGCCACGGTTGAACTTCCCTGTTTTTCAGAAGTTTCGCACTCATCATCGGTGTGAGCGTTAGCGAAACAAAGGCAGAGATAGCAACGGAGCTCGCCACCACAAGACCAAATTCACGGAACAACCGGCCCGTGAGACCCTGAAGGAAGATCACCGGAAGAAATACAGCAACCACTGAAACCGTGGTTGAAATAACAGCAAAGTAAATTTCAACTGACCCTTTCTTGGCTGCTTCGTGCGGAGTTTCTCCCTCTTCTATCTTCGTGTAAATATTTTCCAGCACCACGATGGCGTCATCAACTACGAGACCAATCGCAAGCACGATACCCAGCAGCGTAAGTACGTTGATGGTGAAGCCGAGCAAATACATAACAAAGAACGCTCCGATCAAGGATACAGGGATCGTTGCAATCGGAATTAATGTGGTGCGCCAGTCGCGAAGAAAAATGAAGATGATGGCGAGCACGAGGACAAACGCGATGATGATCGTTTCTTCCACTTCAGCGATCGACGAGCGGATGTACTGGGTGGAGTCGTAGCTCATTGTGTATTCAAGTCCCGGGGGCAGATCGCGAATGATCTGATCGATGCGCTGATAAAGTCTGTCTGCAATGTCGATGTTGTTCGCTCCCGGTTGTGCAACAATTGCTAAAGCGCAGGCGGGCTTACCATCACGCCGAAGTATCGTGCGTTCGTTTTCCGGACCAAGTTTCGCGTAACCCACGTCAGAGAAACGCACGACGTTGTCGGCATCCTGCTTCACGATAAGGTTGTTGAAATCGTCTTCTGATGTCAGGCGACCCATCGTTCGTACTGTTAACTCCGTGTTTTGCCCTTCGAGCCGACCTGAAGGCAACTCAACGTTTTCGCGGTTAAGTGCATTCAACACGTCCGACGGTGCGAGCTTAAGCGAAGCCATCCGGATAGGATCCATCCACAAGCGCATGGAGTAGCGGCGTTGGCCCCAGATCTGCACCGAGCTGACCCCGGGTATCGTCTGTATTCTTTCTTTGAAGAGCACTTCGGCGACACGCGACACTTCCAGCAGGCTCATTTTGTCAGACTGGATCGTCATAAAAATGATCGGGCTCGAGTCAGCGTCCGCTTTTTCGACAACGGGTGGATCTACATCCTGGGGAAGCAATCGCAGGGCGCCGGAAACTTTATCGCGAACATCATTGGCTGCTGCCTCAATGTTCACACCCAATTCAAACTCTACAGTTATATTGCTGGCACCTTCCCGGCTTACCGAAGTCAGGGTGCGGATACCGGGCACGCCGTTGATGGCGTCTTCCAATGGTTCTGTAATCTGAGATTCAATAACGTCGGCATTCGCTCCAATGTAATTCGTGCGGACCGTTACAACAGGTGGATCAACGCTTGGGAATTCCCGCACTCCAAGGAACTTGAAGCCGATGAATCCAAAAAGGATAATGACCAACGACATTACGATGGCCAGAACTGGTCTGTTGATGCTGGTTATCGATAAACTGGCCATAGTTGTGGAATGATTTAAACTCAGAGTGTCAATTCATGGAACTTCGTGATCTGTACACTCATGCCTGAGCGAAGCTGAAGTATGCCGGTGGTAAGTACAGTATCGCCGGCTTTCAAACCGGACGTGACTTCCAGGTTGTAGTTGTTGCGAATTCCTGTTTCAATCTGCACTTCTTTCACCTTTCCAGCCGCCAGCACAAAAACTTTTTTTCCTCCCTGTTCGGGAACTACAGATTCGGTGGGCACCATCAATGCGGTGCTCGACGTACCCAGGATGAGTTGCAACTCAACGAATTGACCCGGTAAAAGTTTGCCTTTTGAATTGTCGGCAAGCGCGCGCAACGTCAATGTGCGGGTACTTGGATCAATACGGGGTTCCACCGCGTATACTTTCCCGTTGTGAAACGTTGTATCGCCTTCAACCTTGAAGAAGATCTCTTTACCTGTGCTTACCTGTGATGCGTAGCGACTCGGAACGGCGAACTCGATTTTTGCTGGTGTATTATTATACAACGTGGCGATAGGTGAGCTGGGTGAAATGTAGGCACCTTCACTGATGTAGCGCAACCCAATGACACCATCGAATGGAGCAGTGAGTCTTGCTTTGGCCAACTGGGCTTCTAAAACCTGAACATCTGCGGTTGTGGTGTTCAAAAGGTTCAACGCGTTGTCATATTCCTCCTGGCTGATCGCGTCCTTTTCAAGCAACTTGCGCTGGCGGAACTCATTGTCTTCATTCAGTTTTTTATTGTATTTCTGTTTGAGAAGCTGGGCGCGGATCTCCTCATCGTTGATTTGCAACAGCAGGGCACCTTTTTTCACTTTGGTACCTTCCTCAAAAGTGATGCGGGTAATTTTACCAGAGATCTCGCTTTTCAGCTCAAGCGACTCATTTGCCAGGATGGAGCCGGTAACGATAAGTTTGTTGTCGAGCTTGCCTGGTGTGACGACGAGCGCCTCTACCGGCAGGGATGGGGCTGCCTGTGGACTGGGAGTGCCGTTGGCGGCGCCACCTTTTTTATCGCTGAACCAGCCAAGCTTGGGGATAGCCAATAGCAAAACAATGACGACGACGATACTCCCTGTTATAACCTGTTTTTTCATTACTCCTTAAATCGTAAAAAGTGGATTTTAGTTCTTCAGGCGACGAACCGCTGGTGTAATTCCAATACCTGCGGAATAACCAGCCGCGACCCATCGTTGACAACCCGGAAATCAGCTTTTTCAGCGATCTCCGACTCAGGCATCTGATTTTTGATAATGTCACGGACCATCTTTTCCGTTCTTTGAGGATCGCGTGTCATTACTCGTTGAATTCTGATGTTTTCCGGTGCTGTAACGACGATGACCTTGTTCAGCGTCTTATACGAACCGGCCTCATATAGCAAGGCTGCCTCTTTAATGATATACGGAAAGCGTTGAGCAGCAACCCAGTTTGAAAAATCTACAGCGACTCGTGGATGTACCAGGCTGTTAAGTTTGGCCAGCCTCGCAGGATCACGAAAAGTTGCATCGCTGAGGTGTTTTCGGTTGAGCGCACCATCCTTATCGTATGACAAGTTTCCGAATTCTTTCCTGATGTCTTCGACCAGTATTCCGTCAGTGGTCATTAAGTATTTCGCCCGGCTATCGGCATCGTATACAGGAACGCCAAGACATTTAAAGATCCTGCATATCAAGCTTTTTCCCGAACCTATTCCACCGGTAATACCAATTTGCAGCGCTGCGCTCACGACCATTAGTAATGCTTCACCTTCACCGAATCGACATGGACCACGGTTGCTAGTTCAGGGAGCCCGGCGAGCTCGGGCAGGAACGACTTGATCTCTCCATGCTTCATTTCCTCCAACCGTTCGATCGGGATCACGGCCTGGAGAGCCGCACTATCAAATTGTTCTATCAAGGGTGACGGTACCAGGAAAGAAGCATTGACACTGTCATACTCGACAATCGTTCCCCAGGGAAACCTGTCGATCTTCAACACCACTTGTTTTGTGATCTGCACCAGTTTACCGATTGGAAATGAAACTTCCACAACGGGCGGATTGCGGTTTGCAAATTCCAGGTTGGGAAACGTTACTTCCACTCCTTCGCTGAAAGTACTTCCTGCCCGGGTAGGCGGAACGCTTACTATCAGTGTGTCTGGTAGACTTTCGATCATGCTTGCGGGACCGGTAACTTCCACGGTGTCGGGCGTAACCTCTACCGGACCGATGCGGCCTTCATTGTTGCGAAAACTTACCTGGTTAATATCAGCCATTATCGTCACTTTCCGGGTAACTCTGTTTTCAATTTGCACCCGAAGTGTATCCATCACAACAAAGTTGATCTGGATGCCATTCAACTGCGACGAGATCAATGCCGGTAATGTACTGGCAACGATCTTCTTCGTTTCTGCCGGCCGTTCCAACGGAATGATCAGCACCGGTAAACGAACGCCGAAATACTTCCTGAACAGATCCCACCCGTTACCTCTAACGTTGATCAACAGGTTTTGTGGCAGCTGACGGGCCGGCGCAAACTGCGTTTGGTCAAACTCAAACCGTAAAGGAAAACGAAGGTTGGTGGAATACTCTTTGTTAAGTGCGTTGAATAACCAGAAGGTTAACGCTGCAATAAAACATAGCGCAACAGCCTTCCAGTTGGTCCGGTTGAAATGGAATAGATTGACGAATAGTCGGATATACCTCATTGCGCCCTACAATTGTCGGGTTGCGCAAGTTACAGAATCTAAGCGCCGAAAGTTCCAGGTCGCAAGTCTCAAGTTAGCGCGGACTTAAATCGGCAGCAACCCTTGAAACGTGAGACGTGTTACTTTTAAACTTTCTTCGCCTGAGCTGGCTTCGTGTTATCCATCGACACTGCTGATTTTGAGTACCGGATCCGGCCGCCGCGTTCAACTTCAAGAACTATGGTGTCGTCCTCGATTTCAGCAATACGTCCATGTGCGCCACCAATGGTCACAACCTTATCTCCAACTTTGAGTTCTTCAGTAAACTTCTTCTGGTCCTTGGCTTTCTTTTGTTGAGGACGGATCATGAAGAAATAGAATACCACTATGATAAGGCCCATGAAAACCATAGATGTCCAGCTGCTTCCACCACCTTGGCCAGCCTGTAGCAAAATCGAATACATAATCTTTTTTTATTAGGGATGCAAAGTTAAAAGATGAAGCATAAAATCCGCAGAAACCGTAACACAAACAAAAAAAGGACGCGGAAAGCCTTCCCTGGAGCGGTTTTCATGAAAATTCCGCGCTTGCTGTTACCATTTCGGCTTATGAGGCCAATGAAAAGAGTTATAGCTTCTGTATCGGCTTTCAAGCCGAAGTGACAATGATCGCCTGTTACTTTAAAATAGCTGTTGGCGACAACGGGATTCTTTCGAAAATCGTATTCGGTTGGAGGTAACTTAACGCCGAATAGATGGCGGGGAATAAAAAAAGCCGGTGGTGAGCCGGCTTCATACTTGTGTAATTTTTTTTAACGTGTTGGTCCCTGGGAGCCATCAGACTTGGGCGTCACCATTGCCTTGAAGCGAAGTACCTGCTGCTTGGGCCACGTATTGGCGTTGACAGTAATGGTTTTGTTCTGAATGCCTGGTTTGCCGTTGGAATCAAACTCAACTTTCACCTCTCCCGATGCGTTCACAGCCACTGGATCGCGGGTCCAACCGGGTGTTGTACATCCACATGAAGGTTGAACTGATTGTACGATCAGCGGCGCTTCACCATTGTTTTTGAACTTGAAGGTGTAGTTAACTTTTTGACCTTCTTTAATTGTTCCGAAATCGTGTTCCAATTTTTCGAACGCGAGCACGGGAAGGGGTCCTTCCGGTTTTGTTTCGGTTGCTGCCGCTACAGCGTTAGGGTCTACAGGATTTACAGCAGGAGTTGAAGGCGATGACGCAGGCTTATTTGTTTCAAGCTGCGACAGGCGAGCCTCAAGTTCGGCGATACGTTTTTCAGCTGCCCGATCCCTGCAGCCTACCAATGCTGTGACGAGCACGACGGCGAAAATTAAACGTGTTGCAATTCTCATATTTATGATCGTTAGTATTGTTACGAGCGCCAAAAGTAACCTGCGAAAAAACGGCAATCCAATGCCATCGCCGGTTTAACAATTCTTTAACTCTTTTTGGTTCCCCTGATTTGTTCCAGAAGTTCGTCGACATCTTCGAGGAGACGTTCGGCCTTGTCTTTGGCTTCGGATACAACCTTTTGTCCCTGCGATTTTGCCTCGCTGGTTAACGGTGTTTCTTTTCCGCTCACCAGGTCATTGATAAAATCCTCAAGCACCTTTTTGTACTTATCGAGCCGGAACGAAAGTTTCTCGCGTGTATTCGAGCCTTTGTCGGGCGCATAGAGAATACCCAGCAGCGCGCCCGCAGCCGCACCAGCTAAAAATGCCATCAGGGCGTTACTTCCTTTTTTTCCCATGGTCCAAATAGTTAAGGACTACAAAGATATAAAATTTGGTTATTGGTTATTCGTTAATGGTTATTCGTTGCGGTTGCGACTTTGTCAGGCGTATTTTTAACATGTATGGCGGGCTCCAAAGTGTCGTTGCGTCGGGAGTAAATCTGGCGGTCCTGGCGGAGGTACACCAGTTATCAACAACGAATTACCAATAGCGAATAACTATTTATTGTCAATTAACCCTCGTCCGCTTTTTTTAATTGCCCCTGACTTATGTAACTCTTTCGATATCACATCGAGTATACCGTTGATGAACTGGCGGCTTTTTGGTGTGCTATATTCTTTGGTCAATTCGATGTATTCGTTGATCGTAACTTTTACAGGGATGTTAGGGAAGTTCACCATTTCGGCAATGGCCATTTCAAGGATCACCCGATCGGTGAGAGGAAGACGGTCGACTTCCCAATTTTTTGTGTTCCGGGCGATGAGGCCGCGGTGAGTTTCGTCAAGTTCCACCGTTTGCACAAACAACTTGCTGATGAAACCTTTGTCATCATCCCAATCGAGCGATAATTTCTGGATCTCAATTTCTCCGGAATTTTCGTCCAGCGATTTCATCGTTT
>WUUC01047466.1_pt1 | contig 10016 bp, 5 predicted proteins | sample 6278441 | NCBI WGS metagenome assembly WUUC01 (sample SAMN13675441, study PRJNA597444) | soil metagenome | isolation source: soil | place: USA: Washington | collected 2017-10 | reverse complement strand
TGGTGGACTGCCAGCCCTCGAAACGGACACCGCGGACGACTTCGTCGATGCGGTTGACGACGTTCTCGACGATGATCGGCGTCTCCTCGCCCTTCAAAGCTTCGAACAGCTCTGTGAGTGCGGCTTTGCCTTGGTCTTCGCGAGGAACGTCGGCAGCTGCCTTCTCGGCGGCGACGGTGTCGCGAGCGAGTTCAAGCAGCTCACGCAGGAAGTCCAGGCTGGATTGCTGGATGTCGGCGTACTTTTCGCGAAGCTCGTTCAGGCGCTGCCCGAGCTCAATGAAGACTGGGTTGTTGAGGTGGTGAGCGATCCGGGCGGTGATCTGCTTTTCGATCTCCTCGATCGGAACGTCCTCCCGCTTGCCGGTCATCAGATCCTCGATCGTCTGCGCGTCGAGGACGATCGTCTCGTCACCCTGCGGGATTTCAACTTGGACGTACTCGTTGATGAGGTCAATGGTCTTGGCGCCCAGAGCATGCCACACGAGTCGGCCGGCGATATCCGCGGGCCGAACCGACTCATACACGTCGGTAAGCCAGCGATAGTCCTCCCGATACTGCGCGAGCATCGGGTCGGGACTGAGCGCCTCCCAGAGCTGAGAGACAACGCTGTAGGCAAGTCCGAACGAGTCCTTGATGTCGTCTTCTGCAATCGCCGACTGTGCCTGGACAAGACCTTCGTAGCCACCAACCGTCCGATCGACTCCAGGGAAGTACGCGACTGCGTCGGCAATTGCTGGCGCGAGTTGCTTCTTGAGCTCCTCGATGTTGGAGATGACCTGCTGGACCGTCTCTTCATCGAACGCCAGCGACTTGGCGACGTCGTCGAAGATGCCGAGGTAGTCGACGATCAGGCCGTGGGTTTTGTTCGGCGGGTAAACGCGGTTGGTACGGGTGATCGCCTGAAGAAGCGTGTGTTCCTTGAGCGGCTTGTCGAGGTACTGGCAGTACAGGATCGGTGCGTCGAATCCTGTGAGCAGCTTCGCAGTGACGATGATGATCTTCAGCGGGTCGGCGGGGTCATTGAATTGCGCGACAACTTGCTCCAGTGCCTCAGCGCCAGGGGTCCATTGCGCCCATTCGGGTGCGTCGCCACGGGACTTCGACATGACGATGGTGGACGCGTCGGGGCCGAGATCCTTGTCGAGCTCCGCCTTGTACGCGACACAGGAAGCCTTGTCATAGACGACGACCTGCGCCTTCAAGCCCTCCGGCTCAACCTTCGCCTTGAAGTGCTCACTAATGTCGGCGGCGATCTTCGCGATGCGCGAGGGCGTCTTGATCAACACCTCGATCGAGGCTGCCTTCTTCGAGAGGGTGATCTTGTCAGCTTCGGTCAGGCGCTCCGCGACAGCAAGCTCCTCGAACGCTGTGTCGATCGAGTCCTGGTCGATGTGGAGCTCCGAGAGCCGTGGTTCGAAGTGAAGGGGCAAAGTGGCGCCGTCACGGATGGAGTCTTGGAACGAGTAGCGCGACAGATAGCCGCCCTCGTCCTCGGGTGAACCGAACCACATGAACGTGTTGTGATCGCGCTTGTTGATCGGGGTGCCGGTCAGGCCGAATAGGAACGCGTTGGGTAAGGCCTCGCGCATCCTCTGCCCGTAGTCGCCCTCCTGGGACCGATGTGCTTCGTCAACCATCGCGATGATGTTGTCGCGAGCGTCGAGCACCCCGGGCGCCTCGCCGAACTTGTGAATTGTCGTGATGATGACCTTCCGCGCGCCCTGGCTCAGCAGCGCCTGCAGCTGTGCGCGCGAGTCCGTCGACACCAGTCCGGGTACGTCAGAGGCGTTGAACGTGCCGGTGATCTGGGTGTCGAGGTCGATGCGGTCGACGACGATCAAGATCGTCGGGTTGGTCAACTCGGCCATCGCTCGCAGTTTGAGCGCGGTGAAGACCATGAGCAGCGACTTGCCAGAGCCCTGGAAGTGCCAGATCAGACCCTGTTTGATCTTGCCGAGCAGGACCCGCTCGACGATCAGGTTGGTCCCCTGGAACTGCTGGAACCGGGCGATGATCTTGATCTTGCGGTGCTTCTTGTCAGTGGCGAAGACAGTGAAGAACCGCAGGAATTCAAGTACTGCCGCCGGTTTGAGGACGCCCTCGACAGCCTCCTTCACGGCGACCAGGCCGATCTTGGCTGGAGCGTCGTCGTCCATTGACTCCTCGCGCCAGGGACCCCAGAGCTCGACTGGCATTCCGACCGCGCCGTAGCGGAGATCCTTGCCCTCGGTGGCGAAGGAGAAAACGTTGGGCACGAAGAACTGCGGCACGCTCTGCTCGTAGTCGTCGTGGACCTGGGCAGCACCGTCGATCCACGTGTATGCCGCCCGAACCGGCGTCTTCGCCTCACCCACCACCAGCGGGAAGCCGTTGCACCACAGCACCAGATCGAAGCGCTTCTCAACCTGCCCCAGCTTGAAGGTGACCTCGGTCGAGATCACCCACTGATTGGACGAGTCATGTCCAAGGTCATCGAAGTTGATCGGCCGGACCGTCGTGTGCTCGCCGTTCGGGCCGAAGGGCATCGACTTTTGACCGGTCAGCCACGACATGAACTCCTCGTTCGCCACCACGGGATGCGGGCTGGTGCGAGAGGCGATCAGGATCGCGCGGAGGTTGTAGATCACCTCATCGGCCTTCTCTGGATTGGCCGCGATCTCCGGGTTCAACCGGATGAGCGCAGCCTTGACATGGCCTTCGAGCATCACCTCGTCGGTCCGCCGCGGGAGTTCGTTGCCGGCCAGCGACTGGACGTCGATCGACTTCACCAGGTCGCGGACGAAGTCCCGGACCGAGTTGGCCTCGTTGAACTGGGCCATCAGTTGCCCCCAAAAATGTCTGCGAGAAGGGTCCGCTGGAGAGTGCTGGCCGCCTGAATGCGGTTTTCCACATATGGGGCGGCAGAGCCCGACCGTTCAATCGTCTCGACAATGTGCTGCTGCGATGGGAGATCCGGCAGGGGAATCTGTAGCGTCCTCAGGTCCGAACCGGCGATACCCGACACGGGTCCACGGCGAACAATCTGCGACATCGCATCCCGGCCTCGCTCGCTGCGGAAGAAGTGTAGGACGTAGCGCGGATCAACAGTTTGGGGAACGACGCGCGCACGAATGACGGACGATTCGAATGTGTAGGGCTCGTCCACCGCCGGCACGAGACAGCAGGCTCCTGCGCCCTCAAAGACGATCGATCGTCTGGCGAACAACAGGTCGCCCTCCTCCAAGAAGAAGTTCTCGCCCGGGGCAAGTACCCGCTCGTAGTCGGACGTGGTGGAGATGACCTCACCGCGGAACATCTCGCCCATGTTCACCATCGGGACATCGCCGGATCTCTCGCTCTTCTTGAGAGCCACTCCGTTCTGCGACGGAATACTGCAGATCGAGTCGAACCGAACGGACTCTGCGGAGATCGAACGAAAGAGCTCACTGCGCGTCGTGCTACGAACACGTGCGACAGCAGTGGCAACCTCGTCCACGGATCGCCGCTCACGCTCGACGGCCCAGAGGAGATCGGCGAGACGATGCTGTTCCTCGAGGGGGGGCAGGTTGAAGTCGAAGTTGGCGAGGTCGCGCCAGTTGGTGCGCGGCGAGAGCGATCCGGCCGAGGTGTCGAGTGCGTGGTCGAAGAACTCGTTGGACTGGACGAGGAACGGCAGGAATCCCCCGAGGAGCTGGGTTTCGTCGGCTTCGAAGGTGTAGATATCGCCCGAGCAGATGGCGTCGAACTCGGCGTAGGCGATCTTGCGCTGGTAGGCACGGCGCTTGCCGAATAGCGTCTGTCCAGGCTTCACCTTGCGGGTGAAGGTTGTCCCATCTCCGGTGGAGCCCCATCGCTGGATCTTGAGTTCACCTGGGTCCAGGTGCTCCATGGCGACGATGCGGCCGATCCCGGCGGCGTCGGCGTCGCGCACGGTCTCGTTCACGTTGTTCACGACGTCGCCGAAAGCGACGCGTTTCCACGTGGACTTGTCCAAGTTGAGGCTCATGCCGACACCTCCGTCCGCAGCACGGCGAGGACATCGGCGATCGCAGCCTCAGAGTCGGCAGCCGCGGCCCCCCACGCGGCCAGCGCGCCCCCTACGTCGAGCTGCTCGCCAGCATCAGCTGCCTTGGCACCGGCGACGTACAGAGGGATCGCGAGACTGAATCCCTTTCTGGCGATCTGATCGAGAGTGGCCACGGCCGCGAACTGGTCGACGTCGCTGAAGCCGCGATAAGCGCTGAGGATCTTGGTTTGGTGCGACTCGCGCAGGAACGACTGGGCCTGTTCCCGGGCGACCTCGTTGAGGGCGTTGATGAACAGCACCTTGTCCTTCTGCTCGACAGGCTTGTTGGCGCGCAGGGTGATCACGACGGCTTCCATCGGCGAGTTGTAAAACAGGCCGGCACCGAGGCCGATGACGCATTGGACCAAGTCTGACTTCACCAGTGCCTCGCGCAGGGCGGCCTCCTCCCGGCGGAACAGGACACCGTGCGGGAACAGGATCGCTGCTCGTCCCGACTTGGGGTCGAGACTCTTGGCGATGTGCTGGAAGAAGGCGTAGTCCGCGCGGCCCTGAGGTGGTACACCCCAGAGGTTCCGGCCATAGGGGTCGTTGGTGAAGGCGTCACGGTTCCATGCCTTTATGGAGTACGGTGGGTTGGCCAACACGACGTCGAAGGTCTGCAGGCGTCCCTTCCCGTCGTGGAATGCCGGCCGCGACAGGGTGTCGCCGTGGGCGATGTGGCCGTCGGTGACACCATGCAGGAACAGGTTCATCCGCGCGATGGCCGACGTCCCGTAGTTGAGCTCCTGGCCGTAGAGGCGCAGATTGCGCCACTCCTTGCCTTGGCGCCTCACCTCGGCGGCACTGGAGATGAGCATGCCGCCGGTGCCGCAGGTCGGATCATAGACTGACTCCCCCGGCTGTGGCTCCAACATGAGCGTCATCAGGTGCACGAGGGTGCGGTTGGTGTAGAACTCCTGCGCCGTGTGGCCGGAGTCATCGGCGAACTTCTTGATTAGGAACTCGTACCCGTTGCCCAGCTCGTCTTCGGGCAGGTTCGCGATCGAGAGCGTCTTGGTCGAGAAGTGCTCGATCAGATCAGCCAGTGTCGAGTCGGGGAGCAGGTTCTTGTTGCCCCAGTCACCGTCACCGAAGACTCCAGGAAGCGTGTCGGGGTTGGCGGACTCGATGGCACGCATCGCCTTGGCGATCGTAGCCCCGATGCTCTCGGTCACCGGGCGGATGTCGTCCCAGTGGCAGCCGTCGGGGATGGCAAAGCGGTGGTTCTCCGGGAGGTCGGCGAACTCCTCGTCGCCGTAGGTCTCCATCGCGGCGGCGTGCTCCTCGTCGTACACGTCGGAGATCCGCTTCAGGAATACGAGCGGGAAGATGTACTGCTTGTAGTCGCCGGCGTCGATGAGGCCGCGCAGGACAACGGCCGCGCCCCAAAGATAGGACTCCAACTCGCGCTGGGAGATGCGCTTGCTCATGCCGACAGTCCCCATTTCGTCAACTCAGCCTCAAGATTGGCGCGGGTGTCGCGGGCAGCCGCGTGGGCGGCTTCGAGTTTCGCCAGTTCGTCGGCGAGTGTCACCTGCTCACCAGCGTGGGCGGATGAGACGTACAGGGGGATATTGAGGTTGTAGCCATTGCCTTCGATCTCATCAATCCCGACGACGCGCGAGAGTCCATCGATGTCGCTGAACAGTTCGTACGCGTCGAGCAAACGCTGGGCGTGAACGGGCTCCAAGGTGTTCTGATTGCGACCGCGCTTGAAAAGAGATTCACCGTTGATGAAGAGCACCTTGCCCTTCTCATCTGGCTGCTTCAGCGGGCGCAGGATCAAGACACACGCTGCGAGTCCAGCACCATAGAACAGGTTCGGAGCAAGGCCGATGACAGCGCCGACGACATCGGACTTGAGGAGGTGAGCGCGGATCTTCGCCTCTGCTCCCTGCCTGGTCAGTGCGCCTTGTGGCAGGACGACGGCGACGCGGCCGGTGCTGGGACGCGCGGAGGTGAGCATGTGCTGGACCCACGCCCAATCCGCATACCCCTTCGGCGGGACGCCACCGAGGGCGTTGCGGCCCCACCTGTCGGATCCCCACTCGGCTTCACCCCAGTTCTTCAACGAGAACGGCGGGTTAGCGACGACGCAGTCGAACTGCGCGAGGCGGTTGCCGGTGTAGAAGGCGGGGCTCCGCAGGGTGTCCTCGCGGACGACCTTGAAGTCCTCGACACCGTGCAGCAGAAGATTCATGCGAGCAATGGCAGAGGTCGCGAGCACCTTCTCCTGACCGTAGAGCTTCCCCCACAAGGTCTTTGGGCTGCCGCCGGCGGCCTTCACGTGCTCGATAACCTCGATCAGCATGCCCCCCGTGCCGCAGGCAGGGTCGTAGACGCTCTCACCCTCGATCGGATTGAGAATGTTGATGAGCAGGCCGACCACCGAGCGGGGGGTGTAATACTCGCCGGCCTTCTTGTTCGACTGATCAGCGAAGCGCTTGATGAGGTACTCGTAAGCGTTGCCGAAAACGTCCGGGGCCACGTTGGCATTGGACAGGATCTTGGTGGAGAAGTGCTCGATCAGGTCAGCGAGCTTGCGGTCGGGCAACTTGTCCTTGTTGGTCCAGTTGGCGTTGCCGAAGATGCCGTAGAGCGTCTCAGGGTTGGCCTTCTCGACCTCACGGAACGCCGTCTGCAGGGCGCTCCCGATGTTCTCGGTGTGGTTGCGCACGTCGTCCCAAAGGTTGCCATCGGGGATGGCGAAGCGGTGATTCTCCGCGAAGGCTGCGAACTCGTGGTCGCCGCCGGACTCCTCCAGCGCCTGGGCGAATTCCTCCAGGTAGACGTCACTGATCCGCTTGAAGAACATCAGCGGGAAGATGTACGCCTTGAAGTCGGCCTGGTCGATGCTTCCGCGAAGCAGGTCGGCGGCCTTGGCGAGGTACTGCTCGAGTTCGGGCAGGGTGATGCGGCTAGTCACTTGGCTCCCCCTGGGTCGTCTGGGCCATCTTGGCCGGTCTTCCCGACGGAAGCGTCTGGATTCGCGAGACGTGCGTTGAAGCGAACGGCGTCGAGGAGTGCGGCTCCAACGGTGCTTGCCTCCTCGGCAAGATGTGCCGAGTGCTCGTGGAGCATTTGGATTGAGAGAACCGCAAGCTGAATGTCACGCTGTTCCGCCACGGGAACGAGCGGAACTTCAAGGTCCTTGATGGACGCCCGCTGGATGGTGGTTCCGCCCTGGAATCTCTCGTTCCAACTACCAGAGAGCGCGATGGCGAGATACCCAGGAGACAGCACTTCCCGGTCCAGCACTCGGAGTCGGTAGACCCCGGTTGACGGGAGGTGGCCGCCGGCCTCGTCGACCCGAGCTCGGATGGCGTTCATCGTCGTGACCAGAACGTCGCCCTCCCCTGTCAGGTCAGGGTGATCGTCGTACTTGGCGTCGATACCGAGTTCGCGCAGCGTGCCGTCGCGAACGTCCGAGGCTGTGGCGATGCGCGCGCGAAGCTGTTCAGGCGCGCCCTCGTAGCGGTCCTTGGGGCGACCCATGCGCAGGTTAAGTACCCCCTGGTCGACCAGTTCGCCCACGGTCATGACCCGCGACCTGGAGAAGCTTGCGAAGTGCTCGAACGACTTGAGGACGTTCTGCAGTTTCGTCATGGTGTCGGTGATCGCCGACCAGCCTTCCCGGTAGGCGTCGGCAACGTCGCTTGGCTCACGCTCCGCGCGGTCTACCCAACGCCGAGGCGTCAGAACTGACTCTGCTGCGAGAACATCGGTAATCGCCACCTCCACCTGCGGGACGCTCTCGCGCGCATGCGCATCCGTCAGCCACGCGGCGACGGTGTGCTCGGGCGAGACGGTCTCGGCAGCATCGATGAAGAGAACTCGCTCGGTCGGAGCCTCAGGAACGGGGCGACGCAGCACCCACAGCGCCAACGGGATCGACGTGTGCGGCAAGAGCTTGCCGGGGAGACCCACGATGGCCTCGACGCAACCGTGCTTTACGAGCTCGGCCCGAATCCGGCCCTCTTCACCTCCGCGGAAGAGCGTCCCCGCGGGGCTCAACACGTAGGCACGACCACCATCCGCGAGATGCACGACGGCGTGCTGGAGCCAGGCGGTGTCCGCCGACGACCGGGGGGGCGCACCGAAGTCGAATCGCGCGTCCGTCAGGCGATGAGAAGCGTCAAGCCGGAGGCCGAACGGCGGCTCAAGGAGAATGACGTCGGCGCGCAAGTCTGGGTCTATGTCCTCGGACAACACGTCCGTCAACGTCAGCTCGAGGTCGATGTCGTGCAACGCGGCGCGCTGGGCGGCGATCTGAAGCGCGCGCTGGTTGATGTCGTGCCCAACCAAGCGACTGGCGCTCGCTCCCAGCCGCACTGCCTCAAGTAATGCGGCCGCAATCCCGCAGGCTGGGTCATAGAGAACCCCCCCTGGCCGCGCTGCCGCTAGGTTGGCCAACAGCGTGGTTGTGCGCGACCCGATGAAGCCGGAGTCTGCGCCGAGTTTGCCCTGGGAACGGGCGAGGCGTTCGAGTGCAAAGTCGGCTGTAGCTCCGAGGTCGGAGACCTCGACCCTGTCGACGGCCTCTTTCACCAGCGCAAGAGTTTGCTCAGCGACGTTCGGCACCTCGAGCGGCGTGTCACCATCAGTCTTGCGAGCTGTCGCGAGCGACAGGACGAGTTCGGCCGCATCGTCGGCAGAGAGCCGGTCGCGCAGAAGGTTGAGCGTGGACCACACATCCATCTCGTCGCCGTCGCCGACCTCGGGGCGAACTGACTCGTTCTTGGTCTTAGTCGCGTGACTCTCAAGCCAGTCGGCAACCTCGCTCCGCGAGAATAGGGGCTTGTTCGGAGTGCCGGCAACGGGCTGAGGAAAGGTCGTTGTGCGCTTCCGCCAATTGCTGACTGCACCACGAGAGACCCCCGCGATGTCCGCGATGTCACTGGGCGAGACGAGCCCCTCTTCACGATGCTGCGTCATGCGGCACCTCCCACGCCCGCTGCAGCGGGGTCGATGAACGTCGTTCGATGCGCGGCCATTCGGAGACGTTTAGAGCATGCCTGGCGCCGTGCCACGATAGTCACGCGCACGCCCGCTGCGCTGAGCGCCACCACGGTCTCGGTGAATATTCCATCACCCGAGACAAGGATGACCCGGTCGAATCGGCTCACCACATCTTCTTCGGTGAGCACGCCGATCAGCGCGAAGTCGGCACCGTTCTCCCCGGAACGAACGACGAGCCGCGAACCGGCCCAGCCGAGACCAGCATTCAGCATTCCGGTGTGGCTGGTGCCGATCACCACCTGTTCGTCGCCTCGAAGTCGAGCGGCCTTCGTGATGGCCCGGCGAGCGTGCACCGCCTGACTGACGTCCATGATCGCGCCACCCACAGCATTCTCGATGTCCACTGCCACAAGGCATCGGCCTCGCAACGCGCGCTTCTTCAGCGGGAGCGCGGCCGCCTCTTGTGAAAACAATACATCATCCTTCGATTGGTGTGAATCCGATTGTCGAATCCACTGTCAAAGGTAGATGAACGTGAGGAGTCTGTCAAGTGTGAATCGCATTCACACAGTGATCGTCCTGTCGGCCGATTCACAGTTAACTGCAGCCGCTGGTGCTGCCGCAGCCCTCGCAGACGTAGCAGGAGCCGGCGGGGCGCATCTTCGTTCCACAGGTCATGCAGAGCGGCGAGTCGATGGTGCCGCCGGTGATCTCCTCCAGGAGTTCGGCTGACGTGTGGGCACCTGACGGGGCGGGCTTCGCCGTCTCAGTTGAGACATCCGCGGCATCCCTAGTTGTTTCGACAGGCTCAACGACCGAGTCAGAAGTGGTCTCGATACGCCCCTCGTTCCTCGGGGCTACTCGACCACCGGAATCCGTCTCGTCGGACTCGACCACCGATGGGCCCTGTTCTTCGATCAGCTCAGCTGCCGTCGTGCCTCCGCTGATGGGCTGGTGGCTGCCCGTGTCGAGGTAGCGCTGGCGCTCGTCGGCGGTGTAGATGCCGAGGG
>WUUC01022366.1_pt1 | contig 10016 bp, 6 predicted proteins | sample 6278441 | NCBI WGS metagenome assembly WUUC01 (sample SAMN13675441, study PRJNA597444) | soil metagenome | isolation source: soil | place: USA: Washington | collected 2017-10 | reverse complement strand
GCCCATCGCGAGCAGGCCCACGATCCCGCCCGCCGCGATCAGGCCGCTCGCGTAGAGCGCGCCGGGGCTCGCCTCACCCTCCTCCGTTTTCTTCAGGCCGCGCTCGGCGAGCCATTTCACGATGCCGCCGCAGAAGATCGCGGCCGTGGTGCCGATGGAGAGATACGAGCCGACCGCGAAACTGAGCGAGCGGATGCCGAGGAGCTCGACCGCCACCACCAGGAACACGCCGAGCAGCACGAGGCCCCAGGGCAGCTTGCGCGTGAGGATGCCGTTGATCACCACCGACATCAGCCGCGCCTGCGGCGCCGCCGCGTCCTGGCTGCCGATGCCCTGGATCCATTGCAGCTCGACCTGGCCGCTCTCCGGGTTCACGAGGTACTTGCCTTCCGCGACCGTGGTCGAACCGATGGCGTTGATGAGCGTGTAGCGGCGGCCCTCGTGCTCCTTCTCGCCCTGGACGACGACGCCGTCCGGCAGGTTGTTGACGTCCACCACCACCGCCGCGGGCTCGAAGCGCTCGAGCGCCTTGTTCATGAGCATGAGGGTGCCGCCGATGACGAAAGCCGAGGCGGTCACGCCCGCGAACAGCGCGATCTGCTGGCTGGCTGGTGTCGCTCCCACCAGGAACCCGGTCTTCAGGTCCTGCGAGGTCGCGCCCGCGTTGGCCGCCGCGATGCAGACGACACCGCCCACGGTGAGGGCGAGGGCGGCGTAGGCCGGGCCCGTCCAGCCCGCGGCCAGGAAGAGGGCGCAGGTCGCCATCAGGGTGGCGATGGTCATGCCGGAGACCGGGTTGGCGGACGTGCCGATGAGGCCGCAGATCCGCGAGGAGACGGTCACGAACAGGAAGCCGAAGATCACGACCAGCATCGAGGCCATGACGTTGTCGAGCGGGCCCGTGGGGGCGCCCGGCACCGGCTTGAACGTCAGCAGCGACCACAGCAGCAGGACGATCACGGCCGAGCCGGCCAGGACCACGGTGAGCGGGAGGTCGCGGTCGATGCGTCCGCCGACGACCAGGGAGCCGCCCGTCGCGCTCTTCCTCATCTGCGCAGCTCCGCTGCGCAGCGCGGACACGATCGTGGGCAGGGTCTTGGCCAGGGTGATGAGGCCGGCGGCCGCCACCGCGCCCGCGCCGATATAGCGGATGTAGAAGTTCCAGAGCTGGTCCGACGTCATCTGCGCGATCGGCACCGTGCTCGGATAGATCGGCGTCGGCACCAGGCTGCCGAAGAACTTGATGGCCGGCATCATCACCAGCCAGGAGAAGACGCCGCCGGCGAAGATCGTCCCCGCGATGCGCGGGCCGATGATGTAGCCGACGCCGAGGTACTCGGAGGTGATCGCCGCGCGCAGGGAGGCGCCCGGCATGAACAGCGGGTCGTAGGCGGGCGTGCTGCGGATGACGGCGAACGCGTGCTCGTTCTGGAACAGGGTGTAGAGGCCGCCCAGGCCCAGGCCGTAGAACACGCGGCCGGCGAAGGAGCCGCCTTTCTCGCCGGCCACGAGCACGTCGGCGCAGGCCGTGCCCTCCGGGTAGAGCAGGTTCCCGTGCTCTTTCACGATGAGCTGCCGGCGGAGCGGGATCATGAAGAGCACGCCCAGCCAGCCGCCGATCATGGCCAGGAAGAGGATGCGCGAATACTCCAGCTCGAAGCCCAGGAAGATGAGGGCGGGCAGCGTGAAGATCACGCCCGCGGCCACCGACTCCCCGGCGGAGCCCGTGGTCTGGACGATGTTGTTCTCCAGGATCGTGGACCCGAACCGGCGGAGGAGGCCGATCGACAGCACCGCGATCGGTATCGAGGCGGAGACGGTCAGCCCGGCGCGCAGGCCCACGTAGACCGTCACCGCGCCGAACACCAGCCCGAAGAACATGCCCATGACGAGGGCCCGCGGCGTCAGCTCGCGGACGCTCGCCTCGGAGGGGACGTAGGGCTTGAACTCGGGGCGCGGCGCGGCGGTCTGCTGGTGCTCGAGGGCCATGCTTCCTCCGCAGAAAACGCGTTTCAGGCCGCGACGATGGTTTTCCCGGATCGTAACCGTGGCCCGGCAGGCCGTCAACGCGTTGAACGCGCTTGTGGGGCATCCCGCCCCTTGACGGGGGCGGTCGGACGGGACCTATACTGATCCATGAGCGTCCGGCGCACCGCCTTCGTTTGCGCCCTCGGTTGGGCGCTGGCGATCCTGGCGGCCCCCCACCCCGGTTTCGCCCAGTTCATCTCGGGCGGCGGTTTCGACCGCTATAGCGGGCGGTACGGCGACCCGGAGGAAGTGCCCCTCGAGGACATCGCCCGGGGGTTCGGCCACAACAAGCGCGCCGTGATCACCCAGGGCGTCCTGGACATGATGGACGCCGGCCAGCAGTACTACCGGCTGCGGGACGAGGGCGCGGAAGTGCTGATCCTGGCGGTGTACAGCGCGCACGACGACGTCCGCCGGCTCGTGGGACGAGAAGTGCAGGTCATCGGCCTCGTCCGCGAGGTGCCGTACCGGCAGGAGTGCTGCCAACAGAATCCCTGCATCCTGCAAAGCCAGTGCGACGACCCGGACCTGCCGCCGCTGCCCAACCTGGACCAGGGCAAGAGCCACTGGCCGAACGTTTCGATCACCGTCTGGGGTATCACGGACATGACGCCCCCGCCCGGGGCGGAGAAGAAGCGCGAGTACAAGACGACGTCGCTCGAGTCGCTGGTCATGAACCCCGGCGGCAAGGACGGGCAGACGCTGCGCGTGATCGGCCAGTTCCGCGGCAAGAACCTGTTCGGCGACCTGCCGGTCCGCTCGCAGCGCACGTCGGCGGACTGGGTGATCAAGGACGACTCGTTCGCGGTGTGGGTCTCGGGCAAGAGACCGAAGGGAAGCGGCTGGCAGCTCGACCCCGGCCTCAAGCGCGACACCGGCCGCTGGATCGAGGTCGTGGGCCGCGTGCAGACCGTGAACGGCATCACGTACCTGCGCGCCATCCAGGTGGCGCTGGCCAGCCCGCCTTCGGCCACCGCGAAGGTGGACGCTCCGCCGCCTCCGCCCGAGCGCCCGAAAGTCCCGCCCGTGGTGGTGTTCGCGCTGCCGCTCGACGGCGACGACGAGGTGGCCACCGACAGCCGTTTCATCGTCCAGTTCAGCAAGGACATGGACGAGGCCACGTTCGCGAACCGCGTGATGCTGCGCTACGTGGGCCCTGTGATGCCCGGCGATCGCGCCTTCGACGGCGTGAAGCTCAGCTACGACCCCGGCCGCCGCGCGCTCACCGTCGACCCGCGCGACGTCCTGCGGCCCGGGCGTTCGGTGGAATTGTTGCTCCTCCCGGGCATCCTCGACATCGACGGCCTGCCGCTCACATCCCGGCCCGGCCGGCCGCAGGAAACGGCCGAGGCCGCCACCGACGTCTTCACGTACCTGATCGGCGGCTAGGGACACCCGTGTCCCGTCCGCGCGTGCCGCGGCTGGCTTCCGTCCGCGCCCTCCTGTTGGCGGCCGGCGTCTGCGGCCTCTCCCTCTCCACGGCGCGCGGCCAGGCACGTGACCCGTGCGACCGGCCGGAACGCAACGACACGCCGATCGACGTCACGCTCGACGACCTCGCCCTCTCGGCCGCCTACAGGGAGAAAGTGGTGCGAACCAGGGGCCTCGTCGAAACCGAGGTCGACACCTCCGGGCAGAGGCGCTACGTGCTGAGGGACGGCCCCGCGCGCGTGGGGGTCGTGCCCTGCCCGGATGTGGGCCGTGACTTCGAGGAGATGGCGGTCCGCCGTCCACGGCTCGAGGTCACGGGGCTGGCGTCCGACAAAGCGGGCACAAACCCCCTGGTGCCCTCCACGCAGATCCTTCTGTGGGCCTTCGTCGATGTCTCCGATGTCGAGCGGAGCCGCCGCCAGGCGACCAGCGGTGGACTGGCGGAGGTGCTCAAGGGTGCGGAGTCGCAGCTCGGGCGCACGGTACGCGTCCTCGGCCAGTTCGGCGGACGGAACCTGCTCAAGGACCTGCCGGCCGATTCGGCGCCGGACGCATCGGCCTGGGTGCTGCGAGATGGCCGCCAGGCCGTGTGGGTGGTGGGCAAACGGCCGGAAGGCTCCGGGTTCAAGCTCAATCCGGACTACGCGCCCGATGCCGCGCGCTGGCTGGAGGTCGAAGGCAAGTTGGAGCGCTGCGCGGCTGGTCTATGCTTGCGCGCGCGCAAGGTGTCGCTCAGCGCGCCACCTTCCTGAGGATCACGATCTCCGGATCGAGGAACTCCGCCTCCGGCCGCCGCCAGCCCTCCTGCCGGAACCGCGCAACGGTCTCGAACCCGGCGCGTCCGTCGAGCAGCGCGCGAAAGAAAGCCGCTCGCTCCGGCCGCTGGTCCGGGTGGTCCAGGAAACGCTCGTAGTACGACGCCGTCAGCACCAGCCAGTCGGATGCTTCGCGGGGGTAGCGCGCCGCCGCTTCGGCGAAGCGGTCGGCGGGCGCCATCTCCCGCGACAAGGTCGGCACGACGCGCAGCGTGCGGCCCGGTGGCAACGAAGGCGCGTACCCCGGTGCGTTGGCGATGAGATCCACCGTGGCCCCCACGGGCACGTGTTGCTCGATCCAGCTCGCGGCCTGGCTGCGCGCGTCCACGTAGAAGAGCCGGACCACCAGCAGCGCGCCGAGGGCCGCCCGCGCGAGCACGAGCGCGGACGCCGCGCGCCGGACGCCCAGGCGCGGAAGCGCGGACAGCCCCAGCGCGGCGAGCCAGGCGGCGGGCGGGAAGACCGCCGCCAGGAATCGCAGCGCCTGGTGCGCGGAGGCGGCGACAAGCAGGTAGGGCGCAACCGCGGCCAGCGCCACGATGGCCGCGGCCCGGTCGCGGCGGAGCGCGCGTCCCGCCGCGACCAGCAATCCCGCGGCGGCGGCGATGAACACCGGACCCGTGAGGCCGCCGGCGAGCAGCCGGAGGTAGGGGCCGAACGACGTGCCGGTGCCGGCGAGTCCCTTGTACTCGAAGCGCGTCTGGTCGTTGAAGGCGAGGCCGCTCAGGAAGCGCAGCGGTTCGAGCAGGACGAACGGGGAGCCGGCCACGAAGCCGGCCGCGGCCATGAGCGCAACCGTGACGACATCGCGCCTCGCCACGCGCACGGCCCAGGGACGACCCGCGCGCGCCAGCATGGAGAGCGCCAGAGCCACTACACCGACGGCGAGCAGGGCGAGCCCCAGCCGCCGCGCGAAGCGCAGGGCGCTCTCCGGATGCAGCAACCGCGCATCGTCGAGGCGGAGGCGCGACGCCAGCGCGGCGTCGCCGCCCAGCACGAGCACCAGCCCCAGCCCGAGCATGGCGAGGCCCGCCGCTGCCACCCAGGGCCACCCCGGGCGGTCGCGCTCCTTGTCGTCGCGCAGCCACACGGCGGCCAGCGCCGGCGCGAGGAGAGCGGCCGCCGTGTACTTCGTGGAGGCGGTCAGGCCGAGGACGAGGCCCAGCAGAACGGCCCCTGCGCGTCCCTCGGCGTGCGCGACCGCCACCGCCAGCGTCGCGGCGGTACCAAGCAGGAGCCACGGCTCGGGCGTCGCGAAATGGCACAGGTTCACGAACCCCGGCATCAGCGCGAGCAGGAACGCGGGCAGGGCGCCGAGGGCCGGGTGCGAACGCCAGGTGGCGAGGCCGAGGACGAGCACGGCCGCGGCGCCCGCGGCCGCGGAGAGCAGCCGGCCCACCAGCAGCGGATCGCTCGCGGGGCCGGAGAGCCGGCCGGCATCCGCGCCGACGTGCTGCAGCCATACGGGGCCCAACATCACGTATAGCGGGAGCGAGGGGTTGACGAACGAGTCGGGCGCGAGTCCGCCGCCATCGGCCATGCGCGCGCTCACGTCGGCCTTCTCGTCAGGGTGCCAGCGGGCCGGCAATCCCCAGGTCAGGCCCGCGGCGTTGAGGCACAGGCTGAGGAGGGCGGCCAGCCACAACGAGCAAGGCGGAGTGTGCCCCCGTGAGGAGTGGGGGTCCCGCCTACTTGGCGTGCAGGAGCTCCCGCAGCCGTGCCGGCAGGTCGGCGTTCTTGGCCAGCACCTCTTCGGACATCTTCCGGCGGCGCTCCTGCAGGCGCGTGCGCAGCGCGGGGTCGCCCAGCGCGAGGATGGCGGCCGCGAGGTGTCCGGCATTGGCCGCGCCCATCGGGCCCACGCCGACGGTGGCCACCGGTATGCCGGGCGGCATCTGCACGGTCGAGAGCAGCGCGTCGAATCCGGACAACGGCGAGCTGGCCACCGGCACGCCGATCACCGGCAGCGTGGTGTGCGCCGCCGCCGCTCCCGCCAGATGCGCGGCACCCCCGGCGCCGGCCACGATCACGGCGATGCCGCGGCCCTCGGCCTCGCGACAGTACTTCGCCGCCTCTTCCGGCGTCCGGTGCGCCGACAGCACGCGGATGTCGTAGGCGATTCCGTACTGCTCGAGGACCTTCGCGCATCCCGCCATCACGGGCAGGTCGCTGTCGCTGCCCATCAGGATGGCGACGCGGGGGATGGGGGCGGGGGCCATGGCGGAGCTCAGCGGGAGTGCAGGCGCGCGAGCGCCTTCTGGCCGATATCCTTGCGGTACTGCATGCCGTCGAACGAGATCTTCGGCACCACCTCGTAGGCGCGCTGCACGGCCGCGTCGAGGTTGGCGCCGAGCGCGGTGACCCCGAGGACACGACCGCCGACCGTGACCACCGCGCCTTCACGGCGATCCGTGGCGGCATGATAGACGATGACGTCCTGCTCGCCCGCGAGGTCGTCCAGACCGCGGATCGGCTTGCCGGTCTCCACCCCGTCCGGGTAGCCGCGCGAGGCCAGGACGATGCAGGCCGCCGCCTCCTTCAGCCATTCGATCTTGGTGTCCTTCAGCTGTCCCTCGGCCACGCCCTGCAGCACCGGCACGAGGTCCGAGCGCATGCGGGCCATGATCACCTGCGTCTCCGGGTCGCCGAAGCGGGCGTTGAACTCGAGCACCCTCGGCCCTTGCTCGGTGATCATCAGCCCCGCGTAGAGGACGCCCTGGTACTTGCGGCCCTCCGCGGCCATGCCCCCGATGGTCGGCAGCACGATGTCCTGGAGGATCTGCTTGTGCACGTCCACGTTGAGGCTGGTAGACGGGGAGACGGTTCCCATCCCGCCGGTGTTCGGCCCCTGGTCGCCGTCGAGGAGCCGCTTGTGGTCCTGCACGGACACCATCGGTACCACGCGCGATCCGTCGGAGAATACGAGGAAGGAGACCTCGTCGCCTTCCAGGAACTCCTCCATGACCAGCTTCGCGCCCGCGGTGCCGAACTTCTTGTCCGTCATCATCTCCGTGATGGCCGCGCGCGCCTCGCCCTTGTCCTTCACCACGAGCGTGCCCTTGCCGGAGGCGAGGCCGTCCGCCTTGATCACGAGCGGGTAGCCGAAGGGCGAGCGTATGACGAAATCCTGCGCGGCTTCGGACGAGGTGCAGATCTCGTAGCGCGGCGACGGGATGTTGTGCCGCTGCATGAACTCGCGCGCGAAGGCCTTCGATCCCTCGATCTCGGCCGCGGCGCGGCTCGGGCAGAAGATGCTGAGGCCTCGCCTCTGGAACTCGTCGGCGATCCCGAGCACCATGGGCAGCTCGGGCCCCACCACGGTCAGGTCGGCGCCGATCGTCTGCGCGAAATCCGCCACCTCGACGATGTTCGAGGTCTCGATGGGGACGCAGTCCGCCTGGGCGGCGATGCCGGCGTTGCCCGGCGCGCAATAGAGCTCGGTGACGAGCGGACTCTGGCGGATCTTCCAGGCCAGGGCGTGCTCGCGCCCACCATTTCCGACGACGAGGACCTTCATCTAATAGAGCGTGGTCTCAAATTCGGTGCCCTTCGCGGAGCGAAGAGCGGTGCATGCATGGTCTCGAGTTCGCCGCTCGAAGCGGAGCGTTTCCTCAACCGCATCGCGGCAGGTTCACCCTGCCCCGATGCGTACGATGAAGCAAAACGCGGAGCGAAGAGCGGCGCATCCGGTCAGAAGGACCGCAAAGTCTGTCACGCGAGGGACTTGCTGTCAACGGATGTTATCCTAGCCCCCCGTGCCGCGACTCGTTCCGCTGACCTCTACGGTGGACCTCACCTCGCGCCGGGGATCGTTTCGACTGCAAAGCCTGCTCAGCCACCCGGAGCGCTACACGTTCACCGTGGACATGTACTCGCACCTGCGCGAGAGCCATCCCGACACGCACGTGGGTTACTGGACGTTCAACCTCCCTCCCGGCGAGGTGGTCAGCACGTTCCACATCGACCTCACCCGGATTGGGCGGGGCTCGGTCCAGCGGGAGACGCGCGAGGGGACGCAGCAGGCCATCGACTCCTGGTCGAATCCCGACTACGAGTTCGATCCCCTGATCGGGATCCAGCTCGTTCTCCGGCGCAAGGGAGAGGTGGTGGAGAACCGCTTCATCACGGGGAAGGTCGCCGACCCCGCGGTGCTGCGTTCGTACTACCACCGCGTGCACAGCGCCCACGGGTACACGCCGGCGGAGCCCTTCCTGCACGAGCTTCACGCGGCCATGCTGCGGCGCCTCGACCGGATCTTCCAACTGTACATCCCGCAGGCGAGCAAGGTGCTCGACGCGGGCTGCGGGCGCAGCCTGTTCACCGAGATCCGTCCGCACTGGCCGTTCATGCTGGTGGCGGCTGACCTGGAGCACGACCTGCTGTGCGAGCGCCGCAAGGCGTTCCGCCAGGTGCAGTGGGTGGTGGCGGAAGCGGCCCCGCTGCCGTTCCGCACCGAGTCGTTCCACGCTGTCTTCGCCGGGGAGCTGATCGAGCACCTGCTCGATCCGCGCCAGGGGCTGGCCGAGTTTCGCCGCGTCCTGCAGCCGCGCGGAGTGCTCATCCTGACCACTCCGAACCGCCGCCGCCTGGCCAACGTCGTGGACCACTCGGAGCGGCCGTACAGCCCGGACCACCTCAGCGAGCTGAGCTACGACGAGGTGCAGTCGCTGCTCCAGGAGGAAGGCTTCGAGGTGCTCGAGAAGACCGGCGTGCACCTCGAGCTGTTCCTCAACTGGTTCTCCCCCCAGCCCAAGCTCGACCGCTTGCAGCGTACCTGGAACCGGCCCTGGGCGGTGCCCCTGATGCGCGGGCTGCTTGCGGCCGGCGCCCTTCTCCCGCGGTTCGCCCTCGACCTCATCTTCGTCGCGCGCAAGCGGGCGGCGGGCACGAGCAGTCGGATGGGCAGCGGCCAGGGCTGAGGCGGAGTGAGTCCACGCGCCGGCGCGGCCGCGGGGCTCCTCGCCGCGCTCTTCTGGGTGTTGTCGTGCGCGCGCTGGTTCGACGTCGGCGCGCCCCGCCCCGCCTGGCTCGAGGCGATACCACCCGTCGCGCTGGCCATCCCGGCGGCCGCGCTCTTCGCGATGTGGCTGGCGGCCTACGGCCGAGCCCTGCGCGGCGCTTCGAACCCGAGCGCCGTCCGCGCACGCGCGGCCATGCCGCTGCTGCTCGTGGTGGCTCTCGCCGTCCTGTTCCGGCTTCCCATGGCCTGGCAGGGTGCGGCGGCCTACGTCACCGCGGACGGTGCCCTCTCGGGTATCGTGGCCCTGCACGTCCGTCAAGGCGCGGAACGGCTGGTGTTCGTTCCTCATGTGCCGTACAGCGGCAGCTTGAAGTCCCACATCACCGCGCCGCTGTCGGTGCTGATGGACATCGCCCGCGCCTTCGCGCTGGCCTCCGTGCTCTTCTATGCGGTGTTCGTGGCCGCCCTCTACGGACTGGCGCGGTCGCTGCGCGAGGCGCCGGGCTGGACGGCGCTCGGCGCCGGTCTCTACGCGGCGTTCGCACCCGCCTTCGTCACGCGTTACAGCCTCAGCAACGACGGCAACTACGTGGAGGTGTTGGCGCTCGGCACCCTCGCCCTCGTGCTGGCCGTGCGCTGGGTGCGCGAGCCCCTTCATCGTGGTCTGCTCGCCCTGGCCGTCGGCTTGCTGCTGGGGGTCGCATTCTGGTGTCACATCCTGGCCGTCCTCTACATTGCGGCGGTCGGACTGTTCCTGCTCATGACGGAGCCCCGCGCGGCGG
>WUUC01100499.1_pt1 | contig 10018 bp, 8 predicted proteins | sample 6278441 | NCBI WGS metagenome assembly WUUC01 (sample SAMN13675441, study PRJNA597444) | soil metagenome | isolation source: soil | place: USA: Washington | collected 2017-10 | reverse complement strand
GCCGCCATCAACGCGATCGCGAGCGAGGCGGAATGAGCGTCGGCACCCTCTACGGCGTCGGCCTCGGCCCTGGCGACCCCGAACTGATCACGATCAAGGCAGCTCGCCTGATCGAAGCCGCCCCGGTCATCGCCTACCACGCCGCCCGCCACGGCCGCAGCATCGCGCGCGGCGTCGCCTCGCCGTACCTGCGCGCCGGCCAGATCGAAGAACCACTCATCTACCCGCTGACCGTCGAAACCACCGAGCACCCCGGCGGCTACTCCGGCGCGCTGGCCGAGTTCTACACGGCGAGCGCGGCCAAGCTAGCCGCCCACCTCGACGCCGGCCGCGACGTCGCGGTGCTCTGCGAAGGCGACCCGCTCTTCTACGGCTCCTACATGCACATGCACAAACGCCTGGCCGACCGCTACCCCACGGTGGTGATCCCCGGCGTAACCTCCGTCAGCGCCGCGGCCGCCGCGGTGGGCCGCCCCCTGGTGGAGGGCGAAGAGATCCTCACCATCCTGCCCGGCACCCTCCCAGCCTCGACCCTCACCGAACACCTAGCCACCCCCAACCCCGCCGCTGTGCTGAAACTCGGCCGCACCTTCGAGAAAGTGCGCAAGTGCCTGGAGGATGCCGGCCGCCTCAACGACGCCATCTACATCGAACGCGCCACCTGGCCCGCCTCCCGCACCGCGCCCCTGTCCGAAGTGGACCCCGACACGGTTCCCTACTTCTCCCTGGCACTCCTCCCCAGCGCACACACCCCCGCACACACCCCAAGCTCCGCACACACCCCGAATCCAGCAACCACACCCCACCCCGCACACACCCCCTCGCCCGCGCACACTGGCTTCCCGCAAAGCAATACTTATGATAAATGTGAAACAGGGGCAAGCGAGGCGGTCGAGGCTGGCGAGGATCTGGCGGACCGGTTTGGGCGGGGGAACGATAGCCGCGAGGCAAGCGAGAACCGGGGCGGGGACGACCAGCCACAGCTTGGCGGCGAGGTTGTGGTGGTGGGGATGGGGCCTGGGGGGCGGGCTTGGGTGACGCCTGAGGCGCAGGAGGCGTTGGCGGGTGCGGATGAGTTGGTGGGGTATGGGCCTTACTTAGCTCGGGTTCCGGTGAATCCTCGGCAGCGGCGGCACGCATCCGACAACAGGGTGGAGGCGGAGCGGGCGGCGTTCGCCCTGGATCTGGCTAGTAGGGGGGCGAGGGTGGCGGTGGTGTCGTCGGGGGATCCTGGGGTGTTCGCCATGGCCAGTGCGGTGTTCGAGGCGGCGCAGGATCCACAGTGGACAGACGTTAGGGTCCGGGTGGTGCCGGGGCTGACCGCGGCGCAGGCGGTGGCGAGCAGGGTCGGGGCGCCGCTTGGGCATGACTACTGCACGATCTCGCTGTCGGACCGGTTGAAGCCGTGGGAGGTGATCGCGGAACGGTTGACCGCCGCGGCGGAGGCGGACTTCGTGATCGCGATCTACAACCCGGCGTCGAAGTCGAGGCGACAGCAGCTCCACCATGCCAAGAAGTTGTTGTTGGAACACAGGTTGCCGACCACACCGGTGGTGATCGGGCGGGATGTCGGCGGCCACGAGGAGTCTATAAAGATCACCACGCTTGGGGAGCTTGATCCGTCCGCTGTGGACATGAGGTGTCTGCTGATCGTGGGATCGTCGCAGACTCGGGCGGTGGGGCGGTCGGTGTTCACGCCGAGGCACTATCCAGCCAGCTGAGCGCGTCTTCGACGGTCGACACGGTCGGGACATCCGGAGTGGGTGGGCGGCGGACCACGATCACCGGTAGGCCAAGGGATCGAGCGGCGATGAGTTTGGCGGAGGTGAGGGTGCCGCCGCTGTCCTTGGTGACCAGGACGTCGATCCGGTGCGCACGCATGAGGGAGAGCTCGCCGTCGATCGTATACGGTCCGCGATCCAGGATCAGGTGATGCGAAGCGGGCAGCGGCGGCGAGGGTGGGTCGACGCAGCGGATGAGGAACCAGCGGTCGACGGAGGCGAAATGAGCCAGGCCGGTGCGACCGGTGGTGAGGAAGATCCGGCCGGGTGGCAAGGACTCAGCGGCGTGGAGCGGTGAATCGACCCAGTGCCAGTTGTCGCCGGGGCCTGGGGTCCAGCCGGGGCGGCGGAGCATCAGCAGCGGAACACCAACCAGGCCGGCGGCCGTCGCGGCCGATGAGCTGATCCGGGCGGCGAAGGGATGGGTGGCGTCGACGATCAGGGACACCCGTTCATCGCGAAGCCATGCGGCCAAACCGGACGGGCCGCCGAAGCCGCCGATGCGCACCTCGCCGTCCGGCAACCGGGGGGAGCGGACCCGACCGGCCAAAGTGGACACGACGCGCACGCCCGCCCGGCCAGCGAGCCGCGCCGCCAAAACACGCGCCTCGCTCGTGCCGCCCAGGATGAGAACTGTCAGCATTAGCCTGTGCCACTCCGCTATGGCTGGACGACCGGCGCCTGCGCCACCGCGGCGACCAAGGCCGCGTACACGGCCCTGGTTACCGGCACGTTCCCCGATCCGGTCACGATCACGCTGCCCAAGGGTCACACTCCCGACTTTCCACTGCTGGAGACAAGTCTGGACGATACGGCCGCGATGGCCGCCATCGTCAAGGACGCCGGTGACGACCCGGACGTCACCCACGGCGCGGTGATCCGCTCGACGGTCCGCCACGGCGGTACGGGAGTCACGTTCCGAGCGGGACCGGGTGTCGGCACGGTCACCAAGCCCGGCCTGCCGCTACCGGTCGGCGAGCCCGCGATCAACCCCGTTCCCCGGCAACTCATGCGTGACGTGATCACCGAGCTCGGCGGCACCGATGTGATCATCGAGATCTCCATCGACAACGGCGAGGACATCGCCACCCATACCTGGAACCCACGGCTCGGCATCGTCGGTGGACTGTCCATTTTGGGCACGACCGGGATCGTCGTGCCCTACTCGTGCTCCGCCTGGATCGACAGCATCCGGCGCGGCATCGACGTGGCGAGAGCGGTCGGGCACCCGCATGTGGCCGGCTGCACCGGAAGCACCTCGGAGGAGACCGTCACCCGCCTCTACGGCCTGCCCGAGGACGCGCTGCTGGACATGGGTGACTTCGCCGGTGCCGTGCTGAAGTACCTGCGCCGGCACCCGATCCCGAGGCTCACCATCGCCGGCGGCTTCGCCAAGCTGTCCAAACTGGCCGACGGGCATCTCGATCTCCACTCAGGACGGTCCACGGTCAACCTGGAATCCCTTGCCCGGCGGGCGATCCACGCCGGCGCGAACAAAGCCCTGGCCACCAGGATCGCCGAGGCCACCACCGCACTCGAAGCGCTTCACCTGGCCCAAGCAGCGGAGGTCCGACTCGGCGACGAGGTCGCGGCGGGCGCGCGTCAGACAGCCGTTGACACGCTCGGAGACGCCCCGGTCGAGGTGGACGTCGTGGTCATCGACCGCTCCGGCCAGCCGGTCGGACGCGCTCCGCTGAGTACAGATGGCTATCGATGAACCCCTCGGCGGCGAGCACCGCGCCGACGATGATCACCGCGGTTCGCGTGACGCCGGCCGCCCGCACCCGCGCGGCGATGTCCGCGAGCGTGCCGCGCAGCACCACCTCATCCGGCCGCGACGCGTAGGCCACCACCGCCACCGGGCAGGACGGACCGTAGTTCGGCAGCAGGGCCTCGACCACTTCGTCGATCCGTTGCACCGCAAGGTGAAGCACCATTGTCGAGGCGCTTCGGCCGAGCGAGGCGAGGTCCTCCCCCGGCGGCATCGGGGTGGCCCGCGCGGCGATCCTCGTGAGCACAACGGTTTGCCCAACGCCGGGCACGGTCAGCTCCCGTTTCAACGACGCCGCGGCGGCCGCGAACGCCGGCACCCCCGGCACGATCTCGTACGGGATCTCCAGGGCGTCCAGCCGGCGCAGCTGCTCGGCCAGCGCCGAGAACACCGAGGGATCCCCGGAATGCAGCCGAACCACGTCGTTGCCGGCTCCGTGCGCGGCGGACAGCTCCGCGATGATCTCGTCCAGCGTCAGGTTCGCGGTGTCCACCAACCGGGCCCCGGCCGGGCACGACTCGAGCAGCTCGACCGGAACCAGGCTCCCCGCGTACAGGCACACCGGCGCCGCAGCGAGCAATCGCGCGCCCCGCACGGTGATCAGGTCCGCGGCACCCGGCCCGGCCCCAACAAAGTAGATCGTCATTTGGTCACCGCCCACTGTGTCACCGGCATCATCGGCCGCCACCCGGTCCACCGTCCCACTGGGGCCGCCCGGCTGATCTCGATCCTGGTCAGCGCGCCGCCCACCCTCGCATGCCACGCGGTGAGCACGGCCTCCGACTCCAGCGTGACCGCGTTGGCCACCAGCCGCCCGCCGGGAGACAGCGCCGCCCAGCATGCCTCGAGCACCGCGCCGACCCCTCCCCCGACGAAGATCGCGTCCGGCCGCTCAAGCCCGGCCAATGCCTCGGGCGCCCGGCCGGTGACCACCTGAAGTCCAGGCACTCCAAGGGATCGAGCATTGTCCATGATCCGCGAGGCCCGCTCGGCCACCGCCTCCACCGCGACCGCCCGGCACCCGGGATGAGTCCGCATCCACTCGATCCCGATGCTCCCGGCCCCGGCGCCGACATCCCATAGCAACTCCCCCGGCAGCGGCCCGAGTGCCGCCAGCGTGACCGCCCGCACCTCCCGCTTGGTCAGCTGCCCATCATTCGCGTAGACCTCGTCCGGCAACCCGGGACCCCGGCCGAGCACCACCGCGCCAACGTCAGCCCGGCACTCCACCGCGACCACGTTCAAGGCGCCGAACGGTTCCGCGCCCCCCACCCGCTCGTCCGGCCCACCCAACGACTCGAGCACCGTTACCGCGCTACCGGAGAAACCCCGCTCCGCCAACAACTTCACCACCCGCGCCGGGGTCTCCGCGTCGGCACTGAGCACCAGCACCCGGCGCTTCGGCTGCACCGCGGGGTGCAGCAGCTCCACCGGCCGGCCGACCAGGCTGACCACCTCGACCTCCTCGACCGCCCACCCCAGCCGCGCGCACGCCAGCGACACCGACGACGGGTGCGGAAGTATGCGAAGCGTTTCCACACCGAGCAGCCTGACCAGCGTCGAGCCCACCCCGAAGAACATCGGATCCCCGCTGGCCAGCACCGCCACCCGGCGCCCGGCGTAGGTTGCCAGCAGCCCAGGGATCGCCGGCAGCATGGGTGACGGCCAGGTGACCTTCGTCGCGTCCGAGGGCACCAGCGAGAGCTGTCGGGCGCTGCCGATCAGCACCTCCGCCTCCCCCACCGCCGAGCGCGCGGCAGGCGAGAGCCCAGCCCACCCATCGGCCCCGATCCCAATCACGACCACCACCCGAAGCACGGTAATCGACACCGCGCACCCCGTCTGACACGATGCGAGAGACGGATGCAGGGAACCCGAGGAAACCAGTGCGACTCTGGTGCGGTCCCGCCACTGTGACCGGAGTGATCCGGAAGTCAGACACTTGGCCCCTGCGATGAGCCAACTCGGGCGCGGACCCGGGGAAGGACTGCGGATGAGCTACCCGTTCTCCGCGATTGTCGGCCACGACGATCTGCGCCTCGCCCTCCTGCTCAACGCGGTACATCCAGCCATTGGCGGGGTGCTGGTCAGGGGCGAGAAGGGCACCGCGAAGTCCACCATCGTCCGAGGCCTGGCCGCGTTGCTCCCCGACGTCGCGGTCAGCTGCCGGTTCAGCTGCGACCCCGCCACGCCCGACCCCGACTGCCCGGACGCACCCCACGACGACGCCTCGACCGTGCGCCCGGCCCGGCTGGTGGAGCTGCCGGTCGGCGCCACCGAGGACCGGCTGGTCGGCTCCCTCGACCTGGAACGGGCGCTCACCGGTGGTGTCCGCACCTACCAACCGGGCCTGCTCTGCGCCGCCCATCGGGGCGTGCTCTACGTCGACGAGGTCAACCTGCTGCACGACCACCTCGTCGACCTGCTGCTGGACGCCGCGGCGATGGGCCGTGCCTACGTCGAGCGGGAAGGCATCTCGGTCTCCCACGCCGCGTCGTTCCTGTTGGTGGGCACCATGAACCCCGAGGAGGGCGAGCTTCGGCCGCAGCTGCTCGACCGCTTCGGGCTCACCGTCGAGGTTGCCGCGGCCCGCGAGGTGGACACCAGGGCCGAGGTGATCCGCCGGCGCCTTGCCTTCGAAGCCGACCCGTCCGGGTTCGCCACCCAATGGTCCACATCGGACATCGAGCTGGCCGGAAAGATCGTCGCCGCGAAGAAAGCACTGTCCCACGTGCGGCTGCCGGACGCCGAGCTGAGAAGGATCGCCGCGCTGTGCGCCGCCTTCGAGGTCGACGGCATGCGCGCCGATCTGGTCGTGGCCCGCACCGCCGTGGCCCACGCGGCGTGGCGCGGAAACCCCGAGGTCGACGAGTGGGACATCGAAGTAGCGGCGAGGCTGGCACTCCCCCACCGCAGGCGCCGGGATCCCTTTGACGAGCCCGGAATCGACGAAGAGCAGCTCCAGCAAGCCCTCCGCGACGCCGCCGACCAGGCCCGGCCGCCCGACGACGAGCCGGACGGCCCAGGACCGGACAGCGGCGGCACGCCACCGCCCGCCCCACCGTCCACTATGGACACAAACGGCAGTTCCCCAACGCAGGCCGCCGCGCCGGATCCGGCGTTCCGGGCGAGGTTGCTCGAGCTGAACGGGCTCGGCGAAGGCGCACCCGGCAAACGATCCCGCGCGCGCTCCACCGTCGGCCGCACGCTTCGGCCGGCACACCACGGCACCGGCCTCCACCTGGTCGGCACGGTCACCGCCGCCGCTCCCCACCAGCTCGCCAGAGGCCGCACCGGCTCTGGCCTGCTCATCCGCCGGGACGACCTGCGGCGCGCGACCAGGGAAGGCCGGGAGAGCAACCTCGTCCTCTTCGCGGTGGACGCATCGGGCTCGATGGCCGCCCGCAAACGGATGTCCGCGGTCACCGGAGCGGTGATCTCCCTGTTGCTGGACGCCTATCAGCGCCGGGACAAGGTCGGCCTGGTGACCTTCCGGGGCGGCACAGCCGATCTCGTCCTGCCTCCGACGTCCTCCGCGGAGGCCGCGGTCCGGCGGCTGCACCGGCTCGGCACCGGAGGGCGCACCCCGCTCGCCGGCGGTCTGCTGAAGGTCAGGAGGACCCTGGAGATCGAGCGGCTGCGCGATCCCCGCAGGCGCGCGCTGCTCGTACTGGTCACCGACGGCCGCGCCACTGTTGCCATCAAGGCCGATCCGGTCACCGATGCCCTCCGCGCGGCCACGCTCCTCGCCGCCGACGGGGTGGCGAGCGTCGTTGTCGACTGCGAGAGCGGTCCGATCCGGCTCGGTCTAACCCAACGCATCGCCGACGCGCTCGGTGGCGCATGCGTCCGCCTCGATGAGCTGTCCGCAGAGCGGGTCACCGGCGTGGTGCGCGCCGTTCGCCGGAGTGCCTGATGCCACAAGGGAAACCAGAGACCGTGCCGGACGATGGGCTGACCACCCGGCAGCGCAGGACCCGCCCATTGTTGATCGTCCACACGGGAGAGATGAAGGGCAAGTCGACCGCCGCGTTCGGGCTCGCGCTCAGGGGCTGGAACCAGGGCTGGTCGATCGGCGTGTTCCAGTTCGTCAAGTCCGCCAAGTGGAAGGTCGGTGAGGAAGCGGCGCTCCTGGCGCTCGGCGAGGTGCACAGGCAGACCGGCCAGGGCGGACCGGTCGAGTGGCACAAGATGGGCGCCGGCTGGTCGTGGTCGCGCAAGCAGGGCACCGAGATCGACCACGCCGACGCCGCTCGCGAGGGCTGGCGCGAGATCTCGCGGCGGCTGAAGGACGAGCGGCACACCCTGTACGTGCTCGACGAGTTCACCTACCCGATCAAGTGGGGCTGGGTCGACGCCGCCGAGGTCGTCGAGATCCTCACCAGCCGACCGGGCCACCAGCACGTGGTGATCACCGGCCGGGACGCCGCTCCGGAGCTCGTCGAGGCGGCGGACCTGGTCACCAACATGACCAAGATCAAGCACCCGATGGACGTCGGGGCCAAGGGGCAGAAGGGAATCGAGTGGTGACCGGTCGCGTGGTCATCGCCGCGCCCGCCTCGGGCAGCGGCAAGACCACCGTGGCCACCGGCCTCATGGCCGCCCTTCGCCGCCGCGGCCACTCCATCGCGCCGGTCAAGGTCGGCCCGGACTACATCGATCCCGGCTACCACACGCTCGCCGCCGGTCGCCCGGGCCGCAACCTCGATCCCGTGCTGGTAGGCGAATCCCTGATCGAACCGCTCTTCGCCCACGGTGCCCGGGGCGCTGACCTCGCGGTCATCGAGGGTGTGATGGGACTGTTCGACGGCCGGATCGGCACCCACGGGTTTGGCTCCACCGCACACGTCGCCCGCCTGCTCGACGCACCGGTCGTGCTGGTGGTGGACACCCGGGGCCACAGCATGAGCCTTGCCGCGCTGCTGCACGGTTTCCGCACCTATCAGCCGGACGTCAGGCTGGCCGGCGTGATCCTGAACCAGGTCGGCTCGGACCGCCACGAACAAGTACTCCGCGACGCCTGCGCCGAGGTCGGCCTCGACGTATTTGGCGCACTGCACCGGAATGCCGCGCTCGATGTCCCGTCCCGCCACCTCGGTCTTGTCACCGCAGCCGAACATGGCGCGGCCGCCGTGAAGGCCATCGACGCCATGGCCGACCTGGCCGCCAAGTCCATCGACCTCACCGCGATCGTCCACTTGGCACGGTCAGCAACCCGATCGCACCCGCCATGGGAACCGCCGGTGGAACCGGTGCCGGGCAGCCCGGTCATCGCGGTGGCCGGCGGGCCGGCATTCACCTTCGGCTATGCGGAACACATCGAGCTGCTCGAAGCCGCGGGCGCCGAAGTGACAATCCTGGACCCTTTGCGCGACCCCGGGTTGCCCCACAACACCGCGGGCATCGTGCTGCCCGGTGGTTTCCCCGAGCAATACGCGGCCGAGCTGTCCGCGAACACCCGGCTGCGCACCGAGGTAGCACGCGCCGACCTAGCTATCCACGCCGAGTGCGCCGGCCTCCTCTACCTCGCCAGAACGCTCGACGGCAGCCCGATGTGCGGGATTCTCGACGCCGATGCCACCATGACCGGCACCCTCACCCTCGGCTACCGGGATGTCGTGGCACCGGCGGATTCCGTGCTGCACCAGGCCGGCACCCGGGTGACCGGCCACGAGTTCCATCGCACGACGACCACACCGCCGCATGGCGGCACGCCGGCGTGGAAGTGGCGCGACGGCACGGGAACCGTGTGCTCAGAGGGGTTCGTCACGCCCCGGGTGCACGCGTCCTATGTGCACACTCACCCGGCGGCGATGCCGGCGTCCATCGCCTGCTTCGTGGCCCGGTGCTCGGCCCGATCCAGCAACGCCGCGAACGCGATGCCGACCGTCGCCCAGAGCACCGCTTGGGTGCCGAGCGAGGCGAGCCGGAACTCCCAGAGCGTCTGAGCCGGGAATCCTTCCGGCACCTCGTCGAAGTGCTTGAGCAGCGAGCCAACCACGGCCACCACGACGATGTAGCAAACCCCGGACGCCACAACGGCGAGCCACCGTTCGATCCGCCCGGCCAGCTTTCGACTCGCGTAGATCGCCGCGATGGCGACGACGACGGACACCGCCATCATGGTGAAGTACATCGCGGTCCGGTCGGCGATCGTGTCCTGATGACCGACGGCGGGCGGGTTGGGCGGATAGGTCAGGTACGGCACCAGGAACGCGGCGACGAACCCGATTGCCGTGGTGACCAGCGCGGTCCCCCTCGGCTTCAGCGGACCGATCCGACCGTAGGCGAACGCGAACGCCAGTGAGAACAGCCCGCCGAGTGCCACCCCGAACAGGCAGGTGGCGATGGCCAGGCCCAGCGTGCTCTGCACGTCCCGGCTCACCGGGCCCGGGACGCTGTCAGGTGAATGTCCTTGATCCTCAAGCGAAATCGCCACCTCGACCGGCGGCTCACCGAAGGCCGA
>WUUC01201682.1_pt1 | contig 10019 bp, 10 predicted proteins | sample 6278441 | NCBI WGS metagenome assembly WUUC01 (sample SAMN13675441, study PRJNA597444) | soil metagenome | isolation source: soil | place: USA: Washington | collected 2017-10 | reverse complement strand
TGTCTTTGTGTTCCAAGGCATGGGGAGCTGGCCATGGCCAGCTCCCCATGCCTTGGAAAGTGTCACCTCTACAGCGGGCCATTGTGTTACCCATCACACGGGCCAATACACAAAGGTCCAGCCCTACTTCCCGGACCGGGCCGGGCTTCCGAGGTAGTCGGCGGTGGCGGTGGTGAGGCCGGTGCGGCGGCAGTCACGGCAGAGGCGGGCGTCGGGGTCTTCAGCGAGGGTTTCTTCGGCGACGATGATGATCTTGTGGCAGGGATCGTGGAGGCAGTTGATCACGTTGCGCGTGGGGCGGCCGGTGTGTTCGCAACGGCCGACGGGCGCTTTCGGCTCAGTGGTGCCGACGGGGACGGTCATGCGTTCGTCGAAGACGAAGCAGTCGCCTTCCCAGTGTGCGTCGCCGACTTGTTCGCCGTAGCTGACGATACCGCCTTCGAGTTGGAAGACGTTTTTGAAACCGGCCTGGCGGAAGAGCGCGGAGGCTTTCTCGCAACGGATGCCGCCGGTGCAGTACATGAGGACTTTCTTGTCCTTGAGATTCTCATACTGCGGGAGGATGGCGGGTAGTTCGCGAAAATTTTCGATCGGAGGTACGATCGCGCCTTTGAAGCGGCCGACTTCGGATTCGTAGCGGTTGCGCACATCGAAGAGCACGACGTCTTCTTGCTCGATCATCCGCTTCCACTCGGCGGGCGGAAGATGCGGGGCGGTGTCTTTGGTCGGATCGAGGGCTTCGCCTGCGCCGAGAGTGACGATCTCGCGGCGGATTTTGATTTCGAGTTTCCGGAAGGGTGGGGAGTCGGCGTGGCTGATTTTAAAAACCACGTCCGAAAATTCCGGACGCGCGTGGAGGGCTTGTCGGTATGCGACCGTGGCCTCGGCGGTGCCAGCGACTGTGCCGTTGATGCCTTCGCTACCGAGCAGGATACGACCGCGCAGACCGAGTGCCTGGCAGAGTTCGCGTTGCTCGCGCATCAACGTCGCTGGATCGGCGAGGGGAACGTATTTGTAGAAGAGCAGGACGGTGAGGCGCGCGGACATGGGAGAAACTAAGAGCGTGGGAAATCGCAGGACTTCGCTCAAGCCGTTGCTCGACGAAGTGAAGGAGGCGCAATCCGCGCTCGCGGGATCCGTGTCGGTCCTTCGGAAAAGGGGAAGATTTTCTGGGCCGCTTAACCAAGGTTCTGGTCCGTTTCCGGCCTTGGGGGTAGGCTGCATGTTGCGAAACGGGACGCGTGCGACGAATGCAGGGTGCAGCTCACTCGCGGATTAAAAAAATTAACAACTTGCTAGCCAACGGATTCCGCTCGCTCGCGAGTTGTGGCACACGCCAAGCCATAGGAAGAACGGCCTCGCGACTGACGCGGAGCAAACCCTGCAACAACCACACATACGATTACTCCCATGAGCACTTATTCACAGACGGTTCCGGTCGCGACTTCCGCGGCCACTTACATGTCGGCACGCCCTCTTTCTTGGGGAGCGATTCTGGCCGGTTCGGTGGCCGCACTGAGCGCGCATTTGCTACTTACCCTGCTAAGTCTTGGCATCGGGCTACAGACGGCACATCCGCTCACGAACGATAATGTTGCCGCCGATATCACGGTGGCCGCCGGCATTAGCTGGTCGATCAGCGCGCTGATTTCTCTTTGGCTGGGTGGTTGGGTCGCGGCGCGCTTCGCGGACGTGGCCAACCACAGTGTGGGGCGCTTGCATGGTTTCGTTGTCTGGAGCTTGGCGACCGTGGTGACGTTTGCGTCATTCACGCTAGGGGCCGGTGCGCTGGCTACGGGCACGGCAAAACTTGCGGGTAAAACGCTTTCGGTCGCGGGAGTCGCGGCGGGGGCGGCTACGGGTGCTGCTGCGCCGGCGGCAGGCGATGCCTTTCAGACGTTCACGCAGAGCAGCGGCGGGATCATCTCCAGCTTCATCGAGGAAGTGACTCCGGCGCAAAATGGCCGCGACGGTCAGCTCAATTCAGCGAAAGCACGGCGCGAAATCGGTTGGGCACTTTATCGCACATTTGGTCAAGAAGGCTCGACGCCATCGGCGGAGAATCGCACCGCGCTTGCCCAGACTATCTCCCAGACCACGGGACGCCCACAGGCGGATTCGGAGCGTATCGTAAGCGATTGGGTCGCCTCGTACGATCGGGCGAAGCAGGAGATGCAGGCCAAAAAAGAAATGGTTGAGCAGAAGGCCCGTGAGGCAGCTGAAAAGGCCGCCGATGCGGCAACCAAAACCGCTGTTTGGACGTTTATCGCTTTCCTCATCGGCGCGGGAGCCGCCATCTGGGGCGGACAGGTGGGTGCGAAACGCTGGTGGAACGCAGAATATCCCGAGGTTTCCCGTCACCCATTCCCACAGCCCTGATCGTCATTTTAAGACGGTGCGAGATTCTCTTAGTTAGTTTCGGTCCCGTGCCTGATCACGTCATCCCCGCGTTGCCTAAAAAGCGGCGCGGGTTTTCTTTTTATACCGATCTGCGTTTGAAGGCGGAGGGCGACGCAAACGTGTGAGGAATCACCCAATGCCGAGGAGTTCGACGTCGAAGATGAGTGTGGCGTTAGGCGGGATAGCGCCGGGATAGCCACGCGGGCCGTAACCGAGCGGGGGAGGAATCGTGAGTTTCACTTTGTCGCCGATCTTCATCTGAGCGACGCCGAGGTCCCAACCGCCGATGACCTGCTTCGCGCCGAGGACGAAAGTGAAGGGCTCATCGCGATCGACGGAACTGTCGAACTTGGAGCCGTCAGTTAGCCAACCGGTGTAATGGACGGTAACGGAATCGCCTTTTTTGGGTGAGGCGCCGCTGCCGGTTTTGAGGGATTCGATCTTCAAGTCGGAGTTGTTCATAAGGAGGAGGGTGTGCGTGAAAAGTGCGGAACGAGCTTCAGTGGCTGCCAAGTGCGGTCAAGGGGGAGCCGGACCGGGTGAGCGATCGACGGTTTTGGAGGCGCGGAAAAACCAAAAGAAAGCGCGAGGCGGATGAGTCGGCGATGGTGAACAGCCACGCGTTGCTCAGCGCGGCCACGCGGGGTCCGGATCAGTCCAACTGCACGACGACGGTTTCGGCGCCGAAAGTGATTTTATCACCGACGAGGAGCTTTTTGCCGCGGCGGGTTTCGACTTCGCCGTTGAGGAGGACCTCGCCGTTTTTGATCGCGCTTTTGATTTCGCCGCCGGAGCCGCCGAGCCCGGCGAATTTTAGGAGTTGTCCGAGCTCGATGGGAACGGCGCGAACTTGGACGATGCGCGGAGTGGGAGAACTGGAGGAAGCGCTGGCGGGTTTCATTTGGGGGCGGCGATTTTCTTTTTGGTCTGCGGCGGAAGGACGATCGCTTTTCTCGCGATCGCGGGAGCGCCGATGGCGGTGGCGATAGCGGGCTTTGCGGGAACGGGCCGGATGGATGAAGCGGCGATTTTTGCATGGGCGAGCGCGGCGGCAGTGCCCGTACCGGTGATGCGGATGCTCTCTGCTTCGATCACGATGAGACGGTCGCGGAAGAGCGCGCCGATCGCCTGCTTGAATGCCTTTTTGCTCACGCCAAAAACTTCACGGATTTCCTCGGGAGCGGTTTTGTCGCCATAAGGCAGCGGTCCGCCTTTGGTCACGAGCTCGGCGAGGATTTTATCGGTGAGCGGGAGGACGCGGTGATAGCCGGCGCGGTCGAGGCTCAGATCGATTTTCCCGTCGGGGCGGACGGTGCGGATGTAGCCGCTCAGTTTCTGGCCGCTGGGAAGCGGAGCCGCGAGATCGGTGTGGTAGAGGAGTCCGCTGTGCGCGTTTTCGACGATGCACTTAAAGCCGAGTTCGGTTTCGTCGTAGACGAGGAGGTTAACTGGCTGGCCTTCCCGATAACGCGGCGGCGTGAGATTGAGATGCCGGTTGAGGCGCGTGGTCGCGACGACGCGGTTGGATTTTTCGTCGAGGAAAACGTGGGCGACGACCCACTCGCCGACGTTTACGCGGCGGGCTTGCTCGCGCATCGGAAGAAGGAGGTCCTTGGTCAGGCCCCAATCGAGGAAAGCGCCGATGCGGGCATTGATGCTGGCGACGCGAAGCGGGGCGAATTCACCGACTTGGACGTGTGGCGTTTCGGTGGTGGCGACGATGCGGTCTTCGGAATCGAGATGGATAAACACCACGAATGCTTCGCCAGGCAGCGTGCCGCGCGGCACATAGCGACCGGGCATGAGGATTTCGCCCAGGTCGCCACCGTCGAGAAAGACGCCGGGCGTGGCGATGCGAGTAACCGTGAGCGAAGCGAGTCTGCCGATCTGAGCCATGTCCCGCGCAGCGTGAAGCGGCGGAATGAGGATGGGGAGGGAAATTTTGCGCGCAGGGCGGGGACGCCGAGCTCTTCTGAGAATGACGCGGACGAGTTGCCAGACGGGAGAAACGGCGTCCGGTGCGCGGCTATGAAACGTAACGCAACGGCTGTCTGGAATGGTTCACTCAAAGAAGGCAAAGGCGCACTCACGGTCCCGGGTGGGGCGCTGAAGAACGCGGAGTATTCCTTTGGATCGCGCTTCGAATCGGGAGCGGGGACCAATCCCGAAGAACTGGTCGCGGCGGCACATGCCGGGTGTTTCGCGATGGCGTTGTCGGCGACGCTTGGCGAGGCGGGTTTTAAGTCTGAGCGGATCGAAGTCACCGCCGAGGTAAGTTTGGAAAATATGCCTCCGAAAGGCTGGGCGGTGACGGCATCGCATCTGGTGCTTGTTGCGAAAATCCCGGCGATCGATGCGGCGAAGTTCGACGAACTCGCGAACACGGCAAAAGCCAATTGCCCGATTTCACGCCTGCTCAATGCGGCGATCACGCTTTCGGCCAAGCTCGGATAACCGAGCGGCGAGCGGTGAGTGCTCGACGAACAGCGCAGAGCGTCCGTCTGGCTCGCGAGTCCGCGCGCGGTTCAAACGATGCGCACTTGCGGCCCAGCCGTAAAATCCCACGAAGGCGATGAAGAGCAACGTGAGGCCGTGGTAACCGAAGTGCAGTGCGACGCTCGTGAGGTGCGGACGAGCATCGTATGAAAATTGCAGCCCAAGGCGTGCGGCCCAAAAAGCGCGATGTACCCGGAGATCGCTCGCGAAAGTCCCGAGGGCGCGACCAGCTCATGCGCGAGAAACAAGACTGAGCAGCCCGCAGGCGGCGATCGTGGCAGAGGTGTAGTAGTGATACGCGGTGCACATTTGCCGGAGCAGGCGGGGCAGTTTGGCGAGTGCGGTGTTCTAGTTGAGGTAACGAGGCGCGAGGAGGATCGCGCTTAGCGAGAGGATGTGCGCGATGCCCGCCAGCTGGAACGCGGTGTGCAAAGTCATCCCGAGAGGGTCATCGGCGACGAGCGAGGCTGCAAGCGCGACTGGGACGGCGAGTTGGCGGGGGCGTTTGCGATTCCGCGGAGGGCACGCACGGTAACCGCATGAGCAATACCTCGAATCTGGCCGCGCGCGTCGAAGCTTTGGAGAAAGCAGTGCAGTCGCTGCTAAGCGCGGTGAAAATCCTGGAGACGATTCACGAAGATGGGCTCAAGGTGCCGTCAAAGAAGGCAGGGAAATCTTCCGAAAAAAAACACGCTCCCGTGAAGAAGCGCGCCGCGAAATCCTGACGACTATTTTGGGGAAACCGTGGGCTAGAGCGGTTCAACTTAAGTTGCAGCCTCCCCGAGCCGTGTCCGGCGGGCCGGCGGACACCACACGCGGGCCGCATGTGCTCCCCGGAAACCCGGCCCGGCGTGAGCGAAAAAACGCCGCGGAAACGGCGCAGACAAACGGCCCTGGGTTTAATTGAAATGCTCTAGCACGGGCGAAGCGTCGTGCGCTTGGTTGAAATCGCGGAGCGAGAGTGAAACCCGCTCGGTGACCAGTGCGCGTGTGAACCGACGTTTGAACGAATCAGCTATTTTCTTTTTGGCCGTAGTAGGCGGCGGGCCCGTGTTTGCGTTTGAAGTGTTTGTTGAGGAGCTCGGCCTCGATGGCCGGGAGCTTGGGCTCGAGCTGGAGCGACATCAGCGCCATGTGCGCGGTGCACTCGACGGCGACGGCGACTTCGGCGGCTTTGGCGACGTTGTGGCCCCACGTGAACGGTGCGTGGCGGTTAACGAGCACGGCGGGGAAATCGGCGGGATCGAATTTGGCCGAGGTGAAACGCTCGGCGATGACGTTGCCCGTTTCCCATTCGTAGGCGGTGGCGATTTCCTGCGCGGTCATTTTACGCGTCACGGGGATATCGCCGAAGAAGTAGTCGGCGTGCGTGGTGCCGAAGATCGGGATCGAGCGGCCGGCCTGCGCGAACGCCGTCGCATGCGAGCTGTGTGTGTGGACGCCGCCGCCGATGGATTCGAAGGCAAGGAAGAGCCGGCGATGCGTGGGCGTGTCGGAGGATGGGCGGTTTTCCCTCGACCTGTTTGCCGTCGAGATCGACGAGGATCATGTCCTCGGGCTTGAGAGAAACGTAGTCCACGCCGCTGGCTTGATGGCGAAGATGCCTTTGGCGCGATCGATGGCGGAGGCGTTGCCGAAGGTGAGATTGATGAGGCCGTGTTTGGGCAGGGCGACGTTGGCTTCGTAGGCTTCGCGTTTGAGTTCTTCAAGCATGGAGGCGTATGGGATGTGGAAATCAGGAAAGCAGGAAAGCAGGAAGGCAGGCGGCAAGGCAGGAGAATTTTGCGGACGGCTTTCGGGAAGTTGCTGTTCCGTCAAATGGCTCCGTGAAGAGATAACGACGTGACCATGTGCTGGGCTCGAAGCTGCGTTGCCGCGGAATCACGTCGGGCCGTTGGCAATATCAACGTGAGCGCAGGCGGCGCAGTGCGATGATGAGTGAAGGCACGGCGAGCAAGGACAGCAGGCCGGTGTAGGGAAGCCAGCGGAGCGCGGTCAGCGCCATCGGATGGGCCTGCACGTTTTGCCAGGCGAACTTGGTGTTTGCATCAAGTGCGTAGGCGAGTCCACCGAGGGCGGTGTCTCGGGCGATGGAGATTCCGCCGAGTGCGATCTCGTGAGCGAAGGCTACCCCTCCGAATGCCAGTTTCCAACCGAAGGCGAGGCCGCCGCAGGAAACGACTCCGAAGCAGCAGCCTCCGAGGGCAAGCGCGCCGAGGGCGAGACCACCGACGGAGAGAAATCCGATGCTGAACCCGGCGAGTGAAATGGGCGCGATGCCCACGCCACCGATGCCGACGAGTCCGCCGAAGGCGATGTCGCCCATCGCGATCCAACCACGAGCGATGCCGATGCGTTCACCGCGTGTGGCGTCGGGGCCTTGAGCGATGGCGAGGAGGGGAAGTCCCAAGAAGCGGGCGTGCGATTGGTAGCGACGAGTGGCTACGGTTGGAGGCAGTTCGATGAGTGCCGGTTGTTTCGCGGTTTCTGCGGCGCGTGTGAGCGTTTGCAGACGAATGAACAGGAATGCGCCGATGGCAGTCTGGAGAAGGACGTAGTTGAGCGTGAGTGTCGTGAGCGCTGCGCCGATGGAGAATCCGACCGAGGCGAGGGCATTATTTTTGGTCAGGACAATCCACGTGAAAGCGCCGGCGAAGAGACCCGCCGCGGCGGTGGAGGCGGCGAAAACGCGGAATAGCAGCGTTTGGACGGAGGGATCGACGTGCGTGCGGCGCCAAGTGCGGACGCCGACGTAGATGCCGAGCAGACCAACGATGGCGCTCGCGAAAGTGCCGAGGAGAGAAACGGAAATCACGGACGCAGTTGCGGAGGTAGCGGGTGTTGTGGCGCTAGCACCGGCGACGGCTGCGGCTTTGGCGGTGCCGACGGAGGCCGCGATGCCGGCGGCGGCGAGGGCGGGAGGAAGCGCGGTAAGCACCGCTGCGGTGAAGGCGGCGCCGGGGCGGGTGCGAAAGAGCGCGGTTTCGAGAACGCTGGAGAGTTCGTCGCGGAGGAGGATGCGGCCGCGGCTGAGGCGTTGTTTCACGACGTCTTCGGAGAGCTCGAGCGCGGCGGCGACTTGGGTGATGGATTTTTGTTCGCGGTAAAAGAGGACGAGCGGCTCTCGGTAGTTTTCCGGGAGTTTTTCGAGTGTGCGCCAGAGCAGAGCTTTTTCTTCGGCGGTCGTGGCGGATTCGCGCGGAGAAGGTTCGTCGTGGGAGAGATTTTCGGAGACGGGATCGGCGGCGTCCAGCGAGTGGCGGGCGCGGCGGCGGACGTAGTTGAGCGAAAGCATGCGGGCGATGCCGCAGGCCCAGGCGCGGAAGCGGGCGGGTTCGTGGAGCTCGGGAAGTTGTTTCCACGCGGCGACGAAGGCTGCCTGGGCGAGGTCTTCGCTGGCGGCGAAATCACCGCAGATCGAATACGCGACGCCGGAGACGGCGGCTTGGTGGCGCGAGACGAGGCGGCCGAAAGAGGCGAGGTCGCCGGTGAGGCTGGCGGCGACGAGAGCAGGTTCTGGAGAAGCGTCGAAGGAGGGCGACAACGTGGCGGAGGAATGGGTGTTCACGCGCTCCAGTGGTTGGGTCGGGAAGAAAGGTGACAGGGATTCTTTGGGACGGGGAGAACTAACAAAGAGAATAGAAAGGCCGGTCCTTTGTAGGGACCGGCCTTGAGAGGAGCGGGGCGTTTTTTGCGTGATCGCTTAGACGCGGAAGCCTTGGGCGAGGTGGTAGCAGACCTCGTTGTTGCGGAGGTCTTGCTTGAGCGGGGGCAGCGTCGTGTCGGCGTTGATGTGGACCGTCTCGATGCCGGCGATCGTGGCGAAGTCTTCGAGCATTTCGCTCGTGACGACGTAACTGTAGCCGGTGTGGTGCGCACCGCCGGCGTAGATCCATGCGGCGCAGGCGGTCTTGAAGTCGGGTTTGCATTCCCAGACGGCGCGGGCGACGGGGAGGTGCTGCCGCAGACGAACCAGATTTCGGGAGTGGAGAGGTTAACGAGGGGCATGGATGGGAGAGTGAAAAGTGAAGGGTGAACGGTGAAGAGTGAGGCGGAGATGAAAGCGGGAGGTGGTTAGGTTAAGCGCGAAGATGCAACGACGCTAAGGTCGGAGAGAAGAGCGGTGGGTAGCTCGGGAGCCTTGGCCCGGAACTTTGCGTCGTCGCGTCTTCGCGCTTAACGAAACGTCGATCAGGCGTGGGGGGATTCTTTTAGCGTGAGGAGGTCTTTCATCACGTTGGAGAGGTCGGCGGCTTTGTTGCGGCCGCCAAGGACGGCGGCACTGACTGCGGAGCCGAGGGCGCAGGCTTGAGAGGAGCCGGCGACGAGCATGGTGCAACCGGTGACATCGGCGTAGATCTGCATGAGCAGCGGGTTTTTTTCGGCGATGCCACCGGCGCAGACGACGCGTTCGATCGGGACGCCGTATTCTTTGATGCGTTCGATGATCGCGCGGGCGCCGAAGGCGGTGGCTTCGATGAGCGCGCGGTAAATTTCGGCGGGGGTGGTGTGGAGCGTCTGGCCGAGCATGAGGCCGGTGAGGCGCTGATCGACGAGGATGGTGCGGTTGCCGTTGTTCCAGTCGAGGGCGAGCAGGCCGTGCTGGCCGGGCTTTTGTTTCGCGGCCTCGGTGGTGAGGGTGACGTGAAGTTTCGAATCCTTGAGGACGCCTTCGACGTACCACTTGAAGATGTCGCCGACGGCAGACTGACCAGCCTCGATACCGTAGAAGCCGGGGAGGATCGCGCCTTTGACGATGCCGGGGATGTCGGGAACGTTTTTGTCGGCGGAGACGACGCCGCAATCGCAGGTCGAAGTGCCGATGACTTTGACGAGGGTGCCTTCCTTTACGCCGCAGCCGATGGCGCCGTAGTGGACGTCCATCTCGCCGATGGCGATGGGGATGCCGGCGGGCAGGGCGAGTTTCTTGGCCCACTCGTCGCCGAGGCGGCCGGCGGCGGTGCTGGCGTCGTGGGCTTTCTCATACAAACGGTCGCGCAGATCGGCGAGCTTGGGGTGGAGAAGTGTGAGGAATTCTTTGTCGGGGAGGCCGCGCCCGCCGGCTAAAGGGAAATTCCGAGACGATCGCGCCGCTCTCTTCAATCCGCCGATACAGTTCCAGG
>WUUC01175503.1_pt1 | contig 10019 bp, 11 predicted proteins | sample 6278441 | NCBI WGS metagenome assembly WUUC01 (sample SAMN13675441, study PRJNA597444) | soil metagenome | isolation source: soil | place: USA: Washington | collected 2017-10 | reverse complement strand
TCGCCGTCGCCGGTGTTGTCGCCGCCGGCCGTGCCGTCGTTGCCCCGGGTGTTGTCGCCGTCGCCGGTGTTGTCGCCGCCGGCCGTGCCGTCGTTCCCGCGTGTGTTGTCGCCGTCGCCGGTGTTGTTGCCGCCGCCGGTCCCGTCGTCCCCGCGCGTCCTGTCGCCGTCACCCTCGTCGTCGTCGCCGACCGCGACCTCGTCGTCGAGCTCGTTCTTGCGAACGTCGTCGGCCGCGAGCTGAATCGACGAGCCGGCGTCCGAGCTCCGCCAGTCGGCCACCGCGGCTCCGACGCCGCCCGCCGCAATCGCGACGGCGACTAGGAGAACCGCGAGCTTGCCCATGTTGAAGTTCATTTCGTACCTCCCTGTCGGCGTGAGTCTTCCTGGCCTACTCGCCAGTCTCCGCGGCCGGGATGAGGCACCGGTGAGAGGGGGATGAGAATGCTCTTAGCGAGGAGCGAAGTCGCTTCTGCGGACGCGACCGCCCGGGCGGAAGAGCCCGATCCGGGGCCGCGGAAGCTCGGCCACCCACGGCTCCAGCCTGCCGGCGATCTCGACGGCGGTGGGCCGGTCGCCGGGCCGCTTCTCCAGGCAGCTCATGATGACGCCGGCGACCGCCGGCGGAACATCGGCCGCCAGGGGGCGCGGATCGGTTCGGAGCTGGGGGTAGTCGCCCTTGGCCTCGCCGCGCGGAAACGGCCGCGCCCCGGAGACGGCCTCGTAGAGCGTCGCCCCGAGCCCCCAGACGTCGCTCGCCGGGCCGATCTCCGCGAAGAGCGCGGGGTCACACTGCTCGGGGGCCATGTACGCGTCGGTTCCGATCGGGCTCTTGATCCGGTCGAGCTCGTCGAGTCCGGTGGCGACGCTGAGGTCGATCAGCCGCGGTGGGCCGGACATGACGACGTTGCGCGGCTTGACGTCCAGATGGACGATCCGCCGCCTGCTCATGTAGTGGAGAGCGGAGCAGAGCTCGAGGGCGAGCGGGAGCAGCTGCTCGAGGATCACCGGATACCGCCTGATCAGCGTCGAAAGGCGCGGCCCGTCGAGGAACTCGAGGACAAGGTGGGGATGGTCGCCGTCGAGCACCGCCCCGAACGAGCGGACGATCGCGGGGTGGTCGAGGGCGGCGAGCGCGCGCGCCTCGCGCGTGAGCACCTCGAGAGCGGAGGGGTCGCCGACCTGGTCCGGACGGATGAGCTTGGCGACGACGAGCGTGTAGAGCTCGTCGTCCCAGGCGAGGTACGCCTCGTAGCGGTGGCCGCCGCCGAGAAGCTGGACGGCGTGCCGGCCGGAGCCGAACGCTGCGCCCTCTTCGAACGCCCAGGAGTCACGGGTTGTCACCATGCCCTCGGCAGCCTATGAGGCGGCGATGAACCCACGATGAGACATGGATGAGAGAAGTCTCATGTTTCTCTCATCGTTCTCTTCCCGAGGGCGCCGAAGATGAAGATCGTGCGCTACATGCTTGCGTTGCTGATCGCTGCCGTCGCGCTCCTCCTCGGAGCGGCGGCGTTCGACCGGAGCTCGCCCGAGCCCCTCACGGTGGGGGTGATCGAGCTCTCGCCGGACCGTGGCGCGCGCGACGGGCAGGAGCGCCGGCGCGCAGGCGCCGAGCAAGAGGGCCGGGGCGAGCCGGAACAGCCCTCGACGGACACCGCCGGCGCGGCGGAGGAGGTCCCCAACCCGCCCCCGATTCCCGCGGGAAGCGATGACGGGGCCGACGACGACTCCGACGACGAGGGCTTCGACGATGGCGACGACTGAGCCCCTCACCGAGCGGTGGCGGCGCGCGGCGGCGGGGTCGCTCGCGCCGCTCGCGCGGCGAGCGCGCCTCGTTCCCTCCAGCCTGCGGACGCGGATCCTCGTCTGGTTCATCGGCCTCCTCGCGCTCGCCACGCTCGCCTCCGTGGTCGTCACCCGCGAGGTCCTCCACCTCCGGATCGACGAGCGCATCGACGACGACCTCGTCCAGGAGTCGCGCGAGCTACGGCGGCTGGCGAACGGCAACGACCCGGAGACGGGGAGGCCGTTCGCCGGGAGCGCGGAGCGGATCTTCGAGGCCTACCTGGAGCGCAACGTCGCCTCCCGCAACGAGGCTTTGATCACGTTCGTCGACGGGCGGCCGTTCCTCCGAAGCCGACAGGTCGTGCCCTACCGTCTCGACACGGATCCCGCGCTCGTGGACCGCTGGGCGCACGTCACAGAGCCCGACCGCGACAGCGTCGAGACCCCCGCCGGGCGCGTCGAGTACCTCGCCGTCCCGCTCAAGACGGGGGAACGGACGGCCGGCGTCTTCGTGGCCGCCATCTTCCGCGAGCGGGCCCTCGCCGACGCGGATGCGATCGTCCGCGCGGCCGGGGCCGTGGGGCTCGCCATCCTCCTGCTCGGGTCGCTCCTCGCGTGGCGACTGGCCGACCGCGTGCTCACGCCCGTGACCGAGCTGACGACGACCGCCCGGGCGATCACGGAGACGGACCTCAGCCGCCGCATCCCGGTACGCGGGCGCGACGAGATCGCCCAGCTCGCGGCCACGGCGAACGAGATGCTCGAACGGCTCGAGGACGCCTTCGCCGCCCAGCGACGGTTCGTGGACGACGCCGGGCACGAGCTGAAGACGCCGCTGACGATCGTGCGCGGTCATCTCGAGCTGCTCGAGGAGGATCCCGATCAGCGGCGCGAGACGCTCGCGCTCGTCGTCGACGAGCTGGACCGGATGAGCAGGATCGTCGACGACCTCCTCCTTCTTGCGAAGCGCGAGCAGCCCGACTTCCTCGACCTCACGACCGTCGAGGTCGGGATGCTCACCGACGAGCTCGAGGCGAAGGTGAGCGCGCTCTCGGAAGGCGAGTGGGTCGTGGCCAGCCGCGGCCGCGGGGTCATCGTGGCCGACCGCCAGCGCCTCACGCAGGCCGTCGTCCAGCTGGCGCAGAACGCCGTCCGCCACGGCGGCAAGGGCGGCCCGCTCGAGCTGGGATCCGCCGTCGTCGACGGGGAGGCGCGCCTCTGGGTCCGCGACCGCGGACCCGGGATCGCCCTCGCCGACCAGCCGCGCATCTTCGAGCGCTTCCGGCGCGGGACCGGCGAGCCCCGGGAGGAGGGCGCGGGCCTCGGGCTCGCCATCGTGAAGGCGATAGCCGAGGCCCACCACGGGCGGATGGAGCTCGACAGCCTGCCCGGCTCGGGAGCGACATTCACGATCGTCGTCCCCGTCGACCAGCCGATCAGCGAGGAGAGCCGGTCGTGAGCCGGATCCTCATCGTCGAGGACGAGGCTCGCATCGCGTCGTTCATCGAGAAGGGCCTCCGGGCGAACGGCTTCGCGACCGAGGTCGCCGGCGACGGCGAGCAGGCGCTCCACCGGGTCAAGGCCGGCCGCTTCGACCTTCTCGTCCTCGACCTCGGCCTCCCAGGGATGGACGGGTTCGACGTCCTCCGGGAGCTTCGCCGGGTGACCCCCGGGCTGCCGGTGGTGATCCTCACCGCGCGGGACAGCGTGCGGGACACCGTCGCGGGGCTGGAGGGCGGCGCCGACGACTACATCACCAAGCCGTTCCGCTTCGAGGAACTCCTCGCGCGCGTGCGAGTCCGCCTCCGCGGGGAGCGCGCGGCCGAGCCCACCGTCCTCCACGCCGGCGACGTGGCGCTCGACCTCCGCACGCGGCAGGCCGTTGTGGGCGGCGCGACGGTCGACCTCAGCGCACGCGAGTTCGCGCTCGCGGAAGTCCTGTTCCGCCATCCGGGCCAGGTGCTGAGCCGGGAGCAGCTCCTCAGCCATGTCTGGGGCTACGACTTCGACCCCGGGTCGAACGTCGTGGACGTCTACGTCGGCTACCTGCGCAGGAAGCTCGGGAAGGGCCGGATCTCGAGCGTTCGCGGGATGGGCTACCGACTCGAGCGCGGCCAGGCCTCAGCCGGCGACGCCCTGAGCTCGTAGCGACGCTTCCACCGCGGTGTCGAAGGCGTTCGCGAGCTTCTCGGCCGCGGCGCGCTCCTGTCCGAGGATCTGCTCGGCCACGCGGACGCTTTCCGGGTCGCCCGCGCGCTCCGCGACTCGCTTGAGCTCCTCGTACGCGGCGATCTCGAGGTGCTCGAAGGCGTACGCGAACGCCGCGAGCTTGCCCGGCGTGTCCGGCTGGGCCTGGAAGAAGAGCGTCCAGTTCAGCCCGCCGAGGCGCATCGCCGCGTCCTTCAGCGAGGACGGCTCTCCGCCGAGCGCGGTCAGACGCTCGTCCACGAGCTCCTGCTGGTCGCGCGTCTCGGCCAGGTGCTCTTCGTAGAGGCGCTCGAGCTGCGGGTCACCGCCGAGGTCGCGTCCCCGCTCCAGCAGCTGAACCGCCTGCGCCTCGATCGCGTGCGCGTCCGCGAGGTAGCGGAGGAGCTGCTCCGAGAGGTCGGCCGGCGCGACGGCGGCGAGCGAGGCTGCGACGGCCGTGTCGAACGCGCCCGCGAGGCGCTCCCCCATGGCGCGCTCCTCGTCGCTGATCGTCCGGGCGGTCTCCGCCGTCTCGTGGTCCCCGGCACGCTCGGCGACGCGCAGGAGGAGCTCGTACGCCGCAAGCTCGAGGTGCTCGTACGAGAAGGCGTGCGCCGCGAGCTTGCCCGGCGTGTCCGGCTGCGCCCTGGCGAAGAGGACGAAGCCGACGCCGCCTGCGCGCATGGCGAGGTCCTTGAGCCTGGACGGCGCGGCGCCGTGCGCCTCGAGGCGGGCGCGGACGAGGCGCTCGTGCCGCTCGGTCTCGGCGAGGTGCCCGCGGAGGATCTCTGCGAGCGCCGGGTCGCCTGCGGCGTCGGGCGCCGTACGCAGCTGCTGGAGCGCCTGCTCCTCGATGGAGTGGGCGTCGGTCAGGTACTTGACGAGCTGGTCGCGGATCTCGGTCGCCGCCATCGCGCTCTCCTCTCGGGCTCGGGTCTCGCCCGGGCCTACCCGCGCACGCGCCAGAAGTCACCCGTGAGGCCGATGCCGGCGAAGGTCCGCTCCGCTTCGTCGGGCGTCGGGCGGTGCCAGTTCGGCGAGAGCCGGTCCGCGTACCAGGCTTCGCCGAGCTGCCGGGCCTGCTCGAGAGTAAACGTCGCCCCCCGCGGCACGCCGTGGATCCGGCACCAGCGCTCGACGTGCTCCTCCGACCGGAAGGCGAGCATCGTCGCTCACGTGTAGCCGATGTTCTCCCACCACCGCCGGGCCGGGACCGCGAAGTGCGCGACGCCGGCGGCGGGCTCGACCGAGCCGCCCCGCACGGAAAGCTCGAGCGCTTCGCCGCAGTCCGGGCAATGCGTCGAGATCACCGCGTCCTCGGCGAGCATGGCGGGGATCCCAAAGGCGTCCCAGACGCAGCTGCCCCACCAGGAGCCGCTCGCGGTGGTGACGCGGAAGGCCGTCGGCACGGCGCTCAAGGGGTTGGCCATCCAGATGTTCAGGGTCCCCGGCGCGAGGACGAGCACGCGCGCCGCCTCGAGCCGCCGGAGGGCGCCCTCCACCTCGTCGGCCGACCGGCCGAGCGCCTCGGCCGCCCGCGCCACGGTCGGCGCCTCGCCCGCGTCGATGAAGTGCCGGTAGACGAAGAGACGGACGTCGCGGTCGAGGGCCTCGGTAGTGGTCATCCTGCGCCAAGTATGCGCCGTCAGTGGGGAAGCGTCTGCTCGAGCTCGAGGACGGGCGCGAAGAGGTCGCCGTGGTCCTCGATCCGCGCGACGACGGTCGCCGGCTCGAAGGTGAGGAGCTCCGGCCGACCGGCTGCTGCTGCACGCTCGACCTCGTCCCACGCGACCGGGGTCGAGACGGTCGGCCAGGCGGTCGCACGAAGCGAGTAGGGCGCAACCGTAGACCTCGTCGGGTCGTTCTGGAGCCAGTCGACGAGCACCTTTCCGGGACGAAGGCTCCTTTGCATCCGGTCGGTGACGCGCTCCGGATCGTCCGAGGCGAGGAGCCGTGCGAGCGTCCGCGCGAAGGCTTTCGTGTCCCGGTACCTGTGCGGCGTGTTCAGGGGCACGTAGACATGCAGGCCGACAGAGCCCGAGGTCTTCGGGAAGCACGAGAGGCCGGCGTCGTCGAGCACGTCGCGCAGGCGAAGCGCGACGCGGCAGCAGGCGACGATATCCGCGGGCGGCCCCGGATCGAGGTCGAGGACGAGGACGGTCGGCTCGTCGGGGCGAGCGCCGTAGGCCAGGAACGGATGCAGCTCGATCGACGCGAGGTTGACGATCCAGAGGAGAGCGGGCAGGTCGTTGACGACGCAGAGCTCCTGGGCGCCGCGCGTTCGGTGGGGGAGCCGCTGAACGGGCAGCCAGTCGGGCCGCCCGCGGCACTCCGTCTGGTACCAGTTGACGCCTTCGACTCCGTCGGGGAAGCGGCGGAGCGTCAGCGGCCGACCGGCGACGTGGGGAAGGACCGTGGGCGCGACGTGCGTGTAGTACTCGAGCATCGCCTCCTTCGTGAACCCCGCCTCCGGCCAGAGGACCTTGCCGAGGTTCGTGAGGGTGACGGCTCGGCCCTCCAGGTCGACGCGGACCGAGGTCATGCCGGCGAGAGGAGCTCCGCGAGCCCGCCGACGCCGGCTGCGAACTGCTCGAGGGTGCACGAGCGCGGCTCGCGGTCGGGCCGCCAGCGGCGGAATCGGGCCGGGTGGCGGAAGCGGTCGACATCGAGCTGGTCGTACGCGACCTCGCAGACAAGGGCCGGCGCCAGCGGCACCCAGTCCTGCTCCATCTCGCCGGGCTCCCACCTCCCGGCCGCCCCCTTGAGACGACCCATGCGGCTGCCGCCGACGAGGAAGCCGCGCTGCCAAGGGTGCCCTTCGAGCGGGACGACGAGCGGGGCGATCGCCGCGAGGAGCTTGTGTCGCCGCTTCTCGGCGAAGCCGGCCGCGACGCCGACGTGGCGGAGCTCGCCTTCTCCGTCGTAGAGGCCCAGGAGGAGCGAGCTCGGGAGCGGCCGGTCGACGAGGAAGCGGAAGCCGGCGACGACGACGTCGGCCGTCTCCTCGTGCTTGACCTTCACCATCGACCGCGTGCCCGGCTCGTAACCGAGGTCCGCGTGCTTGGCCACGACGCCGTCGATCCCGGATCCACGGAAGCGGAGCCAGCCCTCGGCGACCCCGGCGTCGTCGGTCAGCGGTGTCAGGAAGATCGGCGGCTCGGCCGTGAGGAGAAGCTCCGCGAGGCGGGCGCGCCGCCGGGCGAACGCCGTCGCGCGGAGGTCCTGGTCGCCGAGCGCGACGACGTCGAAAGCGATGAAGGACGCGGGCGTCTCGGCGCTCAGGCGCTCGACCCGCGAGGCGGCCGGGTGAAGCCGCGCCAGAAGTGCCTCGAAGTCGACGCCGCCTTCCCCGCCGCCGCCGACGACGACGATCTCCCCGTCGAGGACGAAACGCTCGGTCGCGAGCGCCCGGAACGCCTGCACGAGCTCGGGAAAGTAGTGGGCGAGGGGGCGGTCGTTCCGGCTCCGAAGGTCGACCTCGTCGCCCGCGCGGAAGGCGAGGCAACGGAAGCCGTCCCACTTGGGCTCGTACAGGAACCCGTCGGCGGGCAGCTCGCGCGCGAGCCGGGCGAGCATCCGGGCAAGCGGCGGACTGACGGAAAGGTCCACGCGCTGCTCCTTCCCGCCTCCCGCGGGCGCGAGACCTTCAGGCCGGAGCGGGGGCGACGGCGCTGCGCCGCCCCCGCTCGCCTGCGCTCAGCCTCCGGGGGTGAGGACGTTCGCCGCTCCGGGAGTCCGGCTGGTGGTGAACGCCCAGTCGGACGAGGCGTCGTCCGTGTCCCGGCCGTCGGGGATCCGGCTCAGCGAGCCGTCGACGGCATTCGAGTCCGCGACGCTCGCCGGGAGGGCCGTGCCCTCGACGAGGGAGAACGTGTCGGGGCCGATGATCGCGTCCGTAATCGCTCCCTCGTAGGAGAGGGCGTCGAGGAGTGTTCCCGCGTTCGCGTCGAGGAGCGCGACGCCGTCCGGCGAGCCGTTCTGGGCGTCGGCGGCGACGACGAGGTGCGCGCCGGCCTCGAGCGTGCCGCTGACCTCCTCACGTGCGTACTCGGCCGAGTCGGCTCCGTCGACGAAGACGAGCGCGATGTCCTCCAGCTCCGCCGGAACGTCGCCGACGTTGCGGATCTCGACGAAGGCGTCCGCGTCGGTGCCGGGCTGGTCGTAGTCGACCTCGTTGAGGACGAGCTTCGACGCCGGCTCCGGTGGCGGCTCGCCCGCCGCGACGCAGCGGAAGAGAACGGTGTCGTCGCCGGCGAAGTCGAGCTCGACACTGCCGGCGCCGCCGCCGTCGGGCGTGCACGCCACGCCCTCCAGGTCGCTGAGGGAGGTCAGGCCGGCGCCGGGGTCGCCTTTCGGCCCGGGCGGGCCCTCGGGGCCCGGGTCGCCCTTCGGGCCCTGGACGTTCCACGAGAGGGCCTGCTCGCGGGGTCGACAGCTTCCCTCGGCCGTCACGACCCTCACCCAGCCGCCGTTGGGATGCCGGCAGGCGTGGATGACGTCGGCGTCGGCTTCCGCCCCGCCGAGGGCGACGGCCCTGCCGGCGATTCCGGCGACGGCGCCCGCGGCCAGCAGGGCGGCCAGCGCGCGCACACGTGTGATCTCCATGAAGCTCCTTCCGGTCGGGTGCACGACCGGGATACCGGGCGACGGCGACGCTCACCAGTGGCCGAACGGGCCGGTACCTCGCCAGACCGCACGGCTGCGTGACCTGTGGACGGATCGACGCTCTCTCGGCGCCGCCCGCGAGGCTCAGCTCGGCCGCGTCCGGACGGAATGCGCCGACGCGTCCGCCTCCACGAAGCGGACGAGCCGCTCGGCCTCCTCGCGGAGCGGCGCCGTCGAGCTGGCGGGGAGACGCTCGAACGGCTCGAGCACGAGGGTCGCCTTCCTCGCCGCCCGCTCGACGCGCCATGCTCCGGCGACCGCGCCGTCCACGAGGAAAGTGGAGAGCGAGTGGGGCGTCTTCGCGTTGAAGACGAGCGGCCGGAACGGCTCGGGCAGGATGGCCGTGCGCCGCGCGTGCGCGAGGAGCGTCGCGTCCCACGTCGGCAGGAAGCGGGGGGGCGCCTCGGCGTCGGACGGGGGAAGCGAGGCCCGGGGCAGGTCGAGGAGCTCCCTGCCCTCCTCGTCCCGGAACCTGCGGAGGCGCAGCCGCTCCGCGGCCGCCCGGAGCGCCCCGACCGCGACGCCGGCCCAGTTCGCGGCGTCGGCGAGGGGCGCCGGCCCGAAGCCGCCCAAGTAGCGGCGGAGGAGGTGCGCGAGCCCTTCCTCCTCGCTCGCCTCGACCGGACCGAGCCAGGCCTCCGCGGTCGCGAAGAGGTCCGCGCGGCGCTGCTCCCACGTCCCCGACGGCGGCACGCGCACGAGGTCCGTCCACGCCCCGACGACGTTCCAGAGAGTGCTGCCGCCGCCTGCGTCGAGCGGCCGCAGAAGCTCCACCAGCTCGCTCCGGTGCTTGACGTCCTGACCGAGCGCGTCGTGCACGAGCGCGGCCGCCGCCTCGATGTCGACGTCGGCGAGGTGCCTGCGCCCGGCGCGCATCCAGGCGTCACGGCGGCCTGAGCGCGTCCCGGCGGCGAAGAGGCCGTAGTCGCGGGCGGAGACGAGGTGGATGGTCGTCCGCATGAGTGTCCCCTGGACGGCGCTGCGGCGCTCGAGCGCCCGGGTCAGGTCGGCGAGCGCGAACCCCTCGAGCCGCCCCCAGAGCGCGACGTAGGGGGAGGGCGCGTACTGCGCCTGGAGGCCGGCGACCTGCTCGAGCGCTCGGTGGAGCGGGAGACGGGAGCGCTCGAGGAGGAGTTGGCGCGCGAGCAGGGCACGGTTGAGTCCGCGCGTCGTCAGCACCCGCTCCGGCACGCGCGGATGCTACGGGAGGCCCGTGCGGCCGTGCCGCGTCAGCCCGCCAGCCCGCGGCCGCCGTCGACGACGAGGCGCTGGCCGGTGACGAATCCCGCCTCGTCCGACGCGAAGAAGCTGACGGCGTTGGCGACGTCCTCGCGCGTCCCCATTCGTCCGACGGGCACGGAAGCGAGGTAGGCGCCCCTG
>WUUC01109741.1_pt1 | contig 10019 bp, 7 predicted proteins | sample 6278441 | NCBI WGS metagenome assembly WUUC01 (sample SAMN13675441, study PRJNA597444) | soil metagenome | isolation source: soil | place: USA: Washington | collected 2017-10 | reverse complement strand
TCTATGTGCGTCCGCTCTATCTCCGTTCAGCCGGGGGCCGCATTCCCGAACTCACGCGAGTGATCGTCGCGCACCAGAATCAGATCGTCATGGAAGAGACGCTGGACGAGGGACTCGCGCGGCTCTTCGGCGGACGCGACGCCACGCAGGCGCCTGTCGCGATGGCTGCGAACAGGCCCCCACCAGCCCGGCCCCCCGCCGAAGAAGCAAGCGAGGACGCGCCACCCGCCGGGCCGGCTCAGAACGTCACTGCGCTGGCGGCACAGGCGCGGGTGCATTACGACCGCGCGATTGCAGCACAACGCGCCGGCGATTGGGCTACCTACGGTGAGGAGATCAAGAGGTTGGGCGACGTCCTTGCGACGATGAAACAACCGTAACTCCCAACTCCCAACGCGAATGTCGGGAGCCATTTCCTTGGGAGTTGGGAGTTGGATTTGCTCAGGCCTCCGTCTTCAACCACGCCCTGAGTACTTCCGCCACGCTCCAGGCCTGGGCGATGCAGCCCCTTGGGTCGTAAGGTTCTTCGGCATCGAAGATTTCGCTCAGTGTGCCGATGCCGGCTGTATCGAGGTGCAGGTCAAATCCCTCGAGCATTCGCCGCGCGCCCGCCTTGTCATCCGGGTGCACACGAAGCCATGCATCGATGAACGGGCCAATCAGCCAGCCCCACACGGTGCCCTGGTGGTAAGCGGCGTCGCGAGCGCGCAGGTCGCCGTAATACTGCGCCTTGTAATCACGATGTCCCGGCGCCAGCGAACGAAGGCCCACGGGAGTCACGAGCCGCTCGCGGACGACGTTCAGCACCGGGGGCCACCGGCGTTCCTCCAGCACGGGGTGCTCGAGCGAGATCGCGAAGATCTGGTTTGGACGGCACGCCGGATCGTGGCCCGTCTCACCATCGATCACATCGTAAAGATAGCCTCCCTCGTCGTACCAGAATCGCGCGTTGAACGACTCCCGAACACGCTCGGCGTGCTCGTCGATTCTCGGCGCGTCGGAATCCCCTTCTTCGCGGAGCCAGCCGGCAAGCAAACGCAGCGCGTTGTACCAAAGCGCGTTGATCTCCACAGCCTTGCCGCGGCGCGGCGTCACCACCCAGTCGTCTACCTTCGCGTCCATCCACGTGAGCTGGTAGCCTTCCTGCCCCTGCCGGAGCAACCCGTCGGCGGGATCCACACCGATGCCGAAGCGGGTGCCACGCACATGATGGTCAACGATCGACTTGAACTTGGGCAGCAACTGCCGCAGCGTCGCGCGATCCTCCGTCGCCCGCAGGTACCGCTCGACCGCGTGGAAGAACCACAGCGTGCCGTCGGCGGTGTGATACAGACCTTCCTTGGTGCCCTCCGGGAACATGTTCGGGATGAGCCCATCACGGACGTAGTGCCCGAACGTACGCAGGATGTATCCGGCCTCTCGCTGCCGGCCCGTACACAGCGTCAACCCTTCGAGGCTGATCATCGTGTCGCGGCCCCAGTCAGTGAACCAGTGATACCCGGCGATCACGGTGCGAACTTCGTCGCCGGCAGCGCGCGCACGCGCCGCCTCTTCGGCGCGCCCGGCCGGGGTGATGATGAATTGGTCAGCTGCCAGCACGAGTTCCGCGGCCATGCCGGTCTTTGACACACGTCTCGCCGCTTCGACCAGCCGACGGCGACGATGCGATTCGGCGAGCGGAGCCTGGACCGGTGTCAACGCGCCGATCGTTTCCCACGATTCGGTTGACGCCACCAGCGTGCCCGGATGATCCGGTGACAGCTTCAGCCGGAAGTACCCGGGGTTCCACAGGTCGCCGCAGCACTCGTAGCCGCGATTCTGTTCGAGCGCGTAGAGCACGTTCTTGAACACCGCTGGTTGTACGGTGAATGCCTTGTCGCCGTCGTGATGCAGGAACAGCCGCAACCCCGGCAGGCTGTTCCCAGGCTCGAGCTCGAAGCGGTCGCCGAGCGCGTGAAGCGCGTACGGGGCTTCGACGGGATGATTGACGGGCGCCTCATGCAGCCGAAACGCAATGAGCGGCCGCAGCTCGAGCCGCACGGGTTCCCTCGACAGCATCCGGTAAGTCACGTGCGTGGTGTTCTGCTCGTGCAGCATCAGCACGCGTTTCTCGATTTTCACGCCCTCGATGTCGTAGGTCCAGACAGGCAGGCCCTGTTCGAGACGGAAGTCGGTGAGATACGTCGAGCCATCGAACTCATATCCCGCACCGGTGTCCGTGTTGGCTGCAAACGGTACGATGCGGCCATCGCTGTATCGCAGCTGCTCGAGCAGGTAATTGAGCATCACGACGCGGCCGAACGGCGTTGGCAGCGCGGCGATGAGCATGCCGTGGTAGCGCCGCGTCAGCGCGCCCGACACGGTGCCGGTTGCATACCCGCCAAGTCCGTTCGTGACGATCCATTCTCGCCACATCAACTCGCGCCGGCCCTCGGCGGTCGCCTGCCACCTGAGATGCCGCACGAGCTCTGCTTGCTGTCGTTCTACAGTCGCCATCGCTTGTGTCTCACGCGCGTGAATCTCGAGCCGCCGACACGTCTAACGCCGCAACCGCGCGACTCTGACCCGCGCGATTACGAACGTGAGGGGCGGAGCACGAACGCCGCATGCCCCGGGATACGCCACCCCGTGTCGCCCGCGATCTCCGGCGTGCCGACGCCGCCGTAATCGGGATGCTCGCTGGACCAGTCCACCACCCACTCCATCCCAGCCGGCGGTGCGATCAGCGGCTCCGCGAACGACGCCGCCACGAGATCGGCGCCAAAGTTCACCACCAGCAGTCGCTCGTCGGCCTCGCGGTCGGCATCGAAGTGCAGCACGAGCGCCTCGGAGCCGAGGACCGCCCCATCCACGCCGCCAGGAGCCTGACGACGAAACGCGGCTTCCGTGCGGCGCAGGCGGAGCAGGTCCTGGTGCATGCGCCACGTTGTCGCGTGGGTGTCCCGATCCGTCCAATCGAGCTTGCACCGTTCGAACGTCTCCCGGCTGTGCGGCACGGCAAGCGCCGCCTGCATCTGCGGCGTCGCCAGGCTCGGGAATTGACCGACGAACTCGGCACGTCCCTTCTGCACGGCGGCAGCAAGTTCAGGCTTATGGTCCGCAAAGTACAGGAATGGACGCGAGGAGCAGAACTCCTGACCCTGAAACAACATTGGCGTCCCAGGCATGAGCAGGAACAACGCAGTCAATGCCCTGAACCGACCAGGCGTCGTCCTGTGATGCAATCGCGAGCCGTCACCGGAGTTGGCGACCTGGTCGTGATTCTCGATGAAGTTCACGAAGGCGGCCGGGTCGATGCCGCGCGTCCGCGTACCCCGCCGCTGCTTCTGCCACGCGTAGCGTTGTCCCTGGAACAAATACCCGTACTTGGCCGCGGAGATCAGTTCCTGCGGGGAGCCGCGATGATCCGTGTAATACCCCTCGCTCCGCCCGGTCACGGCCACCACGGCGGTGTGATGCAGATCGTCGTTCCACAACGCGTCGAGACCGTACCCGCCTTCGCTCAGCGGCCGGACCATGCGCACCTGCTGCGGCTCGTTCTCCGAGATGAGCAGCGTGCCGCGGCCGCGCGCGCGTTCTCGCACGACCTTGCTCATCGCGGCAATCACGTGCTCTTCGGACGCATCGTGAATGCTTTGCGTCGCATCCAGGCGCAGGCCGTCCAGATGGTATTCGTCAATCCAATACGCGGCGTTGCAGACGAAGTATTCCCGCACCGCCTCCGATCCCTCGCCATCGAAGTTCAGCGCCTCCCCCCACTCGTTCGAATATTTCTTCGTGAAATACTCGCGCGCCAGCCGGCTGAAGACGCAGCCGTCGGGCCCGAGGTGGTTGTAGACCACGTCGAGGATCACTGCGAGGCCGAGATTGTGGGCGTGATCGACGAAGGCGCGGAAATCATCGGGCCGCCCGTACAAGCGCGTGGGCGCGTATGGAAAGACGCCGTCGTAACCCCAGCCGAATTCGCCGGGAAATTCCGACACCGGCATAACTTCAAGCACGGTGACGCCAAGCCCCACCAAGTCTTGCAGGCGGGTCATCGCCGCGCGCCACGTTCCCTCGGGCGTGAACGTGCCGCAGTGCATTTCGTACACGACCGCGCCGCGCAGGGCGCAGCCCCGCCATCCGTGATCGCTCCACGCGAAGGCCTGCGGATCGATGACCTCCGACGGCCCGAATGGTCCTTCCGGCTGAGCACGCGATGCGGGATCGGCGAGAAGCTCGCCGCCCACGCGGTACCGATACCGATCCCCGGCCTGCACCCCGTCCACGAATGCGCTTGCATACCCGCGCGGTTCCGGCTCCAGGCCCACGTCGGTCACCTGGCCGGACGCTCGTTCTACGACAACGGCCGCGTCTCGATGGCTGGGGCACCATACGCGGAAATGTGCGCCGCCGCCGGGCTGGAGCTCTGCCCCGACGGGAAGACGCCGTTGAGGTTCACTCATCGGGGTCGCACCGGTAAGTGCAGACTTGATGCCGGCATTGCTGTTAGGGCACATAGGCCACGGCGTCGATCTCGACTCGCAAACCTGCCCCGGGCAGTGCGGCGGCCTGGATGGTTGTGCGCGCCGGGCGATGCTCGCCGAACATGCGCTGGTAGACGCGGTTCATCTGCTGGAACTCGCCCATGTCGAGGAGGAACACGCCACAGCGCAGCACGTGCTGCAGGCTCGAACCGGCCGCTTCGAGGATGGCGGCGACGTTCTTCAGGCACTGCTCCGTTTGCGCCTCGACGTCGGCGCCGGCGAGGGTGCCCGTTGCCGGATTGGTCGCGCCCTGTCCCGACACGAACACGAGACGATCGAACATCATGCCTGGTGAATAAGGCCCGACAGCTTCGGGGAGGCGTGAACTGGTGACCGGTGTATGCATATGCTGGATCGAATGGTAGTTCGGATCCGAAGACGAATGCAGAATTCCACATGCGTTTCAAGGTGACCCTCGAGTATGCGGGCACGCGGTACAGCGGGTGGCAGGTGCAGAAGAACGCACGCACGGTAGCCGGCGAAATCGAGCGTGCGGTACAGGAGGCCACCGGCGTGCGCGAGTTGGAGCTCTACGGATCGGGACGCACGGATGCGGGCGTTCACGCGCTGCGTCAGGTCGCGCATCTCGACGTGGACACAACCTTCCCTGCCGAGACCCTGCGCCGACGGATCAACGACGCACTCCCGTCTGACATCAACATTCTCGCCATTGAAAAAGTCAGGCGCACCTTTCACGCCCGGCACGATGCTCTTGCCAGGAGCTACATCTACCAGATCGCGCGGCGGCGGACGGCATTCGCCAAGCCATTCGTCTGGTGGGTCAGGGAGGACCTGAACATCGACGCCATGCGTCGTCTTGCTGCGCGTTTTGTCGGGTTCCACGATTTCCAGGCGTTCTCGGACGACGATCCCGCCGAGAAGTCAACGCAGGTCGCGCTTGACGCGCTCGATCTGCACGAGGACGGAGACTTGATCCTTGTGCACGTCGAAGGGTCGCACTTCATCTGGAAAATGGTTCGGCGTCTGGTCGGTGTGCTCGTGGCGGTTGGAAAGGGCGAGCTGCCGGAAGGCGAAGCGGCGGCCCTGCTGTCGTCGGCATCGGACGTGCCGGCGCGGCTCACCGCGCCGGCCTCGGGATTGTTTCTCGAACGCGTCTATTACGCGGGCGAGCCGCGCGACCCGGCGATCACGGCGGCCTCGATTGTTCCCCGGGTCGAATAGCGCGGACCGGGCCGACCTAAAAGGTCGGCCCTACAAACGCGGTCGGTCCCCACAACGGTCGGTCCCTACAACGCGGTCGGTCCCTACAACGCGGTCGGTCCCTACAACGCGGTCGGCCCCTACGATGGACGCTACGACTTCTTGCGATACGGCGCGATCAGGCCTCCGCGGGTCGGCAGGTAAATCAACTCGCCGCCCGCGGTGCTGGCGAAAACAGGGAACCCGTCGTATTCACCGACCTTGCGGAACTCCGAGGAGCGCAGCGGAACCGCCTTGCCCGCCGTGACCCATTTCTCGCCCCTGAACTGGATCCAGATGCCGTCGTTGTTCTCCGGCCTTCGCAGGAGAGCAGACGTGAGCATCGGCGGGATTGCTCCCTGTGGCGCCGACGTGTCGGCGCCCAGGTTCTCGGCGGTCGCGGGCTGACCGACAAACGGACGCTCGATTGGTTCGTCCGACTCGAGTACAACGGTCCCCGGCTCCGGGGTGTACGCGCCAACGGCGCCGATCGGGAGCGGGTGTTGTGTTGGCGGTGAAGGCGCCTGCAAGACCCCACGCCCAGGCACGGGCGCGAGTCGTACCGGGAACGCCGGCGTGCGACTGCCTGTTGTCCCGACAAGGTCGCCCTGTCGGCGACGCTCGTAGGGCTGCATCAACCCACGCCTGACAGGTACGAGGACAACGCTGTATGGCTCGATGGTGGTGTCCATGTACAACGGCACGCCGTTGTAGTGACCGCTCCTCGCCATAACGTTGCCGTCGAAGAAAATTTCCGCGCCTGCGGGGTAATACACGTCGCCCGCGAATTGAATGGGCTCGCCGCGCAAATACCACGACTCGTTCCCTGCGGTCACCATCGGTGGATCGGTGGGCCGCATCATGATCTGCGCCGCCGCGGGTGTTGCGGCGAGCAGGAGGAGCACGACAGCCTTGGTCAACATCTCGACAAGCCTCCGGAGCGCCGAGTTCACAAAACGTGTGCCCGGATTCTACGTCGATTTGCGGAACGCGTGGTGCGGATTACAGGCGCGCTGTTCTCAACCTCAGGCTGTTCGCTACCACGCTTACAGAACTGAAAGCCATGGCCGCGCTAGCAACGACCGGCGTGAGCAGGAGGCCGAAGAACGGATAGAGCGCGCCCGCGGCGATCGGAATCCCAATCACGTTGTAGACGAACGCCCAGAACAGGTTCTGTTTCATCGTCCTCATCGTCCGGCGCGAGAGGCGCATCGCGGAGACGACCCCGTGGAGGTCCGCGCGGAGCAGCGCGATGTCGGCCGCATCGAGGGCGATATCGGTGCCGGATCCGACGGCAATTCCGACGTCGGCCTGCGCGAGCGCCGGCGCGTCGTTGATGCCGTCGCCGACCATGGCCACGGACGCACCGCTCGCCTGCAAGCGACGTATTTCTTCGACTTTGCCGGAAGGCAGCACCTCGGCCACGACGCGCGTGATTCCGGCTTGCGATGCAATGGCTTCCGCGGTGGACCGCGCGTCACCGGTAAGCATCACCACGTCCAGCCCCATCGCGCGGAACTCGCGGACCGCGTCGACCGACGTTGTCCGCAACGGATCTGTAATCGCCAGCACGGCCACGACGCTGTCCATACCGACAAAGACGGCCGTATTTCCTTCCGCAGCGAATCGCGTCGTCGCTTCGAAGGCCGGTGCTGGATCCATGCGGTTCTCGCGCATCCAGGCCATGTTGCCTGCGAACACCCACCGCCCATCCACACGAGCACGCGCACCGCGACCCGGCTCGGCGTGGAAATCGGTTGCCTCCGGGATATTCAGCCCCTGCTCACGCGCGTGACCAACGATTGCCTCGGCGAGCGGATGCTCGGAGAGCCGCTCGATTGCCGCAACCATCCGCAACGTCTCGTCCCGATCGATTCCGGGAGCGGTCCATGTGTCCACGACAGCAGGTCGGCCTTCGGTGAGTGTGCCCGTCTTGTCGAGGACCAGTGTCGTGACGTCCCCGGCACGCTGCAGTGCTTCCCCACCTTTGATCAGCACGCCCAGGCCGGCGCCTCGCCCGGTTGCCACCATTACGGCGGTTGGTACGGCGAGGCCCATTGCGCACGGGCACGCGATGATGAGCACCGACACGGCTGCCGAAAAGGCCCGGACGAGTGGTGCCGTGTCTTCAACCAGAAACCACACAGCAAACGTGATTGCCGCGATCGCCATCACGGTAGGAACGAACACGGCGCTCACACGATCGGCCAGTTCCTGGATTGGCGCACGCGACGCCTGTGCGTTGCGCATCAACCGAACGATTTGCGACAGCACACTGTCCGGGCCAACCGCCGTCGCGCGAACGCGAACGGCGCCCGTACGGTTGACCGTCGCGCCTATCACGCGATCACCCGGCTTCTTCGCAACCGGCATCGACTCGCCGGTGAGCATCGCCTCATCGACGGCTGTCGTGCCGTCGAGCACTTCACCGTCTACGGGGATGCGCTCACCAGGGCGGACGAGCAGCACCGCGCCGGGCCGCACGCGATCGACCGGCACCTCGTGTTCACCCTCCGCGTCAATTACGCGCGCTGTCGTCGGCTGCAGCGCGACGAGTTGGCGCAGTGCCGATGACGTCTGGCGCTTCGCGCGCGCTTCCATCGCGCGCCCGGCGAGTACGAGTCCGATGATGATGATCACCGCCTCGTAATAGACGTTCGGTTCGAGTCCGCCCGAGGTGAACAATGATGGCCATACGGTCGCCAGCACCGAGTACACGAACGCCGCGCCGGTACCGACGGCGACAAGGCTGTTCATGTCCGGTGCGCGATGCCGCAGGCCGGCGATGCCGCGGCGGTAGAGATCCCGGCCCGGCCAGATCATGACGGGAAGAGTGAGCGCGAACTGCACCCACGCGTGGCTGATCGCCGCGAAGCTTCCGTCAGCCGCTCCGTGGCTTCCGCCTCCAGGCGGAAAAACCACCATCACCACAACCGATACCGCCCAGGCGGCGCCTGCAAACGCCGCCTTTCGAACGAGGCTGCGAAACTCCTCCGCCTGCGCAGCGTCGTGCGCTTCCTGCGCGGCAACGGCGGAGGTTTCGGCGGCGGGAACTTCAGCGCCGTAGCCAACCGTTTCGACGGCAGCGACGAGCTGTGGGGGGTGGATACGCGATGGGTCGAACACGACGCGGGCCTGGCCGGTCATCAGGTTGACCGAGGCGTCGGTCACACCGGGCTGCCGTTTGAGCGCCCGCTGGACATTCGCCTGGCACGCGGCGCAGGTCATGCCGCTGACGTTGAGCTCGAGGGTTTCCACCGCTGCGCTTTGCGCTTCGGTGGACGTGTCGCGTTGTAAGGTGGCCATGTTCGTCTCCCCGGTAGTCGCGGGTCATCGAGACCCGCGTCTACAGGAGATAACGAACAGTGTACGCGGTTATTACGCGGTTATGGTGTGGCGGTCGCGCGACCGGCGAAGCGCAAGGAGATCCCGGCGGCAATTGAGAGGCTCGTGCCGCCCTCGTCGAGACTGGTCAGGCTGCGCCCGACGCTCACGTACGCCGCCGCGATATCCATCAGCGGATATGCGACGCCCGCCGTCACGTCCATGCGCTGCTTGCCGATGCCGAGCTGATCGCTCAGCGGATCTTCCTTGGTCGAGTACGACTGTGTGAGCGCGCTCGTCAGCATCACGCCAGACGTCGTCGCCCACTCGAACGCGGCGCCGGTGAAGACCGAGCCGCGAGAAAAATACCCGGCCGATCCATACACGCGGTACGGCGCGCGACGTACTTCGAAGCTGACCGGCAACGCATAGTGCAGCCGCCCGTCCGGCGCGCCAGAGCTCAACACTTCGAGCACCGGGCTGACCGCGATTCCGAACTGGGCATCGTTCTGCGACGGATCGATCGCCGTGAACTTTGCGCTCAGGTACATGTCGTCGAGCCCGCGGTACGTCGTGCCTTCGTAGGTGGTGCGATAGAACGGCACCGACGCGCTCATCTGCACGCGATCGGTGACGCCGTAGCCCACATCAATCATCGGCAGGTTTGTCTGGCTGCTGCCCGGCATGCGCCAGTGGCCGATGCCGATGCCCATGCGCCCCTCGCCCGGCGTCGGCGCGCTCGCATCGTCAAGCCAGGATCCGAACTGACGGAACGCGACGGTCGGCGTGACAGGTGCGTCTTGCAGCGGCTGTGTCGTGACGTTCTGGTTCTTCGCGCCCTTCGGTCGCCCTCGTCCGTTACCCTGGGCGGAGGCGTCGATTGGAAGCGCGACCGCCGCGACAACGAACGTCGCGGCGGTCATGCGGATAATGCGCCGGCTGATCACTGTTAGCTACCGCTGCCCG
>WUUC01046585.1_pt1 | contig 10019 bp, 7 predicted proteins | sample 6278441 | NCBI WGS metagenome assembly WUUC01 (sample SAMN13675441, study PRJNA597444) | soil metagenome | isolation source: soil | place: USA: Washington | collected 2017-10 | reverse complement strand
CGCCTGCTTGCGGCTTACAGCCAGGGGATTTTCCCCTGGTACCAGAGCGGCGAACCCATACTGTGGTGGAGCCCGGATCCGCGAATGGTGCTGTTCACCAATGAGCTCAAGATTTCGCGCTCGCTTGCAAAAACGCTCAAACGCAAAATGTTTCACCTGCGGATCGACGCCGCTTTTGAGGAAGTCATCGCCGCCTGTGCCGCGGTTCGCTGGCCCGCTCGCGGGGAACACCGCTCGGCAGGAACTTGGATCACCCCGCAGATGCGAAAAGCGTATGTGGAACTGCACCACGCGGGTTTCGCGCATTCTGTCGAGGCATATGTAGACCACCAACTTGCCGGCGGGCTCTACGGTGTTGCGCTGGGCCGGGTTTTTTTTGGTGAATCGATGTTTCACCGCGTGAGCGACGCGTCGAAGGTCGCCTTCGTCTACTTGACGAAGCAGCTATCGCGCTGGAAATTTTCCATGATCGACTGCCAGATGGAGACTTCGCACCTTGCTTCGTTCGGCGCTCGCACGATTCCGCGCCGCGAATTCGCGCGCGCTCTGCGAGAATTGGTAAACTATCCTCACCCTTCGGTTTGGGCGTTTGACGATGACTTATTTGAATGAATTTCCGTTGTCGGTACTGCAGTTCTATGCGACCGCCCCCTATCCCTGCAGCTATCTCGCCGGGAAACTTGCACGCTCGCAAGTCGCGACTCCCAGTCATCTAATCGACCCCGCAGTGTATGGCGAGCTTGTCAAAGCCGGATTCCGCAGGAGCGGCGCGTTCACGTACCGTCCCTATTGCGACCATTGCCGTGCGTGCGTACCGGTTCGCATAATCACCAAGGAATTCGAACCGAACCGCGCGCAACGCCGCGCCTGGAAGCGGCACTCCGATCTCAAGGTCGAGCGTCTAAGACTGGCTTACAACGCCGAGCACTACGCACTCTATCTGCGATATCAGGCGAGCCGGCATTCGGGCGGCGGGATGGATCACGACAGCCGCGAACAGTATCGGCACTTCCTGCTGCAGAGCAACGTCAAGTCGCATCTCATCGAATTTCGAGAAAACAAGAAGCTGAGAGTCGTGAGCATCGTCGACGAGCTTGCCGACGGCCTCTCGTCGGTTTACACGTTTTTCGATCCGGATCTCGAAGGCGCCAGCTTCGGAACTTTCAATATCCTGTGGCAAATCGAACAGTGCCGAAGGATGAAGCTGCCTTATCTCTATCTTGGGTACTGGATCAAGAACAGCCGCAAAATGGCGTACAAGATCAACTTCCAGCCGATGGAAGGGCTGGTCGACGGACGTTGGCAGCGACTCTCTCCAACTCCTGCGCAGGCTCCAGCTCCAGCCGGCCGTACGAAGTAAACTGCCCAGCATCGTCGCCACTGCTGCGAAGGGTTGGCGGCTATCGAAAAGAAGCACCTGTCGTAACCGAATGTCATAGCTTTCGGCAAGGCTGAAGAGCTGCGCTAGAATTCGGCGCGATGTATTCATGGTTGCGCCCTCTTCTTTTCAAGCTTGATCCGGAAACTGCGCATCGCGTCACGCTGAAAGCGTTGCAGCGCGTGCATCGCGCGGGGCTGGTGCCGCGGCTCGTCTCTTACTTCCCGTCCAAGCCGGTGCGGGTCATGGGACTCGATTTTCCAAATCGTGTCGGGCTCGCTGCCGGGCTCGACAAGAACGGGGAGTATATCGACGCACTCGCCGCGCTCGGATTTGGCTTCATCGAGATCGGCACAGTGACCCCGCGCCCCCAAGACGGAAATCCCCGCCCGCGCCTCTTCAGGCTGCCCGACGCCAAAGCGCTCATCAATCGGCTCGGGTTCAACAACGCCGGAGTAGCAACGGTCGTCGAAAACGTGCGCAACGCTAAGTACCAGGGCATCGTCGGCATCAATATCGGCAAGAACGCCGACACGCCGATTGCGAGAGCGGCCGGGGATTACTGCGTGTGCCTGGAAGCAATTTATGAGGTTGCAAGCTATGTCACGATCAATGTCTCTTCCCCGAACACGCGAAATCTGCGAAGTCTGCAAGGCGTCGTTGAGCTCGCGCCGCTGCTCGCGCACATCTCCGAAACTCGCAGCAAGCTTGCGGAAAAGACAGGACGGCAGGTGCCACTCGCGATAAAGATCGCCCCGGACCTCGACCCCACTGCGCTCGAGCAAATCGCCGAAACCGCGCTCGCACATGGCGTCGACGCGGTTATCGCGACCAACACCACAGTGTCACGCGAGAACGTAACGCACATCTCGGGAGCGCTCGAAACGGGCGGTCTTTCCGGTGCGCCGCTTGCGCAGAAGTCAACGAATACCGTTCGCGCGCTCGCAGAGATACTGCGCGGAAAACTACCGATCATCGCGGCAGGCGGAATCCTGAGCGGCGAAGAGGCAGCGGCCAAGATCGAGGCAGGCGCATCTCTGGTGCAGCTCTATACGGGTCTCATCTACCGCGGCCCGGAATTGATATACGAATGCGTATCCGTGCTCGCCCACCGCAAAGGAGAGAAAAATGGCAGTGCTTAGAGAGAAGCCCTATTCCGGAATGAACTTCACCGTCGATCTGGGAAGCGGCCAGAGGGAAGGCGCTGAAGCTGGACTCGCGGAAATCATCTTGCCGGCCGCGCAAACGAACGCGGTCGAATATCGAAACGGCAACGAAAGGGAAAACAATCCTCGCGTGCTGCAGACGATCACGCGCTACGGCAATCTCATTCTGAGACGCGGCGTCATCGGTTCCCTCAGCTGGTATGAATGGTGGAACGCGATGCGCAATGGCGATCAGAATGCAGAGCGAAACATCGTCATTTCGCTGCTCAACGAAGATCGCAGCAACGTCGTCCTGTCGTGGAAGTTCTACAGAGCGCGGCCGCTCAGCTATTCGTTTTCGCCATTGAACGCGCTGGTCAGCCAGCCGTTATACGAAACGCTCGAGATTGCGGTCGAGCGTTTCGACGTGGAATAGGAAGTTATCCTGGACTAGCTGTTTTCGCAGTTACGCTGCTGCGCGTTGAATCGACCGATTTCCGGCGCGCCGATCACGGCACGTTGTTCACGCTTTCGCAGTTGACAGCGGTGTCGGTCCCCGCTCCTCCGGTACAGGTGTCATTGCCATCGCCGCCGTCAAGGGTGTCGTTCCCACGGCCGCCTCTCAAATGATCATCTCCCCTTTGGCCGAATATCTGATCCTGCCCTCTGCCACCCATTAGCGTGTCCCTGCCCGTGCCGCCACAAATGATGTCTGCTCCCGGTGCGCCGCTGATCGTGTCTCTGCCCGCCAACCCAGTTATGACGTCGGCGCCGGTCGTCCCGATGATGGTGTCGTCTCCCGAGGTGCCAACACAAAGCTGGTTCGCGACACCATTGACTGTGCAGCCGGATGTAGCCGCCCGCCCGCCGCATCCGGTCGCGTCAAAGGAAATCGCGACGGCAAACGGATCGACTCCCGTGGTACCTTCCGACGTATCGCCGAAATCGCTGACGAGCGTCCGTCTGCCATTCGAAACGTCAACGCGAAAAAGCCCACCCGCGAAGCCGGTACCGCCATTGGCGGTGATCACGAGAACGTCGCCCGAAGGCTCTCGCGCGATCCCCGTAGGATCGTCGCCCAGCGCGCCCTGCGCTTCATTTCCAAAATCACTTACCAGCGTTCGCGCATTGGATACTGGATTGACGCTGAAGAGTGCCCCACACCCGAAATTGCACGATGCTCCATTCGGCGTTCCAGCATCTTCGTCGATGATCAGAATATTGCCCGCAGCATCGATCGCTATTGCCCGTGGATCAATTCCAAGAGGCCCTTGTACGCCGTTGCCAAAATCGCTCACGACCTCGCGGCTTCCTGTTACCCGATTGACGCGAAAGAGCGCTCCATTGGAGCCGGTGCCGGCACCAAGGTCGACGACTAAAATATTGCCTGAAGCGTCGAGCGCTAATCCAAACGGATCGGCGCCTACCGTGCCTTGTGCGGCGTCGCTGAAGTCGCTCAGGATCGAACGATTTCCATTCGAAGCGTCGACACGGAAGAGTGCTCCGTTGGCCTGCGCATCAGAATCGATTACCAGAATACTGCCCGAATTCTCCAGCGCCACGGCAACCGGGCTCGCTCCGATAGGCCCTTGTGTAGGGTTGCCGAAGTCGCTTAAGAGTGTCCGCACTCCGCTCGCCGGATTCACTCGGAAAAGAGCCCCCGCGAAACTCGTCCCCGCGTCGGCATCGGCGACCAGAATATTTCCGGACGCATCGAACCCAAGTCCCGAGGGAGTGATTCCCAAAGGACCCTGTGCCCCGTCGCTGAAGTCGCTAATGAAACGCCGAAATCCAGTTGAGCGATTGACGCTGACCAGCAGACCGCTGGACAGCTCAGGGTTCGGATCTACGACAACTGCATCTTCGTCAGTGAGCTGCGCCTTCGTAGCGGACGGCGTCAGAAGCAGGAAGATCGCGAATGCAAGCGCCGACGGTAAAGTTCGGGGCGCAATGCGTCTGTCAGCGTTGGCGTGCGGCAGTCTCGATGCCATCGAAATTCCTCTCTTGAAGTCGACGCACATTCACAGGGTTGATCGCCGCATCGAAGAACTGTCGAATTCGGGATGTCTTCGTAAGTCCGCGACGATTTAAGGTACGTTACTTATGCTCTCGCAGCCAGCGGCGGTATCGGCTCCGAGTCCCCCGAGGCAAGTGTCGCTGCCATTGCCGCCATCAACGTTATCGCCGCCACGTCCACCTCTGAGCGTATCGTCGCCTTCTTCGCCGAAGAGCTGGTCTTTGCCCTTGCCGCCGGCGAGCGTGTCGTTGCCATCGCCGCCGCAGATGACGTCGGCGCCGGCGGCGCCGGTGATGGTGTCGTTGCCTTCGAAGCCGAAGATCACATCGGCGGCTGCAGTCCCGACGATGACATCATCGGCTGGTGTTCCCACGCAGGATTGATCCGCTACTCCATTGACGGTGCATCCGGTCGAGGGATCTTGCGTACTGCAGGCGTCTGTCGGTGGCGTTTCGAAGGAGAGTTCGAAGGCGCCGACATCGCAAGTGGCGACACTGTCGTTGTTGCCGTCGGCGGGACGCTGCACTCCTCGCTGATCGACATTGCCGCCGATCAATGCGGCGCAGATTGAATTGACGCCCCTATCGATCGCAGTGCTCGCTCCCGGAATAAGCGCGATCGTCTGTGTCGGCCCGCCGTTGTCCTTGAGCCCGCCGACATCGAGGCCGGGGCTAGCGTTGCTCTGCGAAGAGGACTGAGTGAAGCCACACGTCGCGGCGTCGTCCAAGTTGCCGCCGCCGTCGGTAATGGTTCCCGCGCAGTTTCCCCCGGGGTTGTTATTGGCAAGGAGCGTGTTGCGGAGTGTTGCGGTACCTCCGTCTCGCCAAATAGCCCCGCCCACGCCGCCTCCCCCGGTCAGCGCGTTGCGGGAGAAAGTGCTATTGATGACTTCCAGCGTGCCGCTCGAAAAGATCCCAATGGCGCCCGCGAAGTGGGCGCTATTGCCGGCAAAGGTGCAGTTGGTTACCGTCGCTGTGCCGCCGCTCCTTGTCCAGATCGCCCCACCGTAATAACTGTCACCGTTATTGGAGAAAGTACTGCTGCCCACAGTCAAAGTACCCGTGTTCTCTATAGCGCCGCCACGGCCATACCGGCCGGTGCTGGTATTGCGCGAAAAACTGCTGCTGCCTATGTTGAGGAAGCCAGCATTGAATATGGCGCCGCCACCACCGTAACGATAGGGAGCGCGGTTTCCATCGAACGTGCTGTTGCTGATGTTGGCGCGTGCTCCCAGTTCATTGTTGATCGCGCCTCCCGTGGACTCTGTGGTCGTATTTCCCGACAAAGCGCTATTGATGAGGTTCAGTGTGCCGAAATTTCTGATAGCTCCGCCTGGCAGAGTGGTAGATCCATCAACGAGTGCGAGGTTTTGCAGCGTCAGCGTAGCGTCCGCGGAGCTGACGACTGCGATGCGCACCGTGTTGTTGCCGCTAATCGTGATGTCGTCGCCGCCCTCAATTGTCAGCCCGGCGGCATCATCGATAAAAGGCAAAGTTGTACCAAGGGTGATCGTCCCGCCTCCACTGAAGGTGATCGTGTCGAGCTCATCGCCGCTTCCCGCCACGCAATCGGTAGAGCCCGATTGATTGTTGCTGTTGGCGTTGAGCACCGCTTCCTGCAGCGAGCACTCGTCGTTGTTGCTTTGCAAGTCGGCGAGCGTGGTCACGACGATGTTCGCTGCCTGCGCCGTGTCAAACATCGCAAATGATGCGAGCGGCAGAAGCGGAAAGAGAGCCAGCCCTTTTCTTCCGTTTCGGTTGGTCTGTCGATGACTAGTGCTCTTTGGCGTTCGTTGTTTCATTTTGTCTCCTTTGGGATGTTGCACGCAGCCGCGGACTGAGAGATTCGAGCTCGTTACATCAGCCATGAACTTCTAAGGTACGTTGCTGATGCTTTCGCAGTTGACCGCCGTGTCAGCGCCGAGTCCCCCGAGGCAACTGTCGCTGCCGTTGCCGCCGCCACCGTCGGTGATTTTTCCCGCGCAGTTGCCGCCTGCGTTCTTAGCGAGCAGCGTGTTGCGTAGCGTAGTCGTGCCATCGAACGTAGTCGGGCCAGTAAAAACGTTCTGAAAAATCGCTCCGCGCGAAGCTGTGTTGCCTGAGAAAGTGCTGTTGATAACGTCCAGCGTGCCGCTGTAGTGCGCGATGCCGCCGCCAATATCTCCGGCGGTGTTGCCCAAAAAGGTACTGCTCGTGATCGTGCTTGTATTCCCCTCTCCAAAGATCGCTCCACCACTATCGGAAGCGCCATTCTTGACAAAAACACTGCTATTGACGGTGAGCGAGCCGGTGTTGAATATCGCGCCGCCAGAACCGGTCTCACTGCTGTTGTCCGAAAAAGTAGTGCCGCGGACATTCAACGTGCCCTCGTTTAGTATCGCGCCGCCGACCGCCTGAAAAGCCGAAGGACGAGCCCGGTTTCCAGCAAACGTGGAGTTGCTCACGTTGGCGGTGGCGGTGGGATAGTTGCGGATTCCGCCGCCGGCGATGACGCCGACATTTCCCGAAAGAGTGCTTTCGATAAGGTTCAGCGTGCCGGAGTTTGCGATGCCTCCACCGCCTTCGATATCGCGGAATCCATCAACAATGGTAACGTTTTGCACGTTGAGGGTAGCTCCAGCGGAGACTGATATGACCCGCACGGTTTTGTTGCCGCTGATCGTCACGTTCCCGCCGCCATCGATCGTGGTGCCAGCGGAATCCGAAATAGCAGGCAGGGTAGAGCTGAGAACCACCGTGCCAGCTACGCTGAAAGTAATCGTATCGAGTCCGCGGCTAGTCCCCGAAGGGCAGTCGGCCGATCCGGATTGATCGTTGCTGTTGGCATTGAGAACGGCTTCCCGGACTGAGCACGCGGCGTTGTCGGTTTGCTCATCGGCAAGTGTTGAGACGACGAGATTGGCCGCATAAGCGTCAAGCATGGCGAACGACGCGAGAGGCAGCATCGGAATCAGCGCCAGCGCTTTCTTCCTCGGTCGCATCGCGCGTCGAGTGCGAGCAGCCTTCGCTGTTCGTTGTTTCATATCGTCTCCTTTGGTCTTTTTAGTAGTGCGATTCACGCGACGGCGTTACTGCCGTTCTAATTCACATAATCACTTCCTCGCCCTTCTCACGGAACGTTGCTTATGTCTTCGCAATTCGCAGCGCTGTCACTGCCCAAGCCTCCCAGGCAAGCGTCGTTGCCGATATCGCCATCGAGAAGATCCGCACCGCGTCCGCCCTTCAAGGTGTCGTCGCCGTCCTCACCAAAGAGTTGGTCCTTGCCCTTCCCGCCCGCGAGCGTGTCGTTGCCATCGCCGCCGCAGATCGTATCTGCTCCGGCAGCGCCAATGATGTTGTCATTACCATCAAGACCGATGATGACGTCACTACCGCTTGTGCCTTCGATGAGATCATCCCCGGAGGTTCCTAAACATGGTTGCTCGGCAACTCCGTTGACATTGCAGCCCGCTGTCGCGCTTTGTCCATTGCAGGTATCAGCGGCGGGAGGCGGCGGCGGAGTCACCGAGCGTACCGCCGCAACTCCGCTAACACGCGACCCCAGCGGTCCCTGAGCCTGGACCCCGAAGTTGCTGAGCAGCGTACGAACCCCTGTCACTGGATTGACTCTGAACAACGCCCCGCAGCCCGCCTCGCAAGGTGGGCGAGGGGTTCCGGCGGATAGATCCAAAACGAAAACGTCGCCAGAAGCATCTATCGCCAATGCAAACGGGAAGACCCCGATCGTACCTTTAGCGGCAACGCCGAAATCGCTAACCAAGATGCGATTCCCGGTGAGCGGGTCCACTTTGAACAACGCGCCACAGCCGGGCTTGAAGAAAGATATCTCGCATGATTCGAGGCTTGTCCCGGCGCTGGGATCTATGACGAACACGCTGCCGGACGCGTCTATTGCCAATCGAGCCGGATCAACTCCACTGGGACCTTGAGTCTCGTCGCCAAAGTCGCTGACCAGCTTACGAAGACCGGTTATCGGGTTGACGCTGATCAAGACACCACATCCTCCCGCCAAAAAAAAGCTGGTACAGGATGGAAGACTTGTCCCGCCGGCAAGGGCTGCGACCAAAATGTTGCCTGAAGCGTCTATTGCCAACCCAACTGGACCGAGTCCGATGGGACCTTGATCGGCATTGCCGAGGTCGTTGACGAAAGACCGCGCCCCAGTTGAGGGATCAACGCTGACGAGCGTGCCCGTCGGCCCGCCGGGAGAAGGGGTCCCGCCACCTATGCTCAGCACGACGATGTTGCCCAGAGCATCTATTGCAAGCGCCTGTGCTTGAGAAGGCCGCGGACCTTGATCCTCATCACTGAAGTCGCTGATCACTTCACGCAAACCCGTTGACGGGTCAACGCGGAAGAGCGCGCTGGCATTATCGTCAACGACGAGAACTCGGCCCAAAGGGTCAGTAGCGATTGCTCCCGGATCCTCTCCCAGCGGTCCTTTCGTCTCATCGCCGAAGTCCTGCAAGAGCGTGCGCGCACCGTTCGACGGGTGTACCTTGAAAAGCGCTCCCTTTTGATCGGTGCCGGCTTCCGAATCTATGACAACGATATCGCCGGCAGCCAGCTGAGCGTGCGCGAAGGGTATCGGCATGACGATGGCAAACATGGCAGCCAGCGCCCCCACAATTGTTGCAATTGCGCACGACGGCTGTTCTGACCTTCTATTTATTGGTTCAGGTATTAGGTGTTTCATCCACCGCTCCTTTGGCTGCCGCTAAGCTTTAGTTAATTTTTCTGCGATCAAGGGGGGTCACGGCACGTTGCTCGCACTCTCGCAGTCAATTGCGGTATCGCTGCCGAGTCCCCCGAGGCAAGTGTCGTTGCCATTGCCGCCGTCAAGCGCATCGGCGCCGCGTCCGGCTCTTAACGTGTCGTCGCCTTCTTCGCCAAAGAGCTGGTCTTTGCCCTTGCCGCCCGCAAGCGTGTCGTTGCCATCGCCGCCGCAGATGAGATCCGCCCCTGCGGCACCGGTGATCGTGTCGTTGCCCTCGAAACCGAAGATGACGTCGGCGGCTGCAGTGCCGACGATGACGTCGTCTGCTGGCGTTCCCACGCACGATTGCTCGGTAGCGCCGTTGACGCTGCACCCCGTAGAAGGAACCTGACCAGCACATGGGCCCGGCGGTGGCGGCGGTTCGAACGATAATTCGAAGGCGCCGACATCGCAGGTGGCAACGCTGTCGTTGTTGCCATCGGCGGGACGCCGAACGCCGCGCTGATCGACGTTGGCGGCGAGCGACAAGCAAATCGAATTCACGCCTTTGTCGATGGCATTACTTGCGCCCGCAATCAGCGCAATGGTCTGTGTTGGCCCGCCATTGTCTTTGAGACCCGCGGGATCGAGCCCTGGGCTGCCGTTGCTTTGCGACGAAGACTGCGTAAAGCCACACGTCGCCGCATCGTCCAAATTGCCGCCGCCGTCGGTGATCGTGCCCACGCAGTTTCCCCCGGGGTTGTTATTCGCAAGGAGCGTGTTG
>WUUC01036302.1_pt1 | contig 10019 bp, 7 predicted proteins | sample 6278441 | NCBI WGS metagenome assembly WUUC01 (sample SAMN13675441, study PRJNA597444) | soil metagenome | isolation source: soil | place: USA: Washington | collected 2017-10 | reverse complement strand
AACCCGCGCAGTATATGTCCGCCTCCTCAACGCAGCTACTACCCATGTAGTTGCGATACCGGCGCCAGACAGTTTGTCGCCGCACGCTGCTACCCTGGGGGACCGATTGGGGCTATGGGCCGGAACTTTCTTGCAGGGGGCCGAGTCCCGGTTATGACGATTCCTAGAAAGGGGTAACCGGATGGCCACACCGCCCCCCGCGGGCAACGGCCGCCCGCCGGGCGACGGCCGGGACTTCTCCGAGTTCAAAGCTGCCTTCGACCGCATCACCACGAACATGGAGCTTGCCATCCAGGGCAAGTCGGAGACGGTCCGCCTCGCCATGGTCGCGCTGGTGGCCGAGGGCCACGTGCTGCTCGAGGACATCCCCGGCGTGGGCAAGACCATGCTCGCGAAGTCGCTCGCGAAGTCGGTCGGGTGCAAGTGGCAACGGATCCAGTTCACGCCGGACCTCCTGCCGAGCGACGTGACGGGCGTCAACGTGTGGGACCGCGTGAGCGGCGAGTTCCAGTTCAAGCCCGGCGCCGTCTTCGCCAACATCTGCCTCGGCGACGAGATCAACCGGGCCTCGCCGAAGACCCAGTCCGCGCTGCTCGAGTGCATGGAGGAGCGGCAGGTCACGGTCGACGGGACCACGAGGGTCCTCGAGATGCCGTTCATGGTCATCGCCACGCAGAACCCGATCGAGCACGAGGGGACCTATCCCCTGCCGGAGTCCCAGCTCGACCGCTTCATGATGAGGCTCTCGATGGGATACCCGAGCCGTCAGTCGGAGCTCGAGATCCTCGACACGCACGGCCGGCGCTCGCTGCTCGACGAGCTCGAGCCCGTCGCCGACGCGAACGAGGTCAACAACCTCATCAAGCTCGCCCGCGAGGTCCACGTGGCGCCGTCGTTGAGGCGCTACATCGTCGACCTCTCGGAGGCGACCCGCGACCACCCCGACGTCTACCTCGGCGCGAGCCCGCGGGCCTCCCTCTACCTCTTGAGGGCGTCGCGGTCGCTGGCTGCGAGCCGCGGCCGCGACTACGTGGTGCCCGACGACATCAAGGACCTGTCCGTCCCGGTGCTGGCGCACCGTGTGCTGTTGTCGCCCGAGGCCCAGATGCGCGGGTCCAGCGCCGAGAACGTGCTCGAGGGCCTCGTCGGAAGGGTCCCGATCCCGGCCAAGGAGCAGGCCTAGCCCCTTTCCATGCTTACGTTGCGTGGCTGGTCGGTGGCCCTCACCGGCATAGCGCTCCTGGTGGTAGCCCGGGTCTTCGGGTCGGGCCCGGTCGAGCAGTTCGGATTCGCCCTCGTCGTCCTCCCGCTGATCGCGATCGCGGTCGTGCGGCTCGGCCAGCACGACCTGCGCGTGACGCGGCGCACGTCGCCCGAACGGGTGCGCGCCGGGAGCAAGGTCGACGTCACGCTCGAGATCCACAACCGCGGCCGGGGTCCTGCTCCACTCCTGCTGCTGGAGGACCGGGTCCCGAGTGACGTCGCCGGAAGGGCGCGCTTCGCGCTGCACGGCGTCGAGCCGAAAGGCCGGCGCTACGCTTCGTACGAGCTGAGGCCCCCGCGGCGCGGGCACTACGAGGTCGGGCCGCTGACGCTCACCTCCACCGACCCGTTCGGGCTCGCCCGGCTCGAGACCGCCGCGGCGCCGAAGGCCTCTTTCCTCGTCCACCCCCGCATCGAGCCGCTGACGCTCCCCCGCGACCTCGGAGACCGGCGCAGCCTCGCGATCTCGGTGCTGCGGCAGCCGATCGGCGCGCAGGGAGAGGACTTCTACACGCTGCGCGAGTACAGCGAGGGCGACGACCTCCGCAAGGTCCACTGGCCGGCGACCGCGAAGCGTGGCCGGTACATGATCCGGCAGGAGGAGACCCCCTGGCACACGCGTGCGACGGTCGTGTTCGACGACCGCTCCGCCGCGCACGACGGGATCGGCGACGCGAGCAGCTTCGAGCGGGTGATCGAGGCGACCGCCTCGATCGTCGACCTCTACCACCGCTCCGGCTACACCTACAGGTTGACGGGGGCCGCGGCCGCGGGATTGCAGATCGCGAAGGGGTCGCCGCACTTCAACCGTTCCCTGGACCTCCTGGCAACGGTCCGGACCTCGGATCCCACCCGGCCGACCCCCGGCGAGCCTGACGCCCTGATAGCGAAGCTCCTCGAGATCGAGTCGTCGACCGGAGGCGAAGGGGCGCTCGCGATCGTGGCCGGGACGCTGTCGGTCGAGGCCGCCGTGGCCATAACGCGCTGCCGGCGCCGCTTCAAGCAGGTGATCGTCGTGATGTTCCCCGCTCACCGGTTCGGCACGATGACGACGAAGGCGCGCTGGACGGCGGAGCAGGGCGTGGTCGAGGTCGTGAAGCTCCTCGGCCGCTCGGGGGCTCAGGCGATCGTGCTCGGTCCGGAGGAGCCCCTGCTCGTGGGATGGGACTCGCTGTCGCGCTCGGGCTCGGCGGCCGCACGATCCAGGGTGGGTCAATCGTGAGCTCCGAGGGCCGCGCCCGCGTCGGGCTGTCGATCCTGCTCGTGCTCACGCTGTTGTCGTTCGCACAGGTCTTCGCCGCGGGCGACTACCCCGGGCCCGCCCTCCTCGGGATGGTCGTGGCGTCGGGCCTGGCGATCGGCGCGCGGAGGCTGGGCCTCTGGACCTCCACGACCGTCGCCGTCAACCTGATCGTCCTCTTCCTCTACCTCGTCGTGATCTTCCAGGCCCGCAACTCGTTCTTCCTGCTGCCCTCCCCCGACGCCGTGGTGGGGCTCGGCCGCTCGATCGGCAACGCGCTGAGACACTCGTCGGTCGACTACGCGCCCGTCCCCGTCCGTTCGGGGTACGTGGTGCTGATCGTCGTCGGCATGTGGGTCGCCACGATGGTCGCCGAGGTGGCGACGTTCCGCTGGCGCCGTCCACTCCTGGCAGCGTTGCCGTGCATCGGCCTGTTCGCCATACAGATGACGGTCGGCACCGGGATCGGCGCGCCGTTCCTCGTGATCGCATTCCTGCTCGCGCTGCTGACCTTCTGGGGGCTGGAGTCCGCGCACCGCGTCCGGTCGTGGGGTCGATGGGTCGCCACTTTCCCGGCCACCTCCCCGGCCCGCCCTCGCGAGGGACGGGAGCCGGAATCGGTCACGGGCGCGCTGGCGCGGCGGATGGGGGCCGGGTGCGTGGCCGCTGCCGTGGTGGCGCCGTTCATCGTGCCGGCGCTCGGCGACGGGCTGCTCGCCTGGCGCAACCAGGTCGGCAACGGGGGCTTCGGGTCCGGCGGTGGCTCGGGCGAGGTCAACCCGCTCGTGTCGATAGCGCCGCGCCTGCTCGAGCGCAGCGACGACGTGCTGTTCCGTGTCGAGAGCGAGCGCTCCGCCTACTGGCGCCTCCTGTCGCTGGCGGAGTTCGACGGCGTCGAGTGGACGCCGGTGGATGCAACGGCCCAGACGACGGTCACGGACGGTCTGGGCTTCGCCGGCCAGTCGAACTCCCCCGGCAACACCGAGCCGCTCGCCCAGACGTTCACGTTCGACGCCCTGACGACGCAACGGCTCCCGGCGGCGATCAACCCGTTCGAGCTCGACCTGCCCGGGGGGGCGTCGGTGATCTACGACCTGGACAACCAGGACCTGCTCGTCTCCGAGGAGGTGGGCGACGACTTCTCCTACACCGTCACCTCGAACGTCCCGGAGCTCTCGTTCGCCGAGCTCGAGGACGCCGAGGTCGGTCTGACCGACGACGTCTACGAAACGGTTCCCGAGGTGGCGCCCCGGGTGCGCGACCTCGCGAACCAGATCCGGCTGGACCCCGGCACGGGAGAGGAGCTGCAGCCCGGTGAGTTCCTCATCGCCCTGCAGGACTACCTGCGCACGTTCACCTACGACGACTCGGAGGACTACGTGCAGCAGGCCGGAGCGGGCGGCGCGTCGGTCGACTACCTCTATCAGTTCCTCTTCGAGCTCCGCCGGGGGTATTGCCAGCAGTTCGCGACGGCATTCGCTCTGCTCGCCCGCCTCGAGGGGATCCCGACGCGCGTCGCGGTCGGGTTCCTGCCGGGGGAGCGCAACCTGGAAGACGACAGCTTCGACGTGACCGGAGCGCACACCCATGCCTGGCCCGAGGTCTACCTCGAGGACTACGGCTGGGTGCGCTTCGACCCGACGCCGCGCCTCCAGTCCCCCGAGCCCCGTTACACGCGGCCCCCTCTGACTCCCGGCCTCGGAGGGCCCGCGGACCTGCCCGGCGGGGAGGGCGTGGGCGCCGCCCTCGGGCGTCAGGACTTCCGCGACCGGAGGCTCGCCGGCGAGGCCGTGGGAGCGGCACCGCTGGGCGGCGAGCGAGCTCTCGGGACGGGGACCGGGCCCGACCGGATCGCCGAGAACCCGGTGTGGGCGCGGGCGTTCAACCGCCTCGCGCTCACGGTCGCCGTGCTCCTGGCGCTGTTTCTCGCGTCGGTGCCGGCGCTCAAGCGCTGGCGCATCGACCGGCGCTACCGGAGGGCCCGCGGCGCGGACGCGGGGGCCGCCGCCGCGTTCAAGCACTTCGAGGACGAAGCCGCCGAGCTCGCCGTCCCCCGGGGCCTTGCCGAGTCGGCCGCCGCGTTCGCCGCCCGGCTTGCGACCCTCCGGAAGGTCCCGTCCGACGACGCCGCGCGGCTCGCGCAGATCTACGAGGCGGCCGAGTACGGCCCCCGCGGCGTCGGGCCCGCCCAGGCCGGGCAGGCGAAGGTGCTCGCGCGCAAGCTCAGGGGCGCGATGTGGGCGCGGGCGTCCTGGTGGACGAGGGCCGCGCGGCTGTTCTCGCCGAAGGGCCTAGTTGGCCGCTCGTAGGCGCCGGCGGGCGTCGTCGGGCACGCCCTGCTCGAGCGTCTGCTCGACCCTGCGTAGGGCGGACACGAACTCCTCGCGGTCGTAGAGGTACTCGGCGACCCGGCCGTCGACACCCGCGGCTATCTCGTCGATCGCCAGGAAGAACGCGAGCTGCCCTTCCTTCAAGGCGTCGAGCAGCTCACCGTCGGTCCGGCAGATCTTGAAGATGCTCTTACCGTCGGTGACGAGCTTGACCTCGGAGAGATGGTCGTCGAGGGCCGCCTTCTTGCGGAGGTACGAGTACGCTCGCCTCACGCGCTGCAAGCTCATGCCGTGCTCTAGCAGCGACTTCACGACCTTCAACGCGACGAGGTCCCGGAACGAGTAAAGCCGCCTGACCCCCGGACGACCGCCGGTCGCCTGCACGCTCGGCTTGACGAGACCGATGCGGTCCCAGTACCTCAGCTGGTGTGCTGTGCAACCTGTGAAACGTGATGTTTGTTGTGCAGTGAAACCCTCCATAGATGAGTACGTCCTTCCACTACGACAAACGAGGAAAAGCCTGTGGCACGCCTGAGAAAACCCACCCGCGACGGGCAACGAAGTCGCAACGCGGTTGCCCGTTGATGCAGTGATCTTTTAGAACGACTTATGGAATCTAGCGCGCCTTCTCGCGGCGCAGCAACCCCTGCGCCACATTAGCTTCGCATTTGGCGAAAAAGTTTTCGCTACCGCCGCTTGTAACGCTGCTTGAGCCGTTGTTCGAGGTCTCCCGCGAAACGCCCGATGCGTTCACCGAGATCCGAGACGGTGCGGCGGGGCGAGGGCGCTGCGCTCCTCACGGAGCCTGCGACGATCACGATCCCCCACACCATCGAGCCGAACGCGATCGCACCGATCCACACCTGCTTCGTCATGAAGAATGCGAAGAGGACGAGGAGCCCGGCGACGAACATCAAGGCGCCGCGGCGCGCGCTCTGCACGGCCTTGCCGCGCGGGGTCGTGCGCGTGGTGCCCCGGGAGGAGTCCTGGTAGAGGCTCTTCTCCATCTCTTCGAGGATGCGCTGCTCGCGCTCGGAAAGCGGCACTGTCTGCCGATTATAGGAGCGGGCCGGTTTTCGGAACTAGCCGGTTCCTCCGTCGACCAGGGTCGCCGGGCCGACCGACGAGCTCCCGAAGCGCTTGCGGATCGAGTCGACGGCCTCGGATGCTTCCTGCCACCCGGCGCGGCCCGATCGTTCGCCCAGCAGGTCCAGCTGCTTTCTCGGGGGCCCGGCGGCCAGCGAGGTCACGCTCACGCCCAGCAGCCTGATCCTCGGAGCCGCCGGGGCGAGCTTCTCGTACAGCTCCCGCGCGACCGCGTAGATCTCCGCGGCGGTGTCGACCTCGGCGGGAAGGGTCCGCGAGCGCGTGATCGTCTGGAAGCTCGACCAGCGGACCTTGATCGTCACGGTCCGCCCGCACAGGCCCTTCGCGCGCAGGCGTCCCGCGGTCCGGTCGGCGAGCCTGAGGATCTCCCGCAGGATGTGGTCGTGGGCGTCGAGGTCGGCCATGAACGTCTCCTCGGAGCCGACGGACTTCGCGGGCTCGTCGGGCGTGACCGGGCGGTCGTCCTCCCCGGCCGCGAGATGTGACAGATGTGCCCCCAGCGAGTCACCGATCGCCCGTTCGAGCGTGCGGCGCGGGATCGCGGCGAGGTCGCCGACGGTCTTGATGCCGAGCCGGCGGAGCGTCTCGCCGGTCGCCTCGCCCACGCCCCAGAGTGCGGTCGCCGGGAGCGGGTGCAGGAACGCCTCGACGCCGTCCGGCGGGATCACGAGGAGGCCGTCGGGCTTCGCGCGGGTGGAGGCAAGCTTTGCCAGGAACTTGTTCGGGGCGACGCCGACCGTGCAGGTGAGGCCGAGGCCCGCGATGCCGGTCTTCACCTTCCGGGCGATGTCGACGGGGTCGCCGAAGAGCTTCACCGAGCCGGACACGTCGAGGAACGCCTCGTCGAGAGATAGCGGCTCGACCAGCGGCGTGAACGACGTGAAGACCTCCCGGATCCGCGCGGACAGGTCCTGGTAGGCGGTGAAGTCGTTGGGGAGGAAGATCCCGTTGGGGCAGAGCCGGCGCGCCTGGATCGTCGGCATCGCGGAGCGGACGCCGAACGCCCTCGCCTCGTACGACGCCGACGTGACCACGCCGCGGCCCCCCTGGCCCCCGACGATCACGGGTTTGCCCTTCAGCGACGGGTCCTTGATCACCTCGACGGACGCGTAGAACGCGTCCATGTCGACGTGCAGGATCGGGGTGTCGACGTCCATCCCCACGAGCGTACGCTGCGGGCGATGGCGTTCGAGGGTACGAGGTGAGGTTGAGGGCGGGGCGCCGCGTAGTCGAGATCAGCAACCCCGACAAGGTCTTCTATCCGGAGACCGGGTTCACCAAGGCAGACGTCGCCCGCTACTACCAGGACGTCGCGCCGGGGCTGCTCCCCCATCTCCGCGCCCGGCTCGTGACGCTGAAGCGGTACCCGAACGGCGTCGACCGAGACTTCTTCTACGAGAAGCAGTGCCCGAAGCACCGTCCGGAATGGGTCGGCACCGCGCCGATGCGCCGCAAGGACGGCAAGGTCGTCAACTACTGCCTGCTGAACGACCGGGCGGCTCTGGCGTGGTCGTCGAATCTCGCGAACCTGGAGCTGCACACGTCCCTGGCGCGGGCGGACCGGCTCGACCGGCCGCGCTCGCTCGTGTTCGATCTGGACCCGGGCGAGGGCACGGACGTCCTCGACTGCGCACGGGTGGCGCTGTGGATCCGGGACCTGTTCGGGGAGCTGGGCTTGGAGAGCTTCGCGAAGACGTCGGGCTCGAAGGGGATCCAGATGTTCGTGCCGGTCTCGGCGGCGGCGACCTTCGACGACACCCGTTCGTGGGCCCACGCCGTCGCGCTGCGTCTGGAGGAGGAGCAGCCGGACTCGATCGTGACCAAGCAGTCAAAGGAGGCCCGCCGCGGCAAGGTCCTGATCGACTGGAGCCAGAACGACGACCACAAGACGACGGTCTCCGTCTATTCGCTGCGAGCCCGCCCTCGCCCGACGGTCTCGACCCCCGTCACGTGGGACGAGGTGGATTCGGCGCTATCCGCCGGCGAGTCGGGGGCCCTGGTGCTCGAGTCGCACGAGGTCCTGGCGAGGATCGAGGAGCACGGCGACCTCTTCGAGCCGGTCCTGAAGCTCCGGCAGAAGCTCCCCCCGCCGCCCCGCTAGCGGGGCGTGGTGTCTCTTCCTCGAAAAACGACGCCTTGCGTCGTTTTTCGAGGAGAGGAGCGAGTCAGCGGCCGGCGCTGCCGCCGCTCGCGTGCCAGAGACGGCCGGGGGCGTCGTCGCTCTTTCCGGGGCCGAGCCCGCTCGCCGCCTGGATCTTCCGCTGACGGCCGAGGGCCGCGGCCACCGAATGTCCGTCCTGCCGGTCGGCCGCGAGCGCCGCGAGGTCGAATGCCTCCTGCGCGACGACGGTGATGCCGACGTTGCTGGGGTCGGTCGCGTGGGTGCGGGAGGCGCCTCCCCTCTTGCGCACGATCCCCTTGAACAACAACAGCCACGAATGGAACACAGTCCGCGCGCAATGGGCCTGGACGCGCTCGAACACCGTGATGTCCATCGGCCCGGTCGGGTCGTCGAGCGTGACGAAAATGATCCTCTGGCCGGAGCGGATCGCCGGCGTTTGGCTCGACACCTTCACCCCTCCGACCCAGACGAGCGCGTTGTTGCGCTGCTGCGCGAGCCGGGCGGCGGGGACGCAGCCGATCTCGGCGAGCAGCGGCCGGTAGTGGTCGAGCATGTGCCGGCGTGCGTCGATGCCGGTGATCTCGAGCTCGGCCTGGGTCTCTTCCATCGCCGAATACTCCGGGAGGCCGGGAAGCGTCTCGGCGATGGGCTCCTCCAGGTCGAACGCGAGTTGCGATACGTCTAGGTCCACGGCCGCCCGCTTCCGGCGGCGGGGCTTCTTGGTCGGGGCCGTCCGAGTCGTCAGGTCCACCGCCCGCCACAGGAGCTCACGGCGGGACCGCGCTCCCCTGATGGAGTCGAGCGCGCCGAGGTGGACGAGGTTCTCGAGAACCGGGCGGCTCACCCGCGCCCGGCGCCACACGTCCTCCAGCGAGTCGAACGGCCGCGCCCCGACGAGCGAGTCGATCTCGGCCTCGGTTATGTCGCGCACCTCGGAGAGCGCGAGGCGGATCCCCCACTTACTTTCGCCGTCCCGCCGAGGCGGCCCGGGGCAGCCGTCTCCGGCGGGCTCGACGCGGTAGGTGGCGTGCGAGGCGTTCACGTCGACGGGCAGGATCGGGATGCCGAAGTGGCGGGCGTCGGCCACGATCAGGCGCCGGGGGTACATGCCGGGATCGTGGGTGAGGACGCCGGCGAGGAACTCCGCCGGATAGTGAGCCTTCAGCCACGACGAGAGGTAGGTCGGGAGCGCGAACGCCGCGGCGTGCGCCTTGCAGAACCCGAACGAGGCGAAGGCGAAGACCTCCTTCCAGAGGTCCTCAGCCTGCCGGCGCGTGAACCCGTTCGCCATGGCGGACGACTTGAACCAGGTCGCGACGTCGGAGTCCGGGGGCCCGATCTCGATCGGCTGCGCGACCCCCTCCCACTGCACCCGCTGCTCCCTCGTCCACTCCTCGCCCAGCCTCCGACGGGCGGCCTCGGCCGATCGCCGAGAAGAAGCCGGCCGGGAGTCCGGGTCGCCGGGGACCGCCGGGCGCTCTGCGTCGAGATGGCGGCGCACGTAGTCGGCGTCGTCGAGCGAGCAGCCGGTCGCAGCGGCGATGACCTTGATGACCTGCTCGTGGTAGACGACGACGCCGTTGGTCTCGCGCAAGATGGGCTCGAGCTTCGGGTGCGGATAGCGCGTGTCCTCGAAGCCGTGACGGCGGTCGAGGAACGGGCTCACCATGTCGGACTTCACCGGGCCGGGGCGGAACAGCGAGATGTCGACGATCAGGTCCGCGAACCGCCCCGGCTGGAAGCGCGCTAGCAGCTCGCGCTGGCCCGGCGACTCGATCTGGAAGCAGCCGAGCGTCCGCGACGACCGGACGAGCTCGAAGGTCTTGCCGTCGTCGTGCGGGAGTGAGTCGAGGTCGACTTTCGTGCCCCGGGCCCGTTCGATCTCGCCCACCGCGTGCGCGATCGACGACAGCATCCGCACGCCGAGGACGTCGAGCTTGACGAGGCCGAGCTCCTC